>WNGJ01000471.1_pt1 | contig 36550 bp, 41 predicted proteins | sample 5400611 | NCBI WGS metagenome assembly WNGJ01 (sample SAMN13153375, study PRJNA577476) | soil metagenome | isolation source: 40 cm soil or saprolite under Garry oak tree replicate 1 | place: USA:California | collected 2016-06-15
TAGAGTCCGACGGGACTATTACGCATTATGACAGCGCCGATTGAAATTGGACGAATTGAGAAAAATCCCCGGTTTTCAGAACATGTGGGACTCTCGATTTCATTTAGAACGTCCACGCATTCGGTCGAACGCCGAATGCTCTACCCAAACTCCGTAATTGCTTGATACAAAAGAATTTTGGCTCCCCGGGGAGGATTCGAACCTCCAACATTTCGGTTAACAGCCGAGTGACCAATTCGATCAAATCTTGCCGGAGTTGGTGCTAATCGAAGGAAATCAGCAAGTGGTGATGAAACGGAGCGAGTCGTTTTCTACTTCTCTTTTGACAACCGATTGCCGGAACCGGTGCCCGCCAAATCCAGTTCTGAGTTTTAACTATGCCGAGCTTTGAAACCAAACGAGCTCGTTCCACATCGCGCTACTGCGATCGGGCGGACAAATCACATTTTTATGACGTCCCTAATTCCATAAAGATGATCTACGGTTTGAATCCCTTGAGAATTTTGATGTTTGTGCGACTTCGGCTCGCTCCGAAACACCACTGATTCGCACCCGTTCGGATCTGGTATACAAAAGGCGAATAAGACCAAGCGAATCCGGTGAGACTGTGAGCTGAGCCACAGGGGAGCGTGACGAACCTCACAGCTTTTGGGTAGAAGCGCGCGGAGACTTAGGCTTGAGAACGTTCCGGAAGGGAATCGGTTAAGCTGAGAAGTGGTGAGACGATCACTCATTTTCGCGTTGGCGGTGGGCATCACCGGATTGGGGCCGGCGCCCCTGTCCGCCTGTGCCATTTTGTCTTCCAAAATGGCCGAATGCGCTACGCCACAGACTCAATCCCAGTGCGACCAGATGAGCATGGATGACACCACCGCCAAGGTGGCAGCGGCGCCAAATGGCTCTTGCTGCTCCGTCTCTAACGCCCCCGTTCCAGCACAGCGGCAGAAGGCATCTGACTTTTCTGTGGCGGCTCCTATCGTTGTTCTTGGCAAAACGTGGAAGCTGCCGTGCACCCAGGACCAGCGACCAGTCGACATTGGACAAACCCTCTCGCCGTCCCCTCTCCAGTCTCTTCTCTGCGCATTCCTAATCTAAGATCGTCCTAAGCGGCTGACTCTGCGCGCACGTGTGTGCTCTTGCGTGAGCACTTTGCAAAGGTCCCGACAAAGCCTTCCGGTTAAAGCACGGATGTCGGCTCTGACTTAGAAAGGACGGCTTATGAAGTTTAGCTCTACCGTAGTTCTTGTTTTGCTTCTGTCACCGGGCGCTGGTGTACGAGCCCAAGAGGCTCCTTCGCCAAGGCCCAGCCAGCCCGTGAAGCTCGCCGACCTTCTCGCCGAAGCCGAGCGCAACAATCCGCAGATTCAGGCAGCAAGACGCGGCTGGCAGGCAGCCAAGCAGGTCTCAACGCAGGTTTCTACGTTGCCCGATCCGCAGCTCGTTCTGCAGCACCTGAGCGTAGGCAGTCCGCGACCGTTTGCCGGCTACACCAACAGCGACTTCGCGTACATCGGGCTGGGTTTTTCGCAGGATATTCCCTATCCCGGGAAGCTTCGGCTGCGGGGCGAAGTCGCGAAGAGAGATGCCGACCTTTCGCAACAGCAGTACGAATCCGTTCGCCGGGTTGTGCTCACTGAGTTGAAGACAGCCTACTTCGAGCTGGCCTATCTTTCGAAACGGCGCGCGATCCTCGAAGGCGACCGGCAATTGCTGCGACAGGTCGAGCATGCAGCCGACGCTCGCTACCGATGTGGAATGGGCAATCAACAGGAGATCATCCAATCCCAGCTTCAACAAACCAAACTGCTTCGAGAGATCACGGAAAACGAACTAGAGCGAGAGAAAAGCGAAGCGGCACTCAAGCAACTTCTCAATCGTCCTCAATCTTCACCGGACCTGGAAGCAATCGAACTGTCGGAAACCGCAATGACCTACAGTTATGACCAGCTGCTTTCTGCCGCAAAGACCGGCCACTCGTATGACATTTCTATGACAGCGGCAGTCGCGCGCCCGCATGGCGATCCTTGAGCAGATGTTCAAGAAAACTTCAGTAGGCAGTTCCGCCCAAGGAATATAGCATCTGTAGGCACCGCGGCGCTGCGCTCGTTATGTGTATTGCAATCTGCTCAGGCGGGCCGCGAGGACGGACCATGACTGCTGATCTAACGCCGAATGGCAAAGGACTGCACTTCCGGCTGTCCCTGGCTCTCGTTTCTTGTGTTCTGGGAGCATCAGAAGGGGCGCAGAGTCCGGGAAGTACAATCTCCGGAACGATCGTCAGCAAAACAGGCTCCCGCATCCCGAATGCACACGTCTCTGTCAAAAATGTAGCCAATGGGCAAACGAAGACCGTCGTTGGAAACCAGGAAGGCTCGTTCATGATTCACGATTTCCCGCCGCAAGTTACGAAATCACGGTTTCCGCTCCAGGATTTGCGGAATGGAAAGCGAGAATTACGATCCGTGATGGCGCGAATGAAGTGGTGAACGTTGTGAAAACCAGAGCGATTGCTGTTGAACTCGATGTGAACAATGTCGGAAGGGCGTTTGTCCTCGGTCATGTTTCCCGAAGTGTTGTGGCCGGTCAACCGCTCTGAACCTACGCTGTTGTCCCGACTTCGGCGGTGGCGCGAACGACGGAGGCCACTTTTGTCGTTCGCATTCGAAATTGAATTTTCTTTGTGACGTGCACGAAGGAGACGAAGTCGCCGTGCGAGGGACGGATGAACTGCGTCCCGGGACGCGAGTGAACGCGCAACTCGCGGAGCAGCAGAGGGGAGGAGTCATGATCGGAAGGCTAGGTTGTTTGATTCTCGCTTGTCTGTTTGTTCCGCTCGCTGTGAGGGGCCAGGGTCTCAACATTTCGGCCATCGACCAGGCACTTGGTCGCTCGGGGCAGAAGGCTGGTGACGTGTACAGGGTAGGTTTTCCACGCACGGACTTGCATGTTGTCGTTCAAGGCGTGTCCGTGAAACCTGGATTGGCTCTCGGATCGTGGGCCGCTTTTTCGGGAACGGACGAACACGCCACGGTGGTGGGAGACCTGGTCCTGCTCGACGCCGAAGTCAATGCGGTCATGGAAAAACTGCGCTCTGCTGGATTTGAAATCACCGCCGTTCACAATCATCTTCTCGGCGAGACGCCAACCGTGATGTACATGCACTACATGGGTCACGGTGGAGCTGCTCAGATTGCCGGCTCCCTGAAGGCCGCTCTCGCCGTTTCGAAGACGCCTCTCGAAAAGCCGGCCGCTCCGGCGCCAGAGCCGGCCACTCCTCCCGAGTGGGTAAAGACAGTGAACGACACCATCGGCCGGCAAGGCACATTTAGGGGCGGAGTGCTTTCCTTCGGTTTGGCGCGTTCAGAGGCGATCACCGAAGACGGCATGACACTCACTTCTCCGCAAGGCGTAGCGGAGTCTATCAACTTCCAGGAAACGGAAACTGGCAAGGTTGCGACTACGGGCGATTTCGTGCTCACCGCTCGGGAAGTGAACGCAGTCATCTCGGCGCTGGAGGAGCATCACATTTCCATCACGGCGCTGCACAGCCACATGCTCACGGAACAGCCTCGCCTGTTCTTCATGCACTTTTGGGCTGCGGACAATACCGCGTCGGTTGCGGCCGGAATCAAGGCAGCCTTGAGTCATATCGCGCTCAAATAGGAATCCATATGTCAGCATGCAGCGGGTACCCAAGCGCTTGCAGCTCACCGAGATCTTGAACTGTCGCCCACGACAATGCCAGCTCTCAACCAGCTACCGACGCCACTCAAGAGTCTGACACCAGACGGATGGCTTCTGTTCATCACGCGGTTTACGCGCCTGTTCGCTTATGGCTCGTTATCAGTCATCCTGGTTTTTTACCTCGTTGGGCTTGGATTCAACGAAGCTCAGACGGGTCTGCTTTTGACTCTTACGCTGGCCGGCGATGTCGTAGTCTCCTTGTACCTCAGTACCCGAGCCGACAGAGTCGGGCGGAAGCGGATGCTAATCATCGGCGCAATCTTGATGGCTGCCGCCGGCCTGGCGTTTGCTTTCACCCGGAATTTCTTGTTCCTGGTTATTGCCGGCACGGTCGGGGTCATTAGTCCGAGTGGAAACGAGGTAGGACCTTTTCTGTCGATCGAGCAGGCAGTGCTTTCGCACATCGTTCCCGCTGCGGCTAGGACAGAAGTGTTCGCCTGGTACACGCTGTCCGGGTCTCTGGCGACGGCCACTGGTGCACTATTCGGGGGAGCCGCCACCCACTTCCTCGAGAGCACGAACATTGCTCCCGTGGACAGCTACAGAGTGGTGGTTATTTTTTATGCCGCTGTGGGGATCGCGCTGGCGCTCCTTTTCCTCCGCCTGTCTTCCGCTGCCGAAGCCAGTCCGTTGGGAGAACGTCCGGCTTTGCGGGGCACTTGGAAGAGCTTCTTCGGCGTAAGCCGCTCGCACCACGTCGTCATCAAGCTCTCCAGCCTGTTCGCCTTGGATGCGTTCGCTGGCGGGTTCGTGATCCAGAGCTTCGCGGCGTATTGGTTCTATCTGCGATTCGGTGTAGATCCCGGAAGGCTGGGCGTGATCTTCTTTTGGGCGAATGTCTTTGCAGGGATTTCCGCCCTGTTAGCATCCCAGCTGGCGTCTAAAATCGGCCTGGTAACGACTATGGTGGTGACGCATCTTCCGTCGAATGTTCTGCTGATCCTCGTTCCATTGATGCCAAAGCTCTCTTTGGCTGTCCTGCTTCTTCTAATCCGCTTCAGCATCAGTCAGATGGACGTCCCGACGAGGCAGTCCTGTACGATGGCCGTAGTGAGCCCGGACGAACGTTCCGCAGCGGCGGGAATTACAGGTGTTGCGAGAACCACGGGCGCGGCCATTAGCCCTTTGTTGGCCGGGTTTCTGTTCGCGCGGCCGTCTATGATCGACACCCCATTCTTCATCGCGGGAGCACTGAAAATAGTTTATGACCTGATGTTGTATAAGGAATTCGTGGCCATTCGACCGCCGGAGGAAGTTGTGAAGCACCCATAGAGAATCCTGAACGACCACATTGCACGAGGAGAAATGAAGAAGCTGGTGGTGATCGGCGCTTTCGGGTTAGCCGCAATGAGCGTGCTGGCCACGATTGGTGCGGAAGGATTCATCACCGTCTTTCAGGAGAACGATCCGGATCACCCCGAATTGCTACGAACGGGCTACTTTTTTTGACTCGGCGCGACCGCTTTTACGTCGGAGTTCCCGCAAAGGGGAGCGAACCCGCGCAGGCCTGGATCTCCGCAGCGGAGGATTGGTTGTCAAGGTAGGACTGAATCTATGCGCGAAGCGCCATTTCACGTCTCGAGGTCGCGCTCGTCGGAGCCGCGAATTGACAATCTGCAGACGAGGAGCGTAATGGCCCGCTCTTGCAGATCGCATGAGTAATTTGCGCAATCCTTTCGGCGGATATTGGCGCATCGTCGGTTTGTTTCTTCTTTTCTTCCAGGCACCCATTGGCGAATGTGTGACGTCCGAAACCTCCCGAGAGCCTCAGGGCCAAGTTTCTTCCAATGTCGCAGAGGCAGCACGAGTCGACCATGCCCCCAGGCTCGACGGAACTCTGGACGACCCGCTTTGGAAGGATGCGAAGCCCATCGCCGACTTTCGGCAAAGGGAGCCTTATGAGGGTCAGCCGCCAACCGAGAAGACTGAGGTACGTATCCTTTACACAAGGCACGCGGTGTACTTTGGAATTCATTGCCACGACTCCGAGCCGTCTCGCGTCATTGCCACCGAGCTCCGCCGTGACGTCAGTCAAGAGTTGGACGACCACTTTGAAATCCTGATTGATTCGAACCATGATCGACGGGGTGCCTACGTCTTCCAGATCAATCCGCTGGGCACGCAAGTCGACGGCCTTATCGTTGAAGAACAAGGAAGCGGTTTCGGCTCTTTTGGCACCGATTTCGATTCCGGGTGGGATGGGGTTTGGACTTCCGAGGCACGCATCACCGCCGACGGCTGGACCGCTACTGTAGAGATTCCTTTCACCACACTCAACTTCACGCATTCTAGGGAGGTACTTTGGGGGGTGAACTTCAAACGCTTCATTCGCCGAAAAAATGAAGAAGATTTGTGGAGTGCCTACAAGCGAACTTTTGGCATCACGAAGGTATCGCAGGCCGGGGAGCTGCGCGGGATCAAGGACATAGGCAGTGGAAGAATGTTCATTGTGAAGCCCTATGCTCTGGGCCGCTACGACAAGGTAACAGGCCAAGACCCGCTGTTTCCGCTAACCGGCGGCGTGGATGTGAAATATGGCCTTAGCTCAAACCTTGTTTTGAACCTAACCGGGAACACTGATTTCGCGGATACGGAAGTTGATCTTCAGCCCTTTAATTTGACGCCCTTCAAGGTATTTATCCCGGAAAAGCGGCAATTCTTCCTGGAGAACACAGGGGTCTTCAATTTCGATATCGGAGACCAGGACCAGCTGTTTTTCAGCCGCCAGATGGGGGTTGACCCGGTGACTGGCAACCAGGTGCCAATCAACGGAGGAGCGAAGTTGACCGGCACTTTGGGGCGCTTGGAACTCGGTGTCATGGATGTCGACACGCGTTCCAGCGGGCCGAATCCATATTCGAATTTTGCGGTTGTGCGTCTCAAAGAATCACTTTGGCCGGGCTCCTATGTCGGCGTGATGGGGATCGACAAGCGGTCCGGGAACGTACTCGACAGTTTCAATCAGACCGGTGGAGTGGATACACGCCTGGTTTTCTTCAAGGACTGGTTCGTGGATGCCCACCTGGCAGGAACGAGATCACCGGGGGATCCGAGCGGCGCGAGTGACGTCGGTGCGTCCCTGTCCTACCGTTCGAACTGGTTGGACGGAATCGTTGAGCGGAGAAAGATAGGGCCAAACTTCAACCCGGAGGTCGGCTTCATCGAGCGGACCGATTCCAGGGAAACATACGGAGACCTGACCTTCAAAGTCAGGCCTAAAGTCGAAGGTATTCGAGAATTGCAATTCGAGGGATTCATCCTTCATGCCCCCGATACTCGCGGTCAGGTTTCCACACAAGAGTGGCAGAATACGTTCCGCGCTGACTTCAGCAACGGTGCCTATACGGACGACGACATCGTCGACGTATTTACACAGGCAATTACGACGCCACTTCACATCTACAAGAACGTGTTCATCCCGAACGGCGTATATCACTTCACTCGCCACCAGCTAACCTACGGGTCCGGGCAAGACAAGCGCTTTACCTACAATTTTTTCGAACGCTTCGGCACTTATTACGGAGGAAAGTTAAATGAGTTTCGTGTGCGCGCCAACTATCGTCCGACGAAGAAGTTCTCAATCTCTGCTTCAGAGACCTGGGATCGCTTCCGGTTGCCTCTGCCCGGCGGCAACTTCTCGGTTGTACTTGCAAGCCTCCAGGGCAACTACTCTTTCAATCGCTTCCTAACCTTTACGAGTCTCATTCAGATGGACACATCCAACACCCAGGCCGTCAGTGCAAATCTTCGACTGCGCTACAACTATCGCCCTGACAGCGACCTGTACATCATCTACAACGTTGGAACGCAGTTCGCCAGCATCGCCCCAGCGAATCCGCCGCAAGTCCGCGAAACCCGTTTCGCAGTGAAATGGACTTACTCCTTTGCTCCATAAGAGGGCTCGCAGAACAGCCACAGCCAACCAATTCGGTTCGGATGGATCGCACGCGAGGCTCTGGTCGCGACGCCGCCAAGAACTCCATACGGAGGCTACGACTGGTATTCCGACCTCGCTGTATGAGATTTGGATTACCGCGAATGGTAATCTGTTAGTTCGAAACCGGGAATGGCTCTTCAGATTGAGTTTGGCCCAGGTTTAGGAAGCCATGATGGTCAGCAACAAAAGGACTCACCTGCTCGGGGTGCTTGCGCTCGTCCTGCTTACTGCAAGGGCTACGAACGCGCAGCGTGCTCGTGGGGAAATGCGTATCGAGGTGCGTGATCCCCAGGGGGCTGCGGCGCCGACCGAAGCCGAACTCGTGAGTGACGCCAATCAATTTCACCGTACATTTCAGGTGGGTACGGATGGCCGTTACGTGGTACAGGACCTTGCTTTCGGTGTCTATCGTCTGAGCGTGAGCACGGCCGGTTTTGCGCCATGGTCGGGCCTGGTTGAAGTTCGCTCAGAGGTTCCGGTTCGCGTGTCGGTGAGCTTGGGCCTTGCGCAAGTGGCAACCCAGGTACAAGTGAGCGATTCAGCCACTCTACTTGACCCTTCTCGGACTGGAACAGTCTATCCTGTCGGACGCCAAACGCTTGGCGAAGTCGTGCCCGCTCAGCCGGGTCGAGGCCTTTCCGATCTTGTGGACGACCTCCCTGGATGGTTGTACGAAGCCAACGGTGTGCTTCATCCGCGCGGCTCAGAATACGACGTGCAATATGTGATCGACGGATTACCGATCACCGAGAACCGCTCGCCCGCTTTTGCACCATCGCTCGACCCTGATGCCGTAGATTCCATGCGCGTGCTGACGGCGAACTATCCCGCGGAATACGGTCGCAAGCTGGGCGGTGTCGTTGAGGTCATGACGGAAAAGAATCTGCCCTCCGGTTTGCACGGCCAGTTCGATGTAATCGGTGGAAGCTTTGGGACCTCAAACGGCTCGGCTGGAGTTTCCTATTCCGGTGGAAAAGACCGCTTTTCGATCAGCGGTGACGGGTTTCATACAGAGCGCTACCTCGACCCGCCAGTCTTGCCAAATTACACGAATCGCGCCAGTGCAGGCGGCTTCTCGGCTTCGTATGAGCGTGACTTCACGGATCGCGACCGTTTACGCCTGAGCATCTCGCATCATTTCGTTCGTTTCCTGGTTCCGAATGAGCTGGTTCAGCAAGTAGCCGGGCAGCGACAAGATATTGCAAATACGGAAACGACCGGCCAGGTCTATTTCCAACACATTATTTCACCTGAGTTGTTGTTTAGTCTTTCCGCCAGTGTTCGAGACGCGGCTGTAGCGCTCTCTTCGAATCCGTTATCCACTCCGGTCATTGTTTCGCAGGATCGCGGGTACCGCGAAGGCTATGTCCGGGGTGACTTTGCTGGACACCACGGAGACCATGACTGGAAGGTCGGCGCGGACGCAATCTTCAATCCGGTTCACGAGCGCTTGCAGTACCGCATTACTGACCCTACGCAATTCGAGGTCGGGACTCAGCAACAGTTCCAATTTGCAGACCACCGTTGGGATGTTGAGCCGTCTGCCTATGCCCAGGACCAGATTCGTTTAGGCAATTGGAATCTCGGTGCTGGGCTCCGCTTCGATCATTACGGGTTCGTCGTACACGAGTCCGCATGGAGTCCTAGAGTCGGCGTCTCTCGGTATTTTCCATCGGTGAATTTATTGCTCCATGCGTCCTACGACCGTGTTTTCCAGACCCCGGCAGTGGAGAATCTTCTGCTGGCCAGCTCGCCGCAGCTGGATTCGTTGAATCCCATTGTCGTGCGCCTGCCAGTGAAGCCCGCGCGCGGAAACTACTACGAGGTCGGCGTCACTAAGTCATTTTTAGGGAAGCTCCGGCTCGACGCGAACGTGTTCCGCCGCGATTTTCGCAACTATTCCGACGATGACGTTTTGCTGGACACAGGCGTGAGTTTTCCGATCTCTTTCGCGAACGCGCGGATCATCGGCGAAGAGGTGCGATTCGAGGTTCCACACTGGGGGCGCTTCTCGGGGTACTTGAGCTAAGCGCATGAGGTTGGCATCGGCCAGGGACCCATTACCGGTGGGCTGTTCCTCGGAAGCAGCGCGTTGCATGCACTTACGGACACCAGTCAGTTTCCTGTCAGTCAAGATCAACGCAACACGGCACGTGCTCGTCTGCGCTTCCAGGCTGCGCGACGCTTCTGGCTTGCCCTTGGCCCAGCGTATGGCAGCGGATTACCAGCAGATACGAGTGGCGCGGCCCCAGCCTTCCTGCTGGCGCAGTATGGCCCGGAGATATTGAATCAAGTGGATTTTGCGCGAGGACGAGTGAAACCCAACTTTGCTTTGGACGTCGGAGCGGGGTTCGACGTCTACCGCAAGGAGCAACGCAGTCTGGCGCTACAGATTCTGGCGGCGAATCTGACCGATCGCGTGAACGTCATCAATTTTGCGAGCCTGTTCTCGGGCACAGCCGTCGGCCCCCCGCGGAGTGTATCGGGCCGTTTCAAAATCAGCTTCTGACGAGGGATGGGAATCTGCCGGATCCCACGCGCGCGTGGTATCGGAAATTCAATATTTGATTTCGAGCCGCCCGTACACCGAGCCTAATGGGCAGGACCATGGCTTACGAAGTTTGTAGTTTCAGACCTGCGTCATTCGGGATGCGCGTAGACCGGCAAATTCGGCGTGGGATTCTCGTAGTCCTGGCCGTATTTATTCTTGTGATTTAGCAACGCACTGCGCTGCACAGCGAGGCGTAAAACTCCGAACGAGGGAGCCGACTCAGAAATTTCCAGGGTACGTGTGAGGGTACCTAAATCTTCGGGTAATGCGCGTTCATCCCACACGTGCATTTCATAGCGTCCGGGGGGTATGTTGGGAATCGTGATCACGCCTTTGCGATCAGAGATTCCGTGGTAGGGAGTTCTAAGAGCCACGACGACAGCGCTCATCTCTGCGTGAATGTTGCAAAAGATGTAGCTGATGCCAGCCCGGTCGAAAACGACAGTGCGGCTGGTTCCGGATTCATACAATCCCAGGTCAAATCGCTTTCCCTCAAATAGCGAAAACACGTTATGAAAGAAGGGGTCACGGTTTGGGAACTCAACTGGTTCCCCGACTTGAATCACAAGCACGTGCGGTGAAAAGCTTTTGTTTTTCTGCACGAGTTGCAATCGGCGCTGGCTGCGAGGAGCTTGTATATTGGTCGCATCGCCTAATCGCTTGAGCCAGACAACTGCATCGGATAGATCCGCTGTCCGCGGCGAAGGGGCACCCGAAAGCTCAATTCTTCCAGTTGCAGTAACGGATTGCGCCCACGAAACGGAAGGCACAGGTAGCATAACCAAAAGCAGCAAATAAGCGAAAAGCCAGGTACCGCTGCAGTTGGTCCGCGGTGGGAGAGTACTCTTCATTGTTGGGAGCACCATGTTCTCAAAAAAGCACTCCAATGCTCAGGTTGACTTGGCCGGCACTATCAGAGTTCCCGACGATCGAGAAGGTCCGTAAGCGGCGATATTCGGCTGAAAAAAGCAGGTCAGAGCGCGGTCGGTAAATGAAATTCAATAGTGAGCTACGGTTGCGCGCCAGAGAGGGATCGAAGTAACTCTGTTGCGCAGCTTGGAAAAAGCGAAGGTCCCGCGCTAGAGCATTGTCCTCTCCAAAGGCTCCATTCCATTCGAACTTCTCGGTCTGCCGAAATTTTAGCTGTGCCCAGCCTCCGGTTGCATTCAAGCCTCTTACTTGGGTGGCCGGGTCTGCAATCGGCCCGCTGAATAAGGCGCTTCGCCCGATTCCACCTCCTAGTCCACCCAACGCCCGGCCTCGATAGAATTCTCCCGAGAGTTCCCACCGGTTGCTTAGCGGGACTGTCCAGTCTGCGGTGCCTGCCCAGCCGTCCACCATCCGATGGAACCCCCAGTCTTGACGGCTATAAAAGCCTCCGATTCCGAGAGTGAGATCGTGCCCGAAGGCACGGTGACTCCAGGCAATGCGGGTAGCATAGGCGGGCTGCTTCGATGCTTCTCCTGCCTGTGGCGTACGCAAGAACTGCGAAGAAGGAGGTTCACCTGTTAAGGGATCCAAAATTCCTCCCTGAAGCAGGATACTGGAGTTTTCCGAAATGCTAAGACGATGCTCGACGCGGACTTGAGGTGTCCAGTTCCACAGATTTCCCGCGTACGAGAACGCAGGAACGGCAAGGGATGCCAGGGAACTTGGGGAAAGCGGAGAAAAAAACGGCGCATCCTGACCTGCAATCACGGTTGTGTTAGGCCATGCCATGCGCACCGTTCCAGTGCGGAGTCGGGCTAAGCCGAAACTCACACCATTGAGGGCGTCCGGAAATCCGCCCGCAAAATCAAATTGCACGTTGGCGCTGACCTTGGCACCTCTAAATTCTGGGCCAAATACTTCGAGGCCCAACAGCGACTGTCTCAGGCTCCCTCCAAAGCTGCCGCGGGAATCGATTGGACGATCCGGCGGGACGAGGGCCGGGAAGTCCAGGTTGTCCACTTCACCATGGTTGGCAAAGAGATTTAGAAGCACAATGCCGGAAAGCCGTACGCGGTATTTGGAGGCGCTTGCGACCCTTGTTTGATATAGCTCATCGAGCTTGGCATTCGTTAGCTGCTGATCTTCTTCCAGCTTCTTGAGCGCTTCCTCGGTGCCCTGACTCGCTGATGCCACTACGGCGGCGTTTCCTCGGGCCACTTCTCCAACTGTGGGCGAAGCGTCTTTCGGTTGTGTTACGACCGCGGCGAGTTGGCGACGAGTTGCCTCTAAATCCTTGCGCAGTTCAACCGTTTCCGTACGAGACTGGACCAACTCCCTACGCATTTCCTCCAAGGAAGACTTCAGTTCGAGCATTTGGTTCTGTAGGTCGCGTAAGCTGTTGTCTGTAGCTTGTTTGCCTATTGGCAGAGTTGGCTTGCCCGCGTCCTGGCCCCTCGCTCGTGGACAGCCGATGGTGAGAACTAGAATCACGGCGCAGAGCTTTGCTGTTCCTGAGATTAAATTTGGAAGACGCACGGAGCACCCCCGAAAAAAACCGATGTACAAAGAGGTCATTCAGGCGGAAATTCTAAGTCGCTAGCACTCCATCCTCGGAAGCGACAATGGGTAGCACGAGTTTGAAAACTGTCTTTCCGGCTCCGGTGCTCTCCAGACAAGCGCTGCCCCCGTGATCCCGAAAGATCTTATGGCAAATCGCAAGCCCCAGTCCGATTCCATTGCGCTTTCCATAGCTGGTGAACGGTTGGAACAACTTGGCCCGAACCGGCTCCGCGACGCCTGGTCCGTTATCTGCAATACGAATCTCGACGCCGTATGCGCTCTCACAGAGGCTGACCTCGATTTTTCCAGAGTCTGGTGGCACCACCTCGCAGGCATTTAGCAGCATGTTCGCAAAGACTCGCTCAATTTTCTTTTGATCAAACCAGGTTTCGCATGGACCCTCCCGGCACACGGAGATATTTACGCATTGAAACTCGGGCCGCGCGCGCACTGTATGGATAGCCCGTTCCACTGCAACCTCCACTGGGCCGAACACGCGTCGCAAGGACTCCCGTGCCTGAGAAAATTCGAGAAGGGAATCAACAAGATCAGTAAGCTGATCAACGCCCGCGCGAATTTCTCTGTACAGCTCTTCGCGCTGGCTGAGATCAAGATTTCTTTCGCACAAAAACTCAGCGTTGGCGACGACAGCGGTTAGCGGATGTCGCAGATCGTGAGAAATGGAGCTGGCCATACGACCGATGGTGGCAAGCCGCTCGGCTCCTAGCAGTTCTTGCTGCGTGCGCTGGAGACTGACGCGCATTCGTTCAAAAGCGGCAGTGAGTTCCGCCACTTCATCACCGCTGCGATTCGCGACTGGATAGGCAAAGTCGCCCTTCTCGAGCGCTCGGACTCCTGCTACTAAATTCGCCAACGGCTTGGTAAACGTTCTCGAGATAAGAAAGACAAGAATGCCTCCCCCCAAAATCGCAATTGCGCCAAGCGCCAGAAGCAGACGATTCAGAGCATCTAGAAAAACGGCGGCTTTGTCGAATGACTTTAGCACGGTAAGACGTACAAATGGAGCAACGCTCGGGGCTAACTCAACCGTCGTAGCGAGAAACTCCTCCCCACCTAAGGTAAGCTCCCCGGGACCTGACAGCGAGGGGCCCGATGGATTCGGTATGAAGCGCGCCAAGTCAGATTCCTGCTCTTGCTGTAACGTGCTCACCACGAGAACATCGCCGTAATAGAATGCCACTTGGCTTGAAGCAATGCGGCTAAGGTCAGCAGCAACCGCGTCCGAGATTTCATAGCCCACACCGAGCACACCGCGCACGTTGCCGTCCTTAGGCGATCCGAAATAAATGGGTTGCAGGAACACTTCATAGAGACGCGCCGCCCCATACCACCAAAAGCTCGCTTGATCGCCTCCTAGAGAATTCCTAAGCAAGTCTTGGGCGGCTCCGCGGGTGATTCCGGGAAATGCCGTGTGAATTGCCAGCACTTTGCCGCTGGGGCTGGCAAGAAGAAACAGGTCGCTCGGCGCAAGACGCCAGATGTCTGCCGATGCATCTTGGATCGTGGCCGAATCCTGCGTTGTCATCAGCGCCCTGAGGCTTGGGAGGTTCGCCAGCAGTTCCGCGGAGCGGGTTAGGTTGACTTCTCGCTGGCGCTGTACATCGCGAAATATGGCCACCGAACTGCGAAGATCCTCCGCAATTTCCTTTCGTAATTGGATGCGAACGCTTCGTCGAACCATCCAAAGTGTTGCACAGGTAAGGCCAGAGGACACCAGAGCGAGCGAAAAAAGAAGTTTTGTCCGTAACCGGAGCCTAATAACTCTTCCTCGGCGGTTCTTTTCCGCGAGCATCGCTTCAGCCTAAGGTACGAACCTGTACCCCGCGCCGTGGACTGTCTGGAAGTGGGCGGGGTTGCCGGGGTCGTTTTCCAGTTTTAGCCGAAGCTTCCAGATATGATTGTCGACCGTCCGGGTAGAAGGGTAATTCTCGTATCCCCAGACCTCATTTAGGAGCTCTGAACGTGAGATAACGCGCCCGGGATTCTGCGAAAAGAATTTCAGCACTTTGAACTCTTGTGTGGTCATCGGAACGTGTTGCCCGTCCCGCGTCAACTCCATCTTTGCAAAGTCCACGTAGATGCGGTCGAAGACAAATACCTCCCCTCGCTCCACGCGGCTAGTCCGGCGTACTACTGCGTGCACCCGGGCAAGTAGTTCCCGTGGACTGAAAGGTTTGGTGACATAATCGTCTGCGCCGGTTTCCAGCAGTAGCACCTTGTCCGCCACATCGGTTTTCGCGCTCAACACGATCACTGGCAGCGCAGGGGCTTTTTTCTTGATTTCGCGGCACACGTCGCTGCCGGGGATTCCCGGCAATCGAAGGTCCAGAATTACCACTGACGGAGGCGAGGAATGAAATGCGTCAAGACCCGCCTTTCCGTTGGGCGTGAGCTCCACAAGGTAATTATCGGACTCAAAGAGCCTCTTTAGCGCTCTTTGAACGGCGCGATCATCTTCCACGATCAAGACCTTCTCCATCGCTAAACCCGCGATCCCCAACCATCTCGCCAATGTTCCTAGTTCGCCAGGGCTCTACTTTTCGTCTTGGTATGCTCCAGTTCTGAAGTCACGGACACGCTTCTCAAACTATCAAAGCCCGAGACAGAAATAAATCACCTGCGAGCTTCGCGTTGGACATTTCATGTCAAAACCGGCAGACACTGAGGAGACAATTTCGTGACAAATCCCCGAGGCCGGATACACCGTCCGGCAGAGCCTCTTAATCCAGCAAAGCCTCTTAATTACGGCGGAGGTTCAAGACAGAAAATTGACTTAGCGCAGACAGTTCGGTGACAACCCCAGTCCCTTCAGTCGTTTATCTTCTGTTTTGGGACAGGATCGTCGGCCGATCTGAGTCCCTGGGGTGTTGCTGTCCCCGCCAGGCAGTTTTTGACCCCTGGGCTCTCAGTAGACGTGAGACGATCACCGTCACTGGGCAATTCGCTCATAGCATCACGCCTTGTCGGCAGCGCCAACCACACTCGAAATCCCAATCAGAGAAGAAAGGAGAAACTCTTCTGAATGGGGTGGAGCCTTGGTTCATTCCCATAGCAGAACCCTGGCGGAATGGCGTGGTCGAAAAGTTCAATGACCATTATCAGGGTTCTTCGGCGCGTGGTGGTACGAGGGGAAAAGGATCTGCGTCGCAAGTCGCGGGCCTTCGAGCATAAGCACAACACGCGCTGTCGCTATCGCAAATTGCAGGGGCAAACGCCGGAGATGGCCTTGAAATTGAAACAATGCCAGGTACGAATTCGTTTCCCTGTGTCGCTCGAAGCGCCGCCGTATCCGTTGCCCAAGCCCGAGAAGGGCCGCTATCATCTGGTGCGCTTCATCCGGAGTGACGGGCGGCTGGATATCTTTAGGCGAGCAATACCGTCCGCCCTCGGAGGCCGTCTACGAGCACGTGGTGGCGAGCATTGACGTGGGGCTGGAAAAACTGCAGGTTCAGGTCGACGGTCGGACGATTGAGGAGTAGGACTACCCGATGAGGTGACCGCGCCAGTACGCAGGCGAGAGCTACTCCAGTCGCCCTACGGGCTCCTTCCATAGCTCTCGCCGTCCTCCAAGTGAGGTCTGTAACCGATGTCTTGGCGCTTGATATCTACTCGCTTAGCTTAGCTACGCTAGCTGGTGACTTAAAGACGAACTCTACATTCTTCTCTTCCTTGGGGGCGATCGTCACTTTCTGAGTTAACGTGCCGAGCTTTTCCTGCCACGCTGTAATCGTGTAGGTGCCCGGGGGAATGCCCTTTATAACAAATCCTCCGTCCTTGCCCGTGACGGCGAAGTACGGATGCTTGAACACGGCAATATAGCCCTTCATCCACGGATGTATGTTGCACTTCACAGGGATAGCAATTTCCTCTCTGCCGAAAGTTGCCTCTATCGCAACTCCCTGTGGCTGAGACCGGTTCCACTCGTGATTATTCGCTGGGATCGGATGAATGTTGTGTGAGGTCGGGTCGCTGTTCACTACCAGAAGCTTCTGTCCAGCCTCTATTGCAACTACGTGCCCGCGATACTGACATCCCTTTTGTTCCACCACTACCGGTTGCTTTGGCGGATCATAGGTTTGGCTTCCTATCCCTTCGGATATGTAAATGATTACATTTGCCAATGCGTTTGCCGTCCCGACCACAACCTCCTCGCTGGTGGCTGGTCCGGAATGTGACTTCGCGCACTCCGGGTCCGCGGCCATGTTGATGGTGTGATTTCTTGGCGCTTGCCCGGCAAGCGTAACCGTTCCGACCAATTCACCTTCACTCGCTGCGTCGCCCGAAGCAGATTTGGCTCGGCCCAAACTTGGCCCTGAAACTTTCGCCGCGAGTTCCTGCTCTTCAAGATGCGCCGCTGAATGAATCAAGGCTGCGGCTATTGCAATAATTAGATACGTCGATCTCATACGTATTCCCCTCCCGCCTAACTGCTGAAAATGATTGGAGACAGTAGTTCATGACCTCTCCGTGTTCCTCGGAAGAAAAATAGACAGTCACAAAGTCCCCGAAACGCTCTCTAAACTCCATTAACTCGTGTGCTTTTTTAGTCCTGGCTGGAACGCTGCTAACGCGCGAATTCGCCTGGTTGCGTTCCTTAGACATAGTTCCGACCAGGAAACACGAGGCTAACGCGCGGTACTTCTGTAGTTGTCACGCAAGTGTCAGCCAATCGTAATTTTTCTATCTATCCCACGTGGTCAACTGTTCCGTAGTTGGGTTAAAGCCGCAAGCAGGCCGCCCTCGTCCGATGAATGGAAGAAGAAAGATCACCGGTTTGATGTCCTGTTTTGGTGTGGGCATGTATGGACCAAGCCTGTCGCAGTTAATAGAGCGTTGTAAACTTGAGCTACCGGGAGCAGCACAACAGCGTTGTTTTCATTCGGCTGCACGGGAGCGCCGACGTCCGACTATTCGCTATAATTGCACCCTCGCTGGCTAGTGCAAAGAAATTCGCTATGAAACCTTTCGGACGAGCAATCAGGGAGATCGCGATCTTTGGGTTGTGTAGCGGCGCCCTGATCTCCGCTCTGATGCTCACGGAATATCGCTTCCTGGTCGTCGAGCACTCCGTCGAGATTTACGGGGTAATCGTGGGAGCCCTATTTGCCGGCGCGGGAGTTTGGCTCGGTCTGACGTCCCGACGGAAAGAAACTGCCGTCGGCCCGGCGGTGCCACCGCGTGCTGTAGGCCCGTTTCTTCCGAACCAGGAGCGGTTGGCCGAACTCCTGATCACACCGCGGGAGCTCGAAGTTCTTGGCCTGATTGCCGAAGGACTAAGTACGCGAGAAATTGCCGAGCGACTGTTCGTCAGCGAAAATACGGTGAAAACGCATTCGAGCCGGCTGTTTGAAAAGCTTGGAGCGAAACGACGTACGCAAGCCGTACAGGTAGGCAAGGCTGCGCGACTGATTCCATAGCCCTCCCTTCACCCGAAAGGGCGACTTTTACTTCCCAGACGCAAAATCATTCGAAAGGGTGACGACAGGCGACACGCAATTGGCGTAGATTGCGCGCCATTGCGGCGAGAATTTTTCTAAGAGGAGGTATCCTGAGGTGAAAAGGATAGCAGTCGTGTTCGGACTCGTCTCGGGCGTGGTTTCCGCCGGACTGCTGTTGGCAACGGTCCCGTACGTAAACTCCGCGGACTACCGAAAGGGGGACATTCTTGGGTATACCTCCATCGCCCTTTCCGCCTTCCTGGTGTTTCTGGGAGTGAGATGGTTCCGTGAGAAATCCAATGGTGGGCGCCTGAGTTTTGGCCAAGGGCTGGCAGTGGGATTGCTCATCGCGCTGATCTCATCAGCGTGTCACGTGGTGACATTTCAGGTCCTCTATTTCAAGGTTTTTCCGGACCTTGGCGACCGGTATTCGGCCTGCATGATCACGCGGGCGAAAGATTCTGGTGCCAGCGATCAGAAAATCGCGCAAACGGCCGAGCTGGCGGGCAAGCTCAAGAGGCTCTACGACAGGCCGGGGACGAATGCCGTAGTTGCATTCGCGGAGGCATTTCCGGTCGGGCTTGTAGCCTCGGTGCTTTCCGCAGCGATCCTGAGAAGAAAGGAGGTTTCCCGTGAAGATTAGTCTCACGAGCGTGTTGGTGCAGGATCAGGAACAGGCGACGCGCGCGCCCCCCCGTTCACTTCTATACAGAGGTGATCACTTCGTCGCCCTGAAAGGCGACGGCTTCTCGGGGCACGCATGAGATGACATCCTCTACGTTATGCCGCGAACGCCCGATCCGGGCGCGTTCGAGTATCACTTGCGCGCTGACAACGTCACGAGGCGCCGACAACCCGCATGCCGGACATTCATGCCAACCTCCGCAAGAGTCTTGGGCACGGCCGCTCCGCATACGCACATTTGGCTGGTTCCACGCGGATCCACCTTCACCAGCTCTCGCCCGGCGCTTTCAGCCTTGTACGCGAGTTTGGTGAAGAAAGAGCTTCATCCGGCGTCGTGGACGGGGCCGGCCAATATTCCGCGCGAAAGTCCTTTGATGTTCAGGTCTTCCACCGCGATCAAACTGTAGCGTTCCACCACCCAGCGGCTGAGATCATCATGTAAGGCGGCACGCTGGATATTGAAAGAGAATGCGAAAGGCTGGAGAAGCTCGGCGTCAGGTTTGAGACCAAGCCTGCCAGGATGGGGATGGTTACCGTCTGTGTCTTGGACGACACCTGCGGAAACTTGATTCAGATCGTGCAGGCGTAGACTTGCAAAGCAATCATCGAGCCGCCCGCACCCATTTCATTGACAAGGGAGATTTCATTGCGCAGTTTACGGCAGCCTATCTGTCTCACACTATTCGACAGACGACCGAATGTTCTCAGTGACCCTCCACTTTGTTGATGACATTGAGTTTGGCTCCCCCGGGGCATGGGGCGACCCGCAGCCTCTCGGTTAACTTTGTTATTCAGGGAGAGATTGGCGAGAAGCAAAATGAAGTTCCTTGACCTGACGGATCAACTCGCTTCTTTCCATTTCGCGATATCTCTGAGGCAGTAGACTCCTGCTCGTACACTCGAGGACGGCGACGAGGTTTTGCAACTCGATTTCTGTCGGATAGTACGGCGGAATAAAATCCTCGAGCGCGGATTTCAAGTCGTCCGTGTCGACGGCGGCCTTCTTCAGCAGGCGGCTGCGCAGCTCGCTGCGAATAAGAACCGCTTCGATATCCGCTCCGGATAGAGTACCGGAACGCTCGAGGAAAAACCTTTCAGCGTCCGCCTTGAAAAGAGGCATGCCGATTTTCTTCTGCATGGCGCGCAAGAGCGCCAGCCGCTCGTCCTGGGTCTCGGGATAAAACAGGGCGATGTGCTCCTCGGCGCGGCCCTGGCGCTTCAAGTCCACAGGCAAAAGGTCCGGGCGGCAGGTCAGCAGGAACCAGATGACCTTGCCGCGCAGTTCCGTATTGCCCATGAACTGAGCAATCTGGGCAAAGACCCGATTGCTCACGCCGCTGTCGCCGGAACTAGAACGGTCCCCTAATTGCGCGTCCGCCTCGTCGACAATCACGGCGATGGGACTCATGGCGCGCAACAGAGTCAGCACGCGTTCGAGATTTCCTTCCGTCACCCCTTGCCACATGCTGCGAAAATTCTTCAGGGTGACCGCCGGGATGCCCACTTCTCCGGCAAAGCAGGTCGTGATGAATGTTTTGCCGGTGCCCACGGGGCCGCAAATCACATAGCCCATCGGCAAAACGTCGGTGTTACCCGCGCGAATCGCGGCCGCGGTATCTTGGAGCTTGCGCTTGGCATGGTCGTTTCCCGCGACGAAAGACAAATCAAAACGGCTTTGCACGAACTCGAGCAGGCCGCCGGATTCGGATTCGATCAGCTCTTTTTTCCTCTGGGTCAGGAATTTCATGGTGAGCGGCTGACGGTTCTCGACCGCGTGGGCCATCAAGCCAAAAAGTTGCACGCGCTTGAGCCCGGCGCCGAGCTTCGCCAACATCTCGTCACTGACGTCGGAGCCTGCAGGGAGTTCGCTGGCTTTTAGGTGGGAGCGGATGAATTGCAAGCGCTCTTCATAGTCCGGCAGCGAAATCTCCACCGCGGAGACACCCGGGTTCTGGACAATTCCCTGATTCAATTCGACCTGATTTTCGGCGATCAAGCAGATGGTCAAATCAGCCTTGAGAAAAGCAGGATGGCGCGCCCAACGTTTGAGAATGACCAGCGAGTTGCGGTCTTCGGCGGACATTCCGGAAACATCGGTGGCAGGAGCGATCGTTTCTGCGAAATCCAAGATGAGTGCGATTTTTTTGTTGTCGGCGATGCGGAGGCGAAGGTAGTTGTCGAGAATATTCAAGACAGCGTCGGGGTTTCGGGGCAGTCCGCCCTGAGCAAAATTCGTGCCATGAAAACTGTCGTAGCCCTCGAGCGCGCGGCGAAAATCAGCCTGGCTTTCCGAAGAGCCAAAACTCAAACCACCGCGATCGTAATGAAGAACGAGGTCGCGCTGGCCGAAAAGCGCGCTGGTGAGGAACTGTTCGAGAGTGACAAACTCCAGCGTATCGCTTTTGCGAAGAGGGACAAGGTCGCGCACGTTGCCGTGCAACACAAACATGCTGAAAGAACGGGAATAGTATTTCTCTGAGAGTTCTCTTGCCCACGCTGGGAAGGCCTCAAGGGCGACATTCGAAATCGAGGGATGTGCGTGCATCAGTTCGTCACTCTCGTGCGACGCGAGGGATCTGAGGTTCGAGGGGCATCGCCGACGGAAAGAAGTCCATCGAGGTCGGGAGCCATGTTGCCGAAGATGGCTTCGACTTGCTGCACCGTTTGTTCCGTTTCCTCGACATCGCGAACCAGGTTATCGAGTTGGTCGGTGACTTGTTGCGGGTCGCGCATGGTGACCGACTGATCCCGAACTAGATGCAGAACGTCTTCGACAGCAGAACATTGAGCGTTGACGAATTCCTGGTTTTCACAAATCTTCTGATATTTGTCGACGCGCTTCGTCAGGATCTCAATGCGTTTCTTGTTGATGTCCTGGACCTTGGGCGATTCCTTGTCCATGTCGCGCTCGAGGGCAGCGATTTCGCGCTTGATTTCATTCGGGTCCGTGCTCTTCAAGTATTGCTGTTGTTGCGTGGTCACCAACAACAGCCGTGCGTAGGCGTGAAGCAGGCCGTCCAGTCGCGAGTCCATCTGCTGCAGGAACATTTTTGAAGTGGAAGAAAGCTGGGCGAAGTTCGCACGCACCGAGCCACACACTTGCGCCAGCTTAAAATAGCGCCCCTTCGCTTCGGGCGAAAGGCTATTCAGCAATTCCGCAAACTGAACTTGGCGCTCCTCGAGCGCTTTCCCCACCTTCCAAGACCGTACCAGCCTTTGAAAACGTGGATTTTGCGAGACAACAGCCAGATACATAAGCTCTGCGCCTCCGGCCAGAATGATGGGCAAGAGGCTTCCGCTCACGATGGCAAACAGACCAGCACCAGCCAAGGCGATCCAGTTGTACTGCAAATTGAAGGCTTCCTTGACATAGTTGATTTCTTGGTATTCGCGCGGCGGGCCGGGCGGGCCCTGAAGACCGTCAGGAGGCATCTAAATGCTCACTCGCACCTGGCCGTTCCCGGGGGCACGGCGCAAGCGGCCGAGAACGTAATTTTGCAGCTCATGAAATTCGTTGCGTTGCTTCAAGTCCAGGTTGCGTGGGCGGTCGAAGGGAACCTGAACGTCTTCGACGATGGTTCCCGGATGCGCGCTCATGATAAAGATGCGGTCAGCTAGATAGATGGCTTCCTCGACGTCGTGGGTGACGAAGAGGATGGTGCTCGCGGTCTCGTCCCAGACTTTCAACAGGAGTTGTTGCATTTCGCTTCTCGTTTGTGCGTCCAAAGCGCCGAAGGGCTCATCCATCAAAATCACCGCAGGCCGAAGCGCGAGTGTCCGCGCGATCGCCACGCGCTGTTGCATGCCGCCAGAGAGTGTTTCCGGATAGGCATTTTCGAAGCCGCTGAGGCCGATGTCCCGGATCAACTGCGCCACGATTTCTTTCCCCTTTGCTGCGGGCACAGAGTTGATCTTCAGGCCGTAAGCAATGTTATCAGCGACGGTGAGCCAAGGGAACGAAGTGTATTTTTGAAAGACCATCCCGCGGTCCTTACCGGGGCCGTGGACAGGCTGGTCATTGACCAACACCTCGCCCGAATCGGGACGGTCCAGGCCAGCAATGAGACGAAGAAGCGTGGACTTGCCGCAACCGGAAGGACCTAACAGAACGCGGAATTCTCCGATATCGCGCCCTTCGCGCGAATACGCGTCTTCGATTTCGAAATTGATATTTTGCAGCGCGTCGACGGTTTTGCCATCAACCATGCGAAAGGTCTTCGCCACGTTGCGGACCGAAATTTTGTCCTTCCTAGCTTCCATGCTTCACCACCGCTTTCAAATGGGAGGTTGCCGTGGGAATGGCAACGCCCGTGGCCGCAAGAGTTGAGGCAGCCTGGCGCCAGGGGAAGATGCGCTTTTCCAAGAAGGTCAGCAGAAAGCGGAAAAGAAAGGCAGCGACGCCAATGGCGATAATCCCTGCGTACACACGCTCGAAATCGAGGACTTTGCGCGCGGCTTCGACCATGTAGCCCACGCCTTTTCGCGCGTTCACCATCTCCGCGAGAATCACGTAGGTCCAGCCGATGTCGTAGAGGATGCGGAAGGAAGAAAAAATCGCCGGAAAAGAGGCGCGAAACATCAGCCAAAGTACATGGCCGTCCCTTGCGCCGAGGGTATAGGCGGTTTCCAAAAGGGAGTTGTCCACCTTGTTTACTTCTTCAACGACGACGGCAAGCAAGTAGAAGAACATGCCGAACCAGAGGAAGGCCACTTTCATGGTTTCGTCCATGCCAAATAAGGCAATGAAGGCTGGCAAGAAGGCGGTAATAGGCATGGCGCGCATCGGCGCAGCAATCGGATTCACCAGCTCAAAGAGCCAGCGAAAACTGGCCATCAGGATCCCCAAGGGGATCGCAATGATCGTGCACCACAAAAATGCCTGGGCAATGCGCCACCAACTCTTCACCACATTCCCAAGCAGGTCGTATTCCGTCCAAAGTTTCCCGAACGCTCGAATGACGCCCATGGGCTTGGGCAAAGAAAAAGGCGGCAGGATTTCCCAGTGGGTGAGGGCGAACCAGGCGAGCAGGAGGATTCCCCAACTGAAGAAGCCAAGAGCCAATCGGGCCCGGGGAGAGGTTTCTTTCCGGATCGCAAAGAGTTTGCTCATGTTCGGGAGTCTAGCTAACTCGGGTTTGCGTAAACTTTGATATCGGTGCGGCGATTCTTTTCCCGGCCCTCGGGAGTTGCGTTGGTATCAATGGGCTTGTCCGGCCCATTGCCGGCAGTGCGCAGGCGAGCCGTGGGGAAGCCGTACTTCTGCATCAAGTAATTTCTCACTTCGTCGGCACGGGCATGGGAAAGCTGAATGTTGTATTGCCGCGAACCGGTCGAGTCCGTGTTTCCTTCGATGTCCACCACGGTGTTCTCGTAGGCGCGCATGGTGACCGCCAGTTCGTCGACCACGGCGCGGGAATCTAGGCTCATGTGCGAGGAATTTGGCTCGAAGTAGATGGAGCGATGTTGCGTAGCCAAGGGAATAGTTCCTTTTGATGGCTGCTTATATTCGATGGGCACCTCGCTCGAAGCGGTCGAGAAGCTCCCGGACAATTTCTCGACAAATCGGCGATCTACGCTCTCCTCGGGATTGTTGGTGTGTTTGATGATGAGCAGTTCGCGGTACATGTCTTGGGCCATCTGAAAAATATTGTTGTAGTCGGACTTGGAACCCGCCGAACCGAAAAATGAGCGGTTATCTGGGTAATCAGCGAGTTTCACCCCGCCGAGCATGGTCTTGGCCAGGTCGGAGGGAATGTTGAAGTCCTTGACGGCGCCGATCAAGTTGTAGGCGCGCGCAGGTTCCGTCTTGATGAACTCCACGCCCTCCAGCCAACCCTGAGTAAGCTTCAGGAGCGTGTCGGGATGGCGGGAGGCAAAACGATCGCTCACAACCAAAATATCGGCGATCAGGCGGTTTGCCACTCGCGTATCGTAGATTTTCTTTGCTCCGGGGCGCTTGGCCACAGCGTCGCTCATATCCGGATCCCAGGCCACGGCGGCATCGACTTTTTCCTGGGCGAACAGGGTGGCAGGCTCGATGCCATCCTTGGTATGAATGGCTTTATTGAAAGTTTCATTGCGCTGAGAGCTATCCAACCCGGAGGTTTTCAACCCGTTCCACAATAGAAAATGAGAAGGTGTATAGGGCGCAAAGGCGACCGTCTTTCCGGCTAAATCCTCGATGCTGTTGATACCTTGCTTTCCGATCACGCCATCGGCGCCACGCGACCAATCGACCATCAAAAATGCGTGCGAAGCAAACCCCTTGTCTCTGAACTGCGCGTAATCCTTGGCGTAGACGTCGGCGGTGGTCAGCATGACATCCACGTTGTTAGTAGCCAAGGCCGACGCGCCTTCGGTCCAGTCATCGATGATTTTGAAAGATACTTTCAGGCCTTTCTTTCCAAAGATGGAATCCTGAGCGGTGTCCAGCCCGCCATTGGCCACCAGTCCGGCAGCGCAGCCTACCCAAATGTTCACGCGAACGCGCACCTCAGTGTCGGACTCGCTGGAAGACGCCGGCAAAACCAGAGGCTTGGAAGTATCGTTCACTTCTCCGACAGCGATGGTTCCCGACGGCTTCTTGCCTAACAACTGCTGAGAGTCGATTACGTTGTATCGATTGAGGCCGTACCATACCAGAGCAAGCCCGATCAAGAAGATAAGGACCCATCCACCTTTTTCAACCTTCACGGCCATTGCTCGCCTCCCGGCCCCTTTTACGGGGCTACCACGCGAATGTGTCAAAGACTTGCGGTCCCAAGTGGCGCCGGGTTGGTCCCGGCAGGACCCATCTAGGAAGTGCGCTGAGGCTCTTTGCTTCCAATCGTCTTTTCTGCGGGCGCGCTTGCCGCAGCGGCCTCCGGAGCTGCAAGTCCCATTTCGATTTTGAACTGCTTGACCAGTTCGCTAGCCTGCAGCTTCTGTGCTTCCTCCTCGATCTTTACCTTTTGCTGATCGACATTGCTCATGGCCATGTCCATGCGGGCTTCGTTAACGGCGGTCATTTCCTCAATCTTCCGGACCATTTCGTCGTGAGTCTGGCTGATGCCGGCCACCTCGAACTGCTCCATGGCGTCCGCAACTTTCTTTTGCCACTGCGCGCGGCGGTAGTCCGCAATGGCATTAAGGGCTTCCTGCGTTTTGCGCTCCTTCTCGCGCATGAACGCTTGCTTGACGGTCATGGCCTTTTCGAAGGCGGTGCGGGCGGCGGTCAGTTGTCCTTGGGTCCGCGCCAAGGCGCTCTTGGTCTGCTCGAGTTGGGCCGCGAAGCTCCCCGCCAAGTCGTCGCGATTGGCCTGGATGGCGGCTTTAACCTTGGCAGTTAAGTTGGCCATGTCGTTCTTGTATTTGGCTTCTTCCTTCTCGAGCAGCGTCACGTTCGCTTTCACCATGGCGATGCTTTCGTTCATCCGCGGCACCTGGTCGTTCATGTCACGAATGTTCTGTTGGAGAATCAACTCGGGATCTTCAGCCACGGATATGAAAAAGCCGACGAATGAACGAATCATCCTGGTAAAGCGTTGCCACATGGTTGTCCTCCTGGTCAGGACCGCTGACCTGTCTTCGAACTCGTCGGCGAGGCGTTCACGTCGCTTGTCGTAATCGGATTTTCGGCGACAAAGTAGCCTACCGTATCTGCAATCTTCTTTTCTTCTTGCTGCTTTTTCAGGCGCCACCCGGTGAAGCGCTCCTTTTCCCGGGAAATAGCGTCGCTGTTCGCCTGCATCTTGGCGCGTTGCTCGGTAACATACCGGTCGATGTCGGCCTGAATCTGGTTGTTCTCTTTGGTCTTGCTAGCTTCCAATTCGGTCAAAGACCTTTGCTGGACTCGTTCATAGGCATCCAGCGCTCGGTCACGTTGGATAGCATCTTGAATTACATCCTTAATGTTGACTCCCGCCGCGTCCAGGGCTACGAGCACGGAAGACCTTTTCACGTCCGAGGGCAGGTTTCGAATATGCTCACTCTCGAGCATCTGCGCCACTTTCAGAATCGAATAGCCCTGGGGCGGTGCAGAAATCTCGGCAGCCCTATAAATCTCCTCGAAAGAAGTAGGATCAGAGACTGGGTTGGTAAACTTTGGCTCACTACCTACGCTCGCGGCGATCTCTGCGATACTTTGGGAAGCGCTCTTTTGCGCCCCAGGTTTGGCGGGACTCTGCGCACCTCGAGAATCGTCGTCAATCGAGACGATATAGTTGTACCATTTCTTGGTCATGGTATCTCCGCCAGGCCATACGATCGCCCTGGCGCTTCTCGCACTTCATGGAAGCGCGTGGCGTTTCTGCGGGAACTGATTTGGACACTGTACACCTCGGAAGGTACTTCCGCCTTGTTTGTTTGTCAATTGGTATCATAGACTTGCAAGGAACCCACCGCACTTTTCTCCGACCGCTGCTTCGACCCTTGAACCTTGCTCATTCCACAGAATATTCTCGCCGCGTGCAATTCCGTCAGCAAGAGTATTCCGCGGTTCAAAATGAACGGATTTTTGAACAGGTATATCATTGGGTCCCGAGGAGTTAGCGCCCTGGATGATCTAGCTACCATATTGAGCCGCTCGATAGAGACGAAGGCCGAATATGACCTGAGATTGCTAGCTCAGCAGCTCGGCACCAACTATCGCTCGTTGATGTACTGGCTCCGCGGCGACCGGCACACTCCCGCCTACCTATTGCCGCAAATTTGCGTTCTGCTAAAGAATTTTGAGGCTTTGGACTTCCTGGAGAGACAAGCGGGTCGGGTTGCCTTCAAGCTTCCGGATGCAAAACTTGTTTCGGAGAAGGAGATCGTGGCTGTTTCCAATCTTTTGAAGGACGTTGGTGAAGCGGTCGAAAGTCTCGCAGCAACGCTGGCGGACGGCGTTGTTGAAGAAAGCGAATTGAGGGTGACAGTACCCAAACTGGAGAGCGTCATCCAAGAATGCGCATCTCTGAAATATCTCCTGGAAGATCTCTGCAAGAAAAGCAAAAAAAAACCACGGCGTTAAGGCAGGCGCAACGGACCTGCTGGGGACCAAAGCGGTTGTCCTCGGTAGCGACTCCTACACAGTAATTTATAAGGCTCTCAACGAACGTCTCGCCGCTCGCGAAGCGCAGAAAGAGGTCGCCTTTTCGACCGGCTTTCCCGCCAACACCTACGCGCCCTCCGGGATGCGCTCCTTTGCAGCGAGGATGGCGAGGATCAGACAAGACACGATCAGAACCTCGGCGATAACTGGCCCGAGAAAGAAGAAACGAAACGAGTTGACAGCGAAAGCCAGATACCCGAGGGCGAAGACGGCCATGATCGGTCTCAGTCTCGCCCCTGCAGGCGGCGCGAGAGACGCGAGGAGCCAGAAGACCATCGATTCTGTCGTGAGAAAGATGGTGATGCCTAGGCCGAGACCCATGTAAAAATCCCAGTAGGTTCGCGGGTTGCCCATCAGGATGAAATGGTTCGCCTTCATGGCAGCGACGGCCTGCTCAGCGGGGCCCGGCATCGGCTTGCCGAACACTCCGCCGATGGTGTGAAGGATCGCGTGGATCAGAGTGAGTACCGAAGCGATGCGGAGGAAAGTCGCGGGTTTCATTCGGTCTCCTTTGCGGCGTTAGCAGGCTCCGACTCGAAAGTCCTGGCGTAGAGTTCCAGGATGCCCTGCCAAGCACTGGGTTGCTCGAAGCGCGCGCGCAACTGCTCGTACCCTTCGCCGTGGCGTTCGAGCTTGCTGTGGATCAACTCAACGAGCGTCGTGCCGGTCCCTTCAGGCGCGACGCGAATCTCGACTTCGCTGGCCTCGGCCATGTCGGGTTCGAAGACCCAGTCCGGCCGATCATGTCCAGGACCGAGATGCCAGGAAAAGGCGACGCCGCGGGGCGGCTCCCATTGGAGCACTGTGCCCCAATCGCATCTTTCACCAGCGGAGTTTTGCTCGTACCATTTGCCGCCCGCGCGAGGTTCCACGACGATCGCTTGGAAAGGAGTCTTGCCAATGTGGTGCGATGCCGGCCACCACGTTTCCATCTGCTCAACGAAGACGCTGAACGCGCGCTCGATCGGTGGCTTGACGCGCACGGACTTACGAACGACGGCTTCTTCCGCGTTTGCTTTCATGCTTGTCTCCTGTCTGGGGTTTTTCGGCGGCGGAGCGAAAGCCTGCGAGTGCCGCCGCCCACATCTCATCGAAGTGAGCACGGAGGCGTGCCACTCCTTCCGGATCGAGGCGATAGAGGCGGCGGGTGCCGGACTTGCTGTCGACGACAAGGCCGACGTGTTTAAGCACCTTCAGGTGTTGGGAGACCGCGGGGCGCGTGACCGGGAGCGTCCGCGCTAGTTCGTTAACGGCCAAAGGCCCGCTAGCGAGCTTCTGGAAGATGGCCATACGGGTGGGGTCCCCGAGGGCGTCCAGTCCAGCTTGTAGGTAAGTATCCACTAACGGTAAGTCTGCGCGAACATACGAGAGTTGACAAGCGGAAAAGGCGCGGAAGAGTGAACCGAATACCTTGGCCTTCGCTGCGCTGCTCTCCCTTCACTTTTTGCCAACGCCCAGGCGTCATCATTGCGCCGTCCTATTCGTACGGCTCCTTGACACACTGCATGGCAGCAGCCAACTGCAATAGGAAGTAGCCACGTTCGCGTATTGCGGAGGAACAGCCAAGTCGAGTTTGCCATTGAATTCACCCGGGGCTGCGATTCCCGCAGAACGCGGGGGCGATGGGACATGCCTGCCGGACAGTCCACGCGAGAGCCGAAGCCGATTGCCCCAATGTGGCTGGCGGCACAAGCAGTTTCCGCTACACGGACCAAGTCTGCTTCGCTACCGAGGATCCTTCAGTGATGGAAGTGAACCTGTGGGAGGGTGCGAAAAACAGCGACATTTGCGCCAGCACTGCAGGAAGTCACTCCTTATCGCTTGCGGTGCGGCCAGGCGCTGCTAGCTTTAGCCGCAGGGGCCATGTTTGAAATGCAATGTGACGAGGAGACTCATCATGAAGCGCATCGGTATTTTGGCAGTCATCTTTGGTCTTTCGACGCAGTTTGTTTTGCCCAACGCGGCGCACGCTCAGTTTCTGGTTGTGGATTGCTCCGGGCTGAATCCTTATGCGTTTCCGACGATTGGCTCTGCCCTTTCATCGGCCGGACCCGGGACCTTCATTGCAGTGACAGGAGCATGCAACGAAAATGTATCCATCTACGGAGCCGTCAATCTTACTTTGGGGGCATCCTTCGGGCAAACGGTCACGCTCCATGGGAATCTATCCATAAGCAATTCTCAGAACGTGTATCTGTACGGTCTGAATGTCACGAATAACTTCGGCGATGGGATCGACGTCAATGGCAGTCGTAGCGTCATGCTTGACACCTGCAACAGCAACTCTCGGGAATACCCATGTGGCGAACAACGCCTTTACAACAAACCTCGGTTTGCGTGTAGCCATCGACATGCGTGGGGGCGGAAACGCACAATTCGGCTCCATATTCGGACCGAATAGCTCGAACGTAATCGAGAACAACGCCAACGGAGGAGTTTCCCTTCAGGAGAACGCTGAGATCTCCTTCTGGAGTCTACAGTCCAGTGGGCCAAACATTATTCGCAATAACGGCCCGTTCGGGGTCGAGGCGGGATTCGGCAGTCAGGTCACGCTCGCCGGCGCTCAGATCACCGGCCACACAGGACCAGCGGTGGATATTTATGCGCATAGCCAGCTCTACGCCACGAGCCAAATCCCAGGTCTGAATGTAACCCAAATCCAAGGTAACGCAACCTCGGGTGGTCCGCTCAATGCTGCCATCCTTGTGGACGGTAACTCGGAAGCGCCACTGCGAGGCGTTGCTATTTCCCAGAATAATGGCCCTGCGATTCTGGGGCTCGTAAATTCCAGCGTGGATTTTGCTGGAAACTCTTTCAGCGGCAACACGGGCGTGATTATCTGTGACTCGAGCTCCACGATGGTCTCCGACCTCAGCATGGCCGCCAGGACTCCGGCGTCCGGAGTTGCCTGTGTTACTGCTCATTCGCTTGGCAATCGCGTCGTGAGCGTGCCTACGCCGGCTGTGCCGGACATCAGTGTTTGGAAGAAGATGCACAGCAACTATCAGCAGCGTTCGACCACCCAGAAATAGTGATGAGCCAGTGAAATTCACGCCCAGCAGGAAAAGCATGCCTTGGCCAAGCCGCTTGGCCCGCGTGTACGTGGTCACGTTGATTGTCGGACTGTTCTTAGCGTCGCCAGTTGCTTACGCACAGGAGAAATGGGAGAAGCTGAACCTGTCTCCCGAACCTGAGGAGGAAATCGGTGCTAAAGAACGTGACGAAATTTCCTGCGGTCGCCTGCCGGGCTTGATGGTGCCGGTCGGAAGTTCTTGCAGTGCGCCTCCAGCAAGGAACGAGCGCATTGTTCGGCCATGGTGGGTCGCGTTGGAGCTCGGAGACGGTCAGCTCAAGCTCACCTCTGACCAGTTCAACACGACGCGCCATCCGGCGTTTGCGCTCGGGTTTGCGGGCGGTCATAGCCTTGGGAATCGCGCTCGCATTGGGCTGGAAATGAATGGTTGGCTCCTGCAATCGTTCAATCTCAACAATCCCGCGGTAGGTGAAAGCGTTAGCAACGTGTGGGTGGTGGCCGATGCGCTTCCGATACGGAAGACGCCCATATTCCTCCGCGCGGGGTCGGGACTGGCCCTGTATCAAAACAACCGCCCCGGGGGCTTTGGCGGCACAGGGTGGTCCTGGACAGCCGGTGTGGGTTATGAGATCCCATTAACGAAGCAGTTCGGGCTGGCACCGATTGTCGACTATGCCGCCGGCAGCCTCGGCGACGTTCGTAACATCCTTGCGGTAGAAACAAACCGGCGCTATTCCGTAGTTGAATTCAAAGTGGCGATCGCTTGGCACTTCGGACGGACCGAGTAAGCTTAGCTAAAGGCTGGTGGGCGGACTTGGCCCGTCACCCGCCATAATCGGACGTAAACGACGAGGAGCTTCCAAGTTTCAAAAACTGGCTGTTGAGTTCCTCGGCTGTCGCAAATGGGCAGCGCTGCGAGCGATGAGCGGAAAACTAGGGCTGCTTGTACGTTTTTGAAATCTCCTGGAGCAAAGCCACAGCTTCTTTGCTGATCGCGGGGTTTTTGCTTTTTCCCTTAGCCTTTAGTGCGGCGAAAATGGCTTTATCGGCGGCCGTCGGTTCGAGTTTATCCTTTGCAGTCCCCACTTTATCATCCGGCGTCGTACTCGGTGGTGGCGGAGGAGGAGCGAGCTTTCCTCCGCTCGAAGCAGCCTTCGACAACCCGGAAGATTTTCTCGGCACGGCATTTTGTGGATTTTCTAGCGCGGGTTTATATATCTTGGAGATAGCGAAGACCGCTGCTCTGGAAACTCGCTCGTCGTCGGTGGAGCTCAACAAGCGTCCTAACTCGGCCTTTGAGTCTTCATCGGCGCTTCCCTGCAAAGCCAGAGCGATTGCGGCGGTCACGGTGGCCGACTTTTCCAAACCCGAATTAGAGTAAGCAATGATCACGTCTTTGCGCCCCAGCTTGGCAAGTGCTCGGATGATTTCGACTCGAACGGCCGCGTTTGTCTCCAACCCGGAAAAGAGCACCTTCTTCATGACCTCGGCGCCGCCCTGGTCATTCAGATCGCCGAGGAGTTTCGCAGCCCGAAACCTGGTTAGCGCATCTTTGTCGTCATACTGTTGAAGAAGCCTCTGCAAGGGATCGCGCGCTTGTTGAGGATGCTTCGCGAGGAATTCAGCGGCCTTTTCATAGGTGGAAGCATCTTTGCTTTTCAGGCCGGCCAAAGCATCCTGGAGTTTGTCTGCTCCGAGAAGCAGCGCGGGAACGGCGAACAGGGTGAGCAACGCGTTCCCAAGACTTATTCGCATTTTACGGCCTCTTCGCGCCCTGGCGAGTTCTCCGGAACCCAGACGGCATTCACGATCATACTCCGTCCGACGCGTGCACCGGAGTTGAAGGTTTTCGCCAATAGCGTCAGCGTCAGAGACTTGCCCCCGTCGCTCGACTGGAGTTGAGCGTCGATTTTCTTGAACCTGCCGCCGGGTTTCGTGCCCGCTTCTGAAGTACAAGAAGCGATCCTCCAGCCGTCCTGGGGAGCCCGCAACGCGACCGAATAATCCTGGCCGCCCAGCGGATTGATGTGAGTGCCCCATAGCCTTTGGAAGAAAAACAATAGCGGTACGGTGTCAAGCGGTCCGCTCCGGCTCCCGGCGAAGATTTTGTAGCGCGTCTGAACTGAGGATGGCTCGGTCTTGACCACGTGACCCGAAACCAGGATTGCTGGCGCGTGCATCTCACTGCGGAAGCCAGTCGTTTTGACTTGTCCGCTCTTTGTCGCACTTTCATGGCCACAATCAAAGTCCCATCTTCCGGCAACCACGGTTTCATCTCCGGTTTGTGGCGCCATCTCCGGAGCGAAGAAGCCGGAGTCCCACTCGACCTCGATAAGCCTGCCGATTTCGGGATTTTCCACGTACAAGTCTTGGACCTCGGGCCAGTCTGTAAAATTAGGATCGTTGGCAGGCGCGGCGAATTGTTCAAAGCTGCCGCTTCCCACAAGGAGGATGTTCCAATCCCTATATCGATGGGTTCCCCAAAAATCTGATCCTGCAAATTGACTCGCTGCGGCCCAGCCGTGAATGAACCGCATGGGGGCAGCATTTTGGGATTCGTTCTTTTCAACATCTTTCCATTCGCCGAACAGCACACCTGCAGGTGGACACAAATGGAGCGATCGATCAATGTCCTCCTGGGAATAGTTTGGTGAAAATGCCCAAGTCTGCCCGTTGTTCAAGTCTGGCGCGTTCCAGACGATCATTTCTCTGGAGCCGCCCTGGGTTTCGGTAGCCGGACCGACCACGCCATTGCGGGGCTGCGGCCCTTTGAGGGAGGCGGCGACCCGACCGGGAAAAGGGGCACAGCCTGAAACCGTGAAGCAATAGCACAGACAAAGGGCAGGCAGTATGGCTCTTGCCTTCATCGTTTTGCGTCTCTGACTGGTAACAGGGAGCCGGGTGTCAATAAGCGTATGCTGATTTGAACTCTATACGGTAGAGGAATATCGTCCATTAGGTCAGTACAAGTTTATTGTGGAGAGGGAATACAAGTAGATGATGTTGCATGGTTACAAGTCAATTGTGCCGTATAGATGCAAGTATATATTGCTTTCATGGATCTAAGCCATTTTTGTTCAATCAATTGCAGGCAGGCCGGCCGTTGCGGAGCAGTTGGCTGGCACGACCCTGGCCGTCCTGGAAGGCGTCATCAATACAACTGTTCCCAGAGCTACAAAGCTCGCGCCCCTATGCACAATCCTCACCCTGACCCTAATCCCAGCGGGCAGGAGCTTCCCTGTATCCACGTGACAGCCAAACAAGCTTAGATTACTGGTTTGTTCCCTAAAATGCGTCTCTGACTGCAGGTCGGTGAATTCAATGCTGGCTACGAAAGCGTAGCGACGAGCGCGTGGGCGCTCAGACTTCAAGTAAAGCCGCTTGAGTGCTGCCCAAGTTGTAGTTGTCGTCTTGGGTCGTGGCATATCGTCTTGCGCCCGATCGTTCGTTCCGGCTCCGTCCATGCGCGACGTCTCCTGGATGAATTGACGGCCTTAACGATCAAGGCTGGGATCGATTTGTGGTGCATTGTTTTACGACAGGGCGCTCAAGCGGAGCGATAGTACAGTTTATTGGTGCGAAAGTTTAGTCATTTGGGTCCTACATCAGGCTCCGCTCATAGAAGCTTTCGTCGACCCTGGACTGTCAGTCGAGTTCGCCAGCTCTTGGGAGATAATCGACAGCAAGTTCTCTGGCGCGTCCTGTGGTACGTTGTAGTCCGCTCGGAGGACTTCTTGATTCGGTGGGTTGAGGGCAAGAATTTTGACCCTTGGGTATTTTGCCTTGAGCCAAACGGCCATTTCCTGCCTGGTCCCTTCCGGGAAAAGATCGTAGTGCTGAATGGGGCTTGAGAGAACTTTGGCCGCCTCGTTCCCAATGATGGAGACTACTCTGTAACTGCGGGACCTCAAGAGTTCAGCCCCTTGGAGACCTAATTGCTCGTTGTAAGTGATTTGAAAAATGTGCTTGGTAGCTCGCCACGTCGCGCGAGGTATGTTCATCCGAGGACAAGAGTTGCTTCGGTCACCCGCGTTGATTCTTAAGTGTCCCGGCTTTCGTGGCTCATCTTCCGAGCCATGTGCAAGAGCAGGCTCCGGTCTCCATCGCTCATCCGACTCAGGGCGCTCCTCATCTTCCTAAACATTCTTAAGCCCTTGCCCCGTGAAGCCCAATCATACCTATGCTTTTCTTTTGAGCTTCGAAGCACGGTTGGGACTTGTGGCGATTCGCCTCCCTCATAGAAGAGTTGGTACAGGGGAACCTCTAAAGCTCGCGCCCACTTCTCTAGCGTTTCTATGGCCGGAACAGTATGTTCGTTTTCCACCCTGGAAACATAGCAACGAAGCAGACCTGTACGTTTCTCAATGTCTCCCTGTGAGAGATGCTTCGCTTCTCTTAGGTCTCGCAATCGACCACCGATGATCATGCGCCCTTCCCCCCTCGGTTCAGTGAAACGACTAGTCGGAGAGCTCCTTCATGAGCCCGTAGCCTTATAAGGCATCACGTTCAAAGAGGACCACGAGCAGATTGACGGGGATGGCCGTCTCGGCAAAGTGACAGAAGCCGCGCGCGGCAATGGTAAACCCTAATGACGAGGCGGACGAGAGGGTGTGGGCCCTCGAATGACGAAAAACCGCGCCGAAGCGCGAGTTAAGACAAGCTGAAGCCGGACAACCCTCTAGTCTTAGTCTAAGACTTAGTTTCTGTCGCGAAACTCCTATTTAGGAACGCTCCGATGACTTCCGTTTGACCGATCCATGAGGGACACTTGGGGAAAGCTGTTTTCAGCCCGCGAGAAGAAAATAGAGCCCACCCCGTCTGAGACGTTAGCGGTTCACATGGGAAGCCGGAATCCCACCGCGCTCCCCGCGCGCGTTGCGAACCAGAAGCCAGTCATGGCGTTCATCCTCGACCTCAACCTCTTCGCCCTCGTTACCTGCCAGCTCTTGTGCTGAGTATTCACACAGCACGGTTGCTTCCCGTTCTTCCCCTGAGAGCGGCTCCACCGGGATCCAGCCTTCGCGCCCATTCGATGCTCTGCACCACTTCCACCCGGGATATTCATCGTCATGGCGGCCGACACGGACCTTCTCGCCAGCAAGGACCCGGATTGGTCTTTGATACTGGATCCTGTATTCCCGTGGACGCGAAGCTTGCGTTTCGGCTTATCCATTTCGAGTATTTTACTTCGGCGTGCCGTGCTCCTCCCGTCGAGTCATTGGGAATCCTCGAAAGGCCCACCCGAAGTACTCTTGTTGTGGAGAGTTTGAAGCTCCATTCTTGCCATCGATGTGGGCGGATTACGGGCCAACTCTTCCGTAATCGGATTAAGAAGGGCCGCCAAAATGCGCGAAATGCACCCGGATGGTACAGTAGCGAGTCACGGACAGGGAACGCAGAGAGAGAAACGCATGCCCCTGAGTGAAGACTATCTCCGAGAGCACACCGTAGGCGAGTTGAGACCGTTGTGTGGTCCGATTCGCCTTGTCAACTACGATCCCGAGTGGCCACAGTCGTTTGAGCGGGAGGCCGAGAGAATCCGGAAAGCTCTTGGCGGCCGCGCGTCGCGCATCGAACA
>WNGJ01002484.1_pt1 | contig 36407 bp, 30 predicted proteins | sample 5400611 | NCBI WGS metagenome assembly WNGJ01 (sample SAMN13153375, study PRJNA577476) | soil metagenome | isolation source: 40 cm soil or saprolite under Garry oak tree replicate 1 | place: USA:California | collected 2016-06-15
TGAATGCCGCCACCCGCTTCACCCCGGCCGTTCACCCCGGCCGTGTCTTCGGACCCCGGTGCGCTCAAGGGCCTGCGACGACGGTGGCCGCGCCACCGGCCTGCACGGAGGTGCCTTGCAACGTCCATCCGTACTTCGCCTGGCCTGGTTTGGCCGGGACCTGGATCAGCATGCCGAACGTGACCGAGCCGTGCGCGGGTATCGCATGCATCGCCTGGCAATTCAGGTAGTACCGGTGCACGCCGGAGCCGAATCTCGTGCCGAGCGGCCATACGAACTCACCGTATGAGGGGCAGGGGCCGAGCGTGACCGGGTGGCCGGACCGGTTATGCAGGGTGACCGTGTAGCTCGCCATGGCACCCGCCGGGAGCCGGTGGGGCATCGCTATGGTCGCGCTGAGCACGTCGAGCGGCGAGGTCAGTGCCCGCGGCGGCGCGGGCACGCCGAACGTGCTGACTTTGAGGCGGTTGACCACGGTGAACGGCTGGCCGCTCGGGAACGCGACCCGGACGCGCCCGCTGCCGCCGATGCCGGCGGCGACCGCGGTGTAGCCAGCGCTGCGGCAGGAGGGAAGGCTGGAGCACCCATAGGCCGTGGTGAGTGCGATCTGCGCGCCCTGTCCCGGTTGAAGGTTGGCCGGACCGATCAGGTTGACATCCGGGATTTCGCCCCCGGCCCTGGCGAGCGTTGCCTGGCTGCCATCTGCCCGGATTCCGGCGATCGTGGTCGGTCCACCCGACATGGTGCACGCGTGGTTGCTCACATTGGTCAAAACGAGGTACCGGGTGTAGTGACCAGCCCCCAGGCCGAAGCCGCCCACGCGGCCCGTCAGGTCGGCAGCCGTGCACGCGGCGTACCGTGCCTGCGGAGCGGCCGGGGCCAGCGAAACCCGTGCCCTGTATGCCGGTGCGGGCTGGTTGGCCCAGGGCACCGCACCCGCGGGGAGAGCCGCCCGCGACGCCACCGAACCGCCGCCGCCGGCACCACCGGCGCCGCCGCCGCCACCACCACCGGCGCCGCCGCCGAGCAGCGCGGCCACCACGGTCACGACCACGACAGCCAAGGCGCTCGTGGCCGCACTCGCCAGCTGGATCGTCCGCCGCCTGCGGTTGCTGGTACGGGCAACCTCACGCCGCCCCGGCCCCGCATGCGCAGACGGCTGGTCATTCAGGGCTCGCATGCGTTCCCGCTCGCTGTCGTTCATCGCGCCTCCCGCGCTCGTCCTTGCTCCAGGACGACCCGAAGCTGGCCAACTGCCCCACCAGAAATAACCCGCTGCTGGGTGAATCGGCTGGGGTGAATCGGCTGGGTGAATTAGCTGGGCCTACTTGCAGCCGTACTCGCGGTTAGCGTCGATCTGGTCGTAGTCGCCGCTGCCGACCCCCGCCCACTGCCACGCGAAAGCACAGGTGCTGCCCGAGGACACGCCGCCGAAGAAACCCGCGCCGTTGCCCGAGCACGACCCAAAGCCCTGCGCCCAGTTATACGGTCCGGGGTTCACGCAGTTCTGGCCGAAATCCGCCGACCACTCCATTGTTCCGGCGAGAGAGCTGTCCGAGCCGGTACCGAAGATGCTGGACCACTCACCGGGCGAGGAGTACGCGGCGATCCAATACGCGGAGTTGTTCCAGACGTAGCTCCAGAAACCGTTGAATGTCGCCCGGTCCACCGAGGGTGCGATGCCGCTGGATCTCACGCTGCCGCAACTGCCCGGCACCAGCACCTCGTTCCACCCGGTGGGCGGGCCGGTTGGGTAGTCGTCTTCCACATCCAGGACCAGGATCTTTGTGTTGAAGAAGCTGTGGCTGGACGCCATCGAGACCGCGGTTTTGGCCTGTCTCTGGCCCCAGGCATAGGCCTCGCCGGTGGTGCCGTTATAACTCGGATCCATACCCGGACCGCCGCCGAAATAGTACGCGGAGGTTCCTATGCCCTGTCTGTAGGAGTTGCGGTTGGCATCGGCACGGCCAGCCGCGGTGGAGTTCCAGTAGTTGGTACCGCCGCACCCGAGCACGTTCCAATACCCCGCGGCTTCGCCGAAGTATCCGCCGTAGAAGCCACATCCGCTCTGGCTGACGTTGGGTTCCAGCCAGGGTGCCGCGCTCGACGCACATGGTGACGCCCAACTCGATGGAGTGGGCCCGTTACTGTCGCTCCCCCACCAGAATCCCGGGGGCCCATCACCCGCCAGCGCCCCAGGGGTCATTAGCATGACCGCGGCTAAACCGGCCGTGACCACAGCGAATAGCCGGCGCACTGCAAAGCCACGCACTCCCACCCGGATCCCACCCTCCCGTTGCGCATTGCGCGCGTCCCGCCTGCCTGGGGCCACCAACCTAGCCGTGCACCACCCCGGCGATGACGCGAATGCCCAATTTAGGGGTTACGCAGGCTAAACGTCGCCGCGGGTGTGGGGGCACAGGGACAAAAGCCCGCAAGGGTGGCGGCCGGTTCGGGAGAACAGGGCTGAGACAAATGGTTCGGCGGGCGACACGTGTGCCACGTAGTGCCAGGAGCGGCGCACCAGGCGGCAGCCGTTAGGGACCATGATCGAAACGACCGGGCAGCACCGGGGTGGGCCGGGAGTCGCGCCGGGCGGGCGCGGGTGGAGTGCGCCGGCCGCCCGGCCACCTGCCGGCGGCGCCGAACAGCACCACGAGCGCGGGCACGAGCAGCGAGCGGACGATGAACGTGTCGATGACGATCCCGATGGCCATCGCCACGGCGATCTCACGGAACTGGTCGAGCGGAACCAGTGCGAGCACGGCAAAACTCGCCGCAAGAGCCAGGCCGGCCGTGGTGATGGCGCGAGAGGCCCGTGGCGCGGCGGTGGCGACCGCGTCGCGCAGCGGCCTGCGCCTCGCCTCCTCCCAGATGCGTCCCACCACGAAGATGTTGTAATCCGAGCCGAGCGACACGAGCAGCACGGCCACGGCGAACGGCACGTAGTACACGAGGCTGTCGTACCCGAGGATGCCCTGGAAGATCCACACGGTCAGGCCGAGCGCGGACAGCAGGGCCAGCGTGCTGGCCGCGAGCAGGTACACCGGTGCGAGCAGGGCGCGCAGGAAGACGGCCAGCAGCACGGCGATGACCAGCGCGATCACCAGCGCGACGCGCCCCATGTCGGCCATCGTCGCGTCGATCGCGTCCACGCTCACCGCGGTCTCGCCGCCGACCTCGAAACGCATCCCGGTCAGCCCGGCGGATCTGGCCAGGCGCGGCAGGGCCTGCCGGAGCCCGCGGATCTGGTCGATCGCGGTCGCGCCGAGCGGGTCGGTCCGCTGGATCAGCGCGTACCGTGCCGCGTTACCTGACGCGGCGAGCACCGCGTTCACGGACCCGGCAGTCAGCGCCGGGGCCGCCGGCAGGTTCGCCGGCCCGATCACGCCCGCCACGCCCGGCCGGGCCGCCAGCTCGTTCTGCAGCCGGGCAAGCGCCGGCCGCTGCGCGGTGACACCCGGCCCGAGCACCAGAACCTCGGTGGGCGCGAGGATGCCGGGCACGAACCCCTTCGCCGCGGCGGCCTCGGCGCGGGCGGCTTCCGCCGTGGCGGGCAGCGCCCGGATGAGCGGGAAGCCCAGGCGGAGCTGGCGCAGGCCGGTGACGGCAAGCAGCAGGCCGGCCACGCAGACGGCCGCGATCAGCAGCGCCACCGGGCGAGCGGTCACCAGCCGGGCCGCCAGCTCGCGCCAGGTCTGGGCCATGTTCCGCAGCCGGTCACGCCGCGGCGAGCGGGCCGCGGCGCCGGGCGCCACGCCCCGCCGCCTCAGCGCGGCTCGCCGCAGCCGGGCAGGCCGGGGCAGGAAAAGCAGCCCGCCGAAGATGGCGATGAGCGCGGGCGTCAGGGTGACCGCCACGATCATCGCGGTCAGCACGGCCAGCGCGAGCCCCGGGCCGAACGCGCGGAGCATGTCGAGCCTGGCGGCGGTCAGCGCGGCGGTGCCCGCCGCCACGACCAGGCCAGCGGTCCCGATGATCGGGGCGTATTCGGCCACCACGCGGCGGGCGGCCTGCACGCGGGTGAGGCCGTCCGCCAGGCGGCTGCGCATACCGGCCAGGAAGAACACCGAGTAGTCGGTGGTGACGCCGAGCAGCAGCACCACAAGCACCGGCTCCAGGTCGGGCGGCACGGTGACGCCGGTGCGCTGGCCGGCCCAGGCGACCACGCGAATCGCGACCAGGTAGGCGATGCCGGAGCACAGCAGGGTGACCAGCGGCGCGCCGAACGACCGGAAATGCAGCCCCACGATGAGGCCGATCGCCGCGAGCGTGGCCAGTTCGACCCACAGCATGTGGCGCAGGATGATGGTTCCCTGGGCGTCGCGGGCCGGTGCGGCGCCCGTCACCCCGGCCAGATGGTCCTGCGGTGCGCTGACGTAGCGGCGGGCGAACTGTTCCCCGCCTCGCGCCTCCACCGGGACCGGCGTCCCTGGCCGGAAGTACAGGAATGTGATGATCGTGGTCGACCGTTCCCTCGACCCGGGGAAGAGCCCGCCCGTGTTCGCCACCGGCAGCGCACCGGCGAGCCCGTCGATCCCGCGGACCTGCCCCTGGTCCACCGCGATCGCCCGGCGGACCGCGCGCATCTGCGCCTGCGACGTTAACCCGCGCGGGTCACGCTGCACCACGTCGGCCTGCGCGGTCAGCGGCACGCCGAAGATCCGGGTGGCGTCGACCTCGGCCCGCAGCCCGGCGGATCCCTTCGGCACGAGGTCCCCGATGGCGCCCGGGGAAGCCATGCCGGGCAGGAAGATGGTGGCGGCGACCGCGGCGGCGATCCAGGCGAACAGGATCGGGTACCGCAACGCGACGACCAGCGCGGCCAGCCCGCGCCACAGCCAGCCGACGGCGGGGCGGTCCTTGCGGGCGGCTTCGCGGGCTGCCTGACGCCTGAGCACGCTCTGGCTCTATCCAGCTGATCGCGGGCCCAAACCGCTCGGGCGGGCAAGCCGCCGCAGCGGCGGGACCGGTGCACGCCGCGTGCGGAAATAATTGATCCTGAACGGCTGCCGCGTGGCGCGCCAGTCCTTGAATGCGGCCTGCACGGGCGCCTTGGTTAGGATGCGGGTTACATGGGTGGTACGTCCGGCAGGCCGGCGCTGACCGGCGCGCCGCCGGCGCGGGAGAAGCGGCTGATCGGGCTGAGCGTGGTGCTCGACGGCAGGCTCCCGGTGACCGCGCTCGCTGGGGCGGCAGGGGCCGCGGGCGCTGACGCAAAGCGGACACGAAGCAATCTTGACTCCGTTCCTGCAGGCCAACATGCTTGTATCGAGAGCGGACACTCGTTCGCACAGCGCACACTGGGGGAGCAGCCGGTGGAATACGTAACGAAATTCGGCTCCCTGGACGGCTATGAAAAGGGCGGGGTGGAGGTCATCAACGACGACCCCAAGAACTACGCCTTTTCCAACATCTTCGAGGTCGCGGCCCGGGCGAAACCGTTCGAGAAGATCGCGGTGGGAAAGAACTTCGAATACGTGCTCGAAGTCGTGCGGGTCGAGGGCGCCTCGCCGTGGCGGGTGTGCGCGCACGACGAGAGCGCCCTTGTCATGGCGGGCGAGGTGGAGTTCAGCTTCCACACCCTCGACGAGCCCCCCGAGCTGCCAGGCGGCGGGTCGATCGCGCTGCGCGGCGACCCCTCGGGCGATTTCATGGGCCGGGTCACCGCGCGCCGCGGCCACCTGACGCTCCTGCCCGCCCGCCGCGCCTACCACTACCGCGCATCCAGCCCGTCGGTCCTGCTCATCCAGACGATCGAAGGCGTGGACACCCAGTTCCGCTGGGCCGAGATCTGCCAGACAGCCTGACGAGGGAGACCGGGAAAGATGACCACCACCGACGCCGCCCGGACCGTCATCGCGGGCGGCCCGAACCAATTCGGCTATCACGACTACACGCTCGGTGAGTTCCATTTCAGCCGGGACGAATACTTCGCCTACGTCACGTGGCCGACAGGCCGGCATGTCATCAGCGTCGACGCCTTCCTCCGCGCGCTGCAGCGCGACGTCGCGTGGGACTTCTTCTACGGAATCGTCAACTTCGACGGCGTCCTTGGCACCGTGAACCACTACGGCACCGTGGACCTGTTCGCCGGCCGCTACAACGACGCCTTCCGCAAGGCCGAACTCGACCACGTCGAGACCATCGAGACCCCCGCGATCCGCGAGACGTTCAAAGCAATGCTCGCGGACTGGACGAACGAGGGATTCGACCCGTTCGCCAGCCCGGAGGAAACCGGCAGCGCGTTCGGCCTCAAGCACGGCGACAACATCGCGGCCGTCACCAGGCACCGCGTCACGGCGCGGCGGATGGTGTCGGTGCCAGGCGACGAACCGCTGCGCAGCGACGAGAACGGCCACCCGGTCAACCGGATGTTCGCCGACGTGCCGCAGGACGAGCCCGAGATCGAGGCCGCGCCAGGCTACGCGGGACAGCTCGCGTCCTTCCAATCTCTACGCCTACCTGTCGCGCTCTGCAGTCACCTGGAACCCGAGCGTCGTGAGCGTGTGCCGCGAATCCCTGTACTGCCCGACGACCGAGGAGTACATCCTGCCGATCGTGCACGGCAACGACCGGGCCGAATGGTTCGTCCAGCTCTCCGACGAGATCATCTGGGACGTGGAGGACCGCGACACGGGCGCCAAGCGCGCCAAGGTCGTGATGAAGCCGGGTGACGTCGCCGCCATGCCCGCGGACATCCGCCATCAGGGTTATGCGCCGAAACGCTCGATGCTCCTGGTCTGGGAGAACGCGAGCGAGAAGATCCCGGCCCTGATCAGCACCGGCCAGTTCCCCTCGCAGCCGGTCGAGTTCTGACCGGTGCAGGGCACGCGCGGCGGCGCACGTGGCTGAGCGTTTCGCCGATATCGAATCGGTCGCCGGGCGGCTGCTTGGCGCCGGCTATCTCGCCGACGGCGCCATCGCCGACGCGGTGTTCCTCGCCGACCGGCTGGACAAGCCGGTGCTCGTCGAGGGGCCCGCGGGGGTGGGCAAGACATCGCTCGCCACCGCCGTCGCGGCGGTGACCGGCGCCCGGCTGCTGCGGCTGCAGTGCTACGAGGGGCTGGACGAGGCGAAGGCGCTGTACGAATGGAACTACCGCAAACAGTTGCTGCGCATCCAGGCCACCGGCGACCAGGCGTGGGACCGTGCCCAGACGGACATCTTCAGCGAGGACTTCCTGCTCGAACGGCCGCTGCTTGCGGCAATCCGTGCCGCCGACCCGGTGGTGCTGCTGATCGACAAGCTTGGCCTGGCCGCCGCCACGGGCGAGGGCGGAGCCGCGTGACCGCGAGCGGGCAGGCGCTGACCCCGGCGCAGCTCGCCGCGCGCGAGGCGGAGCTGGCCGGGGCGATACTCGCGGCCGTCACGACGTTCGCCGCGCACCTGCGCCAGCTTGGCGTGCCCGTGTCCCTTTCCGAGGTCGTCGACGCCGCGGCGGCCCTGTCCTGCACGGACCTGCTCGACCGGGCCCGCGTGCGCCGGGCGATGCGGCTGACCATGGTCAAACGGGCCGCGGACGGCGGGCTGTTCGAGGCCGCGTTCGACCTCGCCTTTCCCGCCCGCGACCCGCCCGCGCCGCCGGGGCTGACGTGGAGTTCGGTGGGGCCGTCCCCCCGGGGCAGCACAGCCATAACGGCTGCCGCGCCGGATCTTCTCGCCCGGCTGGTGGCGGCGCTGCGCGGCGATTCGGCGGCGCCGCTCGACGCGCTCGCGCGTGACGTGGTGGCGGCCTTCGGCGGCCTGGACGCCACGGCGCTGCCGCCCACGGCTGTGCCGCCCACGGCCAGGTACCACGCTTACCGCGTGCTCAGGCAACTGGACGTGAGTGCTCTCCTGCAGCGCAGCATGCGGCTTGACGGCATCGGCGCGCTGAGCCCGCTGCGGCGCCGCCTGGCCACCGCGGCGGGGCAGGAACGGCTGGAGGAATTCCGGGTCCTGCTCGGCGCCGAACTGCGCCGCAGGCTCGCGGAGATCAACGGGCTCGCCGCGTCGCTGCGCCAGCTGCGTGACGCCACCCTCGACGTGGAGTTCCTGCGCGCGGGCCCGGCGGAGCTCGCCGCGATGCGCGGCACGGTGCGCCCGCTGGCCCGCAGGCTCGCGGCGAAGGCGGGACGCCGGGCGCGGCTGCGCGCCACCGGGCGGCTTGACATGCGCCGCACGATGCGGCGGGCGCTTTCCACCGGCGGGGTGCCGGCCTATCCCGCGCTGCGGCGGCGCCATCGCAGCCGGCCCCACCTGCTCGTGCTCTGCGACGTGTCGGGTTCGGTCGCGGAATTCGCCAAGTTCACCCTCTCGCTGCTGCATGCGCTGCACGCCGAACTGCCGCGGCTGCGCTCGTTCGTGTTCGTCGACGGACCGCACGAGGTCACCGACCTGGTCGAGACCAGCCCGGGCGTGATCGACACCAGGGTGCTGCTGTCGCGGCCCGGGGTGGTCCGCGACGACGGCCACAGCGACTATGGCGCGATGCTTGGCCGGTTCATCCGCGAGTACGGATCCGGGCTCGCGCCCGAGACCACGCTGATCGTGTGCGGCGACGCGCGCAGCAACTACCGCCCGCCCAGGCCCGAGCTTCTCGCCGCGCTGGCGACCCGGGTCCGCCGCATCTACTGGCTCAACCCAGAACCGCGCGAGGACTGGGACACCACGGACTCGGTCATGTCCGCGTACGCGCGGCACTGCGCGGCGGTAGCCGAGGTCAGGACCCCCGCCCAGCTAAGCGCCTGGGTCGAGACCCTGCTCTGACGCGGCACCGCGCGCAGCCGTTAGGGATAGGTTTTCGCAGCGGTTTTCAGTTGGGGGTAACCGACGTAGTTCTCTGCGAGGGTGGTGGCGGCGGCGCGCGATGAGGTCACGTAGCGGAGCTGGGACAGTTGAAGCTGCGCTTCCATCGGGCTCGCGCCGGGGGTGGCGTGCAGCATCGTGGTCATCCACCAGGAGAAGTGGGTCGCCCGCCAGACCCGGCTGCGGCAGGTGTCCGAGTAGGCGTCGGCGAGGCCGGTGTGGCCGCAGGTGAGCAGGCTGGCCAGTGCCTCGGCGAGCACGGCCACGTCGGCAAGGGCGAGGTTGAGGCCCTTGGCGCCCGTCGGCGGCACGATGTGGGCGGCGTCACCGGCCAGAAACAGCCGCCCGTAGCGCATCGGCCCGCTGACGAAGCTGCGCATCGGGATGATGCCCTTTTCGAGGACCGGGCCCTCCTTGAGCTCCCAGCCGGGCAGCGCGAACCGCTTGCGCAACTGCGCCCAGATCCGGTCGTCGGGCCAGGCAGCGATGTCTTCATCCGGCGCGACCTGCAGGTACAGACGGCTGATCCACGGCGTCCGCATGCTGTGCAGCGCGAAGCCGTCCGGGTGATGGCAGTAGATCAGCTCGTCGGTGGACGGCGGGACATCGGCCAGGATGCCGAGCCAGGCGTAGGGGTAGCTGGTCTCGTGCACGGTCAGCAGGCCAGCGGGGATGGCGGGGCGGCAGATGCCGTGGAAGCCGTCGCATCCGGCGAGGACATCGCAGCGGACCTCATGCCTGCCGCCGCCGGCGCCGGTGTACCGCAGCACCGGGCGGTCGGTGCCGGCGTCGGCGACCTCCGTGTCACTGACGCCGAACTCGATCGCCGCGCCCGCCGCGAGGCGTGCGGCGATCAGGTCCTTGACCACCTCGGTCTGCGCGTACACGGTCACGGCCTGGCCGCCGGTCAGGTCGCGGAAGTCGACATGGTGGCGCTGCCCGGCGAACTGCAGGTAGATGCCGCCGTGCTCGAGGCCCTCACGGTCGAGCCTGGCGCCGAGGCCGGCCGCGCGCAGCAGGTCCGCGCTGCCGGCTTCGAGCACGCCGGCCCGCTGCCGCGCCTCACAGTGGGCGCGGCTGCGCACCTCGACCACGATCGAGTCGATGCCGCGGAGGGCAAGCAGGTGCGAAAGCAGCAGGCCGGCGGGGCCCGCGCCGATGATTCCTACCTGGGTGCGCATGGCATGGACCGTACTCGTCATTGCTCCCGCCGCGACCGCCACCCGTCCCGGCATCGAATTTGTGCGCATTGCGAACCAAAGTTCTGAACGCGAACTTAGTCATCACGCCGCGTGGTGTCAACGGATCAGGCAACTAGTTGGGCAAGTTGACGGGGGCCGGGGAGACTGCCTAGTGTGCGCTTTTAGCACTTTTGTTCGCTTTACGAACGCACCTAAGCCCGGCGCAGTGAACCTGACGCCCGGCGTGGTGATGAGTGGAGAGGCCCTTTCATGGCCGTGATCGTTCCTCTCGGTGACGCGGTTGGCGGCCTCGTGCATGACGGTGACACCGTGGCGATGGAGGGCTTCACGCACCTGATCCCCTTCGCGGCAGGACACGAGATCATCCGGCAGGGCAGGCGCGATCTGACGCTGGTGCGGATGACCCCTGACGTCATCTACGACCAGATGATCGGGGCCGGTTGCGCGCGAAGGCTGATCTTCTCCTGGGGCGGCAACCCGGGCGTGGGCTCACTGCACAGGTTAAGGGACGCGGTCGAGCACGGCTGGCCGGCGCCGCTCGAGCTGGAAGAGCACAGCCATGCGGGGATGGCCAACCGCTACGTCGCGGGCGCCTCCGGGCTGCCTTTCGCCGTGCTTCGCGGTTACGCGGGCACCGACCTGGCGGCGCAGACCGCGACCATCAAGCAGATCACCTGCCCGTTCACCGGTGAAGTGCTCGCCGCCGTCGCGGCGCTGAACCCGGACGTCGCCATCGTGCACGCGCAGCGCGCGGACCGGGCCGGCAACGTGCAGCTGTGGGGGATCACCGGGGTGCAGAAAGAGGCGGTGCTCGCGGCCAGCAGCAGCCTCGTGACGGTCGAGGAAGTCGTCGGCGAACTCACCGAGGTGCCCGGCGCGGTGGTGCTGCCCACCTGGGCGGTCACCTACGTCTCGCGCGCGCCGGGCGGCGCGCACCCGTCCTACGCGCAAGGCTATTCCGAGCGTGACAACGACTTCTATCTGGCGTGGGACCCGATCAGCCGTGATCGCGAGGCATTCGGGGGCTGGCTGGGCACGCACGTCCGCGGGAGGGCGGCATGACGGCCGACGGCGCCGCCGGGCCGGGGGGCTACACCGCCGACGAGATGATGACGGTCGCGGCCGCGCGTGCCCTTCGCGACGGCGCGGTGTGCTTCGTGGGCATCGGGCTGCCGAGCAGCGCGGCCAACCTGGCCCGCCGCACGCACGCGCCCGGGCTGGTGCTCATCTACGAATCCGGCACGGTCGGCGCCAAGCCGGATACGCTGCCCCTGTCGATTGGTGACGGCATCCTGGCCGAGACCGCGGACGCGGTCGTCAGCGTCCCGGAGGTCTTCAACTACTGGCTGCAACCGGGCCGCATCGACGTGGGCTTTCTCAGCGCCGCACAACTGGACCGGTTCGCGAACATCAACACGACGATCGTCGGCGGCGACTACCGCAATCCCGTGGTGCGGCTGCCCGGAGCGGGCGGCGCACCGGAGATCGCCGCGTCGTGCAAGGAGGTGATCGTCGTGCTGAGGCACAGCAGGCGGGCGTTCGTGGACCGGGTGGACTTCGTCACCAGCGTCGGGTTCGGTGACGGCCCGGGCTGCCGGGAGCGGCTCGGCCTGCGCGGGGCAGGGCCGACCATGGTGATCACTGACCTCGGGGTGCTCGAGCCCGGCCCGCGCGGTGGCGAGCTGACGCTGACCCACCTGCATCCCGGCAACACCGTCGAGCAGGCGCGAGCGGCGACCGGCTGGGACCTCGCGGTCGCGGGCGAGCTACGGCAGACACCGCCGCCGGGCCCGGCGGAGCTTGCCACCCTCCGCGCCCTGATCGCGGCGAAGCGGGCATGAGCGCCGCCGGTGCGGGCACCGTCCGGGAGGGCGAATTCGTCCGCTCGCTCGAACGCGGCCTGTCGGTCATCCGGGCCTTCAACGCCGAGCACCCCGAGCTCACCCTCAGCGGCGTCGCCAGGATCACCGGGCTGACCAGGGCCGCCGCGCGGCGGTTCCTGCACACGCTGGTTGATCTCGGCTACATGCGGTCCGAGGGGAACAAGTTCGCGCTGCGCCCGAAGATCCTTGAGCTCGGCTACGCGTACCTTTCCAGCCTTTCCCTGCCCGAGGTGGCGATGCCGCACCTCGAACAGCTCGTGGAGAAGGTGCACGAGTCGTCTTCGGTGTGCGTGCTGGACGGAGACGAGGTGGTCTACGTCGCGCGGGTGCCCACAAAACGGATCATGACGGTCGCGATCAGTGTCGGGACCAGGTTCCCGGCCTACGCCACCTCGATGGGGCGGGTCCTGCTGGCGGCTCAGGGCGACGAGTGGCTGAACGGGTACTTCGCGTCCGTGAAGCTGCGCATGCTCACGCCGCACACGATCGCGGACCCGGCCGCGCTGCGCGCCGAGCTGCAGCGGATCGGTGCGCAAGGCTGGGCGCTGGCGGTCCATCGCCGTGCCGATCCACGACAGCGCGGGGCGCGTGATCGCCGCGATGAACGTGTCCACGCACACCAGCAGGCACACCCCCAGCGACGTGGCGGCCACGTTCCTCGCGCCGCTGCGCCACACCGCCCGCCTGATCGAGGACGACCTGTCCAGTTCCGGTGCGCTGCTGACCCGCCCGCCGCCGTAGTGGCCCGCGTGCCGCGGCCAGGTGAGCCTGGCGCAGCGGCTCGCCGCCGCCGCGCGCTGCCCCTTGGCGGCGTGCGTGGTGACCCGGTAGGTTGGTGCTCGTGCGGACAGTAACCCGGCTGTGGTGGCGTCGCGGGCTCGGCGGCGCTCGTTCGCGTATCTGAACCGACCGAAAGCGACCGCCCGGGGCAGGCCGTCGCTTTCCGCGTCTTCGCCGGTTCCCGGGCCCTACCCGGGAGAGGGCCAAGGTGGACCCGACCGTTCAGGCGGCAGGCCAAAGAAAGTTCGTGACCGGGGGCGGCGTCCGGGTCACCAGGATCGCGCAGCCGTTCGATCCCGACCTGATGAGCGGCATCGCCGCCGCCGCCGACAGCCGCCGCGGCGGCGTGCTCAGCTCGGGAATGGAGTATCCGGGCAGGTACAGCCGCTGGCACATGGCCTACGTGGACCCGTGCGTCGAGATCGTCGCCCGTGGCCCGGTGATCGGCGCGCGGGCACTCAACGACAGGGGCCTGGTGCTGCTGCCGGTCATCCAGGACGCGTTCCGCCGGGCGGGCACCGCGACCGGGCAAGGCGACACCGGTGCGGACGTGACGGTCGTGATCCCGCCCCCCCACGGGGTGATACCCGAGGAGGAGCGCACCCGCCGCCCTACGGTCTTCTCCGCGCTGCGCGAGTTGGTCGCGGCGCTGCGGTCCGACGACCCGAACCTCGGCCTGTACGGCGCGTTCGGCTACGATCTGGCGTTTCAGTTCGAACCGGTCACGCTGCGCCACGAGCGGCCCGGCAGCCAGCGTGATCTGGTCCTGCACCTGCCGGACGAGCTTTACCTCGTGGACAGAAAACGGGAGACCGCGCTGCGGTACTCCTACGAGTTCGAGTACGTGCCCGGGCCCGGCGCCGCCGCCGCGCGCACGCACGGGCTGGCCCGCGGCACCCCGCCGACCCGCCATGGCGCGCCCGCCGCGGCCGGAAGGCCCATCCCGCCGCCCCCGGTAAGCGGGACGTACGCGCGGGTGGTGGCGCAGGCCAGGCGGCGGTTCGTCCGCGGTGACCTGTTCGAGGTCGTGCCGAGCCAGGCGTTCCATGATCGGTGTGACTCACCGTCGCGGTTCTATGAGCAGCTCTGCCGCCGCAACCCCGCGCCGTATGAGTTCTTCTTCAACCTTGGCGAGGATGAGTACCTGGTCGGCGCGTCGCCGGAGATGTTCGTCCGCGTCACGGGCGACCGGGTGGAGACGTGCCCGATCTCGGGAACGATCGCGCGCGGCGCCGACCCGCTGGAGGACGCCGCGAACATCCGGACGCTGCTCGACTCGCCCAAGGAGGAGTCCGAGCTGACCATGTGCACGGATGTGGACCGCAACGACAAGGCGCGGGTCTGCGTCCCCGGCAGCGTCAAGGTGATCGGCCGCCGTCAGATCGAGATGTACAGCAGGCTCATCCATACGGTCGACCACATCGAGGGCCGGCTGCGTCCCGGCTACGACGCACTCGACGCGTTCCTCACCCACATGTGGGCGGTCACGGTGACCGGGGCGCCGAAGACCTGGGCGATGCAGTTCATCGAGGACCATGAGGCGCAGCCGAGGCGCTGGTACGGCGGCGCGGTCGGCAAGATCGGCTTCGACGGGTCGCTGAACACCGGCCTGACCCTGCGCACCGCGCAGATCAGCGGCGGGATCGCCTCGGTCCGCGCCGGGGCGACGCTGCTGTACGAATCCGATCCGCAGGCCGAGGAGCGTGAGACGGAGCTGAAGGCGCGCGCGCTGCTCGAGACGCTCGCCCTTGCGGCTGGCGCGGTGGCAGATCCACAACGGCTGCCGCCGGCCGGCGCCGATCCTTGCGCTGGGCGCGCCCTTCCCGGCGACGGCATGACCGTGCTTCTTGTGGATCATCAGGATTCGTTCGTCAACACGCTGGCCGACTACTTCAGGCAGCAGGGTGCCCGGGTGACGACGTTGCGGGCCGGGTTCGACCCGGCGTTGCTCGACGAGATCCGCCCCGCTCTGGTCGTGCTGTCGCCGGGGCCTGGCTGGCCGGCCGACTTCGGCTGCGGCGCCCTGCTGAAGGAACTCGACGCCCGCGGCCTCGCCGCGTTCGGGGTGTGCCTGGGCCTGCAGGCGATGGTGGAGCACGCCGGCGGCCGGCTTGCGCTGCTGCCCACGCCGGTGCACGGCAAGCCGGGCCGGGTTCGGCGCCAGCCGGCCACCGCCGATGAGCCGGGCGCCGATGAGCCGGGCGCCGGCGGGCTTCTCGGCGGCTTGCCGGCCGAGTTCACCGCGGCCAGGTACCACTCGGTGCACGCGGCCCGCGATCAGGTGCGGGGCGGCTTCGAGGTGACCGCGGTGACCCCGGACGGCGCGGTCATGGCGATCGAGAACACCGCGGCGGGCAGGTGGGCGGTGCAGTTCCACCCGGAGTCCATCCTGACCACCGAGGGCGGCGCCGGCCACCAGGTGATCGCGAACGTCCTGCGGCTGTGCCGCGAGCGGTTGCCGGACGCACCTGGTTAGCTGGACCCTTGATGCGGCTGGTTGCCGCGGTACCGCCGCACCGATGTACTGCCGCACCGATGTACTGCCACACCGACAGGGGGTCGCCAGCATGAAGAGCGTCGAACCTGAGATCTTCCTCGTCAGCCGACCCAAGATCGACTATGACGCGATCGCCGCCTACCTGCGGGAGGTGGGCGGCGAGAGCTGGCTGGAACGCCTGGACAGGGGCGGCCTCGACGGCGCTCTCGGCAACGACGCGCAGAACCTGGCGGAGTTCGCGGGCAAGCTCTGCTACCGGTCCTGGGAGCCGGGGCTGAACCCCAATGTCAGGAAGGTGCGCACCGACCAGGCCACGTATCTGCAGAACATCCTGTCGATGGCGCACGGTTCGGTGCTCGAGCACGTGAGCTTCACGTTCGTGCTGCACAACTGCAGCCGGGTGCTCACCCACGAGCTGGTGCGGCACCGGCCGGGCACCGCCATCTCGCAGGAGTCGCTGCGCTTCGTCCGGCTGGCCGACATACCGTTCTGGTTCCCCGAATGGGCGCGCAGGGACGCCGAGCTGATGAAGCGGGCGACGGCCGTGCTCGAGCAACTCGAGGAGTTCCAGCACTGGATGGCCAGCCACTTCGGCCTGGACTCCGACGGCGTCCCGTTCCACGAGAAGAAGCACAAGACCTCGTTCATGCGCCGGTTCGCACCCGACGGCGTGGCCACCGGCCTGCTGTGGACGGCGAACATCCGCACGCTGCGGCACACGATCGAAGCGAGGACCGATCCGGGGGCCGAGGAGGAGATCCGGCTCGTGTTCGGCCGGATCGGCGAGCTGATGCGGGCCGAGGCACCGGCGCTGTTCGGCGACTACGTGGTCACCGACGGCACCTGGATCCCCAGGTGGCGTAAGGTCTGACCGCCACTGGCGAACCTGCGGCAGCCACCGGCGCCGCGCGTCAGCCGTCCATCCAGGCGGGATCGTTGTGGACGCGGCTGAGCGGAATGCCCATGGCGGTGAGGACCCCCGTCGTTTCGCGGACCATCCCGGCCGGGCCGCTCACGTAAACGTCGTGGTCGGCATCGGGCAGACACCGCCCGACGACGTCGGGGAGCGTGCCGCGGAGGCCATCGAACTCCGGCTCATCGGACACGACAGGGATAACGCGGAGCGGGGGATACGCGCGCTCCATCTCGCGCAGCGCTGGCAGGTCGTACAGGCCCTTCTCGGTGCGGGCGCCGAAAAGAAGGTGAATATTGCGCTGCATGCCCAGCCTGCTGGCCTGCCCGCTGTGCCCGCTGTGTCTGCCGTGCCCGCTGTGTCTGCCGTCTGTGCCGTCTGTGCCGTCTAGCATGAGCTGCTGGACAATTGCCTTGATGGGAGCGAGCCCGGTGCCCCCCGCGACGCACAGCACGTCCCTGGCCGACCCGGGGTCGATGACCATCGTGCCGGCCGCGGAACCGAGCAGCAGCGTATCGCCGGGCGCGGTATGACGAACGAGCGCGCCACTGACCCAGCCACCTGGAACCGCGCGCACGTGAAACTGGAGCAGGCCGTCCGCGCGGGGGGCGTCGGCGATGGAAAATCTCCGCCATATCCGCGGCCAGCGGGCGCATTGCAGGCTCACGTGCTGGCCCGCCAGGTAATGAAACGGCTGGCTCGGGCGCACCCATACGGCCGCAAGGTCCGGCCCGAGCCTCTGGTGGGCCGTCACCTCGCCCACCCACCAGGCCGGCGCGTGCCGCGCGTCGTCGTCCGCCGCGCTGATCATTGTGCTTGACACGTGGCCGAACACGTCCTGCCAGGCATCGGCCGCCCTGGCCGTCCAGCCGTCGCCGAGGAAGGCTTCCATGGCGGCCATGAACGCATCGCGGAGGGCGGCGTAGTGCGCCGCCGTGACGCCATACTTCCTGTGGCCGCGCCCGAGCGCCGCGAGATGGCCGGCCAGGGCGTCTGGGCTGTCGAGGCACCAGACGATACGGGTGAAGGCATTGAATAGCTGCGCACCGTGCCCGTCCATGGCGGCAGGGAACATGCTGCGCAACTTTGGGTTGTCGGTGAACAGCCGGCCGCAGAAATACGCCATAAAGCGCCCGGCAACCGGCTCGATGAGCGCGAAGGATTCCTTTATTGCCTGGCGGCGGGCGGTTTGGGAAAAATCCGCGTCGGCGAGCCCGCCGGCTCCCGGCGGGAAATCCGTCACGCTATTACCGATGCTGTCCCCCGACCGCGCAGTTACGTCCACCCGGACCGTGCCCAGTGTTGTCCCCGGTGTTGTTGTCCCCGGTATTGCCCCCTGTGTTGCAGCCAGTGTAGTAGCCAGCCCGCACGACGGCCGGCGATCTCTACCATCGCCACACGATGAGTGTCGCACTCATGTTACACGATCACAACCTATTAGCTAACAATCGGGACCAAGGGTGCCCGCGGCGCAGCCGCGGTGTTGCGAATTGCATGCGGATGCAATTGCATTACGATCATTTTTAGTAGTTTCCGGTGGCGCAGAACGGTTGCGCTAACGGCGTCAGTGTCTGCTCCCGGCAACAGATCTGTGTTTCATAAGGCGCATCGGCGGCGTTTCGGGTGCTGGCGTGCCGGTAGCTGTCCGGCCCGGCTGCCGCCGTGCCGCGGTCGCGGCACGGCGGCAGCGCAGCCGGGCAGAGCTTGTCATCACCGGCCGAGCCGGTACGGGCGAAGGCTGTGACACGCCGTGATGAGTTCGATGCGGACCGTGGCACAGCGCAGGGCCCGGCCTCCGGAACCCACACGGGGTGCGCCGATGACTGCTCTGCGTGACGAGCCCCGGCACCGGCCTGTATTTCACGGAGGTGATTACGCCAGGTCGCACCCACGTCAGGGGGGCGATGCACCATCATGGGGAGGGATGTTTTTATCGCGCTCTCTGGGAGGCCGCCAAGCGACGGCGCGGCACGGGCGACGGGGTCAGTCTGGGTCCTGAGTCCCAGGGAGTCCCGGGTCGCCGCGTGCGTCCCGGAAACAGGGTTGCAGGAGGATGCACGAGGATGGAGCCCCGCCCGCTGATCGGCATAACGAGCCATCTCGAACCCGCACGCTGGGGAGACTGGGTCCGAGAGGCCGTCGTGTCCCCGGCCGGTTATGCGCGGGCCGTATACCGATCCGGGGGTATTCCCGTCGTGCTGCCGCCGATCCCTGGCAACGCTGTCACCGATCTCGTGCGCGGCCTCGGCGGGCTGATCCTCTCCGCAGGCGGCGACGTCAACCCGCAGCTGTACGGTGGGCGCCCGGACGAGCGCACCGGTGATCCCGATTCGCGCAGGGACACGTTCGAATTGTCGATCATCCGTGCCGCCATCGAGGCCAAGCTGCCGTTCCTTGCTATCTGCCGAGGCATGCAGGTGCTGAATGTGGCCCTTGGCGGCACGCTGATCCAGCATCTGCCCGCGGAGGTCGGGCACGACAGGCACGCGCCTGGTCCGGGGATCGTGGGCAGCCACGGCGTCCGGATCAGCGGCGACGGCCGGCTGGGCGGCATTCTGGGCACGACGGCCGAGGTGACCGCGAGCCATCACCAGGCCGTGCAGCGCCTCGGCACCGGGCTGACGGCGGCGGCATGGGCAGATGACCAGGTCGTGGAGGGCGTCGAGCTGCGAGGGCACCCGTTCGGCATCGGTGTGCAGTGGCGCCCGGAGGACGGCAACGACCTGCGCCTGTTCGAGGCTCTCGTGCAGGCCGCGGCGCAGCAGCTCGCGGTGCACCGGATCCCCGCCCCCAACGGCGCCCCGGGTCCCGCCGCGACCGCGCCAGGGCCCGCGGCGCCCGCCGCGCCCGGCAGGCGCCGCTGGCGCGCCTGAGCACGGGATCATGAAGCCGCCCGGTGCGCCGGATCCGCGGCAGCCGTTCAGTATGAGCGGGGGAGCCCGAGCTCATGGGTGGCGATGTGCGCGAGGATCAGTTCCTCCGCCACCGGTGCCACCCGCCCGATCCTGGCGTCGCGGAACATCCGGGCGACCGGGTACTCCAGCGAGTAGGCCATCCCGCCGAATGTCTGGAACGCCCGGTCGGCCGCCTCCCATGCGGCCTGGGCCGCGGTGAGCTTGGCGATGTTGGCCTCGGTGCCGCACGGTTCGTGCCGGTCGAACAGCCAGGCCGCCTTGTAGGTCATCAGCCTGGCGAGTTCGGTCTTGGCCTTGATCTGCGCGAGCGGGAACGCGATCGCCTGGTTCGCGCCCAGCGGCCGCCCGAAGACCTTCCGCTCGCGCGCGTAGCAGCACGTCACCTGCAGGGCCGCGTCCGCGCCGCCGACCGCGCTTGCGGCGGCGATGACCCGTTCCGGGTTGAGAATGTCCCAGAGCACCGCGAAACCCCGGTCCACCTCGCCGAGCACCCGGTGCGCGGGTATCCGGACATCGTCGAGGAACACCATGTTGGACGCGACGGTGTTCGTGCCCAGCTTGGGGATGGGCTGGCAGGTGAGCGTGCCCGCCGCGGCGGCTTCCTTTACGTCCACGAGAAACACGGTGAAGCCATTGGTCCGCGGCTTCGCCTCGGCGGCGGGAATGGTCCTGGCCACGAGCAGCATGTAGTCGGCGCGCTGCACGCCGGAGATCCAGATCTTCTGGCCGCGCACCACGAAGTCAGGGCCGTCCCTGCGGGCATGCGTCGTGATCTGGAGGGAGTCGCTGCCCGCGTCGGGTTCGGTGATGGCGAAGCAGGTCTCCAGCTGTCCCGCGGCGAGCCTCGGCAGCAGTTCGCGCTTTTGTTCCCCGGTGCCGTGCCTGGTGATGGTGAGGGCGCCGAAGCCGGGGGTCAGCAGGTAGACGAAGGACGCCCCGCAGCCCGCGGAAGCGGACAGGGTCTCGGTCGCGACCGCGAGCTCGAGCAGGCCCTGGCCGCCTCCGCCGTACTCCTGCGGAACGCACAGCCCGAGCCAGCCGCCCTTGGCCAGGTCCGCCCACACCTCCTCCGGCCACCGCTTGTCTCGATCGCACCGGTCCCAGTAGCTGCGGTCGTGGCGTGCCCCGATCTCAGCGACGCCCTCGCGCACGGCGGCAGCGGTCGCCGGCAGGTTGAAGTCCATGCTGCGCCTTCCTCGCGGGTCCTGCGTTCCGGCCGGCTGACGGCCGGGCCCCGTCGCGGCCACCCTAACCGAACGCTATTCGGTTAGGTAGCTGGCGGCCCGGCGGCCGCCGGCGCATGGCCGCCATCGCGGCCCAGCGGGAGCGGGCGCACCCGCAGGCGGCCCTGTGCGATCGAGATCGAGGCGCCCGCCTCGAGGTCGGCCCTGACGGCGGCGAGATTGGCGAGGATCAGCGCTGCCTGCTGCGGTGGCGTCAGCCGGTCGGCCGAGCGCAGCAGCACGAGCGACGGGCTTGGCACGCCGCGCAGCGAGCGCATGAGGGTGAAGTCGGTATCGGCGGAGATTATCGCCTGGCCATGGGACCTGGCATGCGCCAGGATCTGGCTGTCGTCGGCGGTGAGCCGGCCGTAGTCGCGCACATGGTCGGCCTGATGGCCGTTTTCACGCAGCGCTTCGGCGATCCCGGGTGACAGGCTCGCGTCGACGAGGAACTTCATACCGGCGAGGTGAGCGGCAGCTCGCGCTCGTGCACCGCGACCGCCGCGAATTCGAGCACCGCGAAGATGTCCTCGCGGTCCAGATAGGGATAATCCGCCAGGATCTGGTCGACGGCGCGTCCCGCCGCCAGCTGACCGAGCACGGTCGGCACCGTGACCCGCGTACCACGAATGCACGGCAGTCCGTTCATCCGGTTCGGGTCGATGCTGATCCTCGTAAAGGTCATGGTCCGATGGTAGGACGGCGGGAGGCCCGCGCGCCCTACGGCGGCGCCATGGCAGCCCGGTAGATGGCAGCTCGCAGAAAATGCCGACACGCATCGGGGACCCGCCCTGCGTCAAGCCCGTATCTCGTCCGTCCGGTTACCCCCAGCGGCGAAGAATCCCGTGGTGAGCCGTGCGAGCGTGGCCGCGACCGTCTCGGGCGCGTCTGTCGGCATCACCATGTGGCTCATGGTGAGCCTGATGACGGCGTCGGTCACCTCCGCGACGTCCGCACTGCGCAGCTGTGGCCATTGACGGCACACGTGCGCGACGATCCGGGATCGCGCCGCGAACAGCTGCGGCTCGGCCTGGGTGGTGAGCAGCGGGAGCATCCCCTCGTTTCCCTCGCCGGTCAGGGCGGCCTTGAGCAGCGGGTCATCCGCCGCCGCGGACAGCGTGTAGGTGACCGCCGCGGCCACCGCGGCCTCCAGGTCGTCGTGGCGTGAGAGCGTGCCGTCGATCCCGTCCAGGAAGCGCTCGGTGTGCCTGAGCAGAACCGCGCGCGCGAGCCCCAGCTTGTCGCCGAACTCGTTGTAGACCGTCTGCCTGCTCACCCCCGCGGCCGCGCCCACGTCCTCCATGCGCAGGCCGCGGAAGCCGCGGGTGGCAAACAGGTCAGCGGCCGCGTCGAGCAACGCGTCACGCAGCGAACCGGTCACGCGGACATGTTCCGCGCCGCCGCTCCCGCCGTCAAGCCGCCGCCTGGAAGCCCATGGCCTGCTGCTGCCGCGTCATGACACCCGCCGCAGCCGTGGCTGTGTCGCCCCGGTACCCCCGGTCGCCCCGGTACCCCCGGTCGCCCCCGTCGTCCCGGTCGTCCTGCCGCTGTCAAGGGAGCGGCGGAACTGGCCCCGCACGCCCGCCACCGCCGCGCCGCACCTGGTGACGATCACGGGGTTGAGCTCGAGTTCGGTGACCTGAGGTATGGCCGCGGCAAGCCGGCTGACGCGCTCGAGCAGCCCGGCAAGCGCTTCCACGTCGAGCGCGGCCGGTTCGTCCACGGGCCCCGCCGGTGCCGGGCCCGGCTCCGGCTCCGGCTCTTGGGCGGGCTCGGCAGCCGCAGCGGTCACCGGGCGCCCGGCGCTGCCGCCGTGCAGTTCCTCGAGCATGCCCCTGGCGTCGCGCGCGGTCAGCGGCGCGAGCCTGCAGACCCGGGCGCCGACCAGAGCCCCGGCGGGGCCGCCGAGGACAAGCGAAACCTGTGCCTTGCCCTCGGTGTCCCGGACGAAGCGGACGATCACCTCGGCCCCTTGCTGCGGCTGGCGGCGGATGCGCACGCCGGTCATCGAGGGCCCGAGCGAGGCGGCAAGCCGCCGGTACGCCACCCGCACCTGGGCGGGCGTCGCAAGGCCGCAGCGCGTGTTCTCTGGCCGCCCGGCCAGACGGGCACCCTCCGCGACGATGGTCACCGGGAAACCCAGCCACCAGGCGGCCTCCACGGCGCAGTCGGCGCTGTCGGCGGTCACGCTTTCCGCGACGGGGATCCCATACCGCCGCAGCAGCACGGTCAGCAGGCGCCGGGCCGAAGGGCCGGCCGCGTCGGCAATCGGCCTTGTCAGCTGCCCGGCCGAGGTCGCGGTCATCGCAACTCCTCTGGTACGTCCCGGCGCCCGTCAGGGCCGGGCCCGGATCCGGGCCCGGATCCGGGCCCGGCGCGGCCGGCGCAAGAATGGCTCGTCCTGCTCCACCTCAAAGGTTCGTACCCCCGAACCCGGGGCGCTGACACCAGCGGCGCAGTGCGCGGGGACAGAACTCAAGCCGGGCACCAGGCGGGATCGAGCACTCGTCAGCCGCTGCCAGGGCCGGCGCCCTGCCGTTCCTGCTCCCAGACGGCGACGCATTCGGCACAGGTGTCGAGCGGCGGCTCGGGCGAGAACTCACCCCGGACGATCATCGGCGCGCCGCAGTACGCGATGACGATCGCGCCCGCACGCTGGGCTGGAGGCGGATACCCGTGCACGACCTTGGGTGCCCGCACCTGCAGCGGCAGCCCGCTCGTCTCGTTCGCGGTCCGCAATGTCACGTTTCCAGCCTACGACGATGCCGGGGACTTATGCGATCATGATCGGCTTGCGCGGGTCCGGCGCCCAGGGCAGCGGCGGGTCGGGGAGGGCCGGCGCCCGGCGCAGTTCGATTCCCCACCAGCCCACGTCAACCCAGCGGCCGTGCTTGTACCCGGCGGCGGGGAACATCCCGATGCGGGTGAAGCCTGCGGTTTCGTGTAGCCGCACGCTCGCGTCGTTCGGCAGCGCGATCCCCGCGAACGCGCTGACGTAGCCGAGTGCGTGCAGCTCGCCGAGCAGGTGCAGGTACAAAGCCCGCCCAGCCCCGCGCCGCCGCGCGGAAGCCGCGATGTAGACCGTTGTCTCCACCGACCAGCGATACGCGTGCCTGCTGCGGAATGCAGCGGCATAGGCGTAACCCGCGACCTCCTGCGCCATCTCAGCGACCAGCCACGGCAGCCGGACCGGGCCGGCCGTCATGCGCCGCAGGATCTCGCCCGGGGCGGGCGGCTCCGCTTCGAAAGAGATCGTCGTCTCCCGCACGATGGGTGCGTAGATGTCACATATCGCCTCGGCGTCGGCGGCCGTCGCCGCCCGCACCGGCACGCTCGATGTCGTCATGAGCGAAGACTCACCGAGGCGGGGCCGGCCGGGCAAGCCTTTTCCGCGGGGCAGGCCTCACTGGCTGAACTTGATATTGCTGCCTGTGACGTGAATCAGGACACCCTGTCCCGAGACGCTCACGCTCTGCACGTTCATGTTGAGCGGCAGGCTCGGAACCGTGGTGGTGAAGTCGCCCATGGAGCCAAGCACCGAGACCGGAATCCCGCTGGCGGAGATCACCTGCACATGGATCTTGTCCGCGCCAACCTGCGTGACCCGTGCGACCGCTGTCCCGCTGAAGATGTCCAGGTCCAGCTTCAGCGTCACTTCGTCGCCGTGTACGGCGGTGACCGTCACGCTCGGGCCGCCCTGGCCGAACAGGTCACCGAAGCTGATGAGCGCCGTCCCGGTCAAATGATCGACTGTGCCGCTGTTGTAGCTCGAGTTGAGGTGGATGCCCCGCAGGTTCGCCGCCAGGTTCCTGATGTTGAGCGGGCCCTGGGACACCACGCTTGGGGCGGTGATGTTGACCTCGCCGAGGTCCCGGGCGAGAACCTGCGTCAGGAAGGGGAAGCCTTCGATCGATACGTTCGGCTTGCTGCTCAGGCCCTGACCTTGGATCTGCTGCGCCATCCGGTTCTGTGCGTAGGCAACCGAGACACGGTCAGCGATGACAAGCAGGACCAGCAGCAGGACCAGGGCGATCAGGACGTAAAGCCACGCGCGGGACCGCCGGCGCTGGCGCGCGGGATACTGCTGGACCGGCAGGGGCGCGGTCGGGTATTCGCTCATTGCAGTCCCCCTGGGTGCGTGCGCAGCGCGGCGCGCTGGTGGCCATGGGGCACTGGGGGACGGGGCACTGGGGGACACCGTGGCTGCCGGGAGACGCTCCCAGACTCCCGGTGGCCCGCAGCCCCCCGCCGGCCCTGACCCGGCCCGTCGACCTCATGCCCAGATGCTATGGTATGCGGCCCAGAGCTGATAGATCATCCCAGACTCCCGGGAAAGGTGGCCGGTAAACAAGGTCGTCAGGGCAGGTCACCGGTATTTACGGCCTCAAGCTGCCGCGAGTTGGAATTGGTCACCAGCAGCGTCCTGCCGTCGGGCGCCACCGCGAACTGGCGGGGAAGATCGCCGGACTGCACCACCCCGAGCAGCGCGGGCCGGCCGCCGAGGGCAGCCGCGGTGTCGATCACAGTGAGGTTCGACGTGGCGCCCTGCACCGCCGGGCTGTTGGAGTTGGCGACGACGATACGTTTTTCGTTCTTGACGAAGGTCAGCCCGATCGGCGCCGCGCCGACCCCGACCCTGGCGATGAGGGCGTGCTGTGGGTCGCTGAGCAGTTTCGGGCCGGAGAAGGCGAGCACCTCATCGCTCGCGCGCGCGGTCACCCAGACCACGCTGCCGTCCGCGGAGTCGATCACGCTGACCGGGCTGCATCCCGCGTTCACCGTGGCGACCACCGAAGAAGCGGGTTTGGTCTCGGCCTTGCGCAGGTCCAGGACTGTCAGGGTGCCCTGCTGCGTACTGGTGCTGCGCATCTCGCTCGTCACATAAAGCCAGCGGCCGTTGCTCGATACTCGCATGCCCACCGGTTTCACGCCGAGCGGCAGGAACCCGACAAAGTCGGGCAGGTTGAAGCCCTTGGTGAGCGCGGTCTGCAGGTTGAACACGGCCAGGCGGTTCTGGTTCATGAGGGTGACGAACACAAACCTGTCATCGGGTGAGATCGCCACCTGGGCGGCGTTCCCTGTGTGGCCGCCAGGGCTGAACAACTTCCCGATAACGGCAGCAGGGCTCCCCTTCTGTGCCCTTGACACGTCGAGGACCAACGCCCCGCTGCCAATCGCGACGGCCAGGTAACGTCCGTCGCTGGTAATGGCCTCGCCATTGCCAGGCAAGGAAGAAATTGTCCGGACGAGCGAGGGGGCGAGCGAGCCGCTATTTCTCAGCATGGCGACCGACTGGCCGAGCGTGACGAACGTCCACTGGCCGTTCGGCGTCATCGCGACGGCGTAAGGTTTACCGTCGAGCGCGCGCATGGCGCGGTGAACCCTGGCGAGCGGCTGCGCCGTGGCCGTCGCCGTGCTGCAGCCCGGCGCGGCGAGGGCCACCGCCTGTCGTCCCGGTTTCCCCTTGCCGCCGGCGGCGTGTATCGCGAACGCGGCCCCGGCAAGGCCGACGACCGCCGCGCACGCGACAACCAGGACCCCCCGGGACCGAATCCAGGGCCGGCCGGGTGGCGGCGGGCCGGCGGTGCCGGCGAAGGGCTGGTGCGGCGGCCCGGGCGAAGCCGGGCGGAACGCGCCGGTGGGCGCGCCCGCGTCCGTCGCCTGGCCCGCACCGGCCGGTGCGCCGGTGCCCGCGTCGGTGGCCTGGCCCGCACGGGCCGGTGCGCCGGTGCCCGCCTTCCCCGGGCCTGCGGGGCGGCCCTGCTGAAAGCCGGCCGCTTCGGTCGCGGGGCCGCGCTGGGGCCGTGGCTCATCCGGGCCCATGCCAGCGCTGCCAGGCCCGGGCACGGCGTCCGCGCCACTGGGCTGGGCGGCGCCGGCGGCGGGGGCTGGCGTGGCCACCTCGGTGGCCGGCCGGGACGGCCGCGGCGGGGTCACCCGCGCCGGGGGAGGCGCTGGCCGCGCGCGCGGCGCCGCGGCGCCGTCGGGTGCGAGCCCGAACGCGGCACGCAGCGCGACGGCAAGGTCCATGCACTTCGCGTACCGGTCAACGGGGGACTTGGCCAGCGCCTTCGCCATCACTTCGTCGACCACGGGGGGGAGATCGGGGCGGCGGGCCGACAGGTGCGGCGGCGGCTCGGACAACTGCGCCCAGAGCACCGCCATGCGCTGATCCCGGTTGAACGGCGGCGCGCCGCTGAGCATCTCGAAAGCGGCGCACGCGAGCGAGTAGAGGTCCGCGCGGCCGTCCACCGGCCGGCCTTCGATCTGCTCGGGCGCGACATAGTCGAGCGTGCCGAGGAACTGACCGGCGGACGTGAGGTCGGCCGCCGCGAGCGACTGCTTGCTGAGCCCGAAGTCCGACAGGTAGATGTGATCCCGCTGGCCGCTTCCCGCCGCCTCGTCCAGCAGCATGTTCGCGGGCTTGACGTCCCTGTGGACCAGGCCGCGCGCGTGCGCGGCATCCAGGGCTGAAGCCATCTGAGCGATGATGTGGGCGACGTGCGGGGCGGGGAGCGTCCCCTCCCGCTCGATCAGCGTGCGCACGTCACGGCCCTGGACGTAGCGCATGGCGATGAACAGCACGCCGCTGGCTTCGCCGGCCTCGAAGATAGGGATGATGTTGGGGTGGTCGACGGCCGCCGCCGCCCTCGACTCCCTGATGAACCGCTGCCGGAAGCCCTGGTCGCGGGCCAGTTCCGGGGCCAGGATCTTCAGTGCGACATGCCGGTCGAGGCGGATGTCGAGCGCACGGTGGACCACAGCCATGCCGCCGCTGCCGATCTGCTCCTCCAGCCGGTAGCCGGCGATCTGCGCGCCGGGCCCGAACCTGTCGGCATCGAGAGGGTTTTGTTCGCTCACAATGCCTCCAGCGCTCTCCCGCCCGTGCCAGTACCCGCTGGCGCTCCTGTCGCGGCGCCGACCGGCCCGCAGTCGTCAGGCATACCCCCGCAGAACACCCGAAGCAGCCCAAGAGAAGCTAATCACAGCCATGGCTTGCCCGCGCCCGCCGTAGACTGAAAGGTTCAGCCGATTCTACTTTACGCCTGCCAGCCCTAGACTTGGCGGATGACGACCGAGCGTTCCCTGTCGTCGCCTGCGACCCCGGTACTCGTCCTAAGGACGCATGGGTCCGACCAAAGGTTGCACGCGGGACAGTCATATACCGTTGGCCGCGACCCCGACGGCGACATCGTGGTCGCGGACTCGCGTGTGTCGTGGCGGCACGCCGTGGTGCGGCTCGAGCATGGCACCTGGATCTTCGAGGACGCGGGCAGCACCAACGGGACCTTCCTTGGCAACCGGCGGGTCGGCCGGTGCGAGATCAGCTCGGACTGCGTGCTGCGGCTCGGGCACCCGGACGACGGGCCGGTCGTGCTCTGCTCCATCGCGTGGCCCGAGGCGCCCGCCGCAGGCACGCCGGTGGCCGGCCCCGGTGGCTTGAGCGTGGATCGCCGCCCGACGGCGGTGCACCGCGCCCCGGTGCGCGTGCTGCGGATCGGCCGGTCGCCCGACAATGACCTCGTGCTCGCCGACCTCGGTGTTTCGCGTCATCATGCCGAGCTGCGGAACTTGGGTGCGGGCCGTTACGAGATCACGGACCTGAACAGCCACAATGGCACCTACGTCAATGGTGAGCGAATTGCAACCGCGACGGTAACCGAGCACGATATCGTCGGCATCGGGCGGGCGACATTCCGCATTGTCGGTGACGAGCTCAGGGAGTTCATCGACGAGGGTGACGTCTCGCTGGTCGCGCAGGATCTCCTCGTGCGGCTGCCCAGCGGCAAGGTGCTGCTCGACCATGTGAGCTTCCCCATCGGCGAGCGCTGTCTCGTCGCGATCATCGGCCCCAGCGGCGCGGGCAAGACGACCCTGCTCGGCGCCCTGACCGGCATGCGGCCGGCGGGCGGGGGCGCCGTCCTGTACGACAACCGCGATCTGTACAAGCACTACGCCGAGCTGCGGCACCGGATCGGGCTGGTTCCGCAGGAGAACATCCTGCACACCCAGTTGTCGGCGCGCCGCGCCCTGCGCTACGCGGCCGAGCTGCGCTTCCCGCGCGACACGTCCAAGAAGGAGCGCAACGACCGGGTCGAAGAGGTCATCGACGAACTCAGCCTCAAGGCTCATGCGGAGACCCGCGCCGCATCCCTGTCCGGTGGCCAGCAGAAGCGGGTCAACGTCGCGCTCGAACTGCTGACCAAGCCCTCGCTGCTCTTCCTGGACGAACCGACCTCCGGCCTGGACCCGGGCCTGGACAAGTCGGTCATGGAGATGATGAGCGGGCTGGCCAAGGATGGCCGCACGGTGATCGTCGTCACGCACAGCGTCGCCAACCTGGATGTGTGCGATCGTCTCCTTGTCATGGTGCCCGGCGGCCGCGTCGCTTTCTTCGGGCCGCCGGCCGAAGGGCTCGAGCATTTCGGCAAGCCAGGCTGGGCCGAGGTTTTCCAGGCATTCGATCAGGAGCCGGACCGGGACTGGGCCACGGAGTGGAAGCAGTCGCCGCTTTACGCCAAATACGTCACATCGGGGCTGACGCCGCGTGCGCCCGCCGCCAGCGGCAGACAGGCCCCGCCGCCGCCCAGATCGCGCAATCGCGCCGCGCAGCTGAGCACGCTCGTCAGGCGCTATATCGCCGTCATCGCGTCAGACCGCGTCTACCTCGCCTTCCTGGTCGGCGTCCCGATCGTCCTCGGCCTGGTGATCCGGGTGATCCCGGCCAAACTCGGGCTCGGCGGCAAGCCGGGCACCAATGACGCCGCCGAGCAACTGCTGCAGGTCCTCGTTCTTTGCGCCGGCTTCGCCGGGGCGTTCAACGCGGTCAGAGAACTCGTCAAGGAACGCGCCATCTTCAGCAGGGAACGCGCCGCGGGGCTTTCCGCCGGGGCCTACCTGTCGTCCAAGCTCGTCGTGCTCGGGGTGATCAGCGCCGTTCAGGCCGGGCTGCTGCTGCTCATCGGGCTGTCCGGGCGGCCGCTGCCGGCGCACGGAGCGGTGCTGAAGGCCCTTCCGCTCGTGGAACTGATGCTGGCGATATGCGCGCTCGCGGTCGTGTCGATGGCGCTCGGGCTGCTGATCTCCGCATCCGTGAACACCTCGGAGAAGGCCATGCCACTGCTGCTCGTGGCCGTGGTTGTGGAGATCATCTTCACCGGGACCGTGTTCGCGCTCAGCGGGAAGGCGGGGCTCGAACAGATCGCGTGGCTGTCGCCCTCCCGCTGGGGATTCGCCGCTCCCGCGGCCACCGCCGACCTCACCCGGATCATGCCGCCGGTGCCCGGCATCAAGCCAGATCCGCTCTGGCTGCACAGCGCCACCACCTGGCTGAAGGACATGGCCGGGCTGGGCGTGCTCGCGGTGGTGTTCACGCTGGCGACCTGGTGGCGACTGGTGCGGTTGAGCCCGGGCCGCAGACGCTGACACAGGAAGCGCCCCCGCGCCACCGGATCAGCCGGTGCCGCCGGGTCTCGCCATGTGCTCGGCGAACCACCCCCTCGCCAGGTTTGCCACCGCGCTCAGCGCACCCGGCTCCTCGAACAGGTGGGTGGCGCCGGGCACCACGTGCAGCCGGCTGGGGCAACGGAGCTGATCTTGCGCCTGCCTGTTGAGCTCGAGGACCTCTTGATCCCTGCCGCCGACGATCAGCAGCGTGGGTGCCCGCACGGAGGCCAGCCGGGTGGCCGCGAGGTCGGGCCTGCCGCCACGGGACACCACGGCGGCGATGTCCGCGTCAGGCGCCGCCGCGGCCCACAGCGCCGCCGCCGCGCCCGTGCTGGCCCCGAAGTAGCCGACCGGCGCGTCACGGGCGGCAGGGTGCCCGCGCAGCCAGGCGGTGACGGCGATGAGACGGGTGGCGAGCAGCGGGATGTCGAACACGCGCGCCCTGTCGAGTTCCTCAGCGGGTGTGAGCAGATCGAACAGGAGAGTGCCGAGCCCGGACGCATCCAGGGCCGCGGCCACGTCGCGGTTGCGCGGGCTGAACCGGCTGCTGCCGCTGCCGTGCACGAAGACCACGATGCCCAGCGCCCTGGCGGGTACCGTCAACCGCCCGGCCAGCTCGATGGATCCGGCCGGTATCGCGACGTCGTCGTCGCACACGTGCGGCCCGGGCAGGGCCGCCCCCTGCTGCGGCGCGCTCACCATGATCGGCCATGCGGCGGCACGCCTCAGCAGGTCGGCGACCTGCTCGTCGGAAGCCTGGGTGAAGTCCTCATACCACTGGCCGATCGCGAGGAACAGCGCGGGAACCTCCAGGCACACCACGTCGTCGGCATCGCGGCGCAGCCTCTTGACCGCGGCCGCGGCGCCTACCGGGGCGGCGAGAACCACCTTGCGGGCATGCTGCGCGCGGGCGACCCGGCACGCGGCACGCGCCGTGGAGCCCGTGGCGATGCCGTCGTCGACGATGATCACGGTGCGGTCGGCCAGCGGGATCCGCGGTGTCCCGGTGCGCAGCCGGCGGGTCCGCCGCTGCAACTCGGCGTGTTCGCGGGCCTCCACCGCCGCGATGTCGGTATCGCTGATCCGCACGCTGCGCGTGACCTCGTCGTTGATGACGCGTACCCCGCCCTCGCCGATGGCGCCCATGGCGAGCTCTGGCTGGAAGGGCACGCCGAGCTTGCGGACCACCAGGACATCGAGTGGCGCGCGCAGGGCCTTCGCCACTTCGAACGCGACGGAAACTCCACCGCGGGGCAATCCGAGAACCACGGGGTTGCGGCGCCGCAGCGGCAGCAGCTCCCTGGCCAGCCGGTGTCCCGCATCCGCCCGATTGATGAACGGCACTTGGCGCCCTCCCATCGCACGGCCCTCAATGAGGGTCTACGGGCGGTGGTTCCACTGGGGTTCGATCGCCTCCCACGCGGCCTCCTCCACTGAGCGAGACGATCACGATCACAGGCCAGCGTAGCGCCGGGCCGCAACGTCGTCACGTCCAGCTTCCGTCATGGCGGCAGTGAACGGTTAGGGGCGTTCAACCCGATCTGGCGGGACCTTGGCCCTCCCGGGCGCGGCCATCGGGGACAGCGGCCATCGCGGATAATGGGCGGCCGCTGGCGCCGTTGTCTGGCCGGTTGCTACTGGTTGTGCACGCGCGGAACCGTGGCGGAATATCGGGATCGCCGTGATGCACTACCGACCGTCACGGGCTAACGTGTGATTCACGGTATGGCATTTGCGTCTCGCGGTGCCGCCGCCGAGACAGGAGCGTTGTTGGAGCCAGCCGACACCCATCCCGTGCTGCCTCATCTGCGCCTCGACGATCTTCTCGCCGAGGTGCAGACACGCCTGCAGGACGTGCTCGCCGCCCGTGACCGCATGCACGGCCTGCTTGAAGCCGTCGTCATGGTGGGCGGTTACCTCGACCTGGAGACCGTGCTCAAGAGGATCGTCGAAGCCGCGGTGACGCTGGTCGACGCGCGGTACGGGGCACTCGGCGTGATCGGCGAAGACAAGCAGCTGGCCGAGTTCGTCCCGGTGGGCCTGGACGAAGATGAGATCGCGGCGATCGATCACTGGCCGGAGGGACGCGGGCTGCTCGGGCTGCTCATCCGCGATCCCCAGACGCTCAGGCTCGGCGAGATATCCGAGCACCCGGCCTCCTTCGGGTTTCCGCCCGGGCATCCGCCCATGCGCAGCTTCCTCGGTGCCCCGATCCGGGTCCGCGACGAGGTCTTCGGCAATATCTACCTTACCGAGAAGGCGGGCGGCGGTTCATTCGACGAGGACGACGAGGCCGTGCTCGTCGCGCTCGCCGCGGCGGCCGGCGTGGCCGTGGAGAACGCGCGGCTGTACGACGAGGCGCAGCGGCAGCAGCGGTGGCTGCGGGCGAGCGGCGAAGTCACCTCGCGGCTGCTTTCCGGCACAGACCCCGACGACGTGCTGAGCCTGATCGCCGAGCTTGCCCGCGACCTCGCCGGGGCCGACGTGGTGGTGCTCGCGCTGCCGGACGAGGACAAGAAGCGGCTGGTCATCGAGTACGCGACCGGCGAGCGTGCGGACGAGGCCCGCGGCCTCGTCCTGCCGACCGGAGAATCACTTTCCGGTCACGTGCTTGCGACCGGTGAGCCGGTGTCCGTGCCCGACTTCTGCCAGGACGAGCGGACCTCGGTTGCGGCACGCGAAGCGCTGGAAATCGGGCCCGCGGTGCTGGTGCCGCTCGGCACGCCGCGCAACGTGCGCGGCGTGCTTACCGCGGGCCGCGCGCCGGGCCGCCAGCCGTTCGCCGCCGCGGCGGCGGAAATGATCGCCACCTTCGCCGTACAGGCGGCGGTCGCCGTCGAACTCGCCGAGCACCGCAGGGAGGCAGAGCGGCTGTCGGTCTTCGAAGACCGGGACCGGATCGCGCGGGATCTCCACGATTTGGTGATTCAGCGGCTGTATGCGACGGGGATGTCGCTCGAGGGCGCGACGCCGCTGATCACCCGGCCGGAGGTGGCGGCCCGGGTGCGCACCGCGGTGGACGCGATGGACGAGACGATCAAGGACATCCGCGCTACGATCTTCGCCCTCCAGGCGCGCACCACCGACAAGCTACCGGGTGCGCGTGCCCGCATCCTCGCGGTGGCTGACGAGATGGCGGGCCCGCTCGGCTTCGCCCCGTCGCTGCGCCTGAGCGGCCCCGTCGATGACCTGATCACCGGCGGCCTTGCCGAGCAGTTGCTCACCGCGCTGCGGGAGGCATTGTCCAACGCCGCGCGGCACGCGAGAGCGGGCCGGGTCGACGTGACGATCGAGGTCGGCAACGGCTCCCGCGGCCAGGGAGATCACGCCGTGCTGCACGTCCGTGACGACGGCATCGGGATCAACGACGTCACGAAGCGAAGTGGCCTGCGCAACCTGGCCGAGCGGGCGGAGCAGTTCGGCGGCACGATGCGCGTGTCCGCGCACCCCGACGGCGGCACCGAGCTGGAATGGGCGGTGCCGCTGCCGGCCGCCCGGCAGGTGGCCCGGCGGGTCAGGTGAGCTCTGCCGCGGGCAGCATGCCGGCGAGGCGGCGGCCGGAGACGAGTTCGACGTCGACACAGATGAGATGCTCGTGCGGCCCGGGTGCCCAGCTAGCGGGCAGCAGCCCGCGCAACTCGGCGAGTTCGGCAGGCTCGGTTACCTGACGTGCATGACCGATTACCGTCACGCTCCAGCCGGTGTGTGCGCGATAGTCGACCTCGTCGGCCTCGAATGCGACCACTGCGTGGCGCACCGCGGGCATCAGCTTGTTTCCTTCGCCCGTGCGGATGACGATCTGGTCACCGTGGAGGACGAAATTCACCAGCCGGACGGCCGGCAGGGCACGCTCGGTGAACACGATCCGGCCGATCGGCGCGGTCGCGAGTAAGCTCAGGCACTCGTCACGGGCTAGCGCGTCCAGCGATCGCGCGCAGAAATCCTGCATGCCGTCAGGGTCCTGACTGAGCCCCCCGGCCGCACAGGGCCGAAAGTCCCTGGTTCGTCCCCCACTTTCGGCCGCGGCTGCAGATCACTGCGGCTCGGCGGCGTCCGGGTGCTCGTGCAGCCTGGCCGCGTACGCGGCGGCCTGGGTCCTGCGCGCCATGATCGCATCGAACAGCGCATCGTCATCTCTGAACGACGTCAGCATCAGGCACGCCACCTCCGGCATCCGCGACCGGATCTCCCGGCACACCGACACCCCATCCCCGTCGGGCAGCCGCACATCCAGCACCGCGACATCCGGCCGCAACGCCGGGATCCGGGCCAGCGCCGACGCCGCCGTCCCCGCCTCCCCGACCACCGCGATATCCGGCTCGGCCTCCAGCAGGTCCCGTACCCCCCGCCGCACGATCTCATGATCATCGAGCAGGAAGACACCTATCGTGGCGGAGCTTTGCGCTGGCTTGGACACCACCACAGCCTAACGACACGCCGGCACCCGGGTTTACGGACCTTCGTCCTGCGCCCTTGGTATGAGCGCAAAACAGGCTTACCTTCCTGATAATGGAAAGAAAGAAGGTTGCGCCATGGCTGGAATCGTTGTTGGCGTCGACGGCTCCGACCCGTCACGACACGCACTGGAATGGGCGATAGGTGAGGCCGCCCTGCACGCCGCGCCGCTGCAGGTGGTCGCCGTGCACCCGGTAGCGCTCGATAGCTGGGGTCTGGGCCCGATGCGCATGCCAGCGGACGAGAGGGAACGGGAGCAGGTGCGCGCCGCGGCGGAGGCGATGGTCGACAAGGCCCTCGCCCTGGCCGGCGACAAACGCCCGCCGTCGGTGACGGTGGAGGCGATCAGTGGTGTTCCCGCCGAAGTGCTCGTGGACGTCTCCCGCAGCGCCGACCAGCTGGTACTCGGGTCGCGTGGGGGCGGAGGGTTCGGGCGGCTGATGCTCGGCTCGGTGACGAGCCAGGTCTCTCACCACGCCGAGTGCCCGGTCACCATCGTCCCGGCGCGCAACAGAAGCTGACCGCGCGCCCGGGCCTGCCACGCCGCGCCACGGTCATTCCAGAACGGCTACGCTGGCGTGCACTTCTTCGCTGAGCCCGAGGGTGCCCGCGAGCCGGCGCCCCGGGCCAGCGAGCGAGCTGTCAAGCCCGTCGGTTCGCCCGGAGGCGGTCATGCCCGAGCTGTTCAACGCCGCGACCTATCTGCTTGACAGGCACGTCGAACAGGGCCGCGGTGACCGGGTCGCCGTCGACGGCCCGGCGGGCACGCTGACCTATGCCGAGCTGCTCGCCCTGGTGGGCAAGCTCGGCGCCGGCCTGCGAGAGCTCGGCGTGCGGCCCGAGGAACGCGTGGTCATGGCCGCGTCGGACAGCCCGCAGCTCCTTGCCGCGATCTTGGCGGTGATGCGGATCGGCGCGGTCGCGGTCCCGGTCAACACCATGCTGACCGGCCACGAGCTTGGTGAACTGCTCAGGGACGCCCGCGCCCGGGTCGCCTTCTGCTCGGCCGAGTTCGCGGCGGCGGCCGCGCAGGCCGCCGCCGCCGCGCCCGAACTGCGCGACGTCGTGCTCGGCCCCGCGGGATCAGGCGATCATGACGCGGCCGGCGGCGGCGCTCACCCCGGCGACGCCGCAGCGGCCTTCCCCGCCGGGATCAGCGTCACCTCCCTGGCCGAGCTGCTCGCGCGCGGCAGCCGTATGGGACCATGCCTTCCGTACCCCACCTGGGCCGATTCCGCCGCGCTTTGGCTCTACACCTCCGGCACCACCGGCACGGCGAAGGGTGCGGTGCACAGGCACGCCAACATCCGCTATGTCGCGCAGACCTACCCGCGCGAGGTGCTCGGCATCACCTCCGGCGACCGGTGCTATTCGGTGGCCAAGCTCTTCTTCGCCTATGGCCTGGGCAACTCGGCGTTCTTCCCGCTCGCCGCCGGCGCGACGGCGATCTTGGACCCGGCCAGGCCGGCGCCGGCGCTCGTGGCCCAGCGGCTCGCCAGCTACCAGCCCACGCTGTTCTTCGCGGTGCCCTCGTTCTACACAGCGCTGCTCGCCGCCGGCGTGCCGGCCGGCGCGCTGCGGTCGGTGCGGCTCGCCGTGTCCGCGGGCGAGACCCTGCCCGCAGGGATCTACCAGCGCTTCCTCGACCGGTTCGGGGTCGGGATTCTGGACGGGATCGGCTCCACGGAAGCGCTGCACATATTCGTGTCGAACCGGCCCGGATCGGTCCGGCCGGGAAGCTCGGGCACCCCGGTGACCGGCTACGAGGTGGACATCCGCGACGAGAACGGAAGGCCGGTGGCAGACGGCCTTCCTGGCGATCTCTACCTCAAGGCGCCGTCGGCCGCCCTCGGTTACTGGTGCCGCACCGACATCACCCGCAAGGTGTTCCAGGGCGAGTGGCTGCGCACCGGCGACGTGTACGTGCGCTCTGCCGATGGCTACTACACATGCCTGGGCAGATCCACCGACATGATCAAGGCGGGCGGCATCTGGGTATCGCCCGCCGAGGTGGAGGCGCGGCTCCTGGAGCATCCCGGCGTCGCTGCCGCGGCCGTCGTCGGGCTTGCCGACGCCGATGGGCTCGAGACGCCGGTGGCCTGTGTGGTGCGGACGGCGCGCCAGCAACACGAGCCCGGTCCGTCCGGGGCCGGACCGGACGAGGCGGCGCAGGCCGCCGAACTCGTGACGTTCTGCCGGGCCGGCCTCGCCGCGTTCAAGCGGCCCCGCGCCGTCCTGTTCTTCGAGTCGCTGCCGACCACCGCCACGGGCAAGCTGCGGCGTTTCGCGGTGCGCGAGATGG
>WNGJ01000713.1_pt1 | contig 36369 bp, 33 predicted proteins | sample 5400611 | NCBI WGS metagenome assembly WNGJ01 (sample SAMN13153375, study PRJNA577476) | soil metagenome | isolation source: 40 cm soil or saprolite under Garry oak tree replicate 1 | place: USA:California | collected 2016-06-15
GGGTGGGGTATAGGTAATGAAACCATCTATTGCCTGGAAGGCAGCATCTTCATCACTGGCGCGGCAGTCCAGTGGCTGCGCGATAGCCTGGGGGTCATCAAAAACAGTAATGATGTTGAGGCGCTGGCAGGCACAGTTCCTGATAACGGCGGCGTCTACTTCGTACCTGCCTTTGTCGGCCTGGGCGCTCCCTACTGGGATTCCTACGCGCGCGGCACCATCGTTGGTCTGACCAGGGGTTCAAATGCTGGCAATATTGCTCGTGCCACTCTTGAATCTATGTGCTATCAGACCCGCGATGTACAGGAGGCGATGACTGCTGATAGTGGCGTTCATATGACGACTCTGCGCGTCGATGGTGGAGCCGTGGTCAATAACTTGCTCATGCAAGCCCAGGCTGATATTCTCGGTGTGCCGGTACAGAGGCCAAAGGTTGCTGAGACGACAGCCCTGGGAGCTGCCTACCTTGCTGGCCTGGCAACTGGCTTCTGGAGCAGCGAACAAGAAGTTGCTGAGCATTGGGCTATTGATCGCACCTTTGAGCCGCAGATGAGCGCGGATCAGCGCGAAAAGCTCTATGCCGGCTGGAAACGTGCCGTGGAACGCTCGATGCATTGGGAGCAGGCCTGATCTTAATTGGGTAGGGCGCACCTCAGTGCGCTCCTACCAGACTCGTAGTACGTCTTTTGTAGCATGTCTTATCACCATTTTTTGGATTGAGGCGGCAAACTTCCGGGTTCTCCGTCAAATCTCCATCATAGAAAAGGAGAGAGTATCTATGGCAAGTCAAGCTGTGGCTAGACCTTCAGCGCTGGCCGGTACATTCGGTGAAATGATCTCAGAGTTCTTTGGCACGATGGTGCTGATCCTCTTTGGCGATGGCTGCGTAGCGACCGTTTTCCTCTTTGCTAACATAGGCGCAAATGGTGCCCCAACCCCATTTGCGAACGAGTGGGTTGTCATAGTCTTTGGGTGGGGTCTTGCCGTTATGCTCGGTATCTACGTTGCTGGAGCTATTAGCGGCGCTCACATCAATCCGGCTGTAACTTTGGCGCTGGCTGCGACTGGTAGACATCCCTGGGGCAAGGTGCTTCCCTACTGGCTAGCCCAGGTGCTGGGAGCTTTTGTCGCTGGGGGAATCCTCTACTTTGTCTATCAAGGGGCACTCGTCCATGCTTTGGCGCTGAATCATCTGTCCATTGGCCAGATTGCCCAGCCAGTTACTGCGAATGGTTACGGGTGGATTTTTTACACCTTTCCTAAGGGGTTTGTTGGAACGTTCGGGGCCTTCGGTGACGAATTCATAGGAACTGCCCTGCTCGTCGGCCTAATCCTGGCTATCGTTGATGGGCGGAATCAGCCCGTTCAGGCAAATCTCAACCCGCTGATCATTGGTCTCCTGATTGTGGCGATCGGTGCTTCATTCGGCCTCAATACCGGATATGCCATCAATCCCGCCCGTGATTTTGGCCCGCGCCTGTGGATTGCCATCGTCAGCGGTGGCACCAGCCTTGTCGCAGACAATTACTACTTCTGGATCCCCATTGTTGCACCACTTTTAGGAGGTGTTGTAGGCGCCTTTATATACGATTACACCATCGGCAAGGTGCTGGGGGCGAAGATGTTAGCCAAATCTGGCACTACCGAGACGAGAGGTGAAGCCGTGCGGGAGGTCTCTCCCGATGCTGAAATAAGGGGTAGATCTGTAAGAGAGCCCTCTGCCGAATAGTAGGCGCTATCGCGAACACACGAAAGGACGAAGATACGAACACGCGACAGGATGAAGACTCTGCCTGGCACGTTCGTATCTTCGTGAATCTTGCTGCGAAACGCTCCGTACCTCGTACAACCGGTCGGCTTTGTCCTGCCGCTCTATGAAGGGGACCGTCATCCGGTGGGTTTGCCATTTACGACACCAGGCGGCATTGGACTTGGCCTGATTATGGATGTTGGACTCTGGATGTATGATCTCATGGCAGGGATGTTGGCAGGCAGGCGGGGCGTCAAGAGGCATCGCCGTCTGAGTCGAAAACAAGTGATGGAGTTAGCTCCCGCTCTTGTGACTGAAGGGCTGAAAGAAGGCTTCATGTACTATGATGCTCAAACCAACGACGCCCGGCTCACGTTAGCCATTATTCGCACCGCTGCTCAATTTGGAGCGACCATAGCCAACTATGCGGAAGTTACCTCGTTTGTTACTGAAAACGGGAAAGTAAGTGGCGCTTACGTGCGTGATCGATTGGGCAACCAGGATGTCACTGTACGTGCCCGGCACATCGTCAATGCCACAGGTGTTTTCTCTGAGCAGCTTGAGGCACTGGCTGGGTATGAGCCACAGATTCAGGTAGAACCGAGTAAGGGTGTGCACCTGGTATTTTCATGCGAGGATGTCAAGCTGGGAAATGACGCGGTTGTTCTACCTGAAACCGATGACAAGCGTATTCTCTTCCTTGTTCCGTGGGAATCACGTGCGATCTTTGGTACCACTGATACTGGTTCAGGTGATCTCGATCATCCAACTGCAACGCAGGAAGATATCTCGTATCTCTTTAATCATTTGAAACGGTATCTCTCCGTCCCTCTCACCGAAGACAATATCATTAGTGTCTATGCCGGCTACCGGCCGCTGTTGCGTTCACGTAGCTCAGCACATGCTACGGCAAGGCTTTCGCGTACGCATGCGGTATTGCAAAGCCCATCCGGCCTGGTCACAATTGTTGGTGGGAAGTTAACGACTTACCGGCGCATGGCACAGGATACTGTAGATGTGCTGAGTCGTCGCGATGGCTCAACCCCGATCCATCCCACGCAGCATCTGCCCCTGCAAGGCAGTGCGGGCTGGCTTGCCAAGCAACGTGACCTGGAAATCAAGGGAAAGGCCCTCGGCCTTAGTACACAGACTATCAAACATTTTAGGAATTACGGTTCTGAAGCTCTTGTGCTACTTCAGTTGATTGAGAACGATGCTGAGTTGGGTAGGCGGCTCATTGATGATCTGCCGTATGTTCGGGCAGAGGTAGTCTATGCGTGCCGGAATGAAATGGCAATGACGCCCTATGATGTACTGGCACGTCGTACTTCGATCACACTTGAAGACAACCAGCGGGGTTTGGGTGTTCTCGATGACGTTGTTGCACTCATGGCCCGAGAGCATAACTGGTCACCTGAGCAGCAGCAGTCGATGAGTATAGATTATCGTACTGCTATGCAGCGGCAGATAGCTGCCGAGAAAACAAACATTGTAGATGGCCTCACAATACAACCACAACCACAGAAAGGATACACGACACCATGAAGAAACTGATCAATAAGCCGGAAGATGTCGTCAAGGAGGCACTTGCAGGTATGCAGGCCGCCCATCCCGACCTTATCCGCGTAGATATTGAGCAGCAAATTATTGTACGCAAGGATGCCCCCATTCAGGGGAAAGTGGGGGTTATTTCTGGTGGTGGTAGCGGCCATGAGCCAATGCATGGTGGCTTCGTTGGCTTTGGCATGCTCGATGCTGCCTGCCCCGGAGCCGTTTTTACCTCGCCAGTGCCCGATCAGATGCTCTCCGCAACGCGGGCTGTAAACGGTGGAGCTGGCGTGCTTCACGTTATTAAGAATTACACCGGTGACGTGTTGAACTTTGAGATGGCGGCAGAATTAGCGCAGGCAGATGGGATAGATGTAGAAAGCGTCGTTACCAATGATGATGTCGCAGTGCAGGATAGCCTGTACACAGCAGGGCGGCGTGGAGTTGGCGTCACAGTACTGTTGGAGAAGATTGTTGGTGGCCTGGCCGAGACGGGTGCGCCGCTGGCACAGGTAGCTACCCTGGCACGTAAGGTCAATAACCAGGGGCGCAGCATGGGTATGGCCCTGACTTCTTGTATCGTACCATCAGCAGGCAAGCCCACCTTCGATTTAGGTGATGACGAAATGGAGATCGGCATTGGCATACACGGTGAACCTGGACGCAGGCGTGTCAAACTTGCCCCTGCCGACGATATTACCGAGATGCTTACCGCGCCCATCGTCGAAGACCTGGGCCTCAAGGCTGGTGATCAAGTCCTGGCAATGGTCAATGGTATGGGTGGGACGCCTCTGATCGAACTCTACATCGTGTTCAACGCTTTGCATCGCATTTTGCATGGTAAACAGGTCACTATTGCACGTAACCTGGTGGGTAATTACATTACTTCGCTAGAGATGGCCGGCTGTTCTATTACCCTTGTGCGCCTGGATGACGAATTGACGAAGTACTGGGACGCACCGGTCCACACTCCTGCAATGCGCTGGGGCATGTAGTTTATTCGAGTGTTTATTGTCAAGTTGTAGATGTAAGGAGCAATGAATTGCATCCAAAAAGGAACACTACAAAACAATTGGGTGCAATTTATTGCATCTTACAGTGACCGCTTTGTATTGGGAGGATGCCAATAGATGACCAATGAAGACGTCATGCGCTGGTTAGAACGCACCGCTGATGTTTTGCATGAAAACCGCACCTATTTAACCGCTCTTGACTCTGCTATTGGGGATGCAGATCATGGTATCAATATGGATCGTGGTTTCAGTGCTGTCAGAAACAAATTCCCTGAGATGGCGAACAAGGATATGGCGACACAATTACGAACTGTTGGGTCTACACTGGTTTCAACGGTAGGAGGAGCCGGTGGACCACTTTATGGGACGGCATATTTACGAGCAGCAGGTGCAATAGCGGGAAAACAGGAACTCACATCCGTTGATATCGTTGCTATGCTCGAAGCGTTTTTGGGAGGCGTTGTTGCTCGTGGGAAAGCCCAGCCCGGCGAAAAAACCATGGTCGATGCTTTAACTCCTGCTCTGACCGCTGCCAAGCAGGCTCTCGACGAGGGCGCAACGCTCGCGCAGGTCACAAGGCGTGCCTCTGAAGCTGCTGAAGAGGGCGCGAAAGCCACTATTCCTATGCTTGCCACCAAGGGACGCGCCAGTTACCTGGGAGAGCGCAGTATTGGTCACCAGGACCCTGGCGCGACATCGAGCTGGCTCATCCTCCGCAGTCTTGCTGAGACATGCGAAAGCAAATAGGAACAGCGTAAACATATTACTAACGTCTTAATTCCTGAGAGGAAGAGGGTGACATGACGGTTGGGTTAGTCATTGTTGCACATAGCGCCCAATTGGCAGCAGGTGTTGTCGAACTCTCCGGACAGATGGCGCAAGGCAAAACTCCCATTGCAGCAGCCGGAGGAGCTATCGATGATGTGTTGGGCACCTCCGCTGATAAAATTCTCGCGGCTATCCAATCTGTAGATGGACCAGATGGTGTGCTGGTGTTGCTGGACCTGGGAAGCGCCATCCTGTCTACTGAAATGGCGCTTGAAATGCTGAGTGAAGAACAGCGGGAGCACATCCGCCTCAGTGTTGCTCCGCTGGTAGAAGGAGCCGTTGCAGCCGTCCTTGAAGCTTCACTTGGCCGTACACTGCCACAGGTGCAACAGGCGGCAGAAAAGACTGCGAACGTCGATCAACTCAAAATGCTCAAACCACTGAGCCAGGTGGAGAACGTACCTATAGAGCCCGTGGCGGCTCCCGAACGCATATCCCCAGAAGAGGCCTCAGCGCTTAAGATTCAATTGACTTTGACCAACCCCACAGGTTTACATGCTCGCCCGGCAAGCCTCTTTGTACAGACCGCGGCTCGTTATCAAGCAAACATACGCGCATCAGGACACGGAAAAGAAGCTGATGCCACCAGTATCATTGGCGTCCTCTCACTTGGGATGCGGCAAGGTGATACTATTACCATTCGCGCGAGTGGGAAAGATGCAGAGTCAGCGATAGAAGCACTGAGTGAACTGGTGCATGCAAACTTCTATGAAACGGTGTCTGGAGAAGAAATACCAGTTGCCTCGTCAACTATAGTAGGTGCCGATTTATCGGGCACACCGCCGATTTATCGGCCTGCTACGCAGCCATCGGAGGGGCCCTGGCAGGGCGTTACAACTTCGGCGGGGGTAGCAGTAGGTCCTGCTCTACTCTATACCTCCGGTGCCATCGCCCTGAACGCAGTGGAGCAGCATCCTATCTCTTCTGATCGCGTTGCTTCTGAGCAGCAGCATCTGCGCGAAGCGCTGGACAATGCAGCACAAGAACTTCGCTCTCTGGCGACAGAGCTACAGAACAGAGTTGGTCAAGCTAATGCAGCCATCTTTGATGCCCAGGCTCTCATGCTGCTTGACCCGGGTTTACTCGAATCCGCACTCCATGTGATACAGACAGAGTATATTGACGCGGCAGGCGCGTTGGCTGAGGCTGGTGAGCGTTATGCCTCTATGCTGGAAACCGTCGATGATCCATTAATAGCAGGTCGTGCTGTTGACATGCGCGATGCGATAGGTCGAGCCTTAGGGCAATTAATGGGCCAGCTTGCGCCAGGACAGGCTTTGAGTGGCTTGAGTCAACCAGTAATTCTGCTGGCCGGAGATTTGACGCCCTCTGATACTGCTCAATTGCGGCCTGAGTTCGTGCTAGGTATCTGTACTGTTCGGGGTGGGCCAACTGCCCATGCTGCCATATTAGCACGTGCGCTTGATATACCGGCGATGGCAGGTCTGAATGAAGCAGCACTGCAAGTCATCCATTCTGGAGATGAGTTGGGCATGGATGCTGACAAGGGCTTACTTTACCATCATCCCACACCAGAAGTGCGCGCTCAATTGGTGAAACGCCTTGCTGAACAACGGCAGCAGCGGGCAGCGCTCAAGATTGCGGCTCAACAAGAGCAAGCCCCGATTATCTTCAATGGAAGGCACATACACCTATTAGCAAATATTGGCAGTGAGGCTGAAGCTGAAGCTGCCCGGCAATGGGGTGCACAGGGGGTTGGACTACTCCGAACGGAATTTCTCTTTGCTAAAGCATCTACCCTTCCCAGCAAAGATGAACAGCGCCAACTCTATGCGGAGGTATTTCGTGCTTTTAACGGTGAGAGTGTACAACAAAGAAAACCGATAGTCGTTCGCACGCTCGATGCAGGTGCAGATAAACCGATGCCGGCACTTACTAGTATCCTGGGCCAATCAGTCGAGGCGAATCCTGCCCTTGGCTTGCGTGGCATTCGCATACACCTGGCTCACCAAGCGTTGCTTGAGCAACAGCTCGCTGCGTTTCTGCTAGCTGCTGCTGAAACAGGGTCACAACTGCAAATCATGTTCCCTATGATTACAACTGTTGAAGAGTTGCAGCTGGCCCGTTCAATCTATGACCGCGTTTATGAGGAGTTGAGCAGCCAAAAGGTTGCGTTACCTTCTGCTGTTCCAATTGGCATTATGGTCGAGGTCCCCGCAGCAGTAGTAATGGCTTCAGAGCTGGCAGAACTTGCTGACTTCTTCAGCATTGGCGCGAATGACCTGTCGCAATATACGCTGGCCTGCGATCGTACCAATGCCAGTGTTTCTGACCTCTATAATCCTATGCAGCCGGCCGTGTTGCGACTTATTCACCAAGTGGCCGTGGCTGGGAGGCGCGCTAACAAATCAGTAGCTGTCTGTGGTGAGATGGCGGGTGATGTTCGACTTGCTCCCATACTTGTGGGGCTAGGTGTGGACGAACTGAGTATGACACCTACTGCACTACCGCCTGTTAGAACTGCGCTCGTTCGATGGTCAACTCAGGAACTGTCAGAGATGGCCGAAAGGGTTCTCCATCTGAAAACCGTGACCGAAGTTGAACATATGATCGCTGGTTTACAGAGTTTCAACGAGAAAGGATGACTAGAGACAGGGAGGTCGCTGCAATCAAACAGCTGATTGATGAGGGCAAGATCAAGTATGTCAAGATTGGGACCAGGCGCTGAGAAGTCCAAGCATACGAGAAGGCGGTTACCAACTGGGATCGTCGGCGCTACCTGGAACTGACCTGGGTTCCTGCTCTGTTTGTGCTGCCTCTCGCTTCAATCGCGCTCGTTCCTGGCGTTCTTTTTGGCGCTGTAATTTCTCAGCCGCTTTGCGTTCTGCTTCTTCGGGATCGGCATTGACCAGGTTCATTGCTGTGACGATACCCTGTGTGATTACCAGTTGTACGGCATCGACGGCCCTGTCCTCGCCTGTCTCGAGCAGGATGCGTTCGTCGATTCTGGGTGTGCCTAACACATAATCCCTGCCTTTCATATGGCTGTTGCCAGGGCGACCAATGCCAACGCGCAGGCGTGGGAATGCGTTCGTGTGGAGATGGCGAATAATATCATCCAACCCATTGTGCCCGGCGGCGCTGCCCCTTGCCCTCAGGCGTATTTTGCCGACAGGCAAGTCAAGTTCATCGTAGATGACCAGCACATCTTCTGGCGGGATTTTATACCAGCGGACGAGTTCTGCGACAGCCTGGCCGCTAAGATTCATGAAAGTAATGGGCTTGGCCAGTACAACTTTCTCATGATCGATGGTGCCTTTCGCTAGGATTGCACGGTTGCGGCGTTCAGTCCATTTCCAACCGAGTTTTGAGGCAAGTTTATCCACAACCCGATAACCTACATTGTGGCGAGTACGTTCATACTCTGAACCTGGATTGCCCAGGCCTATAACCAGTTTCATAATGGACTAGCGACCATATGCCAGACGTATCGCCAGGTAATGCGGAAGCCCGGCTTTAATGATCTTCTCCTGCGTCTTCTCTATTGGATAGGGGACACGATAAAATTCAATACCGCGCTTGGTATCATAGATCATGAATGCTGCCCGTGGGTCGCCATCGCGAGGTTGCCCCACTCCTCCAGGATTGATGATGGCTCGATACCCATCAGGAGCTTCCCAATGACCCTCTGGTGGTGTAATCATTTCATTGGTCACCTGGATCATGCTCTGGCTCAACCCTAAGAGCGTTAGTAGTTCTTCAATTTCACTGCTCAGATCGTCTGTGCTGGCCGTGATGAGTTCAGGGGTTGATTCGTCGGTTTCCTCCGCATCGTCGTCGCTATTCGTATAGTCATCGGGGTTCACCTGTTCAGAATCAAGTGGAGTTTCTGCTTGCCGTGCGGTATGTACATCAGGTGGCGTATCCGTTTCCTGGGTTCTATCTATTTCTTCAACAAAAGTCTCCTTGGAAACAGAGGCAGTGCTGTTTCCTTCTTCTAGTAGAACGGCTGTCTCTACATCATCATCTTCAAGGGTGAGGGTATCTTCGTCCTGCACCGGAGCATAGGCCGTAGGAGAAGTGCTTTGATCCTCATTATCTTCGACAATGATCGATGCTTCGTCGGGAAGGGGCATTTGCTCTTCTAGAATCGCGTTAGCCTCGTCTTCAGTCGCAGTCTGCCCGCTTTCGGGGTCCTTGTATGCGCTCATGGCACTTCCGGCAGTCTTTGCGGAGAGTGTTGATTGCTGTACGGGTGGACGTACTGCAACCATTTCCGAGGTTTCTTCATCGTTTGTATCCGTATGATATTCAATGCCATTTGATCTTGATGGGAGTCCTGTTTCCGGTTCTTTGCTTTCAAGGGGTAATGTAGGGGCGTTGGCTATCGAATCTGGTTGTTGAAAGATTACCGGCACGTGGGTATGACCAACGAAGCAATAGCGGCTGACGAAGTATTGAAAACTGCGTTCAGCCAGTATTTCGGAAGTCAAATACTCCCAAAGAGGTCCATAGGGGCTGCCATGAACGAGCGTACAATCACCTAATTCCAGGCGTTCTGGTAGATTAGTCAGGAAGGTGCGATGTTCCTCGGTCAGTTGCTCTGCTGTCCATTCGGCCGATATACGTGCTGCCGCGCTAAAATCTTCCAGGTCAATTTTGCCGACAGCTGCCCAGTCGTGATTTCCGGCGATGATAACGTCTGTATGTTCACGAAGTTTGAGTATACATTCGTTGGGATCGGGTCCATAGCCGACAAGGTCACCGAGAAACCAGATCTGGTCAATTGGTTCCTCTTGTGTAAGCTCATCGATCTTTGCTAGAACGGCTTCCAGTGCTTCCAGGTTCGCATGTATATCGGAAAAAATGGCGTAACGCATGGTCATTTCACTCTATTCAAGTATATTGTTATAGGGTAGGTTAGGCTATTCTATCATGTTTGTTAAAGGGTTGCTAGTAGACTAGCGGAGTTTGTGTCTTGACCTGGTCTATGAACCTATGGAAAGGCCTTGTTGTTCATTAAGCATTTTTGTTAACTGACCAACAACATCATAGCGTCCATAGGAAGGCATGAGATACACCCCTTGCACCATACTTCGTGCTGCTATCAGCAGTTCTTGCGCCAGCTTCAACCCTTCTTCATGTCCATGCTCGCCAGCCGCACGCATTCGTGCGCGAATATCATCAGGGATGGTTATGCCCGGTACTTCATTATGCAGGAATTCGGCATGACGTGAGCTATGGAGAGGGATGCACCCCAGGATCATTGGTATAGGAGGTTTCCCTACCCGGTCTAAAAAGCGCAATAAAGGCGCCAGTTCATAAATAGGCTGGGTCATAATAAATTGCGCTCCCGCACCTATCTTGCGCCAATAATTTTCAATCTCTTGATCTGTCTGTTCTTCGGTCATGTTCAGGTTGAGCGCTGCTCCTATATAAAAGGAGCTTTTTGCTCCAATCGATGAGCCTGCTGCGTCATGACCCTCGTTCATGCCACGGATCACTTGCATTAATCCTACGGAGTCAACATCCCATACCCCTGTAGTATTCGGATAGTCGCCTAATCGCAATGGATCTCCAGTCAATGCCAGGATATTGCGGATGCCCAGTGCGTGTGCTCCTAGCAACTCTGATTGTAGTGCCATCAGGTTACGATCTCGCGTCGTAAAGTGAATAATTGTTTCGATTCCCAGGTGATCTTGGATCAGACGCGCGAGAGCGATACAGCTCATGCGCACTCGCGCCATCGGGCTATCTGCGATGTTGATGCAATGAACGCCTGCCTCTTGAAGCAGCGCTGCTCCCTCAAGTATCTTGGCAGGATTCAAGCCTTTAGGCGGATCTAGTTCAACGCTTACCACAAACTCTCCTGCCGTCAGCTTTTCTTGCAGACGGGTCATTGAACCATGCTGAGGCAGGATAACTTCTTCTTCAAGCAGCCGGGCGATTGTTGCCTGGCCGTTAGAAACTACTGCAGGCAGTGACTGCGCTGAGCTCTCGCGTATGTCAATGGATAGAGAGGCACGCACTCCGTAATGCTCATCGAGCGCTTTTCGCATAGCCGCGATGTGATGTGGCGTTGTACCACAGCATCCGCCTATCAGATGTACTCCGGCTTTGGCGAAGCGCAAAGCGTAATCTGCGAAGTAATCGGGCGTGGCAACATAGAAAAAACGATTGCCAATGCGCGTTGGCAATCCTGCATTGGGCTGTGCTGAGAACAGTTGGTTTGCGGTTTGCGTACCATCGTGATGTCGATTAACCTCGGCAATCATCTCTTCAAGGGCGTCAAGCGTTGCAGCAGGGCCAACGCTACAGTTGGCCCCCATCACATCTACGCCCATATCGCTGAGAACGGCAGCGACCCTTGCCGCTGATTGCCCGGAGAGAGTATGACCATCTTCGTAATAACTCATTTGAGCAACGATTGGAAGCCCTCCGACCTCCTTAGCCGCCAGAATTGCCTGCCGCAGTTCAGCCAGGCTAGAGAACGTCTCGAGTATCAACAGGTCGGCGCCGCCTTCCTGTAGAGCATCGATCTGTTCGCGGAAGATAGCCCGTAGCTCGATTAAACGATGTTCATCCGGCGCTTGCAGTGGACGCCCCGTGGGACCAACTGCACCAGCGACAAGGACTGATTGACCTGAGATTTCGCGTGCCTCCCGAGCCAGGCGCACTGCACGAAAGTTGATCTCGCGTACCTGGTTTCCCAGGTTATAAGCCTCGAGCTTAGCCCCGTTCGCGCCGAACGAGTTGGTTTCAATGACTTCAGCGCCGGCACTGATATATTCGCGATGGATATTCGTAATCAGTTCCGGTTGTGATAGGTTGAGTGCATCAAAACACTGTTCGTAGTTGATCCCACGTGCATATAGGAGTGAGCCCATTGCGCCATCACAAAGCAATGGACGTCGTTGGAGTTGTTGTAATAAAGCGTGTTCCATACAAACACCTCTTCCACAAGCTGATTAGTTTTCATCCATGTTCACTATTGTATCCTCTTTTGGGCCTTTTAGGAAACTGAAATTCAAGTATCTGTGATTGATAAGAGAGGTTATTTATAGCCTTTGGTGATTTTTCTCTGTTATACTACTTATACATCTTCCTGGCTAGCGTTGTGAGCAATGTGTCGATGCTCAAAGAGGTGAAGCGAATGCGTCTTGACGAGACATCTTGTTACAAACGCAAAATTGCTAAGCTGTAGCCCATGCAAAGCGTTAAAAAGACCCAACATCCTCTGATAGTAGCGCTGTGTGGTGATAGTGGGTCGGGGAAAACCACTCTAACCGATGGCATGGTGCAGGTCTTCGGGCAAGATCGTATTATCCATATCTGCCTCGATGACTACCATATTCTTGATCGCGCTACGCGCCTGAGCACCGGAGTTACCGCCTTGCACCCAGCTGCCAACAACATTGTGCTCATGACAGATCATCTCCGTCGATTTGCTCGCGGAGAATCGGTAGTGAAGCCCGTTTACGATCATAAAACGGGAACCTTTGCTGCTTCAGAGGAAATCCACCCTGCTGATATCATCATTGTGCATGGCCTGCATCCTCTCTACACCGAAGAATTACGCTGCCTCGCGCATGTGCGTATCTATCTCGATCCTGAAACCGCGCTTTTGCAACAATGGAAAATCATGCGCGATAGCACCATACGAGGCTACACAGTGCAGGAAGTGCGTCAGTTAATGGCGATCCGCCGTCGTGATAGTCGCCTCTACATTCAGCCGCAGAAACAATACGCGGATATCATTGTACGCTTCTCACGCGGCAGTTTGTATTATCGTACACGCGACTTAGCACACCTGGATGCTCGTTTGATTCAGGCAAAGCATGCTCCCAAGATTGATCTCACTGATGTTTTGGATGTTTCTCAGGATGGTTCTCGACCAGCTTTACGCTTTATTGAGGAGATATATGCAGGGGCAAAGCGTGACGTGCTGGAGATTGATGGCAATATTAGCCATCAGAAAGCGTGCGAGCTTGAGGATTGTATCTGGGGACATATGGAGGAAGCTAGCCATCTTCGCCCCGATCGCCTGAGTCTTCTAGGGCGCTTCTATGTAGGCAATGTACAACGTCAGAGTGACCCTTTGGCATTGACACAACTCATTATTTTGTATCATGTGATGAGCGCTCGCAATCGCATGCAACGGGGCGAGTATTTAGTGAGACCACAGTAGCACAAAAAACTGAGCGCCGCGGCGCTCAGTTTTTTGTGCTGTTATGAGAATAAATCAGGCTGTGTTAGAACAACGTAAGCGAAATGTAAGAATTTTGTTAAAAAGCTTGATAGTCAGCCTATCATCTTTTGTATACTCGACTAGTTTTCCTTCTTCTGCTACAATGCCTCAAAGACAATAGAACTCAACCAGGGAGGGAGCCTCTTGTGATGGTAGTTCGGCAAGCGACACGCGAAGCCATAGAATACGTCTTGACCCGAGAGGTTGTACAAATTGAAAAGGAAGCGGATCTGCGTCGTCTTCTTCTAAAAGGGAACAGGGGTCAGCCACTGCGTGTTAAGCTTAGAGTAGATCCAAGCCACTATGATCTGACGATAGGCCATGCCGTAGTCTTTCGCAAACTGCATCAGTTTCAACAATTAGGACACATCGCATCTACAGCGCCCTTACAAGGAGGATTCAAATATGCCACATGCAACCATTGGTGTGATAGGCGGTAGTGGACTCTATCGCATGGAGAGTATGACCGACGTTGAGGAGATCGCTATACAAACACCTTTCGGTGATCCCAGTGATGTCATCGCTATTGGCAAGGTCGAGGGTGTCTCGATGGCATTTCTACCTCGACACGGCCGTGGGCATCGCCTCTCACCCACCGAAATCCCTGTGCGTGCCAATATCTGGGCGCTTAAGAGCCTGGGTGTGGAGTGGGTTATCTCGGTGAGCGCCGTGGGTAGCTTGCGCGAACATATTGCGCCCCGCGATCTGATTATCCCCGATCAGCTATTTGATCGCACCAAGAGCCGCGTGAATACCTTCTTTGAGGGCGGTATCGTTGTGCATTGCACATTTGCCGAGCCGTTTTGTTCTACACTTAGCAAACTTTTACTCGACTCGGCCCGCGAACTTGGGGACGTAAAAGTACACGAGGATGGCACATACGTCTGCATTGAAGGGCCACTGTTCTCAACAAAAGCCGAATCGTTTACCTATCGCAGTTGGGGTATGGATATCATCGGTATGACGGCCCTGCCAGAGGCGAAGCTGGCGCGTGAAGCCGAGCTATGTTATGCTACTATTGCCTGTGCCACCGATTACGACACTTGGCATGAGTCCGAGGAATCGGTGACGGTCGAAATGGTGATCGGCAACCTCAGTGCCAATATTGCCAATGCTCAACAGATTCTACGCAGGGTCGCCCAGAAAATCCCGGCGGATCGCAGCGCCAACACTTGCGGTTGCCCAAGCGCTCTTGAGACAGCAATTATTACGGATCCCAGCACGATTCCAGCGGAGGCGAAGGAGAAATATAGCCTGCTGATCGGTAAGTATCTTGCTTGACAATTGCCGGCTAGAGGAGTAAAATGTGGGTGTTCCGCAACGAAGAAATGTGAGTGGGACAGACCGGTTTTCTTCCGGTCCTGCCGATCGGCGTAATCGGGTCCTACGCGGCAGATGTCTGTGAACCCCGCTAGGTCCGTGAGGAAGCAACGGTAAATGGACCTCTCTGGGTGCCGTAGGGCAACCTGATTGCGCTGATCGGCAGGACCGGGCGAAAATCGGTTTTCTATGTTCATCTTCTTTCAACTCTGGCGGGGGTTTGTGGCCCGTCATATGGAATGTAGGCGGAGTCTAGGATGACCTCACAATCGCTCTACCGCAAGTGGCGCTCGCAGACTTTTGATGATCTTGTAGGTCAAGAGCCGATTATTCGTACGCTCAAAAATGCCCTCAGAAGTGGCAATCTGACGCATGCCTATCTTTTTACTGGCCCCAGGGGCACGGGCAAAACAAGTACTGCTCGCCTGCTTGCCAAAACAGTCAATTGCAGCAATCCTAAAGATGGTGAACCATGTAATAAATGCCAGCAGTGTTGTGAGATAACGGCGGGCACCTCATTTAACGTGATTGAGATTGACGCCGCTTCCAATCGTGGCATTGACAATATCCGTGATCTGCGCGAGAAAGTCATGATGCCTCCCTCCACGGGCAAATACAAAGTCTACGTACTTGACGAGGCCCATATGCTAACAACCGAAGCTTTTAATGCCCTGCTCAAGACGTTGGAGGAGCCACCACCCTATGCTATCTTCGTCCTGGCAACGACAGACGTGCATAAAATGCTGCCAACTGTCCTCTCGCGCTGCCAGCGTTTCGACTTTAAGCGTATAACCACGCGGCAGATCATCGAGCGTTTGCTCTATGTGTCTGAACAGGAACACGTCAGGCTCGAGCGGCCCGCTGCCGAGCTTATTGCTAGAACTGCTGCTGGAGGTATGCGTGATGCGCTTAGCCTGCTAGATCAAACGATTGCCTACTCGGGAGAAGAAATATCACTGGCGCAGGTGCAGTCTATGCTTGGCTTAGCTGATCCTCGCGCTATTTCCAGCCTCATTACACATATAGCTGAGCAAGACAGTTCGGCTGTCTTGCACCTGATTCACGAACTTTCGGAAGCTGGAGCGGACCTGCGACAGATCAATGCCCAGGTGGTGGAATATTGGCGTGCCTTGATACTTGCAAAAGCTGGCGCAGATGTTGCTGCCATTCTAGATCTCACAGAGGATGAGACGCATGAGGTAAAACAGCTATCTCCGCATTTTGAGCTTGAGGAACTGACCGAATGCGCGCGCATCTTTGCACAGAATGATCTTGTACAAAAGAACCAGGGAACTCCCCAGCTTGGCCTGGAACTGGCCTCACTTGAGTGTATCGAAGTGCATCGTCGTATACAATCGGGTCAGCCTGTTCCATCAGTTCAGCCGCGTCCAGCTATCTCGCGACCGGCTGCACAAGTCGAGGCTCCAGCCCGTTTAGAGGTTTCCTTGCCACAGCCTTCACAAGCTCAGAAATCAGTAGCATTCAAAAGCGAGGAAAGATCAGGTGCGGCGGTTTCTCCTGACGAGGAGAAAGCGGAAGTTCAATCATCACGTACTCACAGTGATGGTGGCGAGCCTATATTGACTGTGCAACAGGTGAGTGATGCTTGGGAAAATGTCAGGAAGCGGACAAGACAGAAGAGTAAAAGTGGGATGATGGCGGCATATCTGAGCTATTATAAGATTGTAGGGATAGAGGGTACGGCTGATCAACCTATCATTGTAATCCAGGCGGAGAAGCCGGCACACCATAAATATGTGAAAGATAATGATCGCTATAAAGACCTGGAGTGGGCTTTGACTATGGAGTTTGGACTGGAGTGTCGAGTGCGTTTAGTCCCTCCTGAGCAGTCTGTGTCGACTGCTCTTATCCCAGACTCCGCCACATATTCGACAAGTGCAGCGCTAACGATTGCTTCACAGCAATCGGCCTATCGCGAGCGACCCGTTTCGCTTCCTTATCCCTCTGAGGAGACTTCAGATGCGCAAACGCAAAAGCCGCTCTCCGAATTGAATCACTCTACATATGACGAGGCCGGTCCGCCTGATCCAACGTTACTTGCCAGAACAAGCATTGTAATAGAGAATACTACTGTAGTACAACCGCATGATACCATCGAGCAGAAAGCCCGTCGTGATCCTGTTGTACAGGAGGTCATGAAAACATTTTCGGCGAAAATCGTCGAGGTTCGCCCAAAGTAAGGAGCTATTTTTACTATGAACATGCGTGAAATCCAGAAGATGCAGCAGAGGCTCATCAAATTGCAGGAAGAACTGGAGTCCAGCCAGTTTACTGGCACTGCTGGTGGTGGTGCTGTTACCATCACTATGAGTGGTAAGTTGAAATCACTGCGGTCAAGATCGACCCAGAAGCCTTTAATGCGGAAGACATCGCCGAGTTGGAAGTGATGGTGCTGGCTGCTGCCAAGGACGCTTTTAATAAGGTATCCGAAGCACAGCAAAAGATGACCAGCAGCCTCACGGGTGGCATGAAACTACCAGGACTCTTCTAGACTATGAGCGAAATCGCGCCGCCGGTGGCGGCACTCATCGAAGAATTTTCAAAACTGCCGGGTGTTGGCGTGAAGACAGCGCAGCGCCTCACGTTTTTCATTCTGCGCAGTCCCACCGACCAGGCTCGCCGCCTGGCTGAAGCCATCATGCGCGTCAAGGAGAGTATTATCTATTGCTCGCGCTGTTTCAATATTACCGAAACCGATCCCTGTGTTACCTGTAGCAATCCTAATCGCGACCAGGAGCTTATCTGCGTTGTAGAGGAGCCTCTCGACGTGCTTGCCCTTGAGAAGACCGGGGTGTACAAGGGATTGTACCACGTGCTTCATGGAGCACTTTCACCCGTAGAGGGTATAGGCCCCAAAGACCTGCGGATTGACGAACTCCTGCAACGTGTGAGCGACGGCAAAGTGCGCGAAGTGATTTTGGCGACGAATCCCAACTTCGAGGGCGAATACACCGCCAACTATATCCAGAAGGAGTTAAAGCCTTTTAATCTGCGAGTCACAGGTCTGGCGCGTGGCTTACCAATCGGCGGTGACCTGGAATACGCAGATGAAGGTACGCTCAGCAGGGCTCTCGAAGGCCGGCGTGAAATGTAGTTGTCTTGGCGGAGCAAGCCCTGCCACTACATTTCACAGGCTCCATGGTAGAGGCTTGACATGCATGAGAGCATGTGGTACTCTTGTTCTACATTTAAGGAATAGGTATGGAGAGAGACCTATTTCCGCTTTTGCAATTATACCGGAGAATATCTAACAGGGAAGCAAAAACGAGTAGCTGGCAATAGTCGGGGATTCGTTGTTTCGCGCCGTAAAAGAGGCGATGGGAAGTTCCCCTCCCCTTGAGGGGATTGGCAGTAAAATAAAAGGAGGAATACAGGGATGGTGAGCGGGATGTTGCTAACTCTGCCTGGAACCTGCACCCTGTAATAGTAGAATGCCAATGAGTAAGAAGGACAAGGCTATGGCTGATAGAAGCAGTTTGACTGTAACTTCTGCTACCACTGAGCGGGAGAAGGCTATCGAACAGGCGCTTAACCAGATTGAACGTCGCTTTGGCAAGGGCGCGATTATGAAACTGGGAGAAGCGTCAAAGATTCACGTTGAAGTAATCCCTACAGGATCGATTGCATTGGACCTGGCTCTTGGCGTGGGGGGCATACCACGAGGTCGTATTACCGAAATTTATGGCCCTGAGGCTTCGGGTAAAACTACTCTCTGCCAACACATCATCGCCAGTGCCCAGCGAGGGGGTGGCTACGCGGCTTTTATTGATGCTGAGCATGCACTCGATCGTACCTATGCAGCCCGTTGTGGTGTTGACACCAATAATCTGCTGATCTCGCAGCCGGATACCGGCGAACAGGCGCTTGAGATCCTGGACGCGCTGATACGCAGCAATGCCATCGATGTGGTTGTCATCGACTCAGTGGCGGCGCTAACACCGCGTGCTGAAATCGAGGGCGAAATGGGTGACTCGCATGTTGGCTTACAAGCACGCCTGATGAGCCAGGCCATGCGCAAGCTCACTTCAGCCATTAGTAACTCAAACACTTCCGTTGTCTTTACTAACCAATTGCGTGAGAAGGTTGGTGTCATGTTTGGTAATCCAGAGACGACCTCTGGTGGTAAAGCGCTCAAGTTTTACGCTTCTGTCCGCCTGGATATTCGCCGCACTGACACAATCAAGCAGGGGCAAGAGGCGATGGGCAACCGCACTCGCGTGCGCGTGGTCAAGAACAAAGTAGCGCCACCGTTCCGTGTCGCTGAGTTCGATATCATGTACAGCGAAGGTATTTCTCGCGAGGGTGGTTTGATCGACCTTGGTTTAGAGATGGGCCTTGTCAAGAAGAGCGGCGCGTGGTTCAATGTCGGTGAAATCCGTCTTGGTCAGGGTCGCGAAAACGCCAAAGACTTCCTGCGCCAGAATAGTGATGTTGCCGCCGCACTTGAAGAGCAGATTCGGGGTAATATTTCTTCTTTCAAAGCCGGTGAACTCGAAGCAGAAGCAGAGGTGGAGGAAGACGAAACCCCGGAAGAGATATAATAGGCAGTGTATCACGATGGAGCGGGAGCACAGAGTGAGGCATGGGCGCAGGAGAATTGGGTAGGGGAAGATGCAAGGTAGGGCTTGCCCCTACCCTGTGACATGTCACCGCCTTACAACTCGCTCCTCCTCGTCCAGCTCACTCGCCGTCAGTATGCTGTTGTTTGAGTAGCCCGGTTAACTCCTCTTCCAATTCAGGCTGAGGAAGATGTACGAGTGGTTGCTCTGACTCGGAGAGCAATGGCTCCAATTTCTTACTTTCGATGAGTGGCGGTTCCAATACTTCTGTAACTGGTTTGCGTTCTCTCCACCACGTTGCAATCCTTGCAGGATCAACTGCGCCAAGTTTTTCCCTTACAGCCTCCTGCATAGCCCAATCCACTACTGCCTCATCCAGGGGTATCTCGTATCCTGCTTTGCGGCTGAGATTCCATTTACGTTCCATAATTGAGAAGTAGGCTTGCATAGGATCTTGTTCGCTCGTTAGGTGCTTGCGCAATAAGAGTATAGTAGGTAAGTGGTACCGCGTATACCAATCTCTTGCGGCCTCTTCAATGCTAATATCGCGACCTTCATTTTTGCTCATAATAGCCTGGTGCCCGAGAATCATATTGTAGAAGCGACGGGCATAGATGCGTGGTACTTTGATACCAAGCAGGTCATGAATGCGACGGGCATACCAGCCGGGCAGCACTGTGACTAACTCCTGCAGCGTGTGTCCAGTCGTGCTAAGCAGGGTGTAACCCCACTGATTCAGACCTTCCAGCAGACGTTGTACCTGGTAGAGTGTGCTAAAGGATGGGGAGGCAATCAATCGTGTATGTTCTCGACGCAGCCAGCGATACCGCCGTTCAAAATAACGAAAATCGTTGTCGTACACCAGAGTCTCTTCTTCAGGTAGTTCGCGTGCCCGGCGCAGGTCCTCTGCTTGCCAGATCAACGACTCACCGAATAATGCTAGGTCCTGTTCGCGTAGTCCCTCACTTATCGGGCCAGAAAAGAGTTCTGCCGTCTCCGCATCGGCCATAATTGCCAGGATGCGTCGTCCATCGATGCGAATCAGTACATTTGCCAGGGATGGATCACCCCAGTAAATGCCATGCTCGTGTAACTCGACCATCAGCACTGCCACTGCCCCTAGAAGACGTCGTTTCGTTCGCTTTGTAAATGGCAAGCGAAACAATAACGCATGTGGTATAACGCGAGGAGCTAATCTTGTTACTGTATAGCCTCGATCCCCGCTTATGTATTGGGGAAGACCACCAATTCCGGATGTGTCTAGCAATACAGGTGGTGCTGCTACGGTGACGCTTCCAACGGCACTGAGTACAGGGATACCACGGTTTTCAATCTCGCGCAGATTATTTATCTCGCGCTCCGCCATGTAGGGTGTGGTCTCTTTGAGAGCGTAGCGTGCGCCGTCACTCTCGACGAAAATCACAGGATGGCGTGACTCACCTCGACGAATCGTAAGCGGAGTAACCCCGTGTGCCGGCCATTCATCCAAGGGAACATGCCAGGGAAGGTTCTCCAATCGGCGCCGGTCCTGTGCACCCATATGGAATCTGGGTTTGGTCTGGGTAGTAGCTATATCAAACTCCTGTTGGGTAAGGTATCTCGTTGTGATGTAAAAAGGAACTGCTTATGCTATCATCATAGCATTGCTTTTGGTGAGCGACAAACTGGACAATAAAGAAGAACTTAGGAGGCGAACATGGGCACTGTTAGTTTTGATTTTAAGGGTGAGGTTGTGGTGGTGACGGGTGGCTCACGGGGTTTGGGATTGGAGATTGCCCATGCCTTCGGATATGCTGGGGCCAAGCTGGTTATTACTGCTCGCCGGGAGCAGTGGCTCAATGAAGCCGAAAAATTTCTCAAGGATCGCGCTATAGCTGTTGATGTCATGACTTGTGATGTTGCGGATGCCGGATCTGTAAAGCAACTGGTGCAGCAGACCCTTCAGAAAAATGGTAAGATCGACGTGTTAGTCAATAATGCTGGCCTGACATGGGGAGCACCCGCTGAGACAATGCCCTTGGAACGCTGGCGGCAAGTGATCGATGCAAACATCACCGGAACATTCCTGATGTCGCAGGCCGTCGGGCGACACATGTTAGAACGCAACAAGGGAGCAATCGTGAATGTTGCCTCCATTGCTGGCTTGGGGGGCGGGCAGTTGCAAACCGTTGGCTATAATACTAGTAAAGCGGCGGTCATTAATTTGACGCGAGCGCTGGCACTAGAATGGGCTGGTCGTGGTATACGTGTGAATGCAATTGCGCCCGGTATGTTTAGAACACGCATGACTGAGGCTATTCTGGATCGTGCCGAAGCCGTTGTAGCTGGGACTACGCCGATGGGGCGTATTGGCCAACTTGGCGAACTGGCTCCTACTGTGCTCTTCCTGGCATCGGAGGGGGCGAGCTATATTACGGGGCAGGTGATTCCGATTGATGGGGGGAGGACGGCGCAGTAAATTCCATAGCTCCTTATAGAAGGTATGCATATCTCTGGCGGCGGATCCCAACTCTCATTGACTGGCGCTTCTATCATCGAAAGTATGACGCGACCAAGGCCCTTGTTGCTTTCAGTAGCACGCTCCGCAACGAGGTCGATCTTTCCCAATTGAGTGAGCGGGTGGTGCGGTCGTCCAGGAGATGATGCAACTGGCACATGTCTCACTGTGGTTGCGCAAGACCGAACATGAGGGAAAACCAAATACGAAAGGGGGAATGTCCGCTTCATGAGCACTAAAGGTGATCCACCCGGCAAACACGTGCCCTGGTGGCTTCATGAACGTGAAGGACTCCTCAATGGCATAGAGCTTCATCACGCTGGTGGAGAGCAGTAGCTGGACGACCGCAAGGTCGCCCAGCAAAGATGGTATCTTACTGCTGTATCGGTGGCATTTGCTCTGGATCCTGTGTCCGGGGCTGCTCAGGCTGGTAACCCTGTCCATACGGCTGAGATGGCTGCTCTTGTCCTGCCGGAGATGATGGTTGGTAGTAGGGCTGTTGCGGCTGATAGTAAGGTGGCTGTTGTGGCCGGTAGTAGGGCGGCTGTTGCTGCTGTGAGGTAAACCGCTGCTGCCACGGATTGCTCGTTTTCCACATCGAATTCCATGCCGCCTCGAGGCTTCCAAGCGTAATTGCCCGGTAGACAAAAAAGGCCAGGGCGACGAGGAGTAGAATTGCAAGCACGGGGAAGAGCAAATGGAACAGCCAGGCGGCCAGACCAATGCCCAATGGGAAGATCAGCGGAAACGCTATTGGGATGATATGAGGGAAAAATCGTATCCCCCTGCGGTATGGTTGAGATCTATTCCACATTCTTGATGGCTCCTTCATAACGGTGAGGCGATGCATTGCATGCCCTCACTCAATTTATTTGTTTTCGAAAACATGAACTGAAAACGTTCATTCTATAAGCTATACGGACGAGATGGTTTGTGGTTGTATCATATTGATGACGGAAGGAGCGCGCAATAATTTTCTAATCTATTTCATTCGTCACGGGCAGCCTCAATGTAAAGGTACTACCCTGTCCAGGCGTACTCTCCACTTCAATTGTACCTTGATGCTCCTGCACGATATTCTGCACAATCGTCAAGCCTAGTCCGCTGCCGCCACGATCACGGGATCGAGCGCGATCCGCACGATAGAAACGTTCGAAAATGTGAGGTAGATCTTCAGGTAGAATGCCTATACCTGTATCGCTCACCTTTATCATTGCATAGTTCTCATCATTAGTGAGTGAAAGTGTCACAGATCCTTCATAGGGTGTGTATTTGAAAGCGTTATCCAACAAAGCAACCAGGACTTGTTTAAGCTGGTCTGCATCGCCATATACCTTCACCGGAGTAATGTCTTGCAACATTAACCGTGGCCCTTGCTGCTTGTTATCCTTATCCTCACCTTCACCAGCCGGTCTGTATTGCCTATAAACCTCAAGTAACAGACTATCCAGGTCAACCTTCGATACTTCCTCATCCGATTTCCTATAGCCATTGATTCCAGACTGTTGTGTAGCTTCATCAGAACGGGCAAGGGTCAGAAGGTCATTTACCAGGCGTCCCATACGATCTGCCTCTGCTCGCGTGTCGGTCAGAGCTGCTTTTGCTTCTTCGGCTGGTAGATCGGGTGCCTTTGCGAGCAGGTCGAGATTACAGCGAATAGAGGTAATTGGCGCTCGCAGTTCATGGGAGGCATCGGCGACAAAGCGCTGCTGGCGTTGATATGATTCTTGCAGACTTGCCAGCATTTCGTTAAAGGTAGCAGCGAGCGTAGAAAGCTCGTTCTTTCCCAAAACTGAGCTGACCGGTACGCGCTGGCTAATATCACGTGAAGCGCTGATGCTGCGCGCTGTTTTCGTCATGCGCCTGACTGCCCTCAGTACGCTCCATGTAATAAACCATCCACCAAACAGTGCGAATACCAGAACGAATACGCCGCCTAACCAGAGCAGTTGGCGCAAGTCACTCAGAGATTGCTCAATATCCTGCTCCGAACGCGCCGTTTGAATGACATGTCCGGCACCGGAATCATTATTCATCAGGGAATACACTCGTACATGCTGACCCTGGAAGGTAATAGTGCTGAATAGACTGCTTGCGTCTCCGTTAACAGAGATAGGGTGTTGAAAAATCAATTGGACGGCATGCGCATCCCAGGGGACAGGGCTATCGCCTAGTCCTGTTACCGTTGTTTGAAAAGGATCATTCGGATTACCCGCTGTAGTTGCTAGCAGATGCATATGGTTGTCCAGAACTTCGATAGCGACGCCATCGGCTCCCAGCCCATTTACACTCTGCAAGAGGCGAGGAAGATCACCTTTGTTTTGATTGGTAAAAAGTTCTTTACCAAATCGAACGCTTGCTGCCCGGCTACTCAGAGTATTATCAAGATCTCTGTAAGCACGCTGCTCCGCCTGCGTATAGACTGCATTTCCAAAGAACCACAAAGCAAGTCCCAGTAAGACAGCGTAGAAAAGTGTCAGGCGAAGCTGTAGCGGGAAGTACATAGCCTTCATCTCCTCCTCACTCAACAGCACGCAGTACATAGCCTGCTCCACGCACCGTCTGAATGAGCCTTTTTTCGCCGTGTTGTTCCAGTTTGCCGCGCAGGTGACCGATATAAACTTCCAATACATTTGGACCACCCTCGAAATCGTTTCCCCAGATACGATCCATTAGCACTGAACGGGTCAAAACGATACGTGGATTGCGTAAAAACATGGCAAGCAGTTCGTACTCGGTTGTGCTCAAGTTAATTAAACGACTGCCTCGTTTGGCCTGGCGTGTAGCAGTATCTAGTTCCAGGTCTTCGAAAACTAGCACTTCGCGAGAGATGTCAGGTGGGTTACGTCTTCGCAGAAGAGCTTTGACACGTGCCAGTAACTCCTCGAGGGCGAACGGCTTCACCAGGTAATCATCGGCTCCAGTTTCCAACCCTGCCACGCGATCGGCCACCGTGTCGCGTGCCGTCAGCATAAGTACTGATGTGCCATCCCCAGCGCTGCGTAAGCGGCGGCAAACCTCAATCCCATCAATACCGGGGAGCATGAGGTCGAGAATGACCAGGTCAGGCGGCCTGATGCGAACAATAGACAAGGCACCCTCACCGTTCGCTGCCACTGAGACATGGTAACCCTCATAAGCAAGGGTTCGGCGCAGGGCGCTTGTCACCCGGCCATCGTCATCGACAATCAGAATGTGTGCACTCATGTTGCGCTAGCCGTTTCGCAAGCCCTCCCCTTTAAAAGGGGTGGGTTCCTGACTGTTCTCGTGTGTTTAATGCGCTGGTAATCCAGTAATATGCATGCACTTATCATACTATATTCTGCTGAGCAGGTTATAGTACGGAGAACTGAAAAGAAGTTAACGCTTTCCTGAATTTAAACTGAATTACTAGGAGTGTATCAAAGGACAACATCGAATAAGTGGTTTATATGCGAGGCTGGTCTGAAATTTCTTGCTCAGTGTAGTTTTTGTGCTGGTAATGCAGCTCATGGATCGAGCGCATCACTTTGGCCAGCGATTCATCCATAGGATTGGATGTATCAATAACGCATCCTTCATCTTCATATTCCTCGAAGCGCGACCTCCACTGCTCCCATTGCTCCCATGAGGTAATCTGGAACTCAGAGACTTTTCCTTTGCGACCCTCAAGGCGGCGTTTCTGCACTTCAGATGGGCATTGGCAATGCACAACCAGCATGGGTGTGTGGAAAGCGCGTGCTAATTCTTTGCATTGTTCATAGGTGGTTCGATAGGTCAGGGGCGTATCTACCACGACGCTCAGGCCCAGGCGAAGTTGCTCGCGTGCCAGGGCAAACAATAGCATATATGAAAATTGTCCAACTTGGGGCAGATTTCCAAATAAATCAACAGCCGTCTGGCGGATGATATCTCTATCGATAAGTGGTGCATGTAATGCTGCGGCGAGAAGCCGCGCAATCGTACTTTTACCGGTTCCCGGATATCCACGCATTACAATGAACGTACTTCCAGTATGCACAGTGGCAGTCTCTCTTTTACAACAAGGAGAAGTTTTAAATAGTCTAATGCCCTTTCAGTATAGCCACTTTTTAGACCGTTGTCCAGGAATTAGTATTGCTAGCTCTCCATCAGTCAGGGGTGCTAACTTGACGCTTTGCTCTTAACGCGCTATCATCCTAAATACTAAAGAAGGAAGTAGATGAAGGTAAAGCACTTCTATGATGAAGAAGTTACGGGGACGTAACCTGTCTCATCCAGGTTGTCTCATAGGTGTAACGGTAGGTTTGACGCTGGGCATTGTGCTTGCGGCCGTCTTAGCATCACTTAATGTCGCCTTGAACACGGATTTGCTCATCTGGCTTGGCCTTACTCTTGGTCTTGGCGCTGTGGGATGGATCATTGGTGATCGTCTCTCCTCGCACTTTCCCGCATCAGATGATCAGGTTACAGTAAACGAGTCTACTACAGAACAAATCTCGGACTAGCACTTTCCATAAGAATGTGCTATATTTTAACTGCATCGACAACATTCATGGTTCTCCGTTTTGTCGATCAAAGGAGCGTTGCAGCTCCCGGGCGATGATGCGCGTTTTGTATGTGCCGTATCGCCGTGGAGAATCCACTGCTGTTGACCACCAGATACGGGTTTCCCCCTTATGTTTGTTAAGAAACAGTTGTACTTGAACAGTACGAACTGGGAGGATACCTTAGCTTATGTCAGACAATGAATTCAGACGCCCGGTGTCTATTGATACTGCTCCTCGTGGCAGCCTCTGTGAATGGTGTAGGAAGCCAGCCGAAGTACAATTAACAGCTATCGGCGGCAGTGCTCACAATGAAAGTGGACTTTTCTGCCGTTCTTGCGGTGAGGAATTTACCCGCGCCGTTATCAACTCGGTAAATTGGACATCGTCAGTCGACGCGACTATGTAATCGCTTTAAGGATAAATGACCTCAAACAAAAATGGATAGGGGGAAGGTATTTTATACCTTTCCCCCTGTAAAGCTTCTTGAGAGTATGGCTTGCCCAGTTTCAAATTGAAATGAATTATGCGTAGCGTGCCATATATCGATTGATATCGAACTCCTTCGCCTGCTGCACTAACTGGTGCGCAGCTTGGTCCATCGTTTGTCGCTCTTCCTGGTAGAAGAGGCCAACATATGGGTTCTCCGTTTCCATCGCCAGCTCCAATGCCTTGAAGCGATTGTGCGTGTCATAATCGGCGGGAATCGATGTTACAGTGGTCTTCCACACATCCATCGTATTATAGAACGTTGGGCATGGACTAAGCACATGGATGAACGAGAAGCCATGGTGTCTCACTCCCTGCTCGATCAACGCAGCCAGTTCTTTTGGTTTAGAGGAAAAACCTCGTGCCACAAAACTGACATTCAGAGTCAGCGCTGTTGCGATGGGGTTGAATTGTGAGGCCAGCAGTCCATAGGGTGTAGACTTTGTGGTGTGGCCTGTTGGAGAGGTCGGCGAGGTTTGCCCCTTGGTTAAACCATAAGTCTCGTTATCCATCACGACTACGGTAATGTCAACGTTGCGTAATGCAGCATGGACAAGGTGCCCTGCTCCTATACTGAAAAAGTCACCGTCACCACCTACAGCTAAAACAGTCAAGTCAGGACGCGCCATTTTCAATCCTTGTGCTACAGGTAATGCGCGGCCATGCAGACTATGAAAACCGAATGTTTCCACAAAGTGTGGTAGGCGGCTAGAGCAGCCAATGCCTGATACAACAACCGTTTGGTCTGGAGATAGCTTAAGATTGGCCATGCCATTATAGATAGCATTGAGTACACCAAAGTCGCCACACCCAGGACACCAGGTTGGCTTTACTTCGCTTTTATAATCTTTTGGAGTGAGAATAACACTTGTTTGAGTCACAATTAGCTAACCTCCTCAATTGCCCGCAAAATCTCACCCGCGGTAAACGGAATACCTCCGAATTTGTTCACACGAATGGCCTGTAAACCATACTTAGCGCCCAGCAGATTAGCCAATTGACCTGAGTAGTTACACTCGGGTACGATTACCGTCTTGACTGAGCGAATGAAATCTCGAATGGCGCGGTCTGGAAGTGGCGAGAGTATCTTTGGTTGGAGCGCCGCAACTTTGTATCCCTTTGCACGCGCGCGATCAACAGCCTCTTGAATCGTGCCCTCCGTGGATCCCCAGCCGATGATACCAATTGTGGCATCCTCATCTCCATATCGTTGGGGCCTGGGTAATTCTTCAGCTGCAGTAGCCAGCTTGCGGAACCTTTTCTCCATCATTGCTGTATGATCTTCTGGTTCGTAATTTGGATGACCATGCTCGTCATGCTCAAGACCAGTTGCGACGTAGGTAAGAGCGCCTGTTCCAGGTGCCGAAATGGGAGAGATACCGCTCGCAGTGTAAGCGTAACGTGCGTAGCTATGCTCTGTTGCCCCTGCACCAACGGAGACTGCTTCTTTATGCCCATTCGTTCCATCTTCACTTAATTTGATGCGCTCCTGGATTTCCATGGGTTTGAAAACGCTGCGTTCAACACTCTCCACACGAGCAGTTAAGGACTGGTCACTGAGGAAGATAACAGGCATCTGGTAGCGCTCGGCCATATTGAAAGCCAGGATCATCAAGCTGTAGCAATCAGCAACATTAGCCGGAGCTACAACCATACGCGGGGTATCACCATGGCTGGCATTGAGGGCGAAACTGAGATCGGACTGTTCCATCTTGGTCGGCATGCCCGTGCTTGGACCGGCGCGTTGGGCATCTACGATTACTGCAGGTATCTCCGCCATAGATGCGTAGCCGATCAATTCGGTCATGAGCGAGAAGCCAGGACCTGAGGTAGCTGTCATCGCGCGCACGCCTCCAAATGAGGCTCCCAACACTGCAGCAAGTGCAGCGATTTCGTCTTCTGCTTGCAGAAAAGTTCCGCCGACCTGGGGCAGTTCTTTTGCCAACCCCTCCATGATATCACTTGCCGGTGTTATCGGATAGCCTGCAAAAAAGCCGCAGTGGGCAGCCAAAGCTCCAGCAATAACCGCCTGATTGCCATTGAGCACAACGCGATCCGCCTTCTCTACTGCTCCCAACTGGTAAGGGTCACGTTTAGATACTTGCTCTGTGACGTATTTTTTCGCAATCTCCAGGGCGAGCATATTCTTTTCCATCAAAATAGGATTAGATTTACGCGACTTAGAGAGTTTTGACTCAACTACCTGGATGATCGCCTCCAAGTGTGGACCAAACAAGCCTGAAATTGCACCCAACATAACCATATTCTTGGTCTGATACAACTGTACTTCTTTGCGGGCTAATTCATTGAATGGAATAGCATAGGTAATATAGTCGCCGGCTTCTGGCATAAAATCAGAGGGATCATAGATCAGAACGCCGCCATGACGCAAGTCGCTGATGTTACGGTCATATGCCTCTTGATTCAAGCAAACGAGTACATCAGCATAATCCCCCATCGATTTCACAGGTTGGTCACTTATACGTACTTGAAACAAACAAGGTCCGCCGAGGATTTCGGCAGGAAAGGTGCGGAAGGTATATACATGATACCCCCAGCGTGCAGCAGCCAGGGCGAGAATATCACCACCAGAAATGGTTCCCTCACCCGACTCACCACCAATACGGATTGTTACTTCATTCGCCATCGAATGCTCCCCTAGAAAAATTATCGACCGCGCCAATTCTCTGTATACGGCACGGCCCTGTAGTAGGCAGATGTTTCTGTTGTATGAAGCACCTGTATATCTTTCCGGTAGTACCTGGTAAGATACATTGGGAGTCGCCGCTCTTCTACATTGTCAGACAGCAGTGAAACTCTGTTGGGGCCGTAAAAAAACGTCCCCAAAGGATAGTCTTTCATCGGTTGTTTTCGTTTCGTCTCTGCCCCTGAGCTTCCTCAATCTCACAGCCAAGCCAATCTGTACCTGGACAGAATTGTGGAACAGAACCCTATATCTACTAACCGCTATTATATCATACTTCATAGGTTACAGCATAATGATTGCCATAAATTTGAGCCGATCATTGCGAATTTCTTGTTGGAGGAAAGAGATTTTGCCCACTTCACAAGTTACAACAGCTATGATACAATATGTTCCGCGAGGGCCCATAGCTCAGTGGTTAGAGCAGTCGGCTCATAACTGATTGGTCCCTGGTTCGAATCCAGGTGGGCCCATTTACAGTTCATAGTCCCGCGCCCAACGCACGTTTTTTTCCTGTTGATTGCCGACATTATTATGATGGCTAATAAATCGCAATAGCGATATTCTACGTCAATCATGCGTATATTATGAAGAGTGAAGATTTGAGGAGAGACTATTGGTCTCGATATCCCCCTGATTTTGGTAAACCTATCCTGATCCTTCACCTGCATTCATCTCTCCCAAAAGTCGGGTTGATTTTTGTTCCAACCCCATGAGTAAGGAACCATTTTTCCTATAATTGGGGTTTGATTTTTATAATATGCATCCCGAGCCTCTTCGTAACGTTTGAGAGCAAAAAGAGTTCTACCTTTTCCCAAAGAGATCTCATCACGCAGGCAAGTAAGAATGGGTACAAGTAATATAGTAAAGGTGCAAGATCTATTTGAGGTAGCGACTGACAAAAAAATCCGCATAGTAATTTTCCCAAGGTGCGCCGAAGACGGTGCGATGGATGATCCCTTTGCAGTCGTCAAGAATCGGCTTCATGAGGAGAAGTCTAGGCTCTCTCACTTTCAACGATACGGTCGGCCACCTCGCGCATGTCGGTCCCAATCACATCGGGTCGCTCAAAGAGCGGATCGAGCACCATACCAGGTCGGGCCACGAAGGCGGCAGCGCAGCCAGCGTGTAGGGCACCAGCAATATCCCAGGCATGAGCCGCGATAAGTCTAAGCTGGCTGAGAGCTACGCCAAGGCGCTCTGCGACCATGCTATAAGGTTCGGGCGCTGGCTTCAAGCGCCGGGCAGAATCCGCAGAGAAAATGTGCTCGAAATACTCGCTCAGGCCGGCATTGGTGATCTGCGCCTGGGCAACCTGCTCGGTCGAGTTGGTCAGGGTGACGAGCCGTAGTCCCGCACGGCGCAGCCTCTCGAGACCATCCTGCACATCTTGGTGCGGTGGTAAGTTTCGCATGCCACCCAGAATGCTGGTCCGGTCTTGTGGAGAAAGTGTGACCCCTCGGCGAGTAGCTACCATGTCTAACGCACTCGAGCCGATCGTCCCAAAATCCTTGTAATCACCAGTTATCGTTGAGACGAAGGCGGTTTGAAGGAGTTGGGTAAACCACGCTTGACGAGCAGTAACATCACCAAAGACACGCTCGAAGTGCGAATCCAACGCGCGCAAGTCGAGAAGGGTTTCGTTAACATCGAAGACACAGATTCGCGGCATAGAAAGAATCTCCTTTTTCAAGTATACTGCATCAGTATGAAGAGTTCTGTAGCATAGATTACAGAAGGAGCACTTCATTTACTTATTGTTTTTGGATAGTCAGCCTTTCCAAAAAATCAATGACTAACAACCCTGTCTTCTTCCTGCAATTCAAAAGGGCTCATCGTCTTGCTCTTCGAATGAACTGAGTTCTAGATGATTGAACAAGACCAGTTCTCCCTACATAGAGAACACGAAGACACATATGGAAACGTTGCGCAACGCTGTATCGTGTTTATCACTGTGAAGCTTCATTGCAGCTCTTTTCCAATCAGCCTATTGTGGGTAAAAACATGCCATCCAGGGCTTCACCGAGTGGGTACGTGCCGAGTTGATCCACGATAAAAGCAACGTTTTGCGATGCACATTATAGACATAAAGGAGGAAGATTATGTTACGAGATACACTGATCGGTACTGTTGCTGGAGCAGTGGGAACTGTCGCGCTCAACGTGACAACCTATGTGGATATGGCTATTCGTGGTCGCCAGGCGAGTAGCGCTCCGTCGAAGATGGTCAACACCCTGGCTAAGTTAGTAGGTATTTCCTCCTCTTCTCAAGGTGGGAGTTCTCAAGACCAGACAACTCAGCAACGCGAAAGTGGACTAGGGGCACTATTTGGCTACGTAAATGGCCTTGGTACAGGCTTAGCCTATGGATTGCTACGATCACAACTTGATAATGTGCCCATCCCACTTGCTAGCATTGGGGTTGGCCTGACAGCCATGGCAGCTAGCGACGTTCCCCTTATAGCTCTAAGAGCGACCGATCCGAAGACATGGGGTTTTTCAGGTTGGGTAGCCGATATTATTCCTCACCTCATTTACGGTCTTGTCACTGTCACGACGTATGAGGCACTGAGGAACATGGGCTAACTTATAAATCCCCCAAATTTGCCTGAAAACGTCATAAAATTAGGCTCGCTTCTGTACCGGTGCCGAGCTGAGCTCACGACGGCGCAAGAGGGACAAGGCCGTAATCGGGAAGAGGATGACGGAAAGCAGCTCGGCAGTGATGAGTGCTGCGCCTGTCGCCCTGCTGAGTAAGCCCAGTTCCATACCAATCTGCGATGCAGCTACGATGAAAGGCAGCGAGATCGATTGCAATAGCCCTGCAACTTTGACCTAGTCTCATTATGCGTCTCTTCGTTACAGTCAAAGTGTAGGAGGTATGACGTAAAATGGCAAGTAGCAATGCGTTCCAACAGTGGAAATCGGAGTCCAGCTCCCAAACTTTGGCGCTGCAAAGATAGGAGTACAAGTTATCGCATCTCCAAAAACTAGTCCCGATACTAAGCGTCTGAGATATGCTGAATTGCAAATAGTGCTAGCATTTATCGCTTTTATATTAATCGGTGCAAATGACGGAGCATTTGGGGTCCTCATACCCAGTCTGCAGGTGCATTATGTTGTTGATAAAGCGACCATTGGCCTACTCTTTCTCTTTCAAACGGTGGGCTATCTGATCGCCGCATTCAACAGTGGACTTCTAGTCGAGAACTTGGGGAATCGGCGCTTCCTGATGTTAGGTGCTGTTAGCTTCCTCCTCGGTGTGGGGGCTCTCAGATTCTATGGAACTGGAGCACTGCTTGGCCCGGTGATAGCTTCTACTATCCTGGCAGTCAGGTGGGGATGGAATAGCGTCTATATCGTGTGGATAGGGATGAGCCTGGTCTTGTTGATTGGCTTCAAGGTGGCTTTCAAGGATCAGAGCATCTCACCTCCAGGGGATGTAGTCAAACCCAAAGGTAATGTTCTCGTGGCTACCCTCAGGGTTCCTGTGGTCTGGATCACAGCTTTTTTCCTGCTTATCTACGTTGGTGCCGAGGTAAGCTTAGGCAATTGGAGCTACAGCTTTTTGACAGAGGAACGGCATGCGCCTGTCTTACTTTCAGGCTGGATGGTCAGTGGCTACTGGTTGGGGCTTACGCTAGGCCGTGTGGCGCTGGCGAGAGTAGCGCAGCGCCTGGGCAATGAGCGATTGATACGAGGGTGCCTGGTGGGAGTAGTCATCGGAACGCTCTTGATCTGGCTTTTGCCGTTCCCTGCAGTCTCTGCATTTGGGCTAGGGTTGGTTGGCTTTAGCTTTGGGCCGATTTATCCGACCATGATTGCTCTTTTATCGAACAGGGTATCCAGCCGCGTACTCCCAAGCGCTGTCGGTTTCCTTGCAAGTCTTGGCAGCGTTGGCGCCGCTGTTCTTCCATGGTTTGCTGGCATGTTGGGAGAGCATATTGGCCTTTGGTCGCTGATGCCATTCGTGATTATTCTGACCGGTGCAATGGTGTTGTTATGGCAGACATTGCAAACCCACCCCCATATACCAAAAAGGTGAACTTCTCCATCTCTGCCTGATCGAATTTAACTCTGGTAGACCTGGACGATCCTATGTATTGTCCATCTTTTCTCTTGCCTCACGAAAAAGCTATCTTTTTGCCTGAGAGCCCCAAACCTCCCGCGCCACGCTTGCCACGAGTTCTAGCTTGCGGCGTTCATCCTCAAACGAAATGCGGTTGCCCTCCATCGTAGATGCAAAGCCGCATTGCGGGCTGAGAGCAAGCCTTTCCAGTGGCACTATGCGGGAAGCTTCCTCGATACGGTGGCGCAGCTCGTCGGCAGATTCCAGGCGGGGTTTCTTAGTTGTCACCAGGCCAAGGACCACGGTGCGGTCCCCGGGTACGTGCAACAACGGTTCGAAGCCGCCAGAGCGTTCATCGTCGTATTCGAGAAGGAAGCGCTGAAAGTGAGTCTGGCTGAAAATACGGGCGATCGGCTCATAGTCGCCCCTGGCGTAGAATTTGCTCTGGTTGTTACCACGGCAAATATGGATTGCGAAAGTCACCCCAGGATGACCATCAATGATGGCGTTGTCCAGTTCGATGCACTGATCGATCAATTTATCCGGATCGCTTCCGCGCTGGCGATATCCTTCCCTTATCTGGGGGTCAAGTAGAGCCGCGTACTGGGGAGCGTCGATCTGAATGTAGGTGCAACCCAAACGAATCAATTCCTCTACCTCACGGCGCGAGAAGTCCACGATATCGGCCAGGTAGGCATCACGGGAGGGATATGCTGATCGCGACTTCTCCGGGTCGTAGTAGGCCGCTGCCTGCTGGGCACTAATCATCGTTACCTTTCCTGGGCCACTGTGTCGCGAGCGCAGATAGACCCATTCCTCTGAGCACATGCTCCTGCGCCACCTGAGCCGCTCCACCACAACAGGTCGCTTGAAGACAAGCTGCTCACCGGTTTCGTCGGTGAAAGGGATCGCCCATCCACCGTACTTGTCGAAACCATCCAGGGCCTCGACGAGGTGACCGAAGAATGCGTAGCGCCGCATCTCTCCATCCGTGATAATATCGATACCCACGTCTTCCTGGAGAGCGATTGCCTCGTTCACAGCCCGGTCTTCTATGGCCTTGAACTTTGCCGCGTCGAGCTGCCCCGATTCAAGCTGCTGGCGCGCTTCTACCAGGTAGGTGGGCCTGAGCAGGCTACCCACTACTTCACTTCGATAGATCATTTTCGATTACCTCCTAAAATGTTGTCCAAGGGTCTTAATTCTTTCGAAAATCCGCTCTCATCTCAATTACTCACTTCTAATAGTCAACCTTAAATCGGACCAGAGCGAATGTCAAGGTTAGCAAATGCACGATCCTCTCTCTGCCAATTAATTTGTTGCAACATCGCTACTTTATGCCCGCGGTCTGCGGTCTACTACTCGTTTAGCCTTCAACTCGAAACGTGGGAGAGTTCCATGTTTCACGGCTTCTATAGGAATGCGCAAATGAAAGGTCAGGTGTAGTTGTTCCTGTAGAGTGCTTACCAGTTCTGAAGGGCATTCCACTTGCAAAGCAATCTCATCCAATGGACCATTTTTCGTCACGATGACCCGGTATTCCATAACTTCAGGATAGCGATGGAGGATATTCGCCAAGGCTGAGGGATAGATATTCACGCCACGCACTATCAGCATATCGTCTGCTCGTCCCAGCACACCGCCAGGCAACATCAGAAAGGTGCGGCCACATGCACAGGAATACCCGCCGTGCCGCACTAGGTCGCCTGTACGATAGCGGATGGCGGGACTACCCCATCGTCCCAGGTTGGTCAACACAAGCTCGCCCGTCTGGCCCTCCTTCGCTGGTTGTCCAGTATGCTGATCAAGAATCTCCGCGATAAATTCGCTTTCATTGACGTGCACTCCTTGCTGCTGTGAACAGGCAAAGCCGAACGCACCCACCTCCGTCAGGCCTGTATGATCATAAGACTTGGCACCCCATGCCTGTTCAATGCGTTCACGTGTTGCCGGGATCGAGGCTCCTGGTTCACCGGCATGGATGGTAACACGTACACTCGACTCTCGTATGTCGATACCGTGCTCCTGTGCAACTTCTGCTAAACGAAGCGCATAACTTGGGGTGCACACCAAAACCGTGGCTCCAATCTCCTGCATCGTTCGCAGCCGCTGCAGCGAATCCATACCTCCACCAGGAACAGTGAGCGCACCCAGCCGCTTAGCCCCTTCGTAAGCTGACCAGAATCCGATGAATGGACCAAAACCAAAGGCCAGGAAAATAATATCATCGCTTTCTACACCAGCTGCTTTATAGACGCTGGTCCAGCAATCGGCCCACCACTCCCAACTTGCCTGAGTATCGAGGATTTTCAATGGGCGATCCGTGGTGCCTGAAGTCTGATGGTAGCGAATATACTCACTCAGAGAGTAGGTCAGATTGCTACCAAATAAAGGATACTGCTCTTGATCAGCGACTAGCTCGCGCTTGGTTGTAAAAGGCAAATGTGAGAGATCTTTTAGCAGCTCTATCGTTACTGATTCGCTGTCTTGCAGGAGTTTTTGCTGGTAAAAGCGATTTTGTGACAAGATGTGTGCCAGACCAAGTTGCAACCTAGTCAATTGATGTGTCTCAATAAGCGAACGGGAAGCTGTTTCTAGTTGAGACATGTTTATGACTCCACAAGTTGACTGAGCGCACGGCGAACAAAAACAGGGGTGACCTGTTTGCGATAATTGATCGTCAGGTCGGCATTGTCCAGCGGCTTGGAACGCTTGGCGGCAGCAACCGCCACTGCATCTATCAGCTCAGAACTGAGCGGCTGACCAACCAACTGTGCAGCAGCCTCGGTCGCTTCTACTGGGTGAGATGCCACGCCTCCCAGGGTGATCCGTGCTTCAACTACCGTCCTGTCATCTGC
>WNGJ01002251.1_pt1 | contig 36309 bp, 31 predicted proteins | sample 5400611 | NCBI WGS metagenome assembly WNGJ01 (sample SAMN13153375, study PRJNA577476) | soil metagenome | isolation source: 40 cm soil or saprolite under Garry oak tree replicate 1 | place: USA:California | collected 2016-06-15
CGGCGCGGGAGCTTTCCGCGCAGCGCCATCTCGGTCTCTTCGGGGTTCTTCGTCTTCACGTAGCCCAGGCGGTTCGAGATCCGGTGCACGTGGGTGTCCACGCAGATGCCGGGCTTGCCGAAGCCCATGGTCACGACCAGGTTGGCCGTCTTTCGCCCCACGCCGTTGAGGGTGAGGAGCTCGTCGATCGTGTCGGGCACGCGGCCCTCGAATCGCTCGAGCAGGTCGTGACAGATCCCGAGGATGACGTGCGCCTTCGTCCGATAGAAGCCGACGGGATAGATCAGGCGCTCGATGCGGCGAGGCGGCAGCTTCAGCATGTCGGTCGGCGTCGCGGCCACGGCGAACAGCCGGTCGGAGGCCGGCCCGGTCGTCGTGTCCTGCGTGCGCAGCGACAGGATGCAGGCGATCAGGACGCGGAACGGGTCGCGATCGCGGTCCGCGACGACGGCGAGCGCGGTCGGGTTCCAGTGCGGCCGGCTCCCGCGGAGCCGGCGGATCACGGCGCCGATCGCTACTTCCGGTCTTTGATCGATTCGAGGAGTTTTTTTGCGCGTGGCGCGTCCTTCACCGTCCAGTCGGCGACGACCGACGGGCTGGTCTCGTTGACGACTCGAGAGAGCTCCCGGCGCGCCTCGGCATAACGCGCGTCGGCGATGTAGACGCGGGCGAGGTCGACGCGGGCGTTCGTGAAGCGTGGATCGATCTCGAGCGCCTTCTTGAAGTGCTCCTCGGCCTTCGCGCGGTCACCGCCGGCGAATCCAGGCACCTCCAGAAGGACGTTGCCGGCCAGGATATGGGCGCGGACCGAGCGCGGATCGAGCTCGAGCAGGATGCCGAGCTCCTCGCGGATCGTCGGGAGCAGGAAGAGCGACCGGAGCACGCCCTTCGTCTCGCCCCAGCGCGCCGTGTTGATCGCGTACCAGAGGTGGGCGTCGTGGCTCTTGGGCGCCAGCTCGACCGCGCGCTTGCCGATCTCGCGACCCCGGTCGTACGCGGCCAGCTTGTCCTCGGGCGTGGTGGCTCGAACGTCCCCGATGAGGAACTGGACGTACGAGAGCATCGCCATCGTCTCGACCTTGCGGTCCTTGGCGAGCGCCGCGTCGAGGAGGTCGCGCGCGCGGTCGAGTGCGGCCGGGTCCTCGTGGTAGCGCGCGACGAGGGCGCGCGCGGCCTCGACCGGCGATTGGGCCCACGCCGACGCGGCCACGGCGAGAGCGACCGCGAGGACAGCAAGATGGCGGGCTCGCATCGCCGCGCACTCTACCGTCGTGAGCGGGGCCCGTCAATCTTGACTCCCTCGGACGCGTCGGCGATCCTCCGGTTCGTGATCGCGAGCGGCGTGCAGACGTGGGGGACCGATGTCGTCGCGCTCCAGCACTACTGGCGGCGCGCCGACGAGCTCGGGTACGCGCGCATCACGTACGGGGACGGCCTCTGGGGATGGACTCACGATGGCTGGACGATGCTGGGCGCGCTCGCCGGCCACACCCGGCGGGCCCGCCTCGGTCCGGCCGTAACGTACTGCTTCGATCCGTCGTCTCATCATCCGTCATGGCTCGCCAAGCGCGCGGTGACCGTCGACCACCTCTCCGGCGGCCGGCTCGATCTGAGGCTCGCCGTCGGCGCCGAGGACTCGGCGACGGCGGCCGCGTGGCGGAGCCACGCGATCCCGTATCCGGACGCGCCGACGCGCGTGGCGCTGGTCGCCGAGACGATCGAGATCCTCGAGCGCCTCTGGACCGGCGAGGCCGTGCACTACGATGGCCGCTTCTATGCCCTGCGCGATGCGCGCATCGTGCCGGCGCCCATTCAGAAGCCCGGGCCGCCGATCTGGCTCGCCGCCATGGGTCGCGGGGCGCTCGGCGTCGCCGCGCGGCGTGCCGCGGGGTGGGAGGCGTCGTACGTCACGGCGGCGGCGTTCGGCGAACGCTGGGAGCGGCTCCGGTCCTCGCTCGAGGACGCGGGGCGCCCGTGGTGGGACTACCGCCGCTCCGTCGAGATCGACGTCGTCCTTGGACTCACCGGCGCCGAGGTCGGCGAAGCGCTCGACCGGTACTGCGCGGCGCGCGGGATCGAGGCGCACGATCCGCTCCTCGCGACCGCGCTGATCGGCACCCCCGATGTCGTGGCCGCGCGCATCGAGGAGTACGCGGCGGCCGGCGCCACGGACCTGATGCTCGGCTTCGCCGACTTTCCGGCCACCCGCATGACCGAGCTGTTCGCCGAGCGCGTGCTGGCCCTCGAGTAGCCGCAACGCGCGTTGCTCGCCTCGTTCGGACGCGTCACGAGTGCTCAGTGCGATCGCTCACACGCGGTCAGCGCGTGTGATTCGTGTCGACCAGCCGAATTCGACCATGGAGGATCCGAATGACAATCTTGCGAGTCCCGCTTCTCGCTTTGCTCCTCGTCGCGAGCCTCCCGGCCGTGGCGCTCGCTCAGGCGGCGCCCGTCCCGCCGACCGAGCGAGTGGTCGGCCGAGTGCTCACGCTCGATGAGGCCATCGCCATCGCCCTCGAGGCTCAGCCCTCGATTCAGGCCACGCTCTACGACTATGCGAGCGCGCGAGCGCGAGTCCGCGAGGCGTTCGCTCCGCTCCTGCCGCAGCTCTCGGGATCGGTGTCGGCGACGCGTAGCAACAGCTCAGCGGTCCAGACATCGACCGTGACGCGCCAAACCGTCATCGTCTCGATCAATCGCCAGCCGGCCGATACCTTTCTGGCTCAAGTCCAGCTGTCACAGCTGCTCTTCGATTTCGGCAAGACGATGGCGGCCACACAGGTGGCTCGAAAGCTCGCGGAAGTATCGGCCGAAGGCGTGGAGCTCCAGCGCCAGCTGATCGCCCTCACCGTGAAGGAGGCGTACACCAACATCCTCCTGGCCCAGCGCCTGATCCGCGTGCAGGAGCAGGCGGTCGAGCGCGCCGAGCTCAATCTCTCGTCGGCGAAGGGCTTCGTCGACGTGGGCACCCAGCCGCTGTCCACGGCGGTCCGCGCCGAGGTCGACGTGGCCAACGCCAAGGTCGACCTGATCAACGCGCGTAACGCGCTCCGGACCGCGCGGGTCGCGCTCAATACGGCGCTGGCGATCGACGCGAGCACGCAGACGGAGATCAGGGACAATCTGGAATACGAGCCGACCACGATCGATCGCGCGGCCCTGCGCACCGAGGCGCTCCGACAGAGCCCGGAGTACCGGCAGGCCCGCCTGCAGAGCGCCGCCGCCGAGGCGGGGGTCCAGCAGGCGTCCCGCAACTTCCTGCCCAATATCAGCGGCACGGGCTCCTACGGCGGGAGCCAGCTCGAGCTGAACCCCTCCTGGTCGCTCGGCGTCGTGTTCAGCTGGAACATCTTCGACGGCGGTAACCTGATCGCGGCCCACGACGAGGCGAAGGCCAACCTCGGGGCCGCGAATGCCAGAGTCAAGGTGGCCGAGCTGACGCTCATTCAAAACCTCGAGCAGGCGGAGATCGCCGTGGAGGCGGCCCAGGAACGGATCCAGGCGGCCCGTGTCCTCATCGCGTCGTCTCAGGAGAACTTTCGGCTCGCGCAGGGGCGCTTCGACGTGGGCGTCGGGACGATCCTGGAGCTGACCGATGCCCAGCTCGCTCTGACGCAGGCCCAGAACACCGAGGCTCAGGCGCTGGCCGACTACCGGATCGCGCTGGCCCAGCTGGATCGGGCCGCCGGACGGCGGTAATGGTGGTGCGCGCCGCGCGCCGCAAGAGGAGGACCGATGGAGATCCTGCGAACGCTCGCGGCCGTCTGCGTCGCCGGCTGGCTCGCGATCAGCGCCTTCTTCTCGTTCGCGGTCGCGCCGCTCGCCTTCAGGACGATCGACCGGACCGTCGCCGGTCAGCTGGTCTCCGCGGTGCTACCGCGCTACTACGACTGGGGCGTCGTCCTGTGCGCGGTCGCGCTGACCGCGTCCGCGGTCCTGGCGCTGTCCGGCCGCAGGCCGCGCTGGCGCGCGCTCGCCGGTGTCGCGCTCTGCGGCGCGATGGTCTGTCTCCTGCTCTGGGCCTCGATCGTCGTCCTGCCGCGGGCGGAATCGGCGCGGCGCGCGCGAGACGATAGCGCGTTCGCGCGCGCGCATCGCTCGTCGGTTCAGCTCAACGGCCTCACGATGCTCGCGGGCGCCGCCGTGCTGCTGCTCGAGGCGTTCAGCCGCCCGGCGCGGCGTGACCGCTGAGCTCGAGCACGATACGAACTCGGTCGGCGACCGCCGATGGCGGCTCGTGGGCGATCGCCTCGCAGGCGGCGAGCAGGAGCCACGCCAGCGTGTCCGGCCGGAGCCCGCCCGCCGGCCGGATCCGCGGCGAGCGCGCAATCGTCTCCTCGAGGCTCAGCCGGAGCTGCTCGCGCGCCCAGCTCAGCGCCAGTGTCGTCGTCTTCTCGCGCCGGCTCTTGATCCAGGCGCCGTAGACCTCGCGGGGCAGCTCGGCGCTCGGCGCGAAGGCGTCGGCCAGCTTTCGCAGCGCGCCGTCGAGCGGCGCGTCGGCGAGATCTTTCGCGAGGGCCAGCAGGAGCGCCTCGGCGCGAGTGGGTCGGGGGACGGTGACGCGTATCCGCCGCTTGGGGGCTGGTCGGGTCTTCTTCCGCCGGGTCTTCCTCTGGCGCCGGCGCGCACGAGCCATCGCTCCTCCAAAATAGCAGGAGACGGGCGCGACGCCCCATTCTGTCGTGGCTACTCGTAACGTAGTGCTTCGATCGGATCGAGGCGCGAGGCCTTGCGCGCCGGGTAGAAGCCGAAGAAGATCCCGATGGCCGCCGCGAAGCCGAAGGCGAGCACGATCGACTCCGGGGCGACGAGCGTGCGCCACTCGGCGAAGTAGCTGATCGCCTCGGAGCCGGCCACGCCGAGGGCGATGCCCATGATGCCGCCGATCAGCGAGAGCGTGACGGCCTCGATCAGGAACTGCAGAAGGATGTGACGCCGGCGGGCGCCGACCGCCATGCGCAGACCGATCTCGCGCGTGCGCTCGGTGACGGACACCAGCATGATGTTCATGATGCCGATGCCTCCGACCAAGAGGGACACCGAGGCGATCGCCGCCAGGAGATAGGTCATCACCCGCGACGACTCCTCCTGAGTCTGGAGGATCTCCGAGAGATTCCGGAGCCAGAAGTCGTCGTCCTGAAACGGCTGCAGGCGATGGCGCTGCCGCAGGAGCACGCGGATCTGGTCCTCGGCCTCGGTCATGTCCTCCCCGGGGCGGACCTTGACGGAGATCGAGTTGACGGCGCGCGCGTTGGCCTGGCTCACGCCGAGGACTTTCTTCTTCGCCGTCGAGAGCGGGACCAGGATGATGTCGTCCTGGTCCTGCCCCCACGAGTTCTGACCCTTGCGCGAGAGCAGGCCGATCACCGTGAACGGGACCTTCTTGATGCGGATGATCTGGCCCACGGCGTCGGACTCACCGAAGAGGTTGAGCGCCGTCGTCTGGCCGAGGAGCGCCACCTTCGTCGCGCCGTCGACGTCCTCCTGGACGACCGGACGGCCTTCGTCGACGGGCCAGTCGCGCGCCTCGAAGTACGAGGGCGTCACCCCCTGGATCTGGGTGGCCCAGTTGAGGTTGCCGTAGACGACCTGCGCGTTGCCGCGCACCGACCCCGCGGCCGCCTGCACGCTCGAGACCTCACGGGCGATCGCCGTGGCGTCGTCCTCCGAGATCGTGAGCTGGCTGCCCATTCCGAGCCGGACACCGGCGCTGTTCGTGCTGCCCGATAGCACGATGATCAGGTTCGACCCGAGGCTCTGGATCTGTTCGGCGACGCGGGCCTGGGCTCCGGAGCCGACGCCCACCATGGCAATCACCGCGCTGACGCCGATGATGATGCCGAGCATCGTCAAGGCGCTCCTGAGCTTGTTGACTCGAAGAGCCCGCCCGGCGATTCGGACGCTCTGCCAGATGCTCATGCGGCGTCCTCGTCCTCGCGGGGCAGGGACGTGAGCGCCACGGCGGCGTCGACCGGCGCCTCGACGCGCTCGTCGGCTCTGAGCCGCCCGTCGCGGAAGGTCAGATGGCGGCTCGCGTACGTCGCGATGTCGGGCTCGTGAGTCACGAGCACGATCGTCAGGCCGGCGCGGTTGAGCCCCTGCAAGAGGGCCAGCACCTCGACGCTGGTGCGCGTGTCGAGATTGCCGGTAGGCTCGTCGGCGAGAATCATCGCCGGGTCGTTGACGAGAGCCCGCGCGATCGCGACGCGCTGCTGCTGGCCGCCCGAGAGCTGGCTCGGATGATGGCCGGCGCGATCGGCCAGGCCGACCGACGCGAGCCGTTGCTGGGCGCGGGTCCGGCGCTCGCGGGCGGGGAGCGGGCCGTACAGCAGGGGCAGCTCGACGTTCTCGAGCGCCGTCGTCCGGGGCAGCAGATTGAACTGCTGGAAGACGAACCCGATCTTCGCGTTCCGGATCCTGGCGAGGTCGTCCGCGGAGAGGCCGGCGACGTCCTGGCCGTCGAGCACGTAGCGCCCGGCGCTGGACGTGTCGAGGCAGCCGAGGAGGTTCATGAAGGTGGACTTCCCGGAGCCCGACGGCCCCATGACGGCGACGAACTCGCCGCGCTCGATCGACACCGACACGCCGCGAAGCGCGTGCACGGTGTGGGGGCCCAGGTGATAGTCCTTCGTCAGCCCCTCGGTGACGACGATCGGCTCGGCCACGGCTAGAGCCTGAGCCGCGGCGCGCCTTGCTGGGGCGGGGCGCCGCGCCCGCCCGCGGACCCGACGATGACTTCCTGCCCTTCGCGCACGTCGCCGCGCAACACTTCCGTCGACGCGCCGTCGCTCAGCCCGAGCGTGACGGAGATCGCCGCGGGCTTTCCGTCCGCGCCGATCACCCAGACGCGACCGGCGGTGCCGCTGCGCGCTTCGCCCGCGGAAGCCGCCATCTCGTCGTAACGGGTCTTCTGCTCTTCGGTGAGGATCTCGCGGATGCGCGCGCGCTGGGCTTCGCGGATCTTCTGCGCCTTCGATCGGCGCTCGGCGTCGCTCGGCAGCCACTGGAGGCCGCGGCGTTGTTCGCGGCTCTCCTGGAGGATCGGCTCGAGCTTCTTCTGCTGGTCATCCGACAGGTTCAGTCCCTTCACAAGGCGCTCGCGGATCTCTTCCACCGATGGCGGCCCACCGCTCCCGGTTCCGCTCGCCGCTCCGCCCGCCGCGGGCGCGGACGAGGTCGGCGCCTCGACGCCAGCGGGGCGGAAGCGAAGCGCCGCGTTCGACACCTTGAGGGCGCTCGGCTTCTGGGCGACGACGAGCTTGACGTTGGCCGTCATCCCCGGCATCAGCTTTCCAGACGGGTTCTCGACGCCGACGATGACCGTGTAGGTCACGACGTTCTGGACCACCTGGGGCGCCTTGCGGATCTGGGTGACCATCCCCGCGAACGTCTCGCCCGGAAACGCGTCGACCGTGAAGGTCGCGCGATCCTCGAGCTTGAGGCGGCCGATGTCAGCCTCGTCCACGCTCGTCTCGACCTGCATCTTCGTCAGGTCCTGGGCGATCGTGAAGAGGACCGGAGCCTGCAGGCTCGCCGCGACGGTCTGGCCGACGTCGACCTGCCGCGAGACGACCACCCCGTTCACCGGCGCCAGGATCGTCGTGTGATCCAGGTCGACCTGCGCCTGCTTGAGGGCGGCATTCTTCTGGTCGACCTGCGCCCGCGCGGAGACCAGCATGGCCTGCGCCACGCGGAGTTGGGCGGTCGACGACTGGATCGCAGAGGCGAGCGCCTGATCGTGCGCCTTGGCCGCCTCGACCTGGGCGATGGCCGAATCGTGGGCCGCCTGGGATGTATCGAGGTCGCTCCGGGCGATGAGCTTGCGGGCGAACAGCTCGGTCTTGCGGTCGAAGTCACGTTTGGCGTCGACCACCGCGACCTGGGCTTTTGCCGTCTGGGCCTTCGATTCGGCCAGTGCCGCCCGGGCGTTCTCGACGTCGGCGCGCGCGCGCTCGACCTGCGCTTCCTGGTTGAGTACGGTCGCCCTGGCCGACTCGACGTCGGCCTTCGCCTGGTTCACCTTTGCCAGGAAGATGTCCGGGTCGATCCGCGCGATGACCTGGTCCTTCTTGACGATCGAGTTGAAGTCGACCATCAGTTCCTTGATCTGACCGGACACCTGGCTGCCGACCTGGACCGTGATGACCGCGTTGAGATTGCCCGTGGCCGAGACGGCCGCGGTGAGGGGGCCGCGCTCGACGCGGACCAGGCGGTACTTGGGGACGTTGCCGCGGCTCTGGGCGTACAGGTACCCCCAGACCGCACCTCCCACCAGCATGGCGACGACGACGAGGGAAACGACCCGCTTCATCAACTTGTTAGACGTAGGTGCGGGCGAACCGTTTCTCCGGGGGCGGAGGCCACCAGCGTTTGCGCCGCCTGGATCCGCTCCTGAGCCTCCTCGACGGCGATCTCCGCCTGCTCGACGTTCTGCACGATGTCGAGCTCGGTGGACTTCACGCGCGCCCGCGCGCCCTCGACGTTCGCCTTCGCCTCCTGATATCGCGCGATCCGGCTGCCGCCGTCGAAGAGCGACCAGTTCAGGGACAGGGTGGCCGACCAGGCCTCGTTGAGCGGAGTCTGCGCGCCCCCGTAGGCGCCACTGCCCGTCACATCCGGAAAGAAATTGCGAAAGGTCTGACGTTCTGTGGCCTCGGCGGCAGCCGCGCGCAGCTTGGCTTGCCGGTACTCGGGACGTTGGCGGAGCGAGTCGGCCCGGAGCGCCTGCCGGTCGATCGTCACCGGCTGGTAGATGAGGTTGTCGACGATCTGCAAGGGCGAATCCACGTCGATGGCCATGGCGATGTTGAGCGCGACGATCGCCGTGCGCAGCGCGTTCCGAGCTCTGATCAGGTCGACGCGCGCGTTGGCCACGTCGACCTCGGCCCGCGCGACGTCAGACTTCGGCCGCGTGCCCACGTCGAAGAAGCCCTTCGCCGATCTCAGGTTCAGCTCGGCGCGCTCGACTGCCTGCTCCTGCACGCGGATGAGGCGCTGGCTGAAGAGCGTGTTCGTGTACGCCTCTTTCACCGTCAGGGAGATCAGCTGGCGCTGCAGCTCGACGTCCTCGACCGCGACCTCCGCGAACTTCCGCGCCGCGTCGGTGGCGGCCAGGTTCTTGCCGAAGTCGAAGAGGAGCTGTGAGAGCTGGACCTGGGCGAGGAAGGTGTCGCCGAGCTGCCGCGACTGCACAATGCCGACGTTCGTGCCCGCGGCGTTGGTGGTGACGGTCGGGATGTTGCTCCTCGTCGCGGTGACCAGTCCGCTGATCTGCGGAAGCAGGGGCGCGAAGGCCTGATTCACTCGATAGCGCGCCGCGGCATAGTCGGCGAGCGTGGCCTGGATCCTCGGCTGGGCTTCGAGCGCGATCGCGATGCATTCCTCGAGCGTCAGCATGCGGCCAGCTACCTGGGTCGAGGGAGGCGCGGGAGCCGGCATTGGCGGCGCTGAAGGCGGTGCCTGCGCGCTCGCGCCGCTCGTGAACGCTACGAAAACGAAGAGAGCGATCGGCGTGAGGGATACGACGACGCGAGGGCTGGACATAGGCACAAGAGAATACCACGCTGTGTCGTAGGGCCCGGAAGAGGTTCCACGCATTCTGTGGACAATCGGTGGATGCGCGGTGGATACCTTTTTCCTTGACGAACGCTAGATTCAGCGTGCTAGTCTTCCGCTCACCACAAGATATAGTGAGTTGAAGGCCTGTCATTGTCCCATTTGGGGAGGAGGTCCTGATGCTGTCTGAGACTCGCCCAGCGAAAGTCGGGAAGTGGACCGAGCCTGCCTTGCGGGTTCTGAGGGAGCGCTACCTCACGAGGCAGGGGGGCGAGGTCGTCGAGACCCCTGAGGAGATGTGCTGGCGGGTTGCGCTCACGATCGCCAGGGGTGAGGCGCGATACGGTCGCAGCGAGGCCGCGGTGAGGGAGATCGCCGAGGCCTTCTACGACATCATGATCGAGGGCAACTTCCTGCCAAACTCGCCGACCCTCATGAACGCCGGCAAGGGCAACGGCCTGCAGTACTCGGCCTGCTACGTGCTGCCGGTGGGCGACTCGATGGAAGAGATCTTCGACTCCGTCAAGGCCGCGGCGATCATCCACAAGTCGGGCGGCGGGACCGGGTTCGCGTTCTCGCGGCTGCGCCCCAAGGACGATATCGTCGCCTCGACGGGCGGCCGCGCGTCGGGTCCCGTGTCGTTCTTGAAGGTGTTCAACAGCGCGACCGAGGCGGTGAAGCAGGGCGGAACGCGCCGCGGCGCGAACATGGGGATCCTCCGGGTCGATCACCCGGACATCCTCGAGTTCATCGACTGCAAGCTCGACGGGGGCATCACCAACTTCAACATCTCCGTCGCGGCGACCGACCGCTTCATGGACGCGCTGGCCTCGGGCGGCGAGTACGAGCTGATCAACCCGCACAGCGGTGAGGTCACGGGCCGGCTCCTGGCGAAGGAAGTCTTCGACCGGATGGTCCGCGCCGCGTGGCGAACGGGTGATCCGGGCATGGTGTTCATCGACCGGATCAACGCGAGCCCCGCGAACCCGACGCCGGCGATCGGCACCGTCGAGGCGACCAATCCGTGCGGCGAGCAGCCGCTCTTGCCCAACGAGGCGTGTAACCTCGGCTCGCTCAACGTCTCGAAGTTCGCCCGCCGGAACGACACCGGCGAGTGGTCGATCGACTGGGACGAGATGGAGCGCGTGGTGCGGCTCGCGGTACGCTTCCTCGACGACGTGATCGAGATGAATCCGTACCCGCTGGCGGTGATCGACGAAACCGTCAAGGCCAACCGGCGAATCGGTCTGGGCATCATGGGCTGGGCCGACCTCCTCTTCACGATGGGCATCCCGTACGACTCCCAGGAGGCGATCAAGCTCGCCGACCGGCTGATGGCGTTCGTCAAAGAGAAGTCCCACGACCAGTCGGCGAAGCTGGCCGACGAGCGCGGCACGTTCACCAACTGGGATCGCTCGATCTACCGAAACGAGCGGCCGATGCGCAACTCGACCGTCACGACGATCGCGCCGACCGGGACGATCTCGATGATCGCCGGGTGCTCGTCCGGCGTCGAGCCGATCTTCGCGCTGGCCTTCGAGCATCGCGTGAAGCAGCCCGACGGCGAGCGCGTGCTGACGTTCGTGAACGAGACCTTCGAGCGGATCGCGAAGGAGCAGGGGTTCTACTCGGACGCGCTCATGCAGGAGATCGCCAAGCGCGGCTCGCTCCACGGCATCCGTGGCCTTCCGGAGCACGCCGCGGAGGTGTTCAAGACCTCGCACGATATCGGCTTCGAGTGGCACGTGCGGCACCAGGCCGCGTTCCAGCGCTCGACCGACAACGGCGTCTCGAAGACGATCAATCTGCCGAACAACGCTACCGAAGAAGACGTGGCGCGCGCCTACCGTCTGGCCTGGGAGTTGGGCTGCCTGGGTATCACGGTGTTCCGCGACGGGTGCAAGGGCGAGCAGGTCCTGAACATCGGCGTCTCGGCCAAGAAGGACAAGAGCCCGGCCGGCGCCGGGCCGACGGGCCAGGCCATCATCAAGCCGCGTCCCCGAAGCCTCAAGGGCTCGACCTACCGGACTCAGACGCCGATCGGGACGGCGTGGATCACGATCACCGAGAACGACGAGCATGAGCCCTTCGAGGTCTTCGTCCAGGTCGGCAAGGGCGGATCGGACACGATGGCGGTGGCGGAATCGCTCGGGCGACTGATTTCGCTCATTCTCAGGCTGCCTTCGCCGCTCTCGGCTCAGCGCAGGCTCGAAGAGGTCATCAGCCAGCTCTCACGCATCGGCGGCGGCCAGCCCACGGGCTTCGGTCCCGACAAGATCCTCTCGCTCCCGGACGCGCTCTCGCGCACTCTGGCCGAGCACATCGGCGATCTGAAGCCGTCGCCAGAGGCCCCGTCGCCCGCCGACACCCGCAAGCAGATCGGCGATCTCTGCAAGGAGTGTGGCCAGGCGACGTTCGTTTACGAGGAAGGTTGCAAGAAGTGCCTCTCGTGCGGCTTCAACGAGTGCTGATCAGCGATCGAGATGGAGGGGTCGATCGCCGGCCCCTCCATGATTCAGAGGCGTGCCTCGGCGGGCGGGGCCCCAGCCCCGCGACCGCCTGCAGCACGCACCACGATTCAGAGGCTGCTTCACGCACCGAGAGATGATCACTCCGATCTCCCGGTGCTAGAATGCCGCCGTGTTTTCCGGCGGGACCTACCCGGAAGTCGCTCGCTGGCTCTGGAATTTTCTGACCGCGCACGCCAAGCGCGTCGATCCGCGTATCGAGGTCGTTCTCGACGCCGACGACGAGCGTGAAGGGAAATCGTACCGCGCGCGGCTGAGCTTTCTCCGTCAGCTCGGACCACCGATCGAATTCGAGTTCCGCGACGTCGCCGATAACCGCGGCAGCCTCGCGTGGTGCTCGGCCCTCGCGGAACAGACCAAGGGCCTCGCGCGAGAGCTGGTCGCCGCTCGGGGGGTCGCCGACGTCCGGACACCTTAGCTCTCCGCGCTGGATCCGGGCGGGGGACCTGAACGGTTTCCTCGGCCTCGCCCTCGACAACGTCACGCAGCTCGTCATCCTGTCGTCGCTCCTGATCGGCGTCTTCAAGTTCCCGGCGGACCTCGTGCTTCAGCGGATGGTTCCGGGCACGGCGCTCGGTGTCCTCGTCGGCGATCTGGCCTACACGTGGCTCGCCGTGAGGCTCATGCGGCGGACGGGGCGCGACGACGTCACGGCGATGCCGTTCGGCATCGACACGCCCACGTTGTTCGCGATGGTCTTCGGAGTGCTCGGGCCCGTGATGATCGCCACCGGCGACCCCGCGCTCGCGTGGAAAGTCGGGATGGCGGCGACGATCGCCATCGGCCTCGCGAAGCTCGGGCTCGCCTTCGCCGGAGACTGGGCACTCCGGGTCGTCCCGCGCGCTGCGTTGCTCGGATCGATCGCCGGGATCTCGATCCTTCTGATCGCGTTTCTCCCGATGCTCAAGATCCTCCGCGATCCGCTGGTCGGGCTGGTCGCGCTTGCTCTGCTGCTGCTCGCGCTTCTCGGTCGCGTACGCATGCCGTTCGGGATCCCTGGGGCGTTCGTCGCGGTGCTCGTGGGCACCTTGATCTTCTGGGGACGGGCGTCGCTCGGCCTGGGCCCGAGTAGAGCGATCGGCCTGAGCCCGCCCCGTCTATCGCTCCCGTGGCCCACGCTCGGTTGGCTCGAAGCGCTGCCGGAGACGTTGCCCTATCTCTCGATCGCGCTTCCGTTCGCGCTCGTCACGATCATCGGCGGGATCGACAACACCGAGAGCGCCGCCGCCGCGGGTGACGAGTACCGCGCCCGCGACATCTTGCTGACCGAGGCCGCCGCGACCGTGCTGGCCGGGTGCTGTGGCGGGGTCGTCCAGAACACGCCCTACATCGGCCATCCGGCCTACAAGGCGATGGGCGCGCGGGCCGGCTACACGCTGGGCACCGGTCTCCTGATCGGCGCCGGCGCCGCGACCGGCGTGCTCTCGCTCCTGGTCGCCGTGCTGCCCGAGGCCGCGATCGCCCCGATCCTCGTCTTCATCGGGCTCGAGATCACCGCGCAGGGCTTCCTGGCGACGCCGCCGCGCCACGGCGCCGCGGTCGCGTTGACGTTCGTGCCGGTCGCTGCGGCGGTGGTGCTGATCGAGTCGGGGAGCCTCCTCGCGGCCCTCGGCAGCACGCCCACGGCGCTCGCCGGGGATGCGGCCCACGGCTATCAGGCGCTCGTCGTCCTCGGCAACGGGTTCATCCTGACCGCCGTGCTGTGGGGCTGGGCGCTGGCCGCGATCATCGATCACCGATTGGTGCTTGCGGGACTCCTCTTTGCGGTCGCGAGCGCCGCCTCGCTGGTCGGTGCCATCCATTCGCCGCTCGCGAGCGGCGCGCTCTTCTGGCCGTGGGCGCCGCCGTCAGGCATGCCGGGGCACCTCGCGGGCGCCTACGGTGTCGTGGCCGCGCTCTGCTGGCTCGCCGCGACGCGACCTCGTCGAATAACTGCTTGACCTCGTTCGTCGGACGAGTGTTAAATGGATTTCGTTTTGTGAACATGGTCACGATCGTACGAGAGGAGACTTCATGAGCGCGTTCGAGAAGCCGCTGTGCATCGCCGTCGCCGCGATCACTGTCCTCGTCTCGGTCGGCGCCGCGGTGGTCTCGGCCCAGGGGCCCTGGGTTGCGCCGCCCGAAGCGAAAGCGCTGAAGAATCCAGTGAAAGGTGTCGGCAACGCCAAGAAGACGGTCGAGACGAACTGCGTCTCGTGTCACGGCCCCGGGGGCAAGGGCGACGGCCCGGCCGCCGCGGCGCTGCCGCCGCCGAAGCCGGCGAACTGGACTTCCGAGGCTGTCCAGAAGGAGTCCGACGGTGAGATCTTCTGGAAGCTGTCGAACGGCCGCGGCGCGATGCCGCCCTGGAAGCACCTCCCGGAAAACGAGCGCTGGGAGCTCGTGAACTACATTCGCACCTTGAAGGGGAAGTAACCGACACCGTTCAGATGTCCACACGCCCCGCCGGGGCTCCCGGCGGGGCGTCTTCGCTTTCGGCCATGCGGCTCTGCGCGATCGACGTCGGCAGCAACACCGTGCGGCTCCTCGTCGCCGACGTGATCGACGCCACCACGTGGCGCATCGCGGATCAGGACCAGACCATCACCCGACTCGGCGAGAACCTCGCCCGCACGAGCATGCTGGGCGAGACGCCGATGGCGCGAACGCTCGCGGCGGTGAGCGACTACGTCGAGCGCGGGACTCGCCTGGGCGCCCGCGACATCCGTATCGTGGCGACCAGCGCGGTCCGGGAAGCGTCGAACGGCCACGTCTTCGCGGCGGCGGTGGCGCGCGCGACGGGCCGCCGCGTCGACGTGGTGAGCGGCGAGGCCGAGGCCCGCCTCACGCTTCGCGGTGTGCGTCATGGGCTGGGCGCGCTGACGGGCCTCGTGCTCACCTTCGATATCGGCGGCGGGAGCACCGAATACGTGCTCGCCGAGGGCGACGCGATCCGATCCATGGTCAGCCTGCGTCTCGGCGTCGTGCCGCTGGCCGAGAGGTTTCCGTTCCCCGGGGTCGCTGACTCCAAGGTCTACCGGGAGCTCCTGGATGATGTGCGCCGACGCCTCGCCGGCGAGCTTCCCAAGGCGATCCGCGCGGCCCGCGTCGCGCACCTCGTCGGGACCGCAGGCACGGTGACGGCGCTGGCGGCGCTCGACCTCGGTCTCGTTCGCTACGATCCGGATCGCGTGCAGGGATACGTTCTCGGCCGCCCCGCGGTCGAACGGCTCCTGGCCCGTCTGTGCGCGCTCACGCTCGAGGAGCGAGCGGTGCTCCCGTGCCTCGAGCCGGGGCGCGCGGATCTCATCATTCCAGGCACCGCGATCGTGATGGCGACCTTCGAACTGATCGGCATCCACGAGCTGCGGGTCAGCGAATACGGCCTGCGCGAAGGCGTCCTGGTGAACGCCATCGAGGGGTACCACGGATCTCGGCCGAGCCCTGCTCCTTAAGCTCTCGACGCATCGGAGGATCGGCGATGCGATGGATCGCCTGCCGGCAGCGCGGCGGTTCGTCCGGCGCTTCGTCGCGGGGCCGGGGCTCGAGGACGCGCTCGGGGTCGCCGCACGCCTCAACGCCGAGGGCGTCGACGCCGCGGTCACGCACCTGGGCGAGAACGTCGCGACGAAGGAGGACGCCACGCGCGCCGCGGACGCCTACGTCGAGGTGCTCGACGAGATCGCGCAGCGGCGCCTGCGGGCCATCCCGTCGCTCAAGCTGACCCACCTCGGCCTCGATCTCGGCGAGGCGACGTGCCGAGCGAACCTGGAGCGCGTGGCGGCGAGGGGTCTGGCCTCCCGAACGCTCGTCTGGGTCGACATGGAGTCGTCGGCCTACACGGATCGCACGCTCGATCTGTACCGCCGTCTGCACCCCACCTACTCCAACCTGGCCTGCGTCGTTCAGGCGTATCTGCGCCGCACCGCGCAGGATATCGAGCGATTGATCGGGGACGGCGCGACCGTGCGCCTGTGCAAGGGGGCCTACCGCGAGCCCGCGGCGATCGCGTTTCCCGACAAACGCGACGTCGACGTAAGCTACGCCCGCGGAATCGATCGGCTGCTGGCCGCCGACGCGATGGCGCGCGGCGTCTACCCGGGCTTCGCCACCCACGACGAGCGCCTGATCGACCGGGCCCGTCAGACGGCGAGAGCGGGCGGCGTCGCCGCTGACCGGTTCGAGCTGCAGATGCTCTACGGGATCCGCCACAACCTGCACGCGCCGCTCCGGGCCGCGGGCCTCAGGCTCCGGGTGCTCGTGCCATATGGGGAGGACTGGTACGGCTACTTCATGCGGCGCCTCGCCGAGCGGCCGGCGAACCTCGCGTTCTTCCTCCGGCAGCTCCTCCGGGGGTGAGGTCGTGATTTGACACCCCGCGACGCGGCGACTAGACTAACTCGGTAAGTATGGATGAAATCGCGGTATTAGTGCTCAACTACACCTTTGAGCCGCTGCATTTCACCAACGCCCGCCGCGCGATCACGCTGCTCTTGGCCGGCAAGGCGGAAGCCGTCGAAGCGTCGCCGCGCGTGGTGCGCTCCCCCTCGGTGAGCTTCGCGCTGCCGGCGGTGATCCGGCTCGCCATGTACATCCGCAAGCCGTTCCTCGACCGCGTGGCGTTCAACAAGAAGAACATCCTCCGGCGCGACGGCTACACCTGTCAGTACTGCAACCGCCGCGGCGAGCGGCTCACCGTCGACCACGTCCTGCCGCGCTCGCGCGGGGGCGACACCACGTGGACGAACGTCGTCGCCGCCTGCCTGCGCTGCAATCTCAAGAAGGGCAACCGGCTGCCCGACGAAAGCAGCATGCGGCTGATCCGCGAGCCGATCCATCCGAAGTTCGTCTTCTCGACGCAAAATACCTCCTCGCGGTTCCGACGCCCTCCTGAAGTAGCTCGACGCCGTGTTCCAGTTGTCGTCAGAGTATTCGCCGCGCGGCGACCAGCCGCAGGCGATCGCCGCCCTCACGGGCTTCGTGCGCGAGAACCACCGTCACATGGTGCTGCGCGGCGTGACCGGTTCGGGCAAGACGTACTCGATCGCCAACGTGGTGGCGAGCGTCGACCGCCCGACCCTCGTCATCTCGCCGAACAAGACTCTGGCCGCGCAGCTCTTCAGCGAGTTCCGGGCCTTCTTCCCGACGAACGCCGTCGAATATTTCGTGTCGTACTACGACTACTACCAGCCCGAGGCGTACATCCCGCAGTCGGACACCTATATCGAGAAGGACGCCCTCATCAACGACGAGATCGACCGGATGCGCCACTCCGCGACCAAGTCGCTCCTGGAGCGGCGCGACGTCCTCGTCGTGGCCTCCGTCTCGTGCATCTACGGCATCGGTGAGCCCGACACGTATCAGGGGCTCCACCTCGAGCTCGGCGAGGGCGAGCGGATCGACCGGGACGAGATCATCCGGAGGCTCATCGCCGTCCAGTACGAGCGCAACGACTACGACTTCCATCGCGGGACCTTCCGCGTGCGCGGCGACGTCGTCGAGGTCTTCCCGGCCAACGAGGAATCGATCGCGCTCCGGATCGAGCTGTTCGGCGACGTGGTCGACGCGCTCTCGCGCATCGACCCGCTGCGCGGCGCGGTGCTCGAGCGCATCGACCGGGTCCACGTCTATCCGGCGAGCCACTACGTCACCGAGGCCTCGCAGCTCCAGCGGGCGTTCGAGACCATCCAGGAGGAGCTCGGGGAGCGGCTCGCGTTCCTGCGCCAGAAGAACCGCCTCCTGGAGGCGCAGCGGTTGGAGCAGCGGACCCTCTTCGACATCGAGATGCTCCGCGAGCTCGGCTTCTGTCACGGCATCGAGAACTACTCGCGCCACCTGACCGGGCACCGGCCGGGGGAGGCGCCGCCGACCTTGATCGACTATCTGCCCAAGGACGCGCTGATCATCATCGACGAGAGCCACGTCGCGGTACCGCAGATCCGCGGCATGTACTACGGCGATCGCTCGCGCAAGGAGGCCCTCGTCGAGTACGGCTTCCGGCTGCCCTCGGCGTTCGACAACCGCCCGCTCACGTTCGACGAGTTCACCCGACGCACGGGCCAGACGATCTACGTCTCGGCGACGCCCGGGCCGTACGAGCTCAATCTGGCGGGCGACACCGTCGCGGAGCAGGTGATCCGACCGACCGGGCTCACGGATCCTCGGATCACCGTACGGCCCGCCAAGGACCAGGTCGACGACCTGCTCGCCGAGCTGCGGGCGCGCGCCGAGCGGGACGAGCGCGTCCTGGTGACGACCCTGACCAAGCGGATGGCGGAGGATCTCACCGAGTACTACCAGCAGCTCGGTCTGCGGGTGCGTTACCTCCATTCCGACATCGACACGCTCGACCGGGTCGCGGTCATCCGCGATCTCCGGCTCGGCAAGTTCGACGGCCTGATCGGGATCAACCTCCTGCGCGAGGGGCTCGACATCCCGGAGGTGTCGCTGGTGGCGATCCTCGACGCCGACAAGGAAGGCTATCTGCGCTCGGCGACCTCGCTCATCCAGACCTCCGGGCGGGCGGCGCGTCACGTCAACGGCGAGGTCATCATGTACGCCGACCACGTCACGGACTCGATGGCCGCGACGATCCAGGAGACCGGGCGGCGGCGCGAGCTGCAACGCGCCTACAACGACGCCCACGGGATCACGCCGGAATCGATCAAGTCTTCGATCCGCGAGCTGCTCCAGACGGTCTACGAGCGCGACTACTACACGGTGCCGGTGGAAGAGGCGACGGCCGAGACCTTCGAGTCGCCGGCCGCGCTCCAGGCCCGCATCGGGGAGCTCGAGGCGCGCATGAAGGAGGCGGCCAAGCGCCTCGACTTCGAGCAGGCGGCGGAGCTGCGCGACCGGCTCAAGTCGCTGCGCAAGCAGCAGCTCAAGTGACCCGAGCCGACGGCATAATCTAAATCCATGGATCTCGACGAGAAGATCGCCCGGGTGCCGGACCGTCCCGGGGTCTACGTCTATCGGGACGGCAAGCAGCAGGTCCTGTACGTCGGCAAGGCCGCCTCGCTCCGGAGTCGCGTCCGGTCCTACTTCCAGGAGTCGCGTCCGCGCGATCCCAAGACCGACGCGCTCGTGCGCCAGATCCGCGACCTCGAGTACATCGTGACCGACAACGAGCTCGAGGCCCTCATGCTCGAGGCCAACCTGGTGCGGCGCCACCGGCCCCGCTACAACATCATCCTGCGCGACGACAAGCACTACCCGTTCCTGAAGCTCACGACGAACGAGGAGTTCCCGCGTCTGGTGGTGGCCCGCAAGGTCCAGCACGACGGCGCGCGCTACTTCGGCCCGTTCTATCCGGCCACCGCGATGCGCGAGACGCTCAGGCTCACGCGCCAGCTCTTTCCGCTGCGCACGTGCTCGATCACGATCGACGGGTCGCTCGAGCGGCCGTGCATCCAGTACGCGATCCACCGCTGCAACGCGCCCTGCACGGGCTGGGAGACGCGCGAGGGCTACGCCAGGACCGTCGACGACGTCGCGCACTTCCTGGAGGGACGCGACGAGGAGCTGGCCCGGCGGCTCACCAAGGAGATGGAAGAGGCGGCGGCCGAGCTGAAGTTCGAGCGCGCCACGGTCCTCCGCGACCAGATCCAGTCCCTCAACAAGGTCCGCGAACGTCAGAAGATCATCTCGACGGACGACGTCGACCAGGACGTCGTGGGCGTCGTCCGCCAGGGGAGCGACGCGTGCGTGGAGCTCTTCTTCGTGCGCAAGGGCCGGCTCGTGGGCCAGGAGCCGTTCTTCTTCGACAAGGTCGCCGGATGGACGGACGGCGAGATCCTCTCGGCGTTCGTCCGCCAGTTCTACGGTAAGGCGGTCACGCCCGCGCCGGAGATCCTCCTGTCCGAGGAGCTGCCGGAGGCGGAGCTCACGGGTGAGTGGCTCTCGACGCTCGCCGAACGGCGGGTGCAGGTGCTGGCGCCGCAGCGCGGGAGCAAGCGGCAGTTCGTCGCGATGGCCGAGGCGAACGCGGCGATCGCGCTCCAGAACCGTCTGCTCTCCCGCGACAACCGCCAGCAGCTGGTCCTCGAGGAGCTCCAGCGCGCGCTCGACCTGCCGGGGCTTCCGAACCGTATCGAGGGCTACGACATCTCCAACATCCAGGGGACCGAGCAGGTCGGCTCGATGGTCGTCTGGGAAAACGGCGGAATGAAGAAGGACGACTACAAGCGCTTCCGCATCCGCACCGTCGCCGGCGCCGATGACTTCGCCTCGATGGCCGAGGTGCTCACGCGGCGCTTCGCGAAGGCGCTCGAGCAGGGCAGCGTCCTGCCCGACCTCGTGCTGATCGACGGCGGGCGCGGCCAGCTCAACGCCGCGCTCAAGGTGCTCCAGGACCTCGGCCTCGACTACATTCCGGCCGTCGGGCTCGCGAAGCAGGCCGAAGAGGTCTATCAGCCGGAGCGACTCCACCCGCTGGTCCTCGACCCCACGTCGCCGGCGCTCCACACCTTGCAGCGGATCCGGGACGAGGCCCACCGCTTCGCGATCACGTACCACAAGAAGCTCCGGTCGAAGCGCACGATCCAGTCGGTGCTCGACACGATTCCCGGTATCGGGCCGTCGATTCGGACGAGCCTCTTGAAGACGCTCGGCTCGGCGCGCCGCGTGCGCGATTCGTCGGTCGCGGAGCTGGCGGCGGTGCCGAAGGTCACCCCCAAGCTCGCGCAGCGGATTTTCGATCACTTCCATCCCCCGGCGGGGATGGAACCGGACCCTTCGACCGGCTGTTACAATGTGCAGAGCCAACCGGGCTCAGAGGGAGGTGACAGTACATGAGAAAGCTCATGGCAGTCACGACGGTAGCGGTCGCGCTGGCCTTCACCGCGGGTGCGGCGTTCGCGAGCTCGTGCCCGAAGGTGATCAAGGAGGGCCGCGAAGCGGCCGCGAAGATGAAGGCCGACGACCCGAAGGTGAAGGCGGCGGTCGCCAAGCTGGATGAGGCGCAGAAGCTCCACGACGGTGGCAAGCACGCGGAGTCGCTCAAGCTGGCCAACGAAGCGACGGCGGATCTCGGCGTGAAGAAGTAGAGCCGCACCGGTTTGGCGTGACGCGGCAGAATCGCTTGGCCGCGTCACGCCGGAATGTCCTCAGAGAGGTGTCACGATGCGATCCCCCCTCGGATGCGCCACCGTGTTGGCGCTGATCCTCGTCTCGTCAGCGGCCTCCGCGTCTATGTGTCCCGTCCTCATCAAGCAGGGCCGAGACGCCGCGGCGACGATGAACCAGAACGATGCGAGCGTGAAGAACGCGCTGGCCAAGCTCGACCGCGCCGCCGCCCTTCACAAGGAAGGTAAGCACGTCGACTCGATGCGCGAGGCCAACGAAGCGCTCGGCATGCTCGGCGTGAAGAAGTAGGCCCCCTCGTCAATTTGCAAGCGCCGGCGCCCCAGCCCCGCGACGGCTTGCAGCACGCCCAACCAACGCCGGCCTCGGCATCTCCTTGCCCCTGCTGGCTAAGTATGTTAAAAATCTAGCCTAATCATGTCGACCGACCGCTACCCGTTCCGGGAGATCGAAGCGAAGTGGCAGCGGACCTGGGAAGAGACGAAGCAGTTCCGGGTCCACGAGGACCCGAGCCGCCCGAAGTTCTACTGCCTCGAGATGTTCCCGTACCCGTCCGGGCGGATCCACATGGGCCACGTGCGCGTCTACGCGATCGGCGACCTCCTGGCTCGCTACAAATGGATGCGCGGCTACAACGTGCTCCACCCGATGGGCTGGGATGCCTTCGGCCTTCCCGCCGAGAACGCCGCCATCGAGCACGGCGTGCATCCCGCGATCTGGACCTACGAGAACATCGACTACATGCGCGCGCAGCTCATGAGGATGGGCATCTCGTACGACTGGGATCGCGAGGTCGCGACCTGCGACCCGACCTACTACAAATGGGAACAGCTCATCTTCATCAAGATGCTCGAGCGCGGGCTCGCCTATCGCAAACGCTCGACGGTGAACTGGTGTCCGTCCTGCCAGACGGTCCTCGCCAACGAGCAGGTGGAGGACGGCCGCTGCTGGCGATGCGAGTCCGAGGTGACCCCGCGCGAGATCGACGGCTGGTTCTTCAAGATCACCGACTATGCCGAGGAGCTGCTCGCCTGGTGCGATCGGCTCCCGGGCTGGCCCGAGCGCGTGCTGACGATGCAGCGCAACTGGATCGGCAAGAGCGAGGGCGCCGAGTTCGACTTGCGGGTGGACGGACGGCCGGATCTCTCGATCCGTGTCTTCACGACGCGGCCCGACACGGTCTTCGGCATGACGTACGCGGTACTGGCTCCCGAGCATCCGCTCGTCGACCGCGTGGTGGGCGACGCCGCCGAGCGCGAGACCGTCGCGCGGTTCCGGGCCGAGGTCTCGCGTCAGTCGGAGATCGAGCGGACCGCCGCCGATCGGCCCAAGCGCGGCCTCCGGCTCTCCGCCCGCGTCGTCAATCCGTTCACTAACACCCCCGTCCCGCTGTTCCTGGCCGACTACGTCCTGATGGGCTACGGCACCGGCGCCATCATGGCCGTACCCGGCGAGGACGAGCGCGACTGGGAATTCGCCGAGCAGTATGGCCTGCCGATCATCGAGACGGTCAAGCGCCCGGACGGCTGGACCGGCAAGGCGTACAGCGGCGACGGCGTCAAGGTCAATTCCGGCTTCCTCGACGGCCTTTCCGTGACCGAGGCGAAGCGCCGCGCGACGGACTGGCTGGTCTCGCGCGGCATCGGCACCGCCAAGGTGAACTACCGTCTCCGCGACTGGGGCATCAGCCGCCAGCGCTACTGGGGTGCCCCGATCCCGGTGCTCTACTGTGACGTCGACGGCATGGTCCCCGAGGCCGAGCAGAACCTTCCGGTGGCGCTGCCGCGTGACGTGCAGCTCTCCGGCAAGGGCGGCTCGCCCCTGGCGAGCGTCGCGAGCTTCGTGAACGCGACCTGCCCGCGCTGCGGCGGTCCCGCGCGGCGCGAGACCGACACGATGGACACCTTCGTGGAGTCGTCGTGGTACTTCCTCCGCTACTGCTCGCCGCGCTACGACACCGGGATGTTCGAGCAGAACGCGGCCGCGTACTGGATGCCGGTCGATCAGTACATCGGCGGCATCGAGCACGCGGTGCTCCACCTGCTCTACGCGCGGTTCTACACGAAGGTGCTCCGCGACCTCGGGCTCACGAAGATCGACGAGCCCTTCATGGCGCTGCTCAGCCAGGGCATGGTCATCAAGGATGGCGCGAAGATGTCGAAGTCGAGGGGCAACGTGGTCTCCGACGACTACGTCCGCGAGAAGTACGGCGCCGACACGGGGCGTCTCTTCGAGCTCTTCGCGGCGCCGCCCGAGAAGGACCTGGAGTGGAACGACCAGGGGATCGAGGGCGCCTCGCGGTTCCTGAACCGTGTCTGGCGCTTCGTGATCGCGCATTTGTCTGAGCTCGGAGGGGGCGAGGCGCCCCCCCCGGATCGCTCGAGGGCAGCCACCGTTCCAACGACGGAGCAGGGGCGCGCATTCCGACGCACGATCCACGAGACGATTCAGCGCGTCACCGACGACATCGAGCGCGAGTTCCACTTCAACACCGCGATCGCCGCGATCATGGAGCTCGTCAACGCGCTCCAGGCCTTCGACGCAGCCTCCGGCGACGGCGCCACCGCCGCCGCAGACCGCGCCGCCCTCATCCGCGAGGCGGTCGAGACGACACTGCTCCTGCTCGGCCCCTTCTGCCCGCACGTGACCGAGGAGCTCTGGTCCCAGCTCGGCCACCGCGAGAGCCTCTTCAAGCAGCGCTGGCCCGTCGCCGATCCGGCCGCGCTCCAGAAGACCGAGGTCACGGTCGTCGTCCAGGTCGACGGCAAGGTGCGCGGGCGGCTGCTCGTCGACGTGGACGCCGCCGACGATCAGGTCCGCCAGCTCGCCCTCGGCGACGACCGTGTGCGGCCCTGGGTCGAGCGGCGCCGGGTGGAGAAAGTGGTCGTCGTCCCCAATCGTCTCGTGAACATCGTGACGCGCGCGTGAACCGGAGCGGCCGCGTGCCCGTCCTCGGCCTTGCCTTGCTCGCCGTCGGCCTCACCGGCTGTGGCTACTCGTTTCGCGGCAACCTTCCGGACCACATCAAGACGGTAGCGGTGCCGGTCTTCACGAACAAGACGGCGGAGCCCGCCGTCGAGACGTTGCTGACCAGCGCCGTCGTCGAGGCGTTCGCCTCCAACGGCCGGCTCCGCGTCGTCAAGCCGGAAGAGGCCGATGCGATCCTCGACGGCGAAGTGGTCGGGTACAGCGTCCAGTCCATCGCGTTCGACAACCAGGCCAACGTGCGCCAGTACCGGCTGGTCGTGACGATGAATCTCCGCCTGCGGGACGTGAAGAAGACCTCGATCCTCTTCGAGGAGCAGAGCCTCCGGGAGAAAGCCGACTTCCAGGTCCTGGGCGCCGTGTCGCAGACGATCTCGGGAGAAGAGGCCGCGGTGCGCACCGCCGCGAGCGAGATCGCCCGCTCGATCGTCAGCTTGACCATCGACAGGTTTTGACGCCGGCGACCGACCGACGAACCGCTCCGCCGGCCTGCTCCTCGGCCGGGCGGGCCGAGCCCTCAGACCTCAAGTTCCGTCTCAGGTCTACGCTCGACCAAGGGCGAGCCCCCGGACTTCGAGCAAGGTCTCAGGTTCGCAACCACGCGTGCGAGTTCAGAGAGGCAAATCGAGCCGCACAACCCGGGTCAATGGACACAAAGCGCATGATCGGGGCAAGCCACCTTTGCCGGCACGCGGGGCCAGAACCGCACAACCCGGGCCGACGGACGCATACCCTATGATCGGGCGAGCGGAGCCACACGCGCCTACAGCAGGCCGCCTTTGCCGGCACACGGGGCCAGAACCGCACAACCCGGGCCGATGGACGCATACCCCATAATCGGGCGAGCGGAGCCACACGCGCCTACAGCAGGCCACCCGCGGTGGTCGCGGCCCAAAACTACTCGATAAATGGACTACGCGACGTTCATCCGACAGGCCGAGAAAGGCGAGCCGCCGGCGATGACTTTGCTCCACGGCGGCGACGTCCAGCTCCTCGACGATGCGCTCGACGCGGCTACCCGCGGACTCTTTCCGGACCGCGCGCTGGCGGCCTGGGGCCGCGAGGTCTTCGACGGGCGCGAGTCGAGCGCCGACGAGATCGTGCGCGCGGCGGCGACGATGCCGCTCGGAGTCGACCGGCGGCTGGTGGCGGTGCGGCGGCCGCAAGCGCTCGCCGCGAAGGGCGCGGAGGCACTCAACGGCTACGCGAAGAGCCCGAACCCGGCGACGTGTCTGCTCCTGCTGGCCGACGAGCCGCTGCGGGCCTCACGCGACCGGCGCACCGACCACTGGCTGATGGGCGCGGTGCCCGCCGCCGCGATCATCGAGCTCCCGACGCGCGGCGCCCGCGACCTGGCTGGCTGGGTACGCCAGCGAGCGGCGCTCGAAGGTTTGACGATCACCGACGAGGCCGCACGGCTCCTGGTCGAGCTGACGGGAGAGGACACCGCCACGCTCCTGGGTGAGGCGCGCAAGGCCGCGCTCGCGGGCGGACCCGACAACCGAAACGTGGGCGTCAAGGACGTCGGCTCGATCGTCGGCGAACAGCGCCTGGACGACATCTTCGACCTGACGCGGGCCGTCGAGCGACGCGACCGCGCCGGCGCGCTGAAGATGCTCGACCGCCTCCTCGCGACCGAGGACGCGATGCTCCTGCTGACGGTCCTCGCGCGTGACGTGAGGACGGCGTGGACCGCGGTCGCGATGCGGCGCCGCGGCCGGTCGGTCGATGAGATCGCCAGGGCGCTTCGACGACCGCCGGTCGTGATCGAGACGCTCACCGGTTCTACGAGTGGCTCCGAGGCTCACTTCGCCTGGAAGCTTCGTCGGTGCTGGGACGCCGAGCGCCGGCTCAAGAGCAGTGGAGAGCCGCGAGCGGAAATGGTCGCCCTGGTAGCCGACCTGTGCGCGGAGAGGTGATCGGCCGCTCGCTCCTCGTCGGCCTCCTTCTCGGAGGCGCCGGCTTCACGGGAATCGCGGCGGCCGCGGAGCCCTGTACCGAGTGCGTGACCGCCGGCGCCTCGACCGCCACCGTGCGCCTGCCGCCGGGGACGCCCCTCGCAGGCTACGGCGGCATGAAGCGCCGGCTCCTGTTTCCCGATCTCTTCGGCCGCTACGCCCACGCGTTCTGGTTCAAGCCCTCCGTCGGTGAGCGCGATCCCATGACGGTGCGCGCGCTCGTGCTCGAGACGCCGGCGGCGCGCCTGACGTGGGTCACGCTGGACGTCATCGCCGTCGATCGCGCGCTCGTCGGGGTCGTCGAAGATCGCCTGGCCCGCGCCGGCGTGCCGTCGAGCACGCTCGTCGTGTCGGCATCTCACACACATTCGGGACCCGGAGCGTTCATGAGCTCGGGGCTGATGGGTCTCGTCGCGGTGGACCGGCTCGACCCGGCGGTCAGAGAAACGCTCGTGGCCGGCGCCGTGTCGGCCGTCCAGGGGGCTGACCGAGCCCGGGTTCCGGCGCTCGCCGCGACGACCAGCGTCACGGCGCCCGCGGTGACGGCCAGCCGGCTCGGCAAACCGCTGGACCAGGAGATCGTCGTGCTCAAGCTCACGACCCTTGCCGGGGCGCCGCTCGCGCTCGTGTGGAATTTCGCCATCCACGGAACGATGCTCTCCGCCAACGACCTTCGGTTGTCGGGCGACGTCATGGGCCTGGCGTCCGCTCGGCTCGAGCGGACGCTCGGGGCACCCGCTCTCTTCGTCAACGGCGCGGTCGGCGACGTGAGCCCCGCCCGCCACGGTGAGGCTGCGATGGTCGAGACCGCCGGGGCGCTGGCCTCGGCGGTGGCGGCCGGATGGACGCGGGCCCGGCCGGTACCCGTCACGACCCTGCGCGTCGCAGAGCGAAAGATTCCGTTGCCACCCGCGGCCGTGTCACTCGAGCGTTGCTTCGGACACTGGCTGCCCGCGTTCTTCGCGATCCCGTTCGGGTCCGCGATGCCCCGCGAGGCCTCGCTCATCGCCGCAGCCCTCGGCGACACCGCGTGGGTCACGTTTCCGGGCGAGCTCCAGACATCGCTCGGGCAGACGATCAAGCGCGAGGGGCGGGCGCTGTTCGCGTCGGTCTTCGTCGCGGGGCTGTCGAACGACTATCTCGGATACTTCACGACCCCGGAGGACGCCCGCGGCGCCAAGTACGTCGCGTGCGCGACGGTGTATGGCCCCGGGGCCGGCGGCTGTCTGACCGACGCGGCGATCGACCTCGTGCGGGGACTCCGCGGGCCGACGCGGGCGGCGACACGCGCCTCATCGGGCTGCGATTCATGACCGGAGTCGCGGTGCGCCTCGGAGGGCCCCGGCCCGGGCCGAGGCGGCGCGTGAGCGGAGCCGGCGGGCTACTTCGCGGCGACGAGACGCCGGGCGAGCGCGGACTTCTTGCGCGCCGCCGTGTTGCGGTGGACCACACCCTTGCTGACGGCCTTGTCGAGCGCGCGAATCGCCTCGAGGATGGCGGCCGGGCGCGTGGCGCCCTCGGCGGCGCGGGCCGTCTTGATCGCGCCGCGGATCTTCGAGCGCATCGCGCGGTTGCGCACGCGTCTGCGCTCGGCCTGCCGCATCCGTTTCATTGCCGACTTCGTGTTCGCCAAATGAGAGCTCCTCGTCGATCGAGTCGATGTCCAGTCCGCGTTGCATCATGCCCGACGGGCCGAGGAATTTCAAGGTGAGCGCGAGCGAGGGCCAGGTCGTCCGGGCGCTCGGCGGGATCGCCAGCGCGACCTTGCTGAGCCGTCTGCTGGGGTTCGTGAGGGACATGGTCGTGGCTCGCGCGTTCGGCGCCGGCCCGATCACCGACGCGTTCTTCGTGGCCTTCCGCATCCCCAACATCCTCCGCCGACTCCTCGCCGAAGGCGCGCTCTCCACCGCGATGATCCCGGTCTTCACCGACTACATCGCGCGCGGCGATCGGCCCGAGCTCCACCGGATGCTCCGTGCCGTCCTCGGGCTGTCGCTCCTGGCGCTGACGGTGACCACGGTGTTGGGCATCCTCGGGGCGCCCTACATCCTCCAGGCGATCGCGCCCGGCTTCATGAACGATCCGGCGCAGGCATCGCTGGCGGTGTCGCTGACGCGCATCATGTTTCCGTACTTGCTGCTCGTCGGACTCGCCGCGATGGCCACGGGGGTCCTCAACTCGCAGGGGCGATTCTTCGCCAGTGCGATCGGGCCGGCCGTCCTCAACGTCGGGATGATCGCCGCGGTCCTGCTGCTCGCGCACTCCCTCGATCCGCCGATCATCTCGCTGGCGATCGGCGTGCTCGCGGGCGGCGTGGGGCAGCTCGTCGTTCAGCTGCCGAGCCTCTCGGCGGGCGGGCTCCTGCTGCCGCCGTCCCGCGACCTGCGCCACCCCGCGATCGCCCGGATCACGCGGCTCCTGCTGCCGGCGGTCTTCGGCCTGGCCGCGGTGCAGCTGATGGTGTTCGTCAATACGCTGCTCGCTTCGCTGCTGCCGCTGGGCTCGATCTCGTACCTCTACTACGCCGACCGCGTGATGGAGTTTCCGCTCGGCGTATTCGGGATCGCGCTCGCCTCGGCGTCGTTGCCGGTAATGTCGCGTCACGCGGCGGCACAGGACCATGGCGCGCTGGCCGGCACGCTGAACTTCGCGCTGCGCCTCGCTTTCTACGTGTCGGTACCGGCCACCGTCGGGCTCGTCGTGCTCCGCACCCCGATCGTGCGCGTGCTCTTCGAGCGGGGCCGGTTCGGTCCCGCCGAGACGGCGGCCACCGCGGAGGCGCTCGCGTGGTACGCGGTCGGCCTGGCCGGATTCGCCGGCTCACGCATCGTCGCCCAGACGTTCTACGCGCGGGGGGAAGCCGCGACGGCCGTGCGATGGGGCATCGTCTCGATCCTCGCCAACGTCGTGGCGGCCCTCGCGCTGATGGGGCCGCTCGGACACGCCGGGCTCGCGGGCGCCGCGTCCGTCGGCGCCTACGTGAACCTGATGGCGCTCCTGGTGATCGCGCGGCAGCGCCTGGGCCGGCTCGGCGGCCGCGCACTGCTGAGCGGCGCCCTCCGCACGCTGCTGGCGTCGCTCCCCCTGGCGGCCCTGTGCGGGCTCGCGGTGGCGCTCTGGCCCGCGCGGCCGTCGTTCGTGATCGACACAGCGTGGCTGATCGCGACAATCGCGGCCGGCGCGGGCGTTTTCTGGGGCGGGAGCGCCGTGCTCGGCATCTCCGAGCGCACCGCGCTCCTGAGTCTTTACCGCCGGCGCGCGCGCGACAGCAGCAGCTGACGCGGAGCGAGCGACGACGCGCCCTCGCGTCGCGCGCGCCCTTCTCGATTGTCGAGCGTCGTGATAGAATCCGACGTGGTCACTCTATGACCGATGTCGTAGTCGAGTATCTCGGCGCCCTCCAGGCAGAGAGGGGGGCCACCCGAAATACTCTCAGTGCCTACCGCCGCGATCTCACCGACTTCACGCAGTTCCTGAACGCTCAGCATCGTAGTCTCCGCCGCGCCAGCCCCGACGACATCGTCGGGTATCTCGCGCGGCTGCGAACGCGCGGGCTGCGCCCGGCCAGCGTCGCGCGGCGCATCTCCGCGCTCCGCGGCCTCTACAAGCATCTCGTTCGCGAGGGCGAGCTGCGCCGCGATCCCACCGAGAATCTCGAGGCGCCGCGCCGGACGCGCTCGCTTCCACGCACGCTCTCCCGCGAGGTCGTCGCGGCGCTCATCGAGTCGCCCGATCTCAAGGAGCCACGCGGCGTGCGGGATCGCTCGGTGCTCGAGCTGCTCTACGCGACCGGCATGCGCGCGTCCGAGTGTCTGGGCCTCACCCTCGATGACGTCAACCTGAGCGCGGGCTACGTGGTCTGCATGGGCAAGGGGCGAAAGCAGCGTCTCGTGCCGGTCGGCGGCGAAGCCGCGCAGTGGGTGAGCCGTTACCTCCGGGACGTCCGCCCTCTGTATACCCGCGTCCGCGACAGCGGCCGCCTGTTCGTGAATCCGCGCGGGGGGCGCCTCTCGCGGCAATCGCTCTGGACGATCGTGCGTCACGCCGCCGCGCGGGCGGGCCTGCGCCAGCGCATCTCGCCGCACGTCCTCCGACACTCGTTCGCGAGCCATTTGCTCGAAGGCGGCGCCGACCTGCGCTCGATCCAGGCCATGCTCGGCCACGCCGACATCGCGACCACGCAGATCTACACGCACTTGCCGTCGGCGACGTTGCTGACCATGTACCGACGGTTCCACCCGCGGGCGTGATCGTGGCGAAGCGGGCGCACGTGTATCCGCAGATCAGCCTCGCGGCGGACGATCTCACCGACGTCGCCATCGCGGCGGCGCCGGCCGGACTCGGCGTGGCCGAGGCGCTCGCGCTCGCGCGCAAGCGCAACGCGGGCGTGATCGCGGCCGGGGCGTCCTGCGTCCTGCGCGACGACCTCGTCCGGGCGACCTCACTCGGCCTGGGCGCGCTCCGCGCGGCGCAGATCGCGCGCGCGCTGCCAGTCGTCGAGCCTACCGCGAGTGAGGTGAAGGTTCGCCGGCTGCTCGCGGCCGGGGCGCCGCTCGTCGTGGTGCGCAGCGCTCGAGGAGTCATCGGCGCCGTCAGTGGACGACTCACGGGCCTCCGTCTCGCCGAGGCGTCGGCGGCCGGGCGCGTGAGCCGCGGCCTGCCGGCGCCGGTGCGCGAGATCCTCGTGACGATCGGGCGAATCGCCGAGGAGCAGGACGGCCGCGCGTATCTCGTCGGTGGGCTCGCCCGCGATCTCTGGCGCAGCGCCACGCTCGACCGTCGCGACCTCGACATCGTCGTCGAGGGTGACGGCCCCGTGCTGGCGCGCCGTCTCGGGGAGGCGCTCGATGGCTCGGTCGTCGAGCACCGCCGCTTCCTGACGGCGTCGGTCGAGACGCCGACGTTCGGGCGGATCGACGTGGCCACGGCGCGCTCGGAGCGATACGAGTCGCCGGGGGCGCTGCCGCGCGTGCTGCCGGCGGGGATCGCCGAGGACCTGCGGCGTCGCGACTTCACGGTCAACGCGCTGGCGATCGAGCTTTCCTCCGGAGACTTCGGCCTGATCGATCCGTTCGGCGGGCGAGACGACCTGACGCGACGGCGGCTCCGCGTGCTGTACCCGCTCTCGTACGTCGAGGATCCCACGCGCATCTTCCGCGCCGCGAGGTACGCCGCCCGGCTCGGCCTCTCGCCGGACCGGGCCACGATGCGGGCGCAGGCCCTCGCCCTTCGCCTCGTTCCGTATTCAGCGCTCTCGGGCCAGCGAATCGCCGCCGAGATCGAGCTGATCCTCGGCGAATCGCACGCCGGAACCATCCTCCTCCGGCTCGGGCGCTCGGGAGCTTTCCGTCTGCTGGACGCGGGCTACCGGTTCACGGCGGCGAGCGGGCGTCGTCTCAGCGGGCTGTCCGAGGCGCTCGCCTGGGCGCGCGGGTGCGGCCTCGACGTCGACGGCGTCGGGCTCGTGGCGCTCGCGCTGGCCGACTCGCGCCCGGCGGCCGCCTCCGCGCTCTTCGCCAGGCTCGGGTTCACCGGCGGGCCGCTGACCAACCTCGAGCGCGCGCATTCGACTGCCCGAGCGCTGGCCTCGCGGCTCGCCGCCGCCGGCGCGCCCAGCGCGCGCGCGCGTGAGCTTCGGGCCTGCGCGCCGATCGAGCTGGCCTGGCTCCGGCTGGTCGGCGGCCGCAAGGTCCGCGCGACGGTCGACTGGTTCGCCGGCCTCGATCCGCGCAGCGTGTCCTTGAGCGGCGACGACGTCGTCGCGCTCGGGGTTCCGCGCGGCCCCGCGGTCGCACGTGTCCTGGCCGAGATGAGAGACGCGCGTCTCGACGGGACGCTCGCAAGCCGCGCCATGGAAGAAGCGCACGTCCGACAATGGATCGCGAGAGGAGGATGAGTTGGCCCCGAAATACATCTTCGTGACCGGCGGCGTCGTGTCGTCCCTCGGCAAGGGTCTGGCGGCGGCCTCGATCGGGGCGCTGCTGGAGTCACGCGGCTTCCGCGTGACGCTGCAGAAGATGGATCCGTACATCAACGTGGACGCGGGGACCATGAGCCCGTACCAGCACGGCGAGGTCTTCGTGACCGACGACGGCGGCGAGACCGATCTGGACCTGGGCCACTACGAGCGGTTCACGTTGAGCCGGGTGACGCGCGATCACAACGTGACGACCGGCAAGGTCTACTACTCGGTCATCCAGAAGGAGCGCCGCGGCGACTATCTCGGACGGACGGTCCAGGTGATTCCCCACATCACCGACGAGATCAAGGCGTCCATCCGAAAAGTCTCCCGCGACACCGATGTGGTCATCGTCGAGGTCGGCGGCACCGTCGGCGACATCGAGGGGCTCCCGTTCCTCGAGGCGGTCCGGCAGTTCAGGAAGGACGTCGGGCGCGAGAACGTCATCTACGTGCACCTCACCCTCGTGCCGTACATGCAGGCGGCCTCCGAGCTGAAGACGAAAGCCACGCAGCACTCGGTCAAGGAGCTGCGGGCGATCGGAATCCAGCCCGACGTGCTGCTCTGTCGCACCGATCGCTATCTGCCACCGGGCATCAAGTCGAAGATCGCCCTCTTCTGCGACGTCGAGGAGGAGGCGGTCATCACGGCGAAGGACGTCGAGACGATCTACGAGGTGCCGCTGGTCTTCCATCGGGAGGGTCTCGACGAGATCATCGTCAAGCTCCTCGGCCTCGAGCCACGGCCGATCGACCTGTCGCGCTGGGAGAGCGTGGTGCGCCGGGTCAAGTCGCCGCTGGTCGAGACGCGTATCGCGGTGGTCGGCAAGTACGTCGAGCTGAAGGACTCCTACAAGAGCCTCGTGGAGGCGCTCGCCCACGGCGGCATCGCCAACGAGGCGCGGGTCGACGTGCAGTGGGTCGACGCCGAGCACATCGAGCGCGACGGCGCCGAGGCGCAGTTCACGGGCGTCCACGGCATCCTGGTACCCGGCGGCTTCGGCGACCGCGGGATCCTCGGCAAGATCGAGGCGGTGCGTTACGCGCGTGAGCGACGCGTGCCGTACCTCGGCATCTGTCTCGGCATGCAGTGCGCGGTCATCGAGTACGCCCGCAACGTGTGCGGGCTCGCCGGCGCCAGTTCGTCGGAGTTCGACGCGTCCGCGCCGCACCTGGTGATCGATCTCCTACCGGAGCAGCGCGGGCTGGCCGACAAGGGCGGCACGATGCGCCTGGGGCTCTACCCGATCGTGCTGGGCGAGGGTAGCCGGGCCTCACGCCTGTACGGGCAGGGGATCATCCAGGAGCGCCACCGTCACCGGTACGAGGTGAACAACGACTATCTCCCGCGCCTGGAGAAGAACGGGCTGCGCGTCTCCGGTATCTGGGCCGAGAAGCAGCTGGTCGAGATCATCGAGATCCCGGAGCACCCGTACTTCGTCGCCGGTCAGTTCCATCCCGAGTTCCGCTCGCGGCCGTGGGAGCCCCATCCGCTCTTCGCCGGCTTCATCAAGGCCGCCCTCGAGCACGCCGCGCAATGACCACGCGGCCGGTCGCGGTCGGCTCCATCACGATCGGCGGCGGCGCGCCGCTCGTCCTGATCGGCGGCCCGTGCGCGATCGAGAGCGAGCGGCACGCACTGATGACCGCCGAGCGTCTGGTGTCCATCGCCGCCGACTGCCGGGTGCCGTTCATCTACAAGTCGTCCTACGACAAGGCCAACCGCTCCTCGGTCAACAGCTATCGCGGGCCGGGTCTCATCGAAGGCCTGCGGATTCTCCGGAAGGTCCGCGAGAGGCTCCGCGTCCCGGTGCTCTCGGACGTCCACCAGGTGAGCGAGGTGGATCCGGCCGCCGAGGTGCTCGACGTGATCCAGATCCCGGCGTTCCTCTGCCGTCAGACCGACCTGATACTCGCCGCGGCGGCCACCGGCAAGCCGGTGAACGTCAAGAAGGGGCAGTTCGTGGCGCCGCGTGACATGAAGAACGTCGTCGACAAGATCCTCTCCAAGGGCAACGAGTCGATCCTGTTGACCGAGCGGGGGACGAGCTTCGGCTACAATAACCTCGTCGTCGACATGCGCGGTCTCGCCATCATGCGCACCCTGGGGTACCCGATCGTGTTCGACGCCACGCACTCCGTGCAATTGCCGGGCGGCGCGGGCGACCGCTCCGGCGGCGAGCGCGAGTACGTGCCCGCGCTGGCGCGCGCCGCGGTGGCCTTCGGCGTCGACGCGCTCTTCATGGAGATGCACGAGGACCCGGACCGCACGTTGCCCGACGGCCGTCCACTCTCGGACGGGCCGAACATGCTGCGCATCGACGCCCTGCCGCCGCTCCTGGGACAGCTCGGCGCGATCGGCGCAGCCGTCCAGCCGTGAGCGCCGAAAAAACGCCGGACCTCCGTCGTCTGGCCGAGCGAGTGCTCCGCATCGAGGCCGACGCGATCCTCGGGCTCATTTCAAAGCTCGACGAGCGCTTCGAGCGCGCGGTCGAGTTGCTGCGCGCCTGCGCCGGGCGCGTGATCGTGACGGGCATGGGCAAGTCCGGGCTGATCGGCCGCAAGATCGCGGCGACGCTTGCGTCGACAGGAACGCCCGCCTACTTCCTCCATCCGGCCGAGGGCGTCCACGGCGATCTCGGAATGGTCGCCCGGGGGGACGTGGTGCTGGCGCTGTCGAACTCGGGCGAGACCGACGAAGTGCTGGCGATCCTTCCGCCGCTCAAGCGGCTGGGTGTCCCGATCCTGCTGCTCACCGGCAATCCGACTTCATCGCTGGCTCGCCAGTGTGAAGTCGTGCTCGACGTCAGCGTGCCGGAGGAGGCGTGTCCGATGAACCTGGCGCCCACGTCGAGCACGACCGCCGCGCTCGCCGCCGGGGACGCGCTGGCGCTGGCGCTGCTCGAGCTCCGCGGGCTGCGTCCGGAAGACTACGCGGCCTTGCACCCTCGCGGCTCGCTCGGCTGGCGCGCTCTCTTCCGCGTGGCGGACCTCATGCTCACCGGCGACGCGGTCCCCGTCGTCCCGGAAAACACCCCGCTCCGGGAGGTCATCGTCGAGATGACACGCAAGCGCAAGGGCATGACCACCGTCATCGATGGCGCAGGCCGGCTCGTCGGAGTCATCACCGACGGCGACCTTCGCCGGCTTCACCTGACCGGCAAATCCATCGACGACCTGTCCGCCGGTGAGGTGACGAGCCGCGAGCCCAAAACGATCCGCGCCGACGATCTGGCCGCGAAGGCGCTGGAGGTGATGGAAACCTGGCAAATAACCAGCTTGGTCATCGTGGATCCGGGCCGGCGCCCCGTCGGGCTCATCCACATGCACGATATCCTCCGGGCGAAGATCGTATAGTTTTCAAGGTGTTTCAGCTTTTTCCAGCCCGGAGTATGTGATAGCGTGGTATCGAAATTGCATTCCAGTCCGACTTCCCTTTAGAATCGACAGAGCGATGAGAACACGATTCGCCGCGGCAGCGATTCTTGGCATGGTCCTCGTCTTCGTCCTAGCGGTGGCCGGAACGCTGATCGCCAAGAGCCGGATACCACCGGCCGAGTCGACCGGCGCGGTCGCCTCGAGCGCCGACCTCAGAATCAAGGAGGCGAACATCGAGGAGGAGACCGGGGGTGTGCGCTGGAGGCTCAAAGCCGAGCAAGCGCTGATCTTCGACGCCGAGGGTCGCACGGCGCTGCGGGTCATCGCGGTGGACGTGTTCGAGCGCGACCGCTCGTGGACGATCGTGGGTGAGGAAGGCGATCTGTTCCAGGCGACGAAGAATCTGGAAATCCGGAAGAACGTCGTGCTCACCTCGAGTGACGGCATGCGCCTGGAGACGAGCGTGCTCCGCTGGCAGGGCGCCGAGAAGCGGCTCTGGACCGACGCGCCGGTGCGGCTCTCGCGCGGCGGCGCGGTCGCCGACGGCTCGGCGCTCGAGGTGAGGATGGCCGAGGAGTACACGACGATGGCCGGACGCGTCCTGGCCGCGCTGCTGCTGGTCTTCACGCCCGCATTGTCGGGCGGCCAGTCTTCGCCGAAGACCTCGGCCGCTCCCGCCGCACAGCCGCCCGCCGCCCTCGGCGCGCCCAAGGCGAAGGACACCAAGGACGACAACACCCAACCGCTCACGGTGGACGCGGACAAGATGGAGCGTTTCGGCAAGGCGAGCCTGGTCATCTTCAGCGGCAACGTCGTGGCCCGGCGAGACAACTCGGTCCAGTACGCCGATCGAGTCGAGGTCTACATGGATGAGAAGGGCAACC
>WNGJ01001684.1_pt1 | contig 36295 bp, 31 predicted proteins | sample 5400611 | NCBI WGS metagenome assembly WNGJ01 (sample SAMN13153375, study PRJNA577476) | soil metagenome | isolation source: 40 cm soil or saprolite under Garry oak tree replicate 1 | place: USA:California | collected 2016-06-15
ACGAAGTTATAGCGAATCGTCACCTGAAGTGCGGCGTGCTCGTGTGCAGGGTTGGTGGCGCTGCAGCCGGCGCTTGACCGATGGCCGGCAGAACCGCCCGGGGTGGCCCACGCCGTTCCGCCCGGAGCGTTCTCCAGCAATGTACCGTCTGCTCTAACCAACAACGGCTCGAACGCGAGAGTGTCGCCCTCGAATTTCTGCGTGATGTAGATCCAACCCTGGTTGGCTGGAGGCGTGGCTGTTGTCACGGGCCCGTTTGGGCAAGGGTTGGCGAGTGATACATCGACTGCGTGTTGTTTCACCGAGGTTTCGACATCGGCATTCGTGGGCAGCTGGGCCGAGGCGCGGATTGCGGTTCGCGCCCCTTCGTTGACCGCCTGGTTCAGCGTCACGTAGTAGTAGATGACGCGACCGAAGTCGACGACTCCGAACAGGAGCAGGAGCAGAACCGGGGCCACGATCGCGAATTCGACGATCGACTGCGACCGCTGGCTGGCAATCCGGTCGGCAAGCACCTTGCCCACCTCAGTAGCCGCCGACCGTCATGTGGGTGTTGGCCACGATGTGGACCGAGTTGCCGAGCAGGCCGGACAGAAATCCCGAGACAAAGCCCAGGCTCAGCACAAGGACGACGTTGATGTCCGTGCCCTTGTAGCTGTTGTTGTTGGGAGCGGTGGTCAGGTCTAGACCAGGCGTGTTGGAGTAGCAGATATAGAGCAGCGGTTGGTTCAGGTCGGTCGGATAAACCGAATCTACATACGGCGGGTTGTACGAGCTGTTGCTGTCAGCCACCGAGGGACATGTGGTTCCGCTTGCATTGGCGAGCACCGAAGTCGGCAGGCCAGAGTGGGTCAGGATGCCATCGACCGAGCTCTTGATCGCACCGTCATACAGAAATGGATTGGTGCCTGTGCTCGGATCGAACCAGCTTGCCTCGCGCGCACCTTCGCGCGCGGCGCCGGTCAGACCCACTGCGAAGTAGAAGGCTCGCCCCAGATCGATGATCCCGAAAAGCAGCAGTGCGAGAACGAGCGCCGAGGCGGCGAACTCGACACTCGACTGGCCACGCGTCGCATTACGCTTTGTGCCCACCGATTTATCCGCCCCGCAGGATCTTGAACGCCATGATCGCGGCCGGCCCAAGCAGGATCACCCACAGCGTCGGGAAGATGCATCCGAGCATCGGGATGAGCATCTTCAACGAAGCCTTCGCGCCGCGCTCCTGTGCGCTCAGCAGACGTTTGTTGCGTATCTCGTCGGACTGGATCCTCAGGATGCGGCTCATGCCCGACCCGAGCTGCTCCGATTGAATGATCGCCTGGACGAAGTTGTTCAGCTCCTCGACGCCGGTGCGCTGGCCCATGTCATTGAGCGCCTCCAGCCGAGGCCGCCCGAGCCGGACCTCCTGCATGACCCGGCCGAACTCGCTGGCAAGCGCGTGCTCGTACTTCTGCACCACCTGTTCGATCGCCGCCTCGAAGGTGAGTCCGGCTTCGACGCAGACCACCAGCACGTCGATGACGTCAGGAAGGTCGGAGAGGATCTCGGCGCGGCGACCACTGACGCGCTGCCGCAGCCAGAACATCGGCCCGTAGAGGCCGATCACGGCGCCAACCGTGGCGAGGATGGCGAGCAAGATCTGGTTGTGGGCGAGGGTACCGATCAAGATGCCGAGGCTGCACAGAGCGGCGGTCAAGACGTAACGAACAGCGATGAAATAGCTCGGCGTCATGCCGCCAGGCCGCCCGGCCAGCTGCAGCGTCATGTAGATCTGCTCGCGGGCCTTTTCCGGCATCGAATGCTCGAACCACCGACCCAGTCGCGTCAGAGCGGGCCGCACCACGCGCTCGCCGAACGGCTGCTGGAGCTCGATCTCGGCGATGGAGGGCGGCGCCCCGGTCTCGTACACCCGAAGACGGCCCTCGACCACGTCGGCGTTGCTGGGGGCGGCCGGCGAAAGGCTGATCACCGTCGCGAACACGCCCACCGCGGCCAGCATCCCGAGCGCAATCGCAACGTAGAGCGTGGTCATCGCTTACACGCGGAAGTTCGTGATCCGTCTCACGAGCATGTTGCCGATGAAGATCGAGATGCCGGCCAAAACGAGGAGGACGCGACCACCCGGGTCGGTGAACATCACACCGAAGTAGCTCGGGGTGATGATGTTCAGGATCCCCGCCACGATGAAAGGCAGAAGGGTGATGATCCAACCCGAGGCCCGCATCTGTGCGGTCAAGGCGGAGATCTGAGCCTTCATCTGCACCCGCTGGCGGATCGTGTGGGAGATACCGTCGAGAATGCGGGCCAGGTTGCCACCGACAGACGCCTGGATCGTGATCGCGGTCACGATCAGGTCGAGGTCCTCGCTGCCGACGCGCCGGACCATGTTCACCAGGGCCTGGGGCGTCGAGCTTCCGAGGCTCATCTCGCGCAGGGCCCGCGTCAGCTCGTCGGAGATGGGCGGCGTCGAGTTGCGCGCCACCGCCTCGATCGCCTGCGGCAGGGACAACCCCGCCTTGAGCGCGTTGGCGAGCAAGCCGACCATGTCCGGCAGGCGGCCGTTGAAGGTCTTCAGGCGCCGGCGCTGCCGAAACTTGACAAAGCGCATCGGCAGCAGGTACGCAACCACTCCGGCGATCACAAATTGCGGAGCGAAGCCAAAGCGCCAGAGGGAAAGCAAGGCTCCGACCAGCAGGAACGCGAGCTGGATCATCACGAATTCGGAGCTGCGGAGCTTGATGTCGGCCCGGGCGAGGTGCTCGGCAAGCGTCAGGCCGCCGTTGAGCCGGCGCTGGCGGCCGGAGCGTTCCGCGAACGCCTGGAAGGGTTGGTTGATGCGATCGCGAAGCGAGGCAGGCTGCGAACGATTCCCGGCCCCTGCATCCCAGCCGTAGGTTTCAGCTCGTCGGATGGCCGGCGGCAGCGCGACGGCGACGCCGGCGAGGAGGACTCCGGCGGCAGCGATCAGCGACAGCAGGAGGATGCTGCTCATCTCACCTCAGGGTCCCCGCCCCGGACGGTTCGAAGATCGCCAGCGGCACCGACTCGCCCCGCTCCACGAAATGGTCGAGGTGTATGGAGGGCTTGCCGGCCGCGGTGTGCATGCCGACGGCGTTGCCCTCGGGGTCGACTCCGGTCTGCCGGAATTGGAACAGCTCCTGGAACTGGGTCTCGCCGTTGACCAGACCCGTGACCTCGGCGATGCTGACGATCTTTCGGGCCCCCCCGCGCACGCGCTCGGCCTGGACGACGATGTCGATCGCGGAGGCGATCTGCTTCTGGATCGCGCGCGCCGGCAGGTCGGCTCCACCCATCAAAACCATCGTCTCGAGCCGGCCGAACGCGTCGTAGGGGCTGTTCGCGTGGACGGTGCTCATCGAACCTTCGTGGCCCGTGTTCATCGCCTGCAGCATGTCGAGGGCCTCACCGCCCCGGCACTCGCCGACGATGATCCGATCCGGACGCATGCGAAGCGCGTTGCGGACCAGGTCGCGAATCTCGATCGCGCCTTTGCCTTCAACATTGGGCGGCCGCGATTCGAGGCGGATCACGTGATCCTGCCGCAGCTGCAGCTCGGCTGAATCTTCGACGGTGACGATGCGCTCGCCGGAGGGGATGAAGCCGGAGAGGATGTTGAGCAGCGTCGTCTTGCCGGACGATGTTCCGCCGGAGACGAGAACGCTCAACCGGCTCCGAACAGCGGCACGAAGAAACTGCATCATCTCTGCGGTCGCGGTGCCCATGGTGAGAAGGTCGGCGGGCCGCAACTTGTCGCGGGAGAACTTCCGGATCGTCATGCACGGGCCGTCGAGCGACAGCGGAGGCAGCACCACGTTGACCCGAGATCCGTCGCGGAGCCGCGCGTCGCACATTGGCGAGCTCTCGTCGACGCGCCTACCCACCGTGCTGACGATGCGATCGATGACCTGTCGCAGCTGGGCCGCGCTCTCGAACGATGCCGGGCTCAAGCTGACGCGACCGCCGCGCTCGACATAGATCTGATGCGGGTTGTTGATCATGATCTCGGAGATGGCGGGATCTTCGAGCAGAGGTTGGAGCGGACCCAGGCCGAGCACCTCGTCCAGGAGCGCGTCGACGATGTGGCCGTACTCGAGCCGGTTGAGGATGGTCCCGCTGCTCTTGATGTACTCCTCGGTCAGGCTGGCGATCTGAGAGCGAACGCCTTCGCGGTCGGTGATGTCGACTTCGTCGGCATGCCTCTCCACGAGCAGGGTGTGGATGGCGGCCTTGGCCGCCGCCACGGATGACGTGACTCTCGGAGGCTTGCTCGCGACGGCGTCCGCATCGTTGTCGGCAGACACCGGAAGCGGCTCGGGGCGGGTGCCCGCGATGACGCTTAGACCGCCATCGCCGGAGACCGCGCTGTTGAGCTCGGGGTGCTTGCGCGCTTCGAGCCGATCCTTCAGCGCCACGCCCACCTCCAGTCTCGCGACAGCATCACGTTGCCCAGGCGCAGGAGCGATTGCTTCGCGGCCTTGCGCACGCGTGGATCGCGGTCAGTCAGCAACAGGTCCAGCTCTTTGAACTGCGCCTGCGCATGGAGCTCGCCGAGAGCCTTGGCGGCGGCCATCCTCACCCGCCAGTCGGGGTCGCTCAAGGCAGACGTCAGCGCCGGGATGGCCGTGCCGGCTCGCATCCAACCGAGGGCGCGGCAGCTGATCGCGCGATGACGTCGGGTGCCGGAATCCAGGAGCGCGAGCAGTGGTCCGACAGCGGTGTGCCGCCGACGCAGGCCCGCCGCCAGCGCGGCGGCTCCCAGCAGCCCTGGGCGGCGACGACTGGAGAGCACGGTCTCGATGAACAGATCGGGTGCAGCCCGCGCCAGAGCGACGACCAGGGTGCGGCGCGTGCCTGCCCTCCTGGTGGCGGCGAGGAGCGCTTCAGCGCTCCGGATGCCTCCGATCCTCCCGAGCGCCCTCGCCGCGCGGTCCGATACCGCCACATGCTCCGAGCGCAACAGCGGAGCGAGCCACGGCACGGCCGGCTCCAGGCGCAGCGCGCCGAGGATGCGGCAGCATCTTTCGAGTTGCAGTGGATCGTCCTCGGCGAGGCCGGCGACGACGGCGTCGGCGACGCCCGAGCGGTGCAGCGCAACCACCAGACGGGTCAGCGCAGCGCTCTGCGGCTGCAGAGGCCAAGCCACCTCGGCAACCACCGTTGCGACATCGAATGCGCCGTCTTCGAGGTCGATCGGCAGGCGGTCGCCGCTTCCGGCCGCCACGGCCTCGACCTGCCGCTTGAGGGCGGCGCGCCGCATGCCGGCGCGCGCTTGCTCCATCCGACCCGGTGGCGCCTCGACGGCCATGGCCCCCACCTATCTCGCGCCGTTCACACTTCGCGACCGCGCCCCTGTGCGGGCCGCGGCGCTGCTGCGCCCGTGCCAGGCCTCGAGGAGCGTGGTCAGCGAGTCGGTGCCCTTTGTGATCTCACTCTTCGGGTTGGTCAGGCTGAGGATCGTGCCGTCAACCGCGGCCTGCTCAGGCCTCATCTCGTCAAAACCGACCTCGATGTCGACGCGGCGCTTGAGCTTCCGCTCGACGGCGGGTCGAGAGACCGCCGGTTTCGGAGTCCGGTTGTTGAGCACCACTGCAAGCCGGTCATCAGGCGTGCCGAGCTGCAGCAGGATGTCGATCGCGTCGGCCGCGCTCTTCAGCGCCGACAGCTCGGGAGCCGCGACCAGGACTATGTGCTGGGTCAGGTCGAACAGCGCGAGCGTGGAGTCCGTGATGGTGATCCCGAGGTCGACGACGATGTACCGAAACGTTTTGCGCAGAACGCTGATCGCCCTGTTGATCAGCTCGGGCGTGACCTCATCGGCCTCCTCGGGTTTGAGGGCGCCGGGCAGGATCATGGGCCCGCCGGCGTGGTAGAGCACAGTGCTCAGCAGGACCTCTTCGAAGGACTCCGGCGGGACGCCGCCCACCCGGGCCAGGCATGTCGTCGGCAACAGGCCCGCAAGCAGGGCCGAGTGCGAGTAAGGAAAGTCGAGGTCGAGGAGCAGGACCTGGCCCGGATAACGCCGGGACAGGGAGCCGACGAGGTTGAGCGCGATGCAGGTCCCGCCCGAGCCGCCCTTTGGCGAGTACACGCCGACCACGGTCGCCTCGTGCAGGAGCGTTCCCCACGTCGCCTGCAACGTCGTGTCGGCGAAAGCCCTGAAGCGCTGATCAGCCACCCTACGCAGCTCTTCGATCACCGACGCATGGCGACTCCCGAGGACCGCATGGAGGCTCTGCCGGTCCAGGGTCAGCACGATGCACTCGCTCTGGGCGTACACGGATGCCTGCTGAGGCCTGTTCAAAAGGCAGGCTCCGTCTCCCAGGTAGTCGCCTTCTGACAGCACGGCGACAGTCACGAGGCCCGGCGGTTTTTCGACCACGACACGGCAGCGGCCTCGCTCGATGAAAAAGAGGCTGTCGCCCGGTTCGCCCTGGTTGACGATCATTTCGCCGGCGGCGATGCGTACGCGTCGAAGACGCCGGGCCAGAGCGCGGAGCACGCCCTCGGGAAGCGTGAAGAACACGGCGGCCTGCTGCAGAGCCCACATCCGCGCGAGCATGTCTTGATACGGAGGCCAACCGTTTTCGGGGCTTCGCTGCAGAACGGGCCGGCGAGAATCCTGAGCTGTGGGGGCGAGCGCCTGCCGTCCGTTCGACGGGCTTTCCGGACCGCTGATCTGGACGTCAGGCCTCAACGTCGTCGGTCACCCATCGAGGGAATCAGCTCTTCGTGAATCCCCAACGCGCCTCGACCTGGGCGGGGCCGATGATGCCGGGCTCGTTGGTGGAGGGGCACGTTGGATCTGCCGGTGCGACCGACTTCTGGTAATCGTGAAAGGAGAGAAGCGCGTATTTGAGGTTCGCATTGAGGGTCAGCCAGTCCATGAACTGCGCATCGCACAGCGACATCACAACCGTCAGGCTGCTCGCGACGCCCTGCATCTGACCCTGCTTGGGCGCGGCCGAGGGCGGGCCGACCCGAATCACGTACACATTCGTGAACACGGTGCGCGTGACCATCCGAGGGCTGGCAGGCGAAAAGACCCCGGTATTGAGGGTCGCGATCACATTGATGTCGTCGCCCTGGGCGATATAACCGGCGACTCCCTGCTGCTCCCCGGTGGGAAGGGTCAGCGCCACGTAGCCCTGCGGTATGGGCAAGAAGGACGATGCCACCCCCGCCGCCAGCTGGTCGGGATTCGACGCCACGATGTTGGCCGTGAGGGCCTGGCCCCTGGGAATCGTCACCAGCGCCGAGTAGCCGGTGAGGTCGCTCAACTTGAGGTAAGCCTTCGGTGGCAGTGCATTCACAGGCACCGGGCTCAACGTGATCATGTCGGCGGTGATCGGCTCCCGGGAATCGATATCCCTGGCCGCGACGACGACCCGAACCTGGCCGGGCGCCTGCGATCGATTCACGAACACGATGCCGAACGCAAACATCAAAAGGAACGCCAGCAAGGCCAGCGCCACCCCAACCACGAAGAGGGGTGTGCGAATGCCGGTCCGCGCCGGCCGGGTCTGAGTTATCGCTGCCAATCTTTATGTCCTCTCCAGGGGTGACACCGAGGCCACCCAGCGGCTGCCGTCCCAGTAGTCGCCGGGTTCGGTTGCGGGGTGTGAATGCGGCCATGAGCCAGCCCGTGCCGAGCAGCAGCGTGGACAGCGTCTTCAACAGGTATCGCACGGTCGCCCGCCGGAAGGTGATCGGATCGCCGTGTGCGTCGCCGACGTAGAGCTCGAGCGCAATCTTTCCCAACGTGCCCCGCGCCGGCGAGCTCTCGAGCAACGCGAAATAGGCCCACGCCACCGCAGCGGAAACCGGGGCTACATTGGCAAAGGCCCTGATATCTCCCGGGGCGATGAGGTATGCCCCCACTCCCAGCGTGAACTCGATAGCTCCGAGAACCAGGGCATCGATCAGGTAGGCGAGCAGTCGCCGCCAGAACCCGGCGTAAGCCACCTCCGTCTTCACCGCCGGCAGTCGAGCCAGCCGGGCTGACTGGATCATCTGGGCACGCCGCTGCACACCGTTTCTTCAGGTCCGAAAACGACCTCCCCTGAAGGCGGCATCCGGTTCGCTAGGACTGCGGACACGACAAACCTGGTCGGCGTGTGATCACCTCCCGCCGGCTGATGCTGGCTTGTGGCCCAACTTAGTCACGGTCGGGGGTTGCCACAACAGGTCATTCGTCCCCATCCCGGCCCCTGGCCAGGGACCGACCGGGACGAATTACCCAAGCCCCAGGGCCGTCGATTCCTTCGGGTTCGCGACCACAACTGCGGCCGGTTTCCGCACATCAACTGCGGCCGTCAGCCCGGCCAGGACCCCAACCAGCATCGCAATCTCCTGGGAGAGACCCGCGAACGTGATGTACTGTGCGGTCGCTCCCAGCATCAGCAACATGGCGCAGGTGGCCAGGGACGCAGCGCCTATCACGCGTCGGGAAGGATCCATGTCCCCGCGCTGTTTCCAGGCGACAGACATGGTCGTCAAGAGCATCCCCACCAGGAGCGCGACACCGACCAGGCCGGCCCGAAAAGCAGCCCACAGGTACTCGTTGTCGACAAAGCTGGTCAGCCGGTCGGGGACGGTGCTGGGAATCACCGTGCCGGTGCCGACCCACAGGTGGTCGCTGAGGGCGGGGATGATGAACTCAGTCCAGTAGCGGATCCGCGTCTGCATGCTTTCCGGGAGCGCAAAGCCCTGGGCCGTGATCAGCTGCTGGCTCTCGATGCGCTGGCTGATCTCGGGCCAGAGGACCACCACCAGGACGGCGGCGCACGCGACGGTCACGATCAGCTCGCGGGGGACGCGGCGGGCGTAGAAAAGCACGATCACGGTCGCCACCGGCAAGGTTGCCAAGGCGGCCCATGTCCCGCTCGCCAGCATGCCCAGGGCGCTTGCCCCCATGACCGCAGCCAGCCACCACCCGGGGAAGTCTCGATGTCGGAAGGCGGCGAGGGACAGCGCCAGGATGAAGGTGAGGAGGCCAAAAGCGCCGACAGCGCTGTAATGACCCAGGGTCGAGTTCGCGCGATATGAGGCCTGGCTCGGACCGGGATAGTAGGTGGCGAAAAAGTCACGAACCCCGGGCAGGTTCAGGATCTCGGCGCCCGCGATCAGGCCCACGATGACGCCCGCCGCCAGCGTTGAGTTGAGGACGATCCGCAGGCGGTCATGCGTGGGCGCCGTTCGCGAGAAGACGTAGTAGACACCCAGGAAGAGCGCCGGCGAGAGGACGGTTCGCCACGTGTCCAGGTCGGCCGACCAATGCGACAGGAGCAGGACCGTCCATGGGATGACGATGCTGCCGATGACGTATGCGCCCACGGCGATATCGAGGCCGCTCACCGGTCTCGAACGCCTGGTGGTCACCTGGTGAATGACGACGCCCGCGAGGACGACGAGCAGGATCACTTCGCTGGCCTTCAGCACCGGGATGACCGCCCCGCGCGTCAGCCCCGCCGTGAGCGGGACTGTCAAGACGAGGACCGCGCATCCGAAGATCGGACGCCTGATGGTGAGCGCGAGCAGCCCGAGCGCAGCCGCGCCTCCGACGGCGGCGACGACCAGGTTCATCTCAGCTCGCCGAGCGCCTCAACACGCCTCGACGGCCGCCGGCGACCTCGTGTCCAGGCCCAGAGCTGCGATGTACCGCGGAGCGAGGACGTCCCAGCTGATCGCGCTCAACGCCACCTTCGCCCGGCGGGCCTGCCCGCGAGCCGCTTCGCCGTCCTTCAACAAGCCTTCGATCTGACGCGCCAGGTCGGCAGGGTCGCCCGGCTCGAAAAAGGCCAGCGAGTCGTCGGCAAAGTAATCCGCGATGGTGGGCAGGCGCGCGCATGCGACCGGCACATCGTGCTGGACGTACTCGAGGAGCTTGGTTGGAAACAACAGCTCGCCGTAACCGTCGGCGACGATGGCCACCACCCCCACGGCTGCCTGGCTGATCTCGGCCATCGCCTCGTCCCACGGCCGGAAGCCCCGGAAGACGACCCGGTCATCGAGCCCAAGCTCCCCCGTGAGACGCACCAGCGCAGGCTTGAGCTCACCTTCGCCGAGCACCCGCAGGCGGAGCTCCGGCCAGCGCGGATGAAGCAAGGCGAACGCACGAATCGCGACCTGGACCCCATATCTCTCGATGAGCGAGCAGTGCGTGACGATGAAGGTCGAGCTGCCGGCGTGGTTTGGCGGCGCGGGCAGAATGGCGACCGGAATGGTGTTGGGAAGGATCGAGACCTTGCGAGCGTCGAGGCCTCGTTGGGTCAGTAAGTCCTGGTTCTTCTGGCTGACCACGATCACGTGATCGGCCAAAGTGAACGCGATTCGCTCGATCCAGCGGGTCAGTTGAACGATGGGATGACGCCGGCTGATCCTCATGCGCGCCGCGGTGAGCTCTGGCGTGAGCTCGAACATCTCGAGCACAACCCGCGCACCACGTAGGCGGGCCGGCAGGGTGGTGAAGATCAGAAAATCCTGTGGGTTGTCGACGAGCACGGCGTCATATCGATGTCGAATCGCGAGCCCCAGCGCCAGGGTGAGTGCCCAGACGAAGAAGACCACGTATTCCTCCAGATACCTGGCCGCACCCGTTCGCTTGTGCTGCATCGGCAGCGAAAAGATCCTCAGGTGAGGGTGATCCCCCTTCGTGCTCGCGATGCACAGAAGGTCAACTCGAACCCCGAGGTCCAGGAGCTGAGCCACGTTGCGCCGAAGCGTCGCGTGGGACGGGTAAGGGTGTTCGCTGACGATCAGGACGCGCTGAGATGCCGCCACATGACCACCCCTTCTTCGTCAATGATCGACTGCAGTCGAGCGATGGCTTCATCGCGCTGCGCCCTCAGCCTCGCTTGCAGGGCGACGCTCCTACGCTCCATCTCGGCTCGGTCTCGAATCCCCTGCAGCAGCGTCTGGGCCATCGCGTCAGGTTCGTTGGAGCAGAAGAGCGCGGCGCCATCAAATCGCTCCTTCAGAGCGGGTAGGTCCGAGAGCACCAGTGATCGGCCCAGTCCAACCGCCTCGAAGGCGGCCCGATTCATGATCCGCGGGTCGGTGCTGAAGACGCCGACCACGTCGGCGGCAAGCATCTCGCCGAGAAATAGCGGGTAGGCGAGAAATCCCGTGAAGAGCACGTTGCGAGGCGCGCGCGAGCGCACCTTGGCCATGAGCAGCTCGGGGTCGCCGGTGATATGGAATTCGATGTCGGGCAGCAGTCGCGCGGCCTCGATCGCCTCGAACACGGGCTCGTTGGAGTCCATGCTGCCCGCGATCAGAACCCGCCGGCGCTCGGCGGGAGGAACGGCTCGCGCGTCGCCGGCCTGCGGCAGGTCGTCGGGCACCATCAAGGCTCGCGCTCCCCACGAGCCGACCAGCGCTTCGAGCTCCGCCGTGTGCAGGAGGACGACGCGGACGCGACGGAGCAGCCACCTGTGAATGGGCCTCGCCCACACCCACTTGGGGGAATGGAAGGCGCCCGTATGGCAGTCCACCACCAACGGCCGGCGGTGGACCAGACACCAGAGCCAGGCCACCAGCGGGGCAAAAACCGGAGGCGTGATGACGAGGACGGTCCGCGGATTGTCGCGGCTCAGTGTGTTCCAGGTCTGAAACGACTTCATGACGTAGGCCAGGGGACGGGCAGCCAGGCGATGCCCGGTGAAGCCATCCCCAAAAAACCGGGGCTGGCCTCCAAGGGCGGCGGCCAGAGCGTTGGTCCGGCCCTGGAATTTGGTCCACGCGACCGCCGACAGCAGGGGTTGGTTCACGATCCAGTCGGGCCGCGCCACGTCGGGAGGCGGTACTGGTTGGCCGCCACCTCGTAAACCTCCTTCGCCGGCGTTTCCGGCTCCGCGGGCGCCTCCTTCGCGGCATCGGTCGCGAAGATGCTCGCCACGACCTGGATGCCGGCGAGCCGCAGGGCTTCTGCGGTGCGCCTGACATCGGAGGACCGCGTGGTCTTCGCGGTGGCGACCACAATCGCGAGATCCACCGTCCGCGCCAGGGACACCGCCGTCGAATCGCGGTCCGGACTCGGAGCGGACATGATCGTCAGGTCGTACTTGTCGTCCTCTTGGCCGGCGGCTTCGTTGGCGATGCGCACGTCCGGGTCGGGCGGCGCGCTCACGATCGTCATCCGCGAGCCGTTCATGCCATGCTGCTGCTGCATCACGTACGTGTTGGCGTCGGCGTCGACGACAAGCACCTTCTGGCCCGCCTTGACCCCGGCCAGCCCGAGACCAGCCGCGATCGGCCTCACCAGGTCGCGCCGCGAGGCGGCGACGACGAGCAGCTTGCGCATGTGAGGGTGCTGCGCGAGCAGGTTGGCGCGGGCCAACGCGTAAGGCTCCGCGCGCGCGGTCAACGCATCCTTGTGGGAGACGGCGATGACAAGCCGCGTGCCGGCGGCCTGGGACAGAGCCTCAGTTTCGAACAGCCGGTCGTCGAACCGGTCCAGCAACACCACCGCGGCGAGCCCGATGCACAGCCCGGCCACCAGAGCGATGGCCAGGTAGCGCAGCGGGTCGGGGTCGATCGGCTTGACCGGCGGCGACGCGGTCTGCACCAACGTCAGGCTTCCCGACAGGCGCTGTTGCTCAGTCGCAAGCGCCTGCAACTTGTCATACGTCGAGCCGTATTCACTTTGCAGGAGGGTGAGGTGCGTCTGTTCCGCCGTGGTCGCAGGCGAGGTCAGTGGACTCGGCGGCACCTTGGCGAGGTTGGCCTGCACGGTCGCGATCTCGGTGTTGATACGCGTGAGCTCGTTCTGCAGGTACTCGCGGGTCGGGGCAATCAGCTGGTCGATGTCGGCCGCGTTCTGATCCATCATCGCGTAAGCGACTGCGTCGGCCAGCGCGGCCGCGTCGGCGGCTGAGGAGGCGGTGACGCTGACGGCTATCCAGTTGGCCCCGCCCCGAGTGGTGTTCGCGCTCACGCGCAGAGCCAGGCTCGTGGCCGTGCAGGTCAGGCTCGGCAGTGGTGTCTTGGCCAGGTTGGGACCGGAGCACGCTCGCTGTAGGACGGGCTGGCTCGTCGCGCTCTGGATGAAATGCGCGCTCAGGAGCTCGCCCGCCTGCAGCGCCAGGTCAAATCCCTGCGAGGCGTTTATTCGCTCGTCGACCCGGAGCACGGCGGTGCCCTGGTAGACAGGCGGCCTGATGACCGACGCCACCCCGGCGCCAATCAGGAAGAGTGCAAGGATGGCGATCAACACGTAGAACCTGTGCCGGATCGCGTGCCCGATCGTCTTGAAGGCGGCCCGCTCGTCCATTCTTCTATGCGCCTGCCGAAGACAGGCCCAACAGGGCAGGCACGGTGAGAGCGAGGATCTTGAGGTCGAGCCCCAGCCCAGCCTCGCGGACGTAGCGCACGTCGAGCGCCATCATCTCTCCGGCCGAGAGCTCGGTCCGGCCGGAGACCTGCCACAGCCCGGTCATTCCAGGCTTGACCATCTGGCGCTCGAAGTACCAGGGCAGGTAGTGCTCCAGCTCGTACGCGATCGCCGGTCGCGGACCGACCAGGCTCATGTCCCCGCGGAGGACGTTGAAGAGCTGGGGCAGCTCGTCGAGGCTCGTGCGTCGCAGGAACCTGCCGACACGGGTCACCCGAGAATCGGCGAGAGACTTGTAGGGGCCGGCCGCGGTCTCCCCGGCGAACCACGCGATCGCCGAGGCCCGATGTGTGCGCTCGTCGCTGTTATGGCGCATGGAGCGGAACTTCCACATCTTGAATCGCGCGCCGTGCAATCCCACGCGCTCCTGCCGAAAGAGGATGGGTCCTGGGCTGTCCGCCTTCACCAGCACGGCCAGCACGGCGAGAAGCGGCAACAGCAAAAGCGTCGCGCTCACGCCGACCACCAGATCGAACGGTCTCTTCCACGAAACCTGCCGCTGACGGGCGACCGCCATACGCTCTGTCGAGCTGTATTGATCGATCGCATCCCGATCGGATCCCGGCGGGCACGCGTCCGCTAGGTCCAGGTGCACCCCACGCACGCAGGCTAGGTGCGGAGTTTCCAAGCGTAAATAGGCAAAGGTCCTATGTCGCGGGGACAGGAGATGCCGGCGCCGGGACTGGCTAGCTCTTGGCCGGGTTCTTGGTCAGAAACGTCGCCACCGCAGCTCCGGTCGGAGTCAAAAAGCCGGTCGCCTGCGAAAATGCGGGACCCTGGGCCAGCACGAAGCTGACGCCCGCCGCCGCCTCGTGGTCGAGCAGATACGCCACCGCCGAGCTGTTGAGAGCCTGGTTCTCGTAGTGGCTGTCGGTGGTCGAGGCGCCTGCCTCGCCGACGACGTACGGCTTGTTGAGAATCCATCTCCAGTTGGGGTAGCTGGGGTGGTCGTCGTACACGTGGATGTCGTAGAAGTCCACCGCGTCCGAGTATTTCGCCAGGTCGGGGAGGGGGTTCCAGTAGAGCTCGGTGGTGTCCGAGAAGGTGAACAGCGCGGTGGGCGAGGCGGCTTTGGCGGTTCGGTAGAGGTCGCGCATCCAGTCGTGGACTGTCTGGTCGGAAAAATTGGGACTGACCGGATTGTCGTGCGGCGGGGCCGGCAAGTGTCCATCCTGGGCCAGGCTGTTGTAAGGCTCGTTGAAAAGGTCCCAGCCGATGACCGTGTGCCGGGCGCCGAAGCGACCCAGGAACTGATCCGCCGCCCGCAGGTAGCCCTGGCGCATTGCCGGGTGGGCGCCGTCGAGCGCCTCGAAGTGAAAGTTGCCGCTGCTTCCTGTCTCCTGCTGGTCGTACAGCACGGCCAGGACGCGCATGCCGTGTGCGTCGAACATGTCGAGCGCCTCGCTGAAGTTCTGGAGCGCCGACTGCTCGAATCCCTTGAAACCCGTCGCTGGATCCCAGGACATTGCCTCGTCGAGGCCGACAAAGACGCGCATCACCTTGCCCAGGCGGTGCTGCTGGATGAAATCCAGGTCTGCCTGGAGGGCGGGACGGGTCGACTCCCAGTATCCGCCGCTCGACTCGGAGCGAAGCCACTGTGTTCCGACCCACTCACCGCTCACCGTGCGCGGGACGCCGTAGTTGAGGCCGGCCATCGAGGGGGCGGCGATCATCGGCGCGGACCGAGACGGAATCCCGGTTCGCCAGGCCCAGACGCCGACCGCAAGCGCAATCAGGGCGATCAGCGAGACCGCGGCCGCAATGCGAGCACGCGAGGAGCGCATCGATAACGACGCTAGGCGGCGGTCGATGCTGGGCATATAGGTCATTGGTCCCGGCCTGCCCGCGCCGCGCCGGTGCCCAAGGATCGATCACCGATGTCCTGAATCCCCGTGGCATCCCACCCATCGGCTTGTCCCTGTCTTTTCGCCATCGCCCATTGTCGGCGCTCATCCGCGAACCGAAACTCAAAGACCGTTAACGGTTAGCTAAACAAGGGCCCCCTGGGTTCGGAGAGAGTATTGATGGCAGTAGCGATTCGTGGCAGCAATGGTTCAGACGCCAATGACTCAAGCAAAGCGATCATCCACAAGGACGACCAGCGCGACCTCGCCGGCCCCGATCGGCATCGGACCAGGGTCGGCGTCATCGGCTGCGGTTACTGGGGACCTCAGCTGGTCCGGAACCTGCACGAGATGCCCAACGTCGAGCTGGTCGCTGTGGCGGACAGCAAGCCGGAAAGATTGCAGAACATCGGGGCCCGCTACCCTGAAGTCTCGCTCTTCGGCAGCCACACGGAGCTGCTCGAGTCGGACGTCGAAGCGGTCGTCATCTCGACCCCCATCCACACCCATCACGCGATTGCCTCGGACGCGCTGCGGGCCGGCAAGCACGTGCTGATCGAGAAACCACTTGCGGCCAGCACGAGCGAAGCCATCGACCTCATCGGCCTGGGCCAGTCGACCGGCCGTGTGGTCATGGTCGGCCACACTTTCATCTACAACCCCGCCGTGCAGGAGCTCCGCCGCCTGGTCGGGGATGGGGAGCTCGGCCGCATCTACTACGTCGACGCCGCGCGGCTCAACCTCGGGCAGTTTCAGCGCCGGGCCGACGTCATCTGGGACCTGGCGCCCCACGACATCTCCATCCTTATATATGTGCTGGGAATGGCGCCCGTCGCGGTCAGCGCCCGCGGCAGCGCCTGCGTTCAGGACGACGTCCACGATGTGGCCTACCTCGAGCTGATCTTCGAGAGCGGCGTCAGCGCGCACGTCCACGTCAGCTGGCTGGATCCCGCCAAGGTAAGACGGATCACGGTCGTCGGCGACCGCCAGATGGCCGTGTACAACGACGTCTCGCTGGTCGAAAAGATCCGCGTCTACGACACTGGCGTGGGAACGCCGATGACAAACAACTTCGGCGAGTTCCAGCTTTCATACCGGCATGGCCAGGTCACCATCCCGTACATCACCTGGCAGGAGCCCCTGCGCCTGGAGTGCGAGCACTTCGTCGACTGCGTGCGCACCGGGGCCGACCCCCGGACGGATGCGATGCAGGGCCTCGCGGTGGTCTCCGCTCTCGAGGCGGCGACGGAGTCGCTGCGCCACGGCGGTCGCCGGGTGCCGATCGAGCTGCCGGTGCTGGCCAAGCCAACCCCGGCGCCTGAGGTCAGCCGGCTCACTCCCGCTCAGCTGGGGCTGGCTTCGGCTTCCTGATCACGCGACCAACGCGGTTCGTGCCAGGCCAGCACGAGCCCAGACGTGGTCAGCTCTGAAGCTACGGCAAACTCCGCCATATGCAGCTTGTCGATCAGCTGCTGAGCTGTCGCCCCTTCCACAGGGTGGCATTCGACCGCGATCAACCTCGCCTGGCTGAGCAGGCTGAGAGACGCGGCGGCGAACAGCTCGTACTCGGCGCCTTCGATGTCGAGCTTGAGAAAGTCGACCGACTCGTAGCCCGCATCCGCGATTGCCTCGACGAGAGTCATGGTCTGGACAGCAATCTCCGCGCCCCCTTTGTCACTGACTATCGAGGCCCCATGCGAGGCTCGCGTCGGTGAGCTCAGGGTGGCTACCCGGTTGCTGCCGGCCAACGCGGCGCTTCGAACGACCACGCGAGGCGAGATGCCGGCCCGATCGAGGTTCTCGACGAGCATTCGAAAGACTTCGGGGTTCGGCTCCAGCGCGTAGATCTGGCAGTGAGCGCGGAGCCCAGCCCACAGGCTGAACGATCCGACATGGGCCCCGGCGTCGATGACAGTGTGTACACGATTCCAATCGATCACGTTGAAGTCGTACTCGCTCAGCCCGAATACATGCATCGGGCCCTCCAGATCGCAGACCCGGACGAGCATCTCGGGTCCATTCCTGACCCGCAGCCTCATGCGGTGGACGTACAGCCGGCGTGCAAGCGCGGGAAAGACACGTTCCAGACGGTGAGCCAAAAAGCGCAGGAAAAGCGCGGGAAACCACTGCTCAAAGGTGCGGCGCATCGTTCTGAGCGTCGAAAGCTGCGTGCTGCCGTCAAGGTAGGGCTGCCGTCGCATCGCGCCCGCATCGGCTGCAGAATGATCGGCGACCCCGCTGGTGCCGACCCGCTCACCGATTTCGTGAGCACTCAGTTGTGGTCCGCTCTGGTTGTAGGCGCCCAGCACACGGGCAGCGTAAGTGGGTATCTGGCTGGAAGGAATGGGCAAGAGTCCCGGTGCCTGTTCTCCAGTCCCAGCCAGGGGGCTGGGACAACAGCCTGGCAGGGTCCGCTGGCGCCCCTTATGCACCACCCTGATCGAAACTAACCTGAGTTCGTCACCATGTCGCTCCTCCATGACCTGAAGATCCGAATCCTGCAGGCCCTGGCGCAATTTGCGCCCGGCGCGACCGGGGTGCGCGTCGCGTTGCACCGCTGGCGCGGCGTCCGCATCGGCCAGCGGGTTTTCATCAGCACCGACGTGATCGTCGAGACGGCGCATCCGGAGCTGGTGTCGATCGGGGACAACGTCGTCCTTGGTGTCCGGAGCACGATCATCGCCCACTTCAACGACCTCACGGGACAGATCCTGGGCAAGCGTCGATACTCGGTCTCCATCGAGGACGACGTGTGGATCGGTCCGGGCGCGATCATCCTGCCCGGCGTCACCATCGGCCGGGGCTCGGTGGTGACCGCGGGCAGCGTGGTCTCAGGCTCGGTGCCCGCGATGGTGGTCGTCCAGGGCAATCCCGCGCGGCCCGTCGCCCGCTGCGAGGTACCGCTTGGCTCGCAGTCGTCCGCGACCGAGTTCTACCGGCGGCTGAAGCCGCTCCGCTCCAGCGAAGAGGTCACGCGCGCCTAGGCGACTTCTCGCAGCCGGACCGCCACCGCGCCGATGTAGCCGGCCGCCGGGGCCAGGCTGATGGTGGTCCAGCCGCTTGGTTCATCGCCGCTGACGCCCGGATTTAGGACCGCGGCCAGTCCGCGCCCGACGCCTTTCGCGTACGCCTCCTTCAGCGTCCAGATGGAGAGGAAGGCCAGGGGCCGAACCTCTTCGCCGAGCGAGCTGATAAAGGTTGCTTCCTCGGCCGAGTAGAACCGTCCTGCGAGATCTGACCACAGCAGGCGGCGGCTCAGAGACTCGACGTCGACGCCGATTGATACTTGCCTGCCGACGGCATAAAGCGCCAGGCCTGCGGAATGCGACAGGTTGAAGTCGATCGCACAGCCCGAGACGGCCAGCTTCCCATGCTCGTCGGTCTCGAGTTGGATCGCGGCCGGCGGGCAGTCGAGCTCGCTCGAGAGCAGGCAGCGCAGCCAACCCCGCGAAGCGATCCAGCGGCGATCTTGGGGGCGCCGACGAGCCCTGTCCCACTCGTCCCTGGAGAGGGTCGCGGACAGCGCGGCCATCTCGTCCGCGGGAAGGTCAAGGGGCGCCGCGACCAGTCGAAATTGTCCCGGCCGCAGCTGTGCGGACACTGGAAGCCTGATCGCGTGCTCGGGGCGAAGCTGGACTACCTCCACAGGTTCCCCACGGCCGCCGCCGAGGCTCGGTCCCGCAGCTCGGTCGCGGTCCTGCGCAGCGTGGGCCAGGGACTCCAGCGCGGAGCCGCGACCAAAGCGGCGTCCACCGGATCCCGCGGCCGCACCTCGACTTTCACTCGATGGCTGTCAGCCAACGAGGTGATCTCAGTGGCCACATCGAGACCGGCCGGCATGCCCGAGCCCGGCAGCCTGACCACGACTCGCCCAACCGGCTCCTGAGTTTCGATTGACGCGACGCGACCGTGGAGGCGCACGGTCATCACCCCGTCGTCCAGCCGCCATGCGTAGCTCCCGCGAGCGGCCGCCGAGAGCGGGGCCCAGGACACGTCGCCGAAAGAGTTGACGAGATCGGCGATGCCGGCCAGGCGCTCGTAGCCGCGGGCCACGTCCGCATGATGGCCGTACAGAAACAGCGGCCGGCGCAGAAAGGCAGACAAGACGAGCTGATCTACCGGGGTGTCGAGCCGATGCCGAGGCACGACCGGCAGCCCGTTGTTCGCGCGGTCGGCCGGAAGAAAGCCAAGAAGGGAATCCAGCTCGGCCATCGCCGCCCTCAGCTGGACCTGCTCGATGGCGAGCGCCTCAAATCCGGTTCGGAACACGGCCCGCATCGTCTGTTCGCTGCAGACCTCGAACGGGGCACACATGACGCGCGAAACCTCGAGGCCCGTTCGTTTCTCGAAGCGCACGGTTCGGGCCAGCGCCTGCGCGGCCAGCGCGAGGCTTTCGTTTTCAGTCCTCTCGCGCAGCAGCTCCTGCGAGACATGGTCATTGCCGTGGATGGTGAGCGAAAGGAGCTCCTTTTCCCGTATGAACAGCTCCACCACCGGGCGTGACGCGAACGTCAGATCGTGCGGGATGGTCGCCATCACGGCGTGGAAACCAGAGCGGCGCGCCTGGGCGCCCAATCGCCGGTAGTCGATGTGGCCGTAGGACCCGGAGTGGAGATTTGGATCGTCGAAGATGAAGGCCGCCCGCAGCGGCGGCTGTGTCCAGCCCCCGTCAATGTTTCTCAAGAACTCGATCAGCGGGAGCAGGGCCAGGAAACGCCCGGGGCGTAGGCGGTCGGCGAGCGGCTCGCCGCGGGCCAGCTCTTCGGGCGCCAGCACGACCGAGAAGCTTTGACTCGGGCCCACGCCGTGAGCCAGCCATACGGGTCGGCCGTTGCACGATGCGAGCACGATGCCCTGTGGCTGGGCCGCGAGTGAGCCGGCCGGCGCCCTTGACTCGATCATCGTCCGGCCGCGCAGCACACGGTCAACCGGCGCGTCGCCGCCAAACCGCACCTCGGCTTCTCCATCTTTGGCGACAGGTCCGATCACGTGCAATATTGCGAACGGTCCCGGCTTGGGGTGGGCTCCGGGGAAGGCGATGACGCCATCCAGGCCGGCGGTCGCCGCGGCTTCGCGTCCTTCAAATGTGATGTCGAAGGCGGCGCCCAGGGCGCGGAACAGGTTGGCGCGCCGCGCCAGCTCACGGGCTGGAACGACCCCTACTTTCCGTCCCATGTGCCGATGTGTGACCTGGCGGCCGGCGTCCGGTCCTGCAGATCCAGCTCCCAGGCGCCCTCGCCGGCCTGGACAAAGCCAAGACGCGGGTACAGGTCGCGCACCAGCTCGTTGCGGCCCGAGGGGATGTAACTCCCTCTCAGCCTTGCGCAGCCGATCGCGGTGGCGCGCAGGCACAGCTCCTCGAGCATCCACTCCTCGACGGCCCGGCCGATGACCCGGCAGCTCATCAGCCAGCTCTCGATAAGCATCAAGGAGCCCTCTCGCCGGCCAATGAGAACCGCCACCAGGCCGTGGTCGGTGAACCGGTCTTTCAGCCTGAGGTACAGATGGACGGCATCCGGGTCGCCCATCAGCCGGCGAAGCTCGTCCTCGCTGCATCTCAAGCCGGTCAGGTTGAACTGGTTGGTCTTGCCCATCAGCTGTGCGATGCGCGGCAGGTGCAGCTCGTCGAATGGGGCGACGTAAGCGGCCATCTTCAGGCTGGCCAGAAACTCGTCCAGGCTGACGGTCGACTGGCGGAGCGCCTCCACGGCGTTCCTGGCGCGGTACTGCTCGGTCCGATTCAGGTCCTCGTCGGTGAGGGAGACGGTCTCGAACCTCAGGTAGTCGGCCATCCGGCGCACATACGCGGAGGGATCCTCCGGCAGGTCGACGACGTCAACCTCCGGCAGCATGCGGCGCACGAGCTGTCGCTCCAGGACGTTGTCGTCGACGAACGTGAGTGCATCGAGGCCGATGCCCAGCGACTGCGCGATCGCCGTGAGGTTGGTCGCCTTGTCGTCCCAGTTGGCGCGGAAAACCGCGATGTCGTCGAGCTTGATCCGCATGTCGGGATGTCGCTCGAACGGGAGGCGCGCCACCGCGTCGTCGTTCTTGGAGACGACGGCGAGAACGATGCCGCGGGATTTGAGCTCGAGCACGTACTCCTGGAACGCGACGAACGCCTCCCCGTCGGCGCCGGTCCCGAGCCGGATTCCCGGCAGCCCATCATCACCGACCACCCCTCCCCACAGCGTCCCGTCGAGGTCGAGGACGAGGCATTTGCGGCTCAGGCCGAGGGACGCGGCCAGCACCGCGGCGGTGTGGCGGGCGATGAGAGGCAGGGCGTCCAGCGCGACGGCTTGCTTGGTCATGTGCCAGTAGCGATCGTCAAACCACTGACGCTTGCCGAAGTCCGCCGCGATCCGCTCGAGGTCCACGACCAACACCCCTTCGGGCGCGTCCTGAGCCAGCGCGCGATTGAGCTCGCGCGTGAGGGAATAGCGGCTGCCCTGCAACCTTGCACTGAGGTGACCGAGCGATTCCTCGGGACGCAGGACGAAGAGATGCTGGACCACCGTCGCATTGGAATGCAGCCTGGCTGCGCCCCACAGGGCACTCCAGCGCTCGACTTCCCTGGACAGCCGCAGCGAAGGCTCCTCGCCCGGGTCGGAGAATCTCAGCTCCCCCGCATGCGGCGCGATGACGATGTGGCTGGGCTCGAACCGGTAGAGCGGGCTGGCCCCGTCGAGCAGCTCCTGCCGGTACTGGTCGTAACCGCTCTCGTGGAGGACGACGTCGATCCCCTCCCGGAGGGCGGCGAGTCGGAGCAGGGCCCCAAACGGCTTGAGCGTGTAGCTCCCGGTCAGCGCGATTCTCGCCTGGCGCCGGGCCAGGGGCCGCTCCTCGGCGGCCAGTCGCGCCAGCATGCTTGCCGCCCCGGACCACTCGACGAACTGGTCGGAGGCATCGACCACGCGCGCGAGCCACCTGAAGGCTTGCTGCCGGTCGCCGCGGCGGTGATATTCCTCGGCGATCCTCAGGCACAGGCGGGCATCCGGCCGCTCGGCATCCAGTGCGGCTTCAAGATCAGCCTCGAGGCCCGTCCCCGTGACGACCATCACGAACCGGCGGGGTGCGGCTTCTCGTCGATGAACGACTGCAGCTCACCGATTGTGGCCAGCTCCTGCAAGCGGTCCAGCTCCTGATCGCTGAAGCGCACGCCAAAGCGCCGCTCGACCTCGAAGATCACGTTGACGTGGGACAGCGAATCCCAGCCAGGGATCTCGGCGAAACCAGTTTCGGGTCCGAGCTCCAGGTCTGGCAGCGAGAAAAGCGTTCGCAACAGGTCCTCAAGCGGCTGCTCGGCGATCATGTCAGAGGGCGTTGACGGCCTCGGCGACCACCTTCCGCTCAGCGTCGGACACCCCGGGGTGGACCGGAATCGAGAAGATGTCCGTCGCGGCGGCCTCGGCCCGAGGGCAGGACGGGTTCGCGTGGTGGCGGTACGCCGGCTGCCTGTGCACAGGGACCGGGTAGTAGACGCCGGTGCCGACTCCCGCCTGCTCCAGCCTGGTGCGAATCTCATCTCGAGACAGGCCACCGGGCCGTGGAGCTCGAAGCGTGTACTGGTGGTAGACGTGGCGATGACCCGGAGCCACGCGCGGGCGTAGAAACCGCTCAGATGTGATGTGCGCGTCGTAGTAACGCGCATGGTCGCGACGCCTTTCCGTGATCACTTTCAGCCGCCCCAGCTGAACCAGCCCGATGGCAGCCTGCATCTCCGTCATGCGGAAGTTGTAGCCGATGACCTCATGGACGTAAGCCTGGTTCGAATACGCCTGGTGCCTGAGGCTCGCGCAGGTCTGTGCCACCCGGGGATCGTTTGTGATCACCATCCCGCCTTCGCCAGTGGTGATGTTCTTGGTTGCATAGAGCGAGTAGGCCGCGGTGCCGAAGACGCCGAGCGGCGTGCCGGCGATGGTTGCGCCGACAGCCTGGCAGGCGTCCTGGATCAGGGCGAGCCCGTGCTCGTCCGCGAGGGCGAGAAATGCGGGCATATCGCACGGATTGCCGTGGAGGTGGACAGGCATGATCGCCTTGGTGCGGGGACCGATCAGCTCCGCCGCAGCCTGCGGGTCGAGGTTCAGCGAATCGTCGATGTCGGCGAGCACCGGCCTGGCCCCGGTTTGCGCGATCGCATTTGCCGTTGCGATGAATGTCAGCGGGCTTGTGATCACCTCGTCGCCGGGGCCGATGCCGTGGGCCAGCAGCGCGAGGTAGAGCGCCGTCGTCCCGTTCGAGGTGGCGACCGCAAAGCGCGCCCCCATGGCGTCAGCAAACGCGAGCTCGAAGGCGCGCACCTTCTCGCCCTGGGCGAGGGCACCAGAGCGCATCACCTCGACGACGGCGGCCTCTTCCTCGACGCCCAGAAACGGCTTCGCGATCGGGATCATGAGGCTGCCCTGGCCAACTGTTCGAAGCCGCCTCGATGGATTCGGGAGCAGACGGTGCAAACGCCGTCCACTTGCAGCCGGCCACCGCACTCGCAAACGTAGCCGATGAGGCGCGCCGGATTGCCCACCACGAGGCCGTGATCGGGGACGTCCCGGGTGACCACCGATCCGGCTCCCACCATCGCAAACCGGCCCACGGTGACGCCAGGCAGGATCGTGCAGCCGCCGCCGACAGCAGCGCCTTCATTGATGCTGACCCCGCTGACCGTCCAGTCTTCCGCGCCCTTGACCCTGCCGTCGGGGGTGACTGCTCGGGGCCGCTTGTCATTGAGGAGACAGGTGTGCGGTCCTACGAAAACGCCGCTCGCCAGCCGCGCGCCCCTGAATACCGAGACCCGGTTCTCGAGCTTGACACGGTCTCCGATGACAACGCCGACGTCGACGTAAACGCCCTTCCCCAAAACGCATTCAGAGCCAATGCGGGCGCCGTCTCTCACCTGCACCTCGTTCCAGATCTGGGTGGCGTCGCCGACAGATGCGGACACCGATACATCCGCCGTGCGGTGAATTCTTGACGCTTGAGCCATGGGGCGAGCCTAGCAATCAGCCGCCAGGACGATCAATGGTTTGATTTGCCTTCGGCCTGGACAGTGGTTAGGCATTTGTCCCGCCCGGCTTCTGTTCATGCACGGCGCCGGCCGACGGGCGCGATTGCACACTATTCGATGGAGTGGAATTGGCTACCGGATGTCCAGGCTGAGCTCGATCGGTGTGCTGCCCGAAGCATTCCGCCACCGCGTGTGGAGATTCGAAGAATCGCTGCGTTCTGCCCTGGGCAAAGACCAGCTCGGTTTCGCCAAGCGTTCGGTTTCGCGCGCCCGCGTCCGCATGGTCACACCCCGCAACATAGCCGGCACGAAATCCGCGGCTCCCAGGGCCGCTACCGCGGGGCTCCTCAGCGCGTCCGCCCGGTCGGCCTTCAGCCTGGCCGCGGCTCATTTCGGCATCGACCTGCGAACTGGTGACGGGCCATCGATCTTCAGGCGCGCGACCACCGAGCAATGGCCGCTGGTCGCCGTCACGGCGGATGCCGGGCCCACCGTCCGCGGCGCGGACGCATTGAGCTACCTCCGGGCCGGCGGCACCATCTTCATCGGCGAGATCACGCCGGCGGCCGACGCCTGGCTGCAGGCCCTGGCCCGAGAGCTGGGCGTGGAGCTGCCTCGCTCCCGGCCTCTGGCGCAGAGGGCCGCCGCGCTGACGTTCTCCGCTCTCCGGCCGGAGATCACGGCCGAGATGGGCGGCCTGGAGATCCAGAACGATGAGGGCGACTGCTTCCTCGAAGCGTCTCCCGCCGTGACCCCGATTGCATGGTTGAGCGCTGGTGGTGATCTGCTGCCGGCCGTCGTCGAGATACGCGTCGCCGGGGGCAGGCTGGTGCTGGCGGCCGGGCCACCGCGGGGCGAGGGCATGCCGGTCGACCTCCTGCAGCCGGAGCACGCCCTTGCCATGTTGCCGTCCTTCCTGATGGTCCGCTCTATATACGGGGCGGCGGCCTGGCATAGCCCGTTGGCGATGGCCAACTTCACGATCGACGACCCGATGCTGCGCCAGGGCTTGCTCGGCCTCGATTTCAAGTCGGCCCTCGCCGCCGCATCCGCGGACAACTTTCATCTCACGGTCGCCACGGTGCCCCGGGAGCTCCACCTCGCCGATCCGTCGACGGTCGCCCTGCTGGCGCGCAATCACGGGCGCATCAGCGCTTGTTATCACGGCAACGACCACGACGGTTACGAGTTCTTTGCCTCCGACAACGGGCACAGCCGGTTCCGAAGCCGGCCTCTGGAGCGACAGCGCGGCGCGATCAGGGAAGCGGCCGCCCGCGGCCGCGAGTTCGCGCGCCGCACCGGTCATGCGCTCGACAGGGTGATGGTTTTTCCCCACGGCCTCGGCCCGGCGAGCGTGATCGGGGAGCTCGGCGCGTGTGGCTTCCTCGCGACCTCGAACTGGCTCGACCGCTACCCGCTGGGCGCATCGCGACCCGATGACGAGGACGCGGGCATGCGACCGGCTGACCTCGCGTGGAACGGCTTCCCACTGCTATGGCGCCGCAACCTGGCTGATGAGACCTTTCCGTTCGACCTGATGCTTGGACGACCGGTGCTGTACTTCGGGCACCGGAGCAACGTTGGTGACGACTTTGAACCAGTGCGCGCGCTGGCGCGGCGCGTTAACCAGGTGGCGATCTCGGGCGTCAGCTGGCTTGGGCTCGAAGAGATAACGCGACATGGTTACGTCCAGAGGCGCCGTCCCAACGTTGAGGCCTGGGACGTGCTGATGACCGCCAATCTCGCCTGCCTTCACAACCCAAGCACCGCGACCCGACGCTATCGCGTGCATCGTCCCTACCTTCCGAGCGGGGGCGCTCTGACAAGCGGCGCGGATGTAGCCCATGGTTCCGATCTCGAGCTGGAGGTCACGCCCGGAGCAACGGCGCTGGTGAGGGTTGCGCGTCCGGGTGCGGAAACCCTCCCCGACCCCACGGAGGACAGGCCGTGCGCGGTCGGGCATGTCGCCTAGCGGTGCAGGAGCCCGCCAACCTTGTAGAACCTATGGACGACACGCGCCATTCGCAGCTGCACCGGCGCCGGCATTCCCCGGTCCACGAGCCACATCCCGCCTGAGAGCAGGTGTCCGACGCCGTCCGCGATGCGCGGGAGTGACCAGAGCGCGCCTGCTACGCGGTCGAAGGCCCCGCCGACGCCACCACCGTTGATTGCCTCCACCCGCGTGCCGTGCACCCTTTCGAGGTTGGCCAGCGATACGCCCTCGGCAAACCCTTGCCGCCGGTGGCTGGCGTAGGTGACTCTGCGCATGTGGAGCGCCAACGCCTCCTTGGCCAGAACGACCGGCACGCCCGCCGCAATCGCCTTCAGTCCGAAGTCGGCGTCCTCCCCGCCGTATTCGCGGAAGTTCTTCGGGTCAAAGCCGCCGATGCGGTTGAAGGTCGACTTGCGAATCGAGATGTTGCCGCCCCAGATGGTGGCGCCCCCACCAGGCGACGCCTCCATGGCGGCGATCGCGCCGCGGTGCGACCGGTCATAAGCGATTGCAGCGCCACCTTTCAAATATGCGGGCGCCATCGGGTAGTAACCCTGGACGAGAACGTCGCCGTGCGTGCGGTGCGCGCTCAGATGAGCTAGAACCAGGGCCCGATCCGCAAGCATGTCGTCGTCGTAAAAGAGAAGGACGTCATGCGCGGCGTGCCTGGCGCCGGTATTGCGCGCGTCGGCCAGACCGCCCTGCCGCTGGCTAACCCAGCGGAGCGCATGCTCCGGCCGGCGCCGCTGGAGCCATGCTTCGGAATCATCTTCAGTCCCGTCGAGGACCACCAGCACGTCGTATTCGTCCGCGGGCGCCTCCTGCTGCTCCAGCGAGTCGAGCGTTCGCATCAATAGGGCACGGCGGTTGCGGGTCGGGATGACGACCGTGGCGCGCAGCGGATTCATCAACTCTCAGACCGCCCCGACGTTCACGGCCGGCGCGGCTTCGAGGCTGGCGGGCCGGCCGATCGGACGTCCAGCGTGGGTCGATCGCATGTACACGATGAGGGTGAACGCGCCGATCACCGCGAGCTGGGTGAGGGCTCCCAGGGCAAACGCAGCGCCGGCGCCGGGAAGGCCGGTCCCTGAAATAAGCACCAACCCGATCGCGATCGTCATCACCATGCCGCATGCGGTGGCGACGGCGTCGATCAAGGGGCGGCCCAAACCGACCCAGACGCTTTCGAGCACGACGTAGAAGGCGTAGGCGCACATCCCCGCAGCGAGCCACGGCAGCGCCTCCACCGCATGCGGATACCTGGCGCCGAAGACGAGCGCAACGATCGGCTTGCCGAGCGCGACGAGGACAACCAGAGCCGGGACGGCGAGCGCAGCCGCCAGGAGCAGCGCTTTGACCAGCTGCCGCCTGAATGGTGGTCCGGTGAGGGTCGCGATTCGCGGGACAAGCGCGCTGCCGATGGCGCCCGCAGGCAGAGCAATGAGGTTGACGAGGGTCTTGGACGCTGCGTAATCGCCGGTGTTGGTGGCTGGAAGGAAGAAGCGGACCATGATCAGGTCAGCCCCGAACCAGATCGCAAAGAGCGCGCTCTGCACCAGCAGGGGCGCCGAGATGAGGGCGATCCTACGGGCGAGCGCCAGCCGCACGGCGCGGAAGGCAAAGGTCAGCGGAAGCGGGCTCAGCAGCTGCAGGACCACGAGCGCAGCCACGTTGGTGAGTCCATAGACCGCCACGAAGACGGTGGCGCTATGGAATCCGGCCAGTCCCAGGATCATCACGGCACAAAACTGCACGACGTTGGCCAGGATGTAGAAGGCGGTCATGGCCCCGAAGTTGGCCAATCCGCGCTGAGTGTTGCGATAGGTCTCGAAAATGGCGATCCCCAACAGGTTGGTCATGAGAGCGGGGATCATCCATCCACGCAAGCCGGCGATGAGGCCGATCGGGACGATTGCGATCAGGCTCACGGCGAGCACCACCGCCACCGCGAGCACCCAGTTGCTGAAGTACTTGTCCTGCTGGCCTCGGTCACCCGCGTTGCGGGCCAGGAATCCGGACATGCCCGCCGGTGCATTGCTGATCAGGACCGTGCCGAAGCTGGCGATCACCAGCGCGAAAGCCATCAAGCCGTAGTTGGCGGGACCCAGGAAACGAGCCGCCGCCACGACGAAGAGCAGGCCGATCGCGCGCGCAATGAGATTGCCGGTGAAAAGCAGCCCGGACGAGCCGACCAGACCGTCGCCCTTCAGGATCCGCCGACCCGCTTCGCGAGCCACGCCCAGGACCGAGTTGCCGCACGCCCCCCAAGGCAGCATCAGTTGCAGCCCCGCCGACGCGATGGTGAAAAGCTTGTGAACCTTGCGACCGTCCGGTGCGGACATGACGGTGAGGAGCAGCCTCCCCTCTGCGTCCACGTCGGGCCGCGCGCAGGAAGCGCACTCGCCCGGCCGATGTCCGATGACCGAAGCCGCCGCCTCCGCCAGGCCCACCTGTGCCCGCCGGCGGGTCAGATGAAGGTTGGGCAGCTCTCGAGCTGCCTTGCGGACATCGTCCTGGGCGTTGCCCGGCGCGAATGCCTTGACCGCGATCGGGAAGGTGGCGAGGTCCTCCGGACCGTCGCCGACTGCAAGCGCTACAGGGATGTCGGCGCCGCCCAGCATGTCCCGGAGGCGGTTGAGACCTTTGCCTTTGTCGACCTCCTCCGGAACGAAGTCCGTCTGGTAGGCGCCGTCGACCTGGCGCAGGCGCAACCGCTCGACGTCCGGCGCGAGCAGCTTCAAGGTGGCAGGCTCGAGGTGGCGCCGCCTGCCCTTGAGGTCGAAGCGATAGGCGCGGACGATGCCCCGGTAGCTCTCGTCAAGGTGGACGCCGGCCTCCAGGGCCAGACGCGCGCGCAGCTGGCCGAGGCGTTCGGCTGCGTCGTCGCCCGACAGCTGCACGGTGCGTTCGGGGTTGCGGGCGTAGACGGTGGCTCCGTACTCCGCCACCCCACCTGGCAGGGAGTAGGCGCGGCACCGCTCGCGCACCTCATCGAGTGAGCGGCCAGTGACCAGGACCGGACGAAAACCATGGATGTGCAGCGCGCGTAGAGCAAGTGCTCCCGCCGGGGTCACCGATGGAAAGCCCATTTGATCGCTCTCCAAAACACCGTCGATATCGATGGATGTCGAGGAAGAACCGGGCACGGTAATAGCGCTGCGCCGCTCGGGACGAACTTCGCTCGGAGGCGGTGAGTGCTTGTGCGATTTGGGGATCGCTCGCTCCCTTGCGATCCGCAAGCTCCTGCGTAATGAATATTTGATCGGTCACGTTGTGAACAAGTTGATGCAGCAGCCAGCGCTCCTCAGTCGTGGAAGACCCAAGGGCCCGCTCGTATTCGCACCTCAGAGATTCGACAAACTCATCACTTCGATCGCGCTCGCTGGTGCGTTGCTCGTATTCGACAACCGCGCTGGCCAGGTCATAGATCGCGTCATAGCAGTGAAGGTTCTTGATCAGATCCTGGTTGCAGAAAGCACGCTCGTCAAAGTCCACTTTTCGGATGCCGGCCTCGCCGGCCCCGGGTTGGGCAAACCACTCCTTGAGCGCCATGCTGCCGTCGATCACCGAGGGTTGGCTGGGTCTTAGAAGCCGCAGCGCCACGTGATCGGCGATCGGTAACGCCAGCAGGCGGAGCATTCCAAAGCCGCGGCGAAGCAGGAGCGACGCTTGCTTCCACGAGGGGCCTTCACCGGCAAGCCGGTCAGTGATGTCCGAGCCCGTGGCGAGGGCATCGCGCCGGGCCAGGACGTAACGCGCTATCCGTCGGGTGAGGATCCGCAGGTCAAGGCCTTGGCCGCGGGCAACATTCCATTCGTCCGGAAGCCACTCCCGGAACATCAAACCTTCGCGGAGACCGTAGACGGCCGGGAGGTACTCGTGAAGGGGCGTACTGACAGAAAGCGAGTGGTCGCCCAGGTAGCCAAGCCCGGTTCCCTTGGCATAAATGAGATGCCGGTGGGCTATTTCGGCCTCATCGACCAGCTCGACGCTGAACAGCGCCCGAGCGTGACGGCGGGACACGGAACCCAAGCTCGGATCCATGGTCGGTGGCAGGTTGATGCGGGTCACAGACCGAATCCCCGTGACTCTCACCTGAGTTGTGCGACCATCAGTCGAACTGACGTCGATCGTCACCCCGGCAAGCAGTTCCGACAGCGTTTGGCGTATGGCGTCGTCCGAAAGCCGATCGTGGATCGCCCAGTGGCTGGCCGGCAGGACCGCGTGCCGATACTCCGCAAGCGACTCAGGCAACTGATCGCTCGTCGAAGCGACTGCGATCACAATGCGATCTCGGTCAACTCCCATCGCCTCCAGGTTGCGAGCGACCTCCCGGAGCGAGTTCCCCGTGCTCGGGGGGTCATCGCTCAACATGATCGTTGCGGAGGTCCTCACGGCCGTGCGGAGGCGTTCGACCTCACCCGGCAACCATCGCTGCCGGGGTCGGATCGTGATTGTGTCTACCGGCTGGTAGCCGGCGGCGCGAAGGTAGGCCGCGCACAGGGGAGCGGTATAACTGCCCGACGATCGCAGACCGACTGTCAGGACGGGACGGACGCGGTCAGGCTGGAGCTCGGCAAACCGATCGACCAGCCGGCCGAAGTCCCTCGGGTCTTGATCGAGGCTTCGAAAACAGGTCGGAAGGCGGATGACTCGAGACTGCACGTCCGCATGAAGCTCGCTCAGCCCCTGCAAGCGGTGAGCGAGAATCTCCCGGCAAGTGATGTTGGGCGTGCCAAAGGCTTCCACTCCACGCACCATGTCATCGGCGAGAGAATCGACCACAAGTGCGAGCTGGCGCTGGAGAGATCTGAGCTGACCGCCGTCCCGCCGGCGCTGCATCCATCGAGCTGTCCCGCCAAGAGGACGTGAAAGTCGATTGAGCCCTCGTGGGGCGCCGTCTCTGACCACCCGCGCCGCGGCAGCGAACATGGCGCCGCCGTCACCCATGTAGTCCTCGAGGATCTGGTTCAGCCCGCAGGCGAGGAGAAAGGCATCGACCAGATCCGCCCTGGAGGCCCGCGACTCATCTTCGAGGATCAGGCTCAGCCGGTGGCGAAGCTCGCCAAAGTCGGCGAGGAGGTCGTGGGTCGGAAATGGCGGCACTCCTCCGACAATCGCCCCCCACCCATGCCACCGTCAATGGGATTGTCGTAGGCCGAGGTTGGAGTGGGCCTTCGCACCTAGGACGATCGCCCAAGCGCGGCTGGGACAGCGCGGGTGGGTCGCCGCCCGAGCCGATTTCGGAGCCCGGCCGCGTCAGGTGAAATGACAGAGGATGACAATCGACGAAGCGCTGGACCGGCTCCTCGAATTCGCCGGCTCGGACCTGCTGCTCAGCTGCGGCACCAAAGCGCGAATCCGTAAGGACGGCAACCTCGAGTCGCTCGAGGGCGAGGACTCCAAGGTCCTACAGCCCAGTGACACGCAGCGAATGATGCGCGACGTGCTGGACGTGAAACAGTGGCGGGAGCTCGAAAGAAAGCGCCACGTGGACTTTTCGTTCACCTGGCGCGAAAAGGCCCGCATCCGCGGCAATGCCTACTTCCAGCGCAACTCGATCGCGGCGGCGTTCCGCCTGCTGCCGCTCAAGATCCCGAGCTTCGACATGCTCGGCATTCCGGAGGCGGTGCATCGGCTGCTCGAGCGCCAGCACGGGCTGATCCTGGTGACCGGGCCTACCGGCTCCGGCAAGTCGACGACCCAGGCCGCGATGATCGATCACATCAACGCGACGCGGCCGTTTCACATCATCACCGTCGAGGACCCGATCGAATACGTCCACAAGCACCGGATGTCGATCGTCGACCAGCGCCAGGTCGGCGAGGACACGCCGTCCTTCGCGGAAGGCCTGCGGGCCGCATTCCGCGAGGATCCCGACGTCATCCTCATCGGGGAGATGCGCGACCTGGAGACGATCTCGGCCGCGGTCACGATCGCGGAGTCCGGTCACCTGGTGCTGGCGACCCTGCACACGAACGACGCTCCCCAGGCTCTGGACCGGATCATCGACAGCTACCTGGGGGCGCAGCAGCAGCAGGTCAGGATCCAGCTGGCGGGCTGCCTGGCGGGCGTCATCTACCAGCAGCTGGTGCCCGCCGTCGGCGGCGGTCGGGTGGCCGCCTTCGAGGTCCTCATCGCCAACACGGCGGTGCGCTCGATGATCAAGGAGGGTCGCACCGACCAGATCCGCAGCGTGCTGCAGACCGGGTTGCGGGAGGGATCTCAAACCCTCGAGCGCTCCCTGAACCAGCTGGTGCGAGCCGGCCTGATCAGCGAGCACCACGCGCGGACGAACTTGAGCAACCCGGCCGCGTTTCGGGCCTAGAGCTCCTCAGGTCGCCGCTGCCCATGGGCGCGGCCAACCGCCACCACGCCGACCGCGAGCACAAGCGCGGATCCGAGCAGGAATCCGCCCCCAAGCCCGAGCCGGAGCAGCGGCACCAACATCACCACCCCGCACGCCGCCTCGACGGCCAGGGAAGACACGCCGATGGCGGCGCCGCAGCTCGCGCAGCGACCCCGCCGAAGCAGGTAGCCGCCAACCGGAACCAGGTCGAGCAGGTCCAGCTGCCGGCCGCACGACCGGCAGTGCGATCGTGGATGCACCAATGACTCACCGCGGGGCAAGCGGTCGGCAGCCAGGTTGATGAAGCTGCCAAACAGCAGCGCGACGACCACCAAGTAGACCCCGACCGCGAGCTCGATCATGGTTGCCGGGTTCAAGCGTTCACGCCTCCAAAAAGAAAAGGGCGCCGACGTGCGGCGCCCTCCTCTTGGCTCTCCGTCCTATCCGCCCGAGACTGTGCATCCTGGCGGAACCGCGGGTCCGCCCGAGGCCTGATTTATCGCCGTGATCCTACCGGTGCCATCCCAGGCATACGCCCAATGCGTCGGCGAGTTGCGGACGTATGTTGGCGATGTAGCGCTCGGCGTCTTGTTGTAGAGCACCACCGGGTTGGTCATGTCGGCGGTGCCGGCTACGCCGGTCCCCGTCACCGAGTCCACATTGTTGTTCGCCATGTAGGCGTCGAGACCCGCCTGCACAGTCTTGTATTCCTGCTCGCAGGCCTTGGCCTGAGCGTTGGTGGTCAGCCCGACCAGGCTCAGGGTCACGATGGCTGCAAGCACCCCCAGGATCGTGACCACGACCAGGAGCTCGATCAGGGTGAATCCTGACTGCCCCTTCTTGCCGCGCATGTTCCTGGCGAAATAACGGTAAAGACTCTGCATACGCCCTTCACTCCTTAATTGCTGCGCTCTCACCGGTGTGCGTCTCGCCTTTGACTCGTCCGGTTGTGCCTACCCACAGTAGGCACGGGGTGTACAAACCTAAATAGAGGGTTTGGCCCAACCCTCTGGGCGTCAGTCCGGGGCCGGGTTGGGCACACGGCCCAGGATCTCCTGTCAGCCCAGGTGCAGGTTCAGGAGGTGGAGCGAGCCGGCGAGGAGGACTATGCCCGTGAAGGGCAGGACGCATCCGCGGCGCGTCTTCCCGGGCCCGCTCCGCCCCACTTCGACTTCCGCCAGCAGGTTCATCTCGACCCTGTCCCGGCGGCGCTCGTCGCGGCGGGAGTCGGACTTCTTCTTCACTGGCGCCGCCTCATGACCAGCCCGATGCAGGTCAGGAACGGCACAAAGCGGACCTCGGGCCGGACGCGCGGGGGTTGGGGCAGGGGTCCGACCGGGTGGCCGATCATGCCTTCGAGGCGGGTGGCCGTCAGCGTGGGCAGCATCTGGTCGGCGCGGACCAAGATCGGCGATTCAGCGGGGAACTCGGCGCCGGTCGACTGCCGGTAGAAGGTCAGGACCGGCCTCAGTCCGGCGGCAAGCTCCGTCGGGAGGTCGCTGCCCGATCCGATCGTGAAGACGTGCGAGACCCGCGGGACGTGCTCGTCGATCAGCACCGCCTCGCACGGCTCGCCGGTCATGTCGAGGAGGATGCAGGACGGCGCTGCGATGGCGCGTGCAACGCATAGCGACTTCAGCTCGACGACCGCCGGCTCGAGTCCCGCGTGACGCGCCGTTTCCGCCATCGCCTGGACCTGGCCGCGGTCCCAGATCACGGCGTAGATGGTGCGCAGGCCGCGACCGGGAAGCACGTCGGTGCGGCGAAGGGACATCCGGTCCGACTGCTGCGGAAGCTGACGCTTGAGCTCGGCCTCGATGTCCTCGTCCGCGGTGCCCGTTGAAAAGTTCAGGACCCTGAAGCTGGCGATGGCATCGCTCGCCGCGATCAGGGCGCGGTTGCCGCTGATCTCCGTCCGGGCCACCAGCTGGCGCAGCGCCTGCCCCAGCAGGGTGGGATCAACGACCCGGCCGTGATCCATCGATCCTGGCGGCGGGGCGCCCTCCCCACAACGCATCACGCCGCCGGGCGTGCCTTCGAGGACGCGCAGGGTGGTTCCGGACAGATCGACGGCGAGCCGGGAGGCGGGCACTGGTTATGGAGGAGAGTAATACGACCAGCCCTGTACTGAGATTCCCATGCCGCCAACGACCGAAGGTGGGCCGACGGTAACCCGCGCCCAGAGTCGGGGGTTGGGAGCGCCTGCGCAGTCGGGAGTCGCGCTGATGCAGGCGCGCAGGTCGCTCACGCGCGTCTTGCCGAGCAGGACGAAGTAAGCCCCCGACGTCGAGGACCCAAAGTACATACACGGTCCTGTGCTGCAGCCCGCCTCGACAGGTGAGCTCTGGATTTGACCGCCCGGCCCAAACTTGGCCGCCTGGAACAGCTGCGATCCAGAGGCGGGCATCTCGACGTCGTGCACATAGCCGTCGTCGGCCCCGAAATACCAATCCCCGTTGCTGTCCGCAACCGGCGTTGTGTTGATTGGCGCCTGGCCGGGATAGGTCCATTGCACGCTAAGTGAACTATTGAGCAGTTTCAATGCGCCGCTGGTGCTCCCAACGCCAATCAGATCGCCGCCGGGGCAAACGCACCAGAAGGGAGCCCGGGTGACGTTAGAGGGCGCGGTCCCGGTTGGTCCGAGCGCCACCGTATATGTCGGGCTGTTCTTGCTGGCGTTGATCGTGACGATCTCCAGTGCGCCGGAGCGCCCGGCCACGACCTGGGAGATCTTTGTGTTGAGGTTGAGTACAGGCAGGTTTGGCCGCGAGACCACGGCGGTGCCGCCGACCACGAGCGGCAGGTTCGAGATCGCGGCGAGGACGCCGGAGCTGCCGTCCGTCTCGGTGTACTTCCAGTGCTCGAGCCAGGTGTTCACGGCGTTCGAGGTCACCACGAAGATGTCGGCGACAGACGTCGTGCTGCCTTGCTTGGTGGTGACGATGCCGGTGAAAACCAGCGGCTGCCCGACGATAGCCCCGCCCGAGAGGTCCGTCTGCTGAGCCAGCACCGGACAGTTCAGCGTCGTGTCGGCGTCGTATACGGAAATGAGGCCACTCGAGTCGCCAAAAAAGGCATAGCCGGGAAAATTGGGTTGGTAGCCGGACGGCGAGAGCTCAGCCGCCGGCGTGGCAGTCACCGTTCCGCCCGCCGGCATATCGCACTGGTAGGAGGGAGTCCCGGCCGACTGGTCGTAAAGCGTGACGCAGTGCCCCCCGCATGTCGGCCTTGTGCCGGCGTTCGGCACGAGGAGGGACGCGTGTCCTGGGTTGTCCTCGTCGGGCCATGCGAAACCAGCCGCCGTGATCGCACCGCCGGCATTGATTGACCAGCGGAGGTTCGAAGTCCCGAAGGCGTACGCGCGGAGCTGGCCGCTCTGGTCGCCGACGACGAAATCGTTGATCCCCGAGAGGGTCTCATGCATGCCATCGACGGTGAAGCTCCCCGATACCAGGCTCGTCGCAAGGTCGGGGACGATGGCGTTGCACGTTTGGGTGACGGCGGCGGGTTTACCGTTGAGGGTCAAATACCAGGGACCGCGTCCGTCGCGAACGCAAACCGGCGGCACGCTGCTGTTCTGAAGGTTTTCGATTGCGAGCTCGACAGCGGAGTTCACCGTCGCCTCAGTCGCAACCCTCGTGGCGGCGATCCGCGATAGCTGGAAGGCACTTGAGAGCTGGGTCATCAGGGCGCCGAT
>WNGJ01000476.1_pt1 | contig 36273 bp, 39 predicted proteins | sample 5400611 | NCBI WGS metagenome assembly WNGJ01 (sample SAMN13153375, study PRJNA577476) | soil metagenome | isolation source: 40 cm soil or saprolite under Garry oak tree replicate 1 | place: USA:California | collected 2016-06-15
CCTGGACCGCGTGAAGGAGCTGGGATACCGGATCGTTATCTTCCCCATCAGCACGTTGCTGGCGGCGACCGGGGCCATGCGGCGGATACTGCAGGAGATCGCCCGGGCGGGCACACCGGCCGCGGCGATGCAGGAGTTGTCCCCGTTCGCGGAGTTCGTGGATTTCATCGGCCTGCCCCAGGTGCGCGAGGCCGAGCAGCGGTACGCGGTCAAGGCTGCTGCGCCGGGGCCGAGGACTGGAACTGCGGATGGCAGCGACATTTGAGCGGCCCAGCGTGAGTGCGGAGCTGGCCAGGGCCATGATTGAGGCGGCGGAGCAGAAGGCGGCAAAGATGGGCCATCCCTTCGTGATCGCAATCGTGGACGACAGCGGGGTGCTGAAGGCGTTTTAGCCTTCACACGGTGAGCGCACCGAGCTGCGCCTCGAAGACCTGGTCGGGATCGATGCCCATGGACGCGAAGTTCCCGGCGATTTCCAGGCTCACCAGGCCGTGCAGGCAGCTCCAGACAAGCAGGGCGCGCAGGGCAGTCGCTGGGCCGGTGCCGGGGTCGTGTGCCAGCGCCCACGCCGTGAGCTGGGATGCTAGCGGGTGGGGGGGCGCGGGGGCAGTGCGGTCCCCGAGCTCGCGCAGAACGCCGAGCAGCTGGTTCATCGCGGCTTGCGAGGCGTCCACGAGTCGTTGCGCGTGTGCGTCGTAGCCAGGCAGCGGCGGTGCGTATAGCAGCCGGTACCGGTGCGGCTGAGCCAGCGCCCAGGACCGGTAGGCGCGGGCGAGTGCTTCGAACCGGGGGCGCGGCTCCAGGCCTGCAGGCTGGCTTGCCGCGGCGCGCAGCGCGTCAGCCAGGTCGGCGTAGGCGTCGATGACCAGCTCGGTCAGCAGCTCGTCGCGGCTGGCGAAGTAGCGGTACAGCGCGGGCCCGGAAACCCCGAGCTGCTTGCCGATCGCCGAGACCGACAGGCCTGCGGGCCCTGACTCCGCGAGCTGGCTCAGCGCCGCTTGCTTGACCTCGCCACGCACCTGCGCCCGGTAGCGCTCGCGCATGGTCAGCAGCTCGGGCGCGGGCATGGCCGGCATCGATCCTTACCTCCGGACGAGTTGACACGGGAAGTCTAACAGGTACTCTCTTGCGTTAGAACCTATAACTATCGTCAGATCATGTCACGGGCACCGTCGGTGCGAAGCCGGATTTGAGGAGTTGCCATGACCGAGATGGACGTCCCCACCGTGTCCGTGACCGCGACAGAGGTGGTGCTGCCGGGCAAGGTCGAGCCGTCTGGCCTGCGGCTGGTCGAGCGCGCACTACCGCCACCCGCCGCTGGGCAGGCACTGGTGCGTGTGGAGTCGACGGCCGTGTCCTTCGCCGAGAGCGCGATGCGGCGGGGCCGGTATTACGGCCAGCCCCCGTTCCCGTTCGTGCCCGGCTACGACCTCGTCGGCGTCGTCGAGGCTGTCGGCCCCGGCGTGAACCGCTCGCTGACCGGCACGCGGGTGGCCGCGCTGACCAAGACGGGCGGCTGGGCCGCAGCCGTCCTGCTGACCGCCGCCGACCTGGTGGAGGTGCCCGACGGGGTCAGCGCCGAGGCGGCGGAGACGCTGATCGTCAACGGGGTAACCGCGTACCAGATGCTGCACCACAGCGCGAAGGTGCAGGCCGGGCAGACGGTGCTCGTGCTTGGCGCCAGCGGCGGCGTGGGCACGATCCTGGTGCAGATTGCCCGGCATGCGGGCGCACGTGTGATCGGCACGGCCAGCCCGCGCCACCACGACGCGCTGTGCGCCCTGGGAGTGGAGCCGATCGACTACCGGGACCCCGATCTGGCCGCGCGAGTCCGGCAACTGGCTCCCCACGGGGTGGACGCCGTGTTCGACCACCTTGGCGGCGCAAGCGTCACCCGCTCCTACCGGCTGCTCAACCGCACCGGCACCCTGGTCTCTTACAGCATCGCCAGCAAGCTCGATGACACCAGCGCTGTGCTGCCCGGCTTCCTGCGGCTGCTGGCGAAACTGGCGATCTGGAACTACCTGCCCACGCGCAAGCACGCGAGCTTCTACAACGTCTGGGCGGGTGCAGGAAAGCCGGACTCAGCCAAGCGGCAGGCGTTCCGGGCCCGGCTGCGCACCGATCTCACGCACTTGTTCGGCCTGCTATCCGACGGCGTGCTCACCGCGAAGATCGCCGCCCGCTACCCGCTGGCCGAAGTGGCCGCGGCCATGGAACTGGCCGAGTCCTCCGGCCGGACCGCCCTCGGCAAGATCATCCTGGTGCCCTGACGGCGGCCGGCCGGCGGAGCCGCCGTTGTCTGGGGTCCGGAAAGGCGACCAGGCAAATGACTACATCAGGACATCCCTCCGGGCAAGCTCTCGGTACGGCTACCGCTGGGCGCACAGATCGCCCAGAACGGCGCCCACCGCAGACAGTGCTCCAGCGCTAATAGATCGGGCCGAACGGCGGATCTCGCGCCTTGCTGCCGTGTCCGCGATGACGCTCTGTACCAAGCTGGAACTGATGCCCCGCCTTAAGGCGGGATTCACCTGGCCAGTACCGCACTGCCCGGCTGGGGGACGGCGGCGGCAAGGCCCCAGCGTTGGCCAGGAGCATCATCGGCGCTGAGAAGGCGGCCCGGGTGCCTGCCTCAATCTTCCCCTGGCTCGTCCGGATCGACGTGACGTTAGGCCATGCGAGGTGAACGGCCAGCCGGGAGCGATCTTCCGCGATCGGGACAGCAAGGTGCTCTTTACCTTGACGCTCGACGTACTCGACGGGCAGATTCAGACGATCCGCTCGGTGAGCAACCCCGACAAGCTCGGGCACCTGGGTCCCGTGGGAGACGCCTGGGCGATCGCCCGCGAGGCGAACCAGGCTCGCCGGCCCACGGATTGACCGGAAGAGCCAACTGCGCTGCAGACCTGTACAAGTTCAACGGCCCGCCGAGGCTGACGCGACGTAATCGAACGAAGATCACGTCTGAGCCGTCGATCGCGAGCGGTCTCGGGCTGCGGAAGAACCGCGCGTTATCCGAGCGGATCTCCGCGGAGACTCAGATTGCTCTCCGTGACGGGCTCCCTGTCAGCCCTCCGTCCTCGGCTGGCAAGTCCGCGACTGCCTACTGACCGCGCGGGCATGGCCAAGGTCTCGCGCCGCGCCCATTTCGCTTGACCCTGTCCACGGTATGTGAGCGGGTTTCCGCGGAAGCGGCTTGTGAAATCATGCACAAAGCGCTTCCGCGGAAACGTCGCGGACGTGCCTGCCAGCGCCATAACGATCCGGGAAGCACCTGTCCGCGGCATGAGCGGTCGAGTCAGCGATCCCGCATCGACCTGTCCGGCCTCGGCGTTCGTCTTTACTGGGCACCGTAGTCAAACGAGGATGCTTGAGGGCGCTCAGTGGGTAAAGCCAAGCTGTACAGGTTGGATGGAGCTGCGATCGGGAGGGCTCGTGCCGCTATTTGCGATGACACGCGACGACCTGATCGAGTGCAAGCCGGTTACCTTCGCGCTCCTGGAGATCAGGGAGCGCGAAGGGTTGCAGCATGTCCTGCGTGACCACATCAAGGTGCTGGGTGACGACCACGGAAACGGCATGTTGGTGTTATGTGACTGTGTGCTGCCGCATGTGCTTGAGTGTCTGATTTGACTGCTGAGCTGGTCGTCGGTTAGGCGTGTCCCGTGGACCGTCGTGGCGGTCTCAATCAGCAAGCAGGGCCCGGAGCATGCGGGTGGCCTCGGTTAGTGAGCCGGCTACCCAGCTGGCTGCGCTGACTGCCGGAGCCGGTTCCTCGATGGTGACCCGGAGGGTGCGGATGCCGAGCGAGCAGGCTGGGAGGATGTCGTTGTCCTCGGAGTTGCCGATCATCAGGCACGCCTGCGGGGGCACCCCCGCCGCCGCGGCAGCCCGCAGGAACATCGCCGGGTGCGGCTTGCGGAAACCGGTGTCGACCGAGGACACCACCGCGTCGATCCATTCAGCGATCCCGAGGCTGTGCAAGTCGCGCCAGTAAGCCGCGGCATTCCGCCACATCGCGTTGCTGCAGACCACGCAGGGCAGGCCGTGGTCTTTGATGCTTGCCAGCAGGCCGGCGGCACCAGGGAACAGGCGCAGCCGGGGCACGGCGGGGAGACACATGGCGGACAGCGCCGCGGCAACCTGGTCAGGACCGTCACCTAGCCCGTAACGTCGCAGTGCCGGCAGGATGAAGCTGCCTGGGTCCTGGGTCAGGGTTCCTGGCAGCTGCGCATCCGCCTCTTCCAGCTCAGCCACGCAGGCCGCTGCCTGCTCAGGGCCGAGGCCGGGAAATGCGGCGCGCAGCCGGTCTCGCCGCTGGGTGCCGTCACCAGGCTGTGCAGGCCAGCCGTCTGGCCACAGCGTGCCACCCACATCAACCAGAACGGCGCAGATCCTGGCCATCCGGTGAAGAGTACCCGCCGCAGGGCGTGTCCGGTAGATCTGGCTACGAGACCCTGTCCGGTGATCTACGGGACACGGCCCAGCGGGACCCGGCGCTGCGCGTGATTCGCTTCAGCGGCCTCCCGTCCGGTTTGATCACGGGTGTCTACGCCAGATCTGACCGGGACGAAAGGCCGCCGATGCCAGTGTCGCATGCCCGCGCTACCGCCGTGACCAGCACCGATGAACAGGACGGGGGGTGAGGTCCCCGCGCCGGCAGGGCGGATCGCCTGGCGGACCACGAGGTCAGTTCGGCTCGGCTGCCCGGCGGCGGTTGTAGAGACGAACCGCCCAGAGGTAGCTGGCCAGAGCGATGCCGGCACTCCAGGCGATGGCGGCGATCGCGTGCGCGCCGACAGGCCCGCCGGTGAGCAGGCCGCGGACGGTCTGGGTGACCGGGGTGAAGGGCTCGTATCCGGCGAATTGGCGCAGCCCGGCCGGCATGCTGGCCGTGGGGACGAACCCGCTGGACAGGAACGGCAGCAGGGTGAGGAACATGGGGGTGTTGCTGGCGGTTTCGACGCTCTTGGCGGCCAGGCCCAGCGCTGCGGACAGCCAGATGAGTGCGAACGCGAACAGCGCGAGTACGCCGGCGGCGGCTAGCCATTCAAGGGCGCTGGCGTGGGATCGGAAGCCGATGGCCAGGGAAACGCCGGCCACGAGCACGAGGACGGCGAGGGTTTGCAGCAGGCTGCCGATCACGTGGCCGGTGAGCACGGCGGCGCGGGAGATGGCCATGGTGCGCAATCTGTCGATGATGCCTCCGGTCATGTCGGTGGCGACGGAGATCGCGGTGCCGAGGGCGGCGGATGCCACGGTGATGATCAGGATGCCGGGGACGACGTAGGTGAGGTAGGCGCCACGGCCGCCGGCGCCGTGCCCGCCGAGGCCGGTGCCGAGCTGGCCGCCGAAGACGTAGACGAACAGCAGCAGGAAGACGATCGGGAGGGCTGCGAGCATGACCGTCAGTGACGGGTAGCGGAGCTGGTGTTTGAGGTTGCGGCGCAGCATCGTCGCCGAATCGGCGAAGGTGTAGGCGAGGGAGGTCATGGCTGGAGGGCTTCCTCTTCTTGGCGGGTGGTGGGTTCGATGGCGGCGTGGCCGGTGACGGTGAAGAACACGTCGTCGAGATCAGGCGTGTGGATCGACAGGTGCTCGACGGTGATGCGGGCGTCGTCCAGCTCGTCGAGCACGCGGCGCAGCGAGGCGATGCTGCTGTCGCCGGGGACCTGCAGAATCAGCTGATCGTCGTCCGGGGTGGCGTTCGGGATCATGCTGACCGCCGCGCGCAGGGCGTCTGGTTCGGCGAACTGGAGCTGGATGTGCCCGCCAGGGATGCGGCGCTTCAGTTCGGCGGGGGTGCCTTCGGCGACGATCCGCCCGTGATCCAGCACCGCGACATTGTCGGCCAGCTGGTCGGCCTCGTCGAGGTACTGGGTGGTGAGGAAGATCGTCACGCCGTCGGTGACCAGTTCCCGGATGATCTGCCACATGGTGCGGCGGCTGCGCGGGTCAAGCCCGGTGGTGGGCTCGTCGAGAAAGATCACTGACGGGTTGCCGACCAAGGTCATCGCCAGGTCCAGCCTGCGCCGCATCCCGCCGGAGTAGGTCGATAGCGGCTTGCGCGCGGCGCCGGTCAGGTCGAACCGCTCGAGCAGCTCGGCGATCCGGCGGCGTCCGGCCTGGCGGCCAAGGTGGCGAAGGTCGGCCATCAGGCGCAGGTTCTCCTCGCCGGTGAGCAGGTTGTCCACCGCGGAGAACTGGCCGGTGACCCCGATCAGGGCGCGCACCGCGTCCGGATCGGTGACCACGTCGTGGCCGCCGACCCGGATGTCGCCGCCGTCGGCCCGGATCAGGGTCGAGAGGATGCGCACCATCGTCGTCTTCCCGGCACCGTTGGGCCCGAGTAGGGAGAAGATGGTGCCTTCGGCGACCGTGAGGTCGACCCCGTCGAGCACGATGTGCTCGCCGAAGGATTTGCGCACGACGCGGGCGCTGATCGCCGGCGCGGTCAGGCTGATCGTCACGGGTTTCCTCGCTTTCAGTGATGCGGTGGGATGTCGGGGAGTTCGCCGGCGGCGCGCAGCGACTCGCGGTGGGCTTTCCAGTCCTTCTCTAGCTCCGGCAGCCGCGCTACCAGGAAGTCCGCGAACGCCGCCCACTCCAGCAGCACCGCCCGCCGCTCGGGCGGCGTGTCGGCCAGCAGCGCCAGGCCTTCGCGGGCCAGATCGCTCTGCTCCTGGTACTCGGTCACGTCGAAGCCCGTCGACCGGGCACTGGTCATGTCGATCCAGATGCGGTCCATCCGCTCACCCGCAGCCCGCGAGCGGCGGATCAGGCCGAGAGTGTCCAGGATCTTGACCGCACCGGCAATCGCGCTGCGGCTGGCCAGCAGCGCCTCGGCCAGCTCCGCGATGCTCTGCTCGCGCGGGTCGCAGATCGCCAGATAGCCCAGCAGCCGGCCCACCATTGGCGCCATGCCGTAGCGGCGGGCATAGAAACGGCCGGCGTGGTCCGCGAACGTGATCTCAGCATCAGTAGGCATACGTAAGAGATTACACATAGAACTGAGATAACACAAATTTGTGTTATCTCAGTCTTCCCGGTCCCGACTTCGGCCACGCTAGTGCGCAAGTCAGCGGGTGGCGTTGATCGCTTCGAGGGCTTGTCGGAGGTCGTTGGGGAGAGGGTCGGCGGCGGTGATGGTGTGGGGGCCGGCCTGGATCTGGATGGTGCGGTAGCGGCGGGCGGTCTTGACGAATTTGCGGATGGACCAGCCAGTGCGGTGCTCGATCCAGCGGCTGACCGCCAGGGCGGCGAACACGATGGTGAGGTGGGCTTCGATGGAGTCGCGCTTGCGGTGGTAGACCGGCCGGGCCTGCAAATCGCTCTTGGCCATCCGGAATGACTTCTCGATCTGGAAGAGCTGATGGTAGGCGCTGATCACGAACTCCGCGGTGACTGGGGTTCCGTTGGACGCGGGCGCGGGCGGGTCAATCCCCTTCGTCACCGCCTACGCCTGCCTCTTCCCCGACGCGGAGATCCTGATCACCAGGGTGGAGAACCCCGGGACGCGGGGCACGGCAGCAACGAGAGCCTGCACCTGGCCACCTTCGAGCGGGCCTGCCTGGCCGAGGCCCTGCTCCTGCGCAACCTGGCCGAACACGACGATTAACCCCGAACGGCCGGGTGCGTTTCGTCCCGCCCGCGGAATGGCCGGGCCCATTCCCGCCGTGCGAACTCGGACAGGAGCAGCGTCGCCGTTCCGGAGACGATGACGATAATCCATTCGGCCGCACCGGAGCCGTGGTCGGGGTCGGCCCCGGTGAGCGCCTCTATCCAGTCCGGACGCCAGAGCAGCAGGCCGGTGGTGAGGGCGAACACGACCGCAAAGGCTGATTCGACGTAGAACCTGGCCCGGCGGCGGATGCGGGTGACGGTCATGGCTGCGTCCCTTCAGGATGGGTGTGGCCTGCTGGGTCGCCGCCGCGGACGATATCGACCCTATGCAGGCGGGCCTCGATGAAGCCGAACACCGGATAGGGCTGGCTGTCGTCGATGACGATGCCCTGGCCTCCCGGAATCTGATTGGCCAGGACGAACGGGACGGCGCGGGAGCGATCCAGCACGTCGACGTCGGGCACGTCGTACTTGTCGGTCTCGATGCCGTGCGCCAGAGCGTGCTCCGCGTTGGCCAGGGATATGGGCCCGAACGGCGAGGTGAACAGGGTGAGGACGCTGGCGACCTGCTCGTAGTTGATCAGGTCGGCCGACGCGGTGTCGATCGTGTCGAGGCGCTCCTTGGTCCAGATGTCTGGCTGGCGCGGCGGCAGCCGAGGGGCCCGGTAGCTGCCGCTGTTCAAGGCAATGAGCACGTCGACGTGGTCGCCGGCCCCGATGACCTGCACGCCGACGCCGCTGCGGCAGGTGAACTGGAAGCTGACCTGGAGCACGCCGAAGTTCGCGGCCGGCGGCCGGACGCTGAACCGGAAGAGGTGCGCACCGTCGAAGGGCCTGGATGCGATCTTGGGGTGCGCCTCGATCGAGGTCGAGTCCGGGAGGCCGGCGTGCCAGATGTCAGCCTTGGTCAGCTTGTCCATCTCGTGGTTGAGATGAGCCAGCAGCGGTCCGTCGTCCGGGGCGGAGTCGTCGTAGATGGTCCCGGTGTCGGTGGTGTAGACCTGCCTGACCAGGTAGGGCCGCGAGGTCACGACGATGCGGGTCAGCGTGCCGCCGGACGCGGCGGGGCGGGTCCCCCCGATGGCCATCAGCAGGGGCGGGTGCACCTCCGACCGGTAGCTCTTCCGGCCGGACACGTCCACGTGGTGCGCGGCGTCGACGATCCAGCGGCCGAACACGGCGATCCGGTCTCCGACCCGCACCGTGTCACCGAACGGCGGCTTCAGCGCGCTCGGCACGCAGCCGCCGTCGGTCTCGACGGCCAGCAGGCCGCCCTTGGGCACGCAGATCTTCAGGTTCGCCGCATCCTTCATGGCCTGTGCGCCGTCTATCTCGTCCGGTACGGCGTTCCCGGCGGCGAGCAGGCTGATGTAATCCTTGTCCAGCGCCACCATGCATTCCCCGTCCAGTCCGAACGGATGGGTAAAGGGGACGTCCGCACCGGAGATCTCGGGTTGCAGCAGCCATCCGCTGAACCCGGCGGTGTCGACGTCGTAGTCCCCGCCCGGGGCGGTGACCTGGTTCCACTCCCGCTCGCAGACGGGATAGTCGTCGCCTCTTTCCAGCCACACGGGCAGGGAGAGCAGCGAGAGGAGGCTGGGAATGGAACTCCGGTTCGCTTCGACGATTTCCGCCGCCCAGTCTCCCGGGGACGGGGGGGCCGGATTGACCACGGCGACCTGAAGGCTCCCCGCCGGCGTGGCCGTCCCCCGGACCTCTACGCGGACACGGGCGGTCCCCCTGGCGCCGCTGGCGGCGATGGCCACGACGAGGATCTCGTGCGGCCCCGCGTCACCGGGAACCCGGACATCGGCGGTGAACAGGACGGCCGGGATCTTCTGCTTCGGCACGACGGTCAGGGACGCCTCCACCGGCGGTCCGCCGTCGAACGAAACCGTCACCGTGTCCACGATGTCCGGTTCGAACCCGCCCTTCCCCGTCACATTCCCGGTCACGCGCAGCGGCGTTGCCGCGGTCAGGACGGCGTCGCCGTGCGGCTGCAAGACTGTTACCTGCGTCATCGGATCCCCCTCGCGGCGCGCGCTACTTGACCGGCCCGGACGCCGAGACGGCGACGGTGACCGGCACCGTGAATTCCGCGCCCTGGCCGACCACGATCCGCACCGAGGTGCGGTAGGAGCCCGCTGCGTCGCCACCTTCGAACGTCACCGTGATCGGCAGCCCGCCATGGGCGGGGGCGGTGAAGGTGCCGCTGGGCCAGTCGAAGTAACCGGACGTGGCCGGGGCGACCTGAACGGGCACGTCACTGGCGGTGTGGTTGAGGACGGCCGTCCGCTTGACGGCGCCGAGGCCAAGGCCCTTGACCTGCATGGCCAGGGAAGCCTGGCTGACCTCGACACCGACCGGAAGGGGCGGCCAGTCGGCGGGGAAGCCGGAGGGCCACTGGTCGACCTGATAGCGGGTGCAGCCCGTGCCGACGGTCACCAGGTCGGCGAACCGCGCGCCGTTCCACTGGACCCGGCACAGGGAGGCGGCCCGCTCCGGCTGCTGTGAATTCACCCCCCACTGCCATTCGTCAAAGTAGCTGCTGTTGCGGCTGGTGCTCTGGCCAACCTTGACGATGTCGCAGGGCGGCCGCTCCGGCACGGTCATGTAGTAGTTGGAGTCGATGATGGCCGCATCCCAGTTCTCACCGTCAGCCGTGACGCTCGCGCCCATCGACCAGTAGATCAGGTGACTCCGCTTCCACGCGTGGAAGGTCAGCAGCCGCCCGGCCGCCCGGTACTGGACCACGCTGAGGTCGGCTGAGATCCATCGTTGCGCACCGTTGACATCGCCGGTGTAGGTCAGCTGGCTGTCGGCCGGGACCAGCGCCGGGCCGGGCACCAGCCCAGGCGGCAGCCCCGCCGACCTGAGGGCCGCGACGTCACCGCCAGCCCCGGTCATCGCTGGCTTGCTGAGTTGAGCCATCGCCCATGCTCCCTTCACGATTGTCCGCTGTAAGTGTTCCGCCGTCGGTGTTTGCGCCATCTGGGCCGTTCCTGGGCCGAGTGTCCCCGATCACCTCGCCGACCCACTCGAAACCGAAGGCCGCCAGCGCCGCCGCCCGGCGCGCTCCCTCGGCCGACTCGGCCTCGTAGAGCACGAAGCAGGTCTCCTCGTCAGGCACGTACATCGAGCGCAGGTAGCGCACTGACGGTGGGAGCCTGGTCATGCTGCTTCTGACCTGGCGGCTAAGAAGCTGCCGGTCTTGCGTCCGGTTACAGGCCGCACGGCAGCGCCGGATCGCTGTGCCGTGCTGAACGATGCTTTTCATTGCTGGTTGCGGAGCTGCCAGGGCTGGAGGACGGCGTAGAGTGCCTGGCTCATCGGGGTAGCGACCCCGGCCCGGGCGCCTCGCCGGATGGCCTCTCCCAGCAGCGCCTCCAGTTCCATGGGATGCCCGTGGGTCAGGTCGTGGTGGAGCGAGGAGTAACCCCCGGGCTCAAGCCCGTCGGCGAAGGCCAGGTGGCGGTCGGGCATGGTGCAGAAGATGTAGGCGGCCCCTCCCACCACTCGGTCCTCGCCCACCACCGCTGCCAGCTTCTCTTCGTTGTCCACTCCGTTTTGCAGGGAGATCACGGCGGTGTCCTGGTGCAGCAGCGGCCGAAGGCGGGTAGCCACCTGGGCGGTGTGGTAGGACTTGACGGTGACCAGCACATAGTCGACCGGGCCCACCTTGGCCGGGTCATCGGCCGCGGTTACCCGAGCCAGCTCGAAGCCGCCGTGCACACTCGCCACCCGCAGGCCCTGGGCCTGCAGTGCCTGCAGGTGGCTGCCGCGGGCGATGAAGCGGACGTCGGCTCCGGAGCGGGCGAGCTTCCCGCCGAAGAACCCGCCGACCCCGCCCGCCCCGTACACCGCCACCTTCATGATCACTCCCGGGTGTATGGCCTGCCACGAGAACCACGGTTCAGCGACTGCGCGCCGCGGCGCGTGGCGCATGGGTCGCTGGTTTCACGGCCGGTTACTGCTGCGCCTTGCGGGCGGTGTCAGGCCGCGGCCGTCTCGGTTGTGAAGGTTGCCTGCACTGCCACCGGGTCGACCAGCGCCAGATAGATGGGGCAGCGCTGCTGCCATACCTCGAACAACAGCCGCAGCCGGTCCGCGGGTTCAGGTGAGATGACGTGGATCTCGACGGCGACCTCACCCAGGTCCGGGACGGCGTCCCCCATTCCCAGCAGTCCCCGCGCGTCGGTAGTGCAGCGAGCGACCGCGGTCACGTCATCGAGCCGCAGGCCAAGCTGTGGCGCGAGCGTGTCGTGGATGAACGCCACCGCACAGCCTGCCAGCGCGCCAAGCAGGTATGCGGTGGGGCTGGGCGCAAGGTTCTCCCCGCCAATCGCGGACGGCAGATCGGCGTCCCAGTTGAACGGCCCGGCAGACAGCCGTGCGCGCCCGTTGACCAGCGACGCCGTTACGGCCGGAGCCGAGCGGGCCCGGTCCGGGTCGGTCGCGAAACGCGCCGTGCTGGCTGCGAGCAGATCAGCGGACATCAACTTCTCCTCACTCCGAGGGGCCGGATACCGGCCTTCCCAACACGGTAGAAGGAGGCTGTCCTGGAGACATCGGTGCTGGCACTCAACCGCCGGCGCCACTGTCGGCCGCCGTCGGCGGGATACACGCAGTTTCAACCCAGGCTGCACCGCGGCGTCCCGCACGCTCATGCCAGGCCGCGGCGGACCAGGCCGGCAACGGCGGCCGCCCGCGCGGCTTTGCCGCTCACACCCAGCTTGAGGTAGGCGTTGGACAGATGCCGCTCCACCGTGCGCACACTCAGCGTCAAGGTCTCGGCGATCTGGCAGTTATCCAGCCCCGCGGCGGCTAGCCGCAGGAGCTCGAATTCGCGTTTGGTCAGGCCAGCCGGCGGGGGGCCGAGGACCGCAGCTGGCGGAACGGCGCGGTCCGGCTCGGCAAAGGCGGCCATCTCATGCAAAAACACACGCCACGCAGGCTCGCCGGCCAGCAGGATGTGGTTCTGGCTCTCCAACGGCACCAGCCGGGCCCGGGGGATCGATGACGCCATGACCCGGGCCTCTTCGAAGCTCACCATGGCGTCGCCACGCGCGTGCAGGACCAGGGTCGGAACCGTGACCTGGGGCAGCAGGCCAGTGATGTCGATCTTGTGGCGCTCGGCGCGGAGCCGGACGGCGTTGTCCGTTGAGGTGGACATCCGCTGCAGCGCGTCGACCCAGCGCATCTGCTCCTCGGATGCACCGGGGATGAGCATGTTCGTGAACACCCGGCGGAACAGGGAATCAGGCCGCGCCCAGCCCACCCGGGTCATGCTCAAGAAGGTCTCCAGGAGTTCCCTATCCGCCGGTGTTCGCGCCAGGGCCGCCCACGTCCCGAACAGGACGAGCCGGGTCACCCGATCGGGATGACGCACCGCGTAGCTGACGACCACCGGCCCGCCCTGCGACATCCCGAGCAACGCGAAACGGCCAAGGCCGACCGATTCCACGACGGCCTCAAGATCGGTGATCCGGGCCTGGAGAGAACACTCTCCGATATCCCAATCGGACAAGCCATAACCGCGTTCGTCGAACCGGATGACCGTAAATATTGCGCCGAGGTCGTCGACAAAGTGGCGCCACACCGGGCTCTGCCAGTCGTACTGGAGATGACTCAGCCAGCACGACCCGACCACAAGCGGCGGGCCATGTCCGTGGACCGCATAGGCGATCCGGACGCCGTCCGGCGCGCAGCAAAACCGGACCTCCTGCCCGGAAGCCTCAGCCGGAGGGGTCGCTGCCACCCGGGCCTGTCCAGGTCGGCGGCTTGCCATGCCCGAATCGTAGCCCCGCAGCCAGGAAACAGGAACGCCCCGGCAACCCCATAACCGCGCAGGCCGCGCTCAGCTCACCCAATGGAATAGCCGAAAATGGTCGTCCAATGTTACGGCGTGGTGGCACAACCGGGTCAGCATCGCGTATCCGCTGTCAGCAGCACTCAGGCCCGTAGTCCCACCCTATGGAACTGCCAACTGCAGTTTCCGGGCGTGCTCGTAGTCCGCCGTCGTGGATGGATAGGCTCTGAACTGCGACGACGTCCCGTAGCCCAGAGAGCAGGTAGAGCCTGGCGTCGGTCGCCAGTGCCCGCAGCCGGCCGACGGGGCCCGCACAGATCACCCGGTTAGGGCACGGCATAGGCGCCCACAGAGGCAACCAAAATCGCCGACCATAGCGGCTACTTGCGTGCCGCCACTGTCCGTGACGGCAGCCGGAGTGCTGCCAGTGCCGGACGGAGCCGCCACGGTTAGCATCCCGGCGCCAGGGTGAGCATGGCGGAGACGCTCAGTGGCGGGGCATGCCAGCAACCGGAGTTCGCCGAGAATGACGTCCTGCACTAACGGCGAATAGCGCGTAACAGGCTCCCCGCGCCTGATCCCTGCTCCGCCCAGCCGTGGCGCACGGCCAAGTCAAGGCTGAGGAGATGACGGAGTTGATCTGGCGGTCAGCTGTGCGAGGTGTGCGGCGGCTCGCCTGTCCACCCCGGGGACCGGGTCGGCGTAGTGCCGCAGCGTGGTCGCGCCGCCGCCGCTGTGGCCGAGCCGCGCGGCGGTGTTGCGCAGGTCGAAGCCGCCGGCGAGGAGCTGGCTGGCGGTGTAATGCCGCCCGCCCTTGATGTCGAGCTCAACCTCGGCGGCATCTGCGGCTGCAGCGATCTGGTGGGTAACCCAGTCCGGGTTCCACGGCCGGGCATGCGCTGGGTCGTTGGAGAAAAGGTACGCGTCATCTCGCAGCTCGACGCCAACCGCAGCCAGCGCGGCCCTGATCTCATCCAGGTAGGTCGCGATCAGCGCGCAGGTGTCCGGGTCGATGGCGAGCCAGCGGTCTTGGTGCGTCTTGGTGTCCTTACGGACGCGCTGACCGCCACGCACGACGTAATTGAAGGCGACGTGCACCAGGCCCCGGTCTAGGTCGATGTCGCGGATCTGCAGGCCGCACAGCTCGCCCCGGCGCACGCCGGTGACCACCACCAGCCACAGGTACAGCCCCAGGGCGGCGCTGCGCTCGCGAGCCTCAGCGATCACCTTGGCCACGTCGTCGGGCGAGGTTGCCGGGATGGGCTGGCGGATCGTGGTGGGCGGCTTGGCCGATTCGGCGGGGTTCCGGTCGGTCCACTCCCAGCGCTGCGCAGCGGCGAACGCACCGGACAGGATGCTGTGGATACCGCGGATCGTGCTCGGCTTCATCGGATGGCAGACATGCGGACGGCACCCTGCCAGCCGACAGTCATGGCCGGGGCCGGGGCGCCTGTGGTTCAGTCGCGGATCACCGCTGGGCTCTCCCGCGACGACCGCGACGCGGCCGTGCCGGACGATGATCAGGCCGTCCGCGGCGAGCGCCTCCAGGGCGTGCCGGATGACGCCGGTCCCGATGCCCTGCAGGACACTCAGCTCGGTGATCGACGGCAGCTCGTCGCCCGGGGCGAGGATCCCGGACCGGATGGCCTCGGCCAGCGTCGCGGTGACCTGGGAGCCGGTGAGCGGATTCGAACCGCTGGCCTGCCGTTTACAAGACGGCTGCTCTGCCTGCTGAGCTACACCGGCGGGAGACTCTGAGCATCGTAGCCGGCCCACGCGGAGGCGAGAATTCTCACGAGCGGGCGCCGCCCGGGCGCAGGGTATCCCGCAGGGCCTCGAGCGCGGTGAAGCGCGGGGCCCAGCCCAGGTCCTGCTTCGCCCGGGTGGTGTCCATGATCGCCGGATGGCTGGCCGCCTCCACCCACTGCGCGGCGGGCGGCAGGAACGGCAGCGCCGCGATGGCCCGGGCCGCGAACCGCGCGGGGCCGGCGGGCAATGGCAGCGGGATCAGGCCGAACTCGCGGGCCACGTCGGCGGTGGTGAGGATCCCGTCGGCAGCCACGTTGTAGGCGCCGGGCGGCCCGGCGGCCACGACACACTGCAGGAACGCGCGCCCCAGATCCTCCTCGTGCACGAACTGCAGCGGCATCACCGGCACCGGCGCGGGCAGCGGCACGGGGAGCCGGCCGATCCGGCCGGCCAGCCTGCGGCCGAGCGGGGCCAGCGGCCCGGGCAGGAGATCCTTGGCGCCGACCGCGTGCGGCCCCAGGACCACCGGCGGGCGCAGCAGGTACAGCGCGGGCCCGGCGGACCGGTCCGCCTCGGCGCGCAGCAGGTGCTCTAGCTCCGCCTTCTCCTGCGCGTAGAACAGCCGGGCGGCGGGGCGCACGGGCCACTCCTCGGTCATCCCGACCGGGTTGTCGGAGTGGAAGCCGTACGCCGCCACCGAGGAGGCGTAGACGAACCGGCGCGCGCCCGCCGCGGCCGCGGCCCGGAAGGCGTTCAGCGTGCCGTCGACGTTGACCGCCCGGATCACCTCGGCGGACGCGGCCCCGGTGACCAGGAACGCTAGGTGCACCACCACGTCGGCGGAGCCGAAGGCGTCACGCAGGGCCGAGGGGTCGCGGACATCCCCGCGGCGGTATTCGAGCTTCGTCCAGCCGTACGCGGCCGGGTCGAACGGGCGCCGGGCGATGCCCACGATCCGCGTCACCCGGTCATCGGCCTGCAACAGCGGGATCAGGCCGAAGCCGAAGGTCCCGGTCAAGCCGGTCACCGCGACCGTCAGGTCCCGCTCGCCGCCGGGTGCCACGGCGCCGGGTTCCTGGGCCGCTGCAGTCATGGCCCCAGCTTGCCAGACGCAGCCGCGCGGCGCGGGCCGCACGAGGCCGGCCCGAGCCCCAAGCGAGCGCTGGGCGGGCTAGCCGTCCGCGGCGGCCCGGGACCGGACCGCGGCCACTTCGTACAGCGCGATGCCCGCGGCCACCCCGGCGTTAAGCGACTCGGTGCGGGCCGCGATCGGGATCCGGACCAGCACGTCGCAGACCTGGGCGACGATCCGGGACAGGCCGCGGCCCTCGGACCCGATGACCAGGACCAGCGGGGCCGTGGCCAGCTCCAGGTCGCGGATCCCGGTGTCACCGGCCGCGTCCAGGCCCGCCACGAAGACCCCGGCGTCCCGGTAGGACTGCAGGGCCCGGGCCAGGTTGACCGCGCGGGCCACCGGCACCCGGGCCAGCGCGCCCGCGGACGCCTTCCAGGCGCCCGCCGTGACGCCGGCGCCGCGGCGGCCCGGGACCACCACCCCGTGGGCGCCGAACGCGGCCGCCGAGCGCGCCACCGCCCCCAGGTTGCGCGGGTCGGTGACGCCGTCCAGGGCGGCGATCAGCGGCAGCTGGCCGGCGTCGGCGGCCCGGGCGAGCAGGTCATCGGGATGCGCGTAGTCGTAGGGGCGCACCCGCAGGGCCAGGCCCTGGTGCAGAGCGCCGCCGGTGAGCCGGTCGAGTTCGGCGGCGCCGGCCTCGAGCACGGCCACGCCCCGGTCCGCGGCGAGCTTGATGGCCTCGCTGATCCGCTCGTCGTGCTGCACCCGGGAGCCGACGTACAGGACCGCCGAGGGCACCCCGGCCCGCAGCGACTCGACCACCGGGTTGCGCCCGGCGACGAACTCGGCCGCCTCCCCGGCGCCGCGCGGCGCCCGCGCCGCGGGGCCGGACGACGCGAAGGAGGAGCCAGCGCCACGCGGCGGCCGGGCGGACGGGGCAGGCGGCGAGTACGAGGCAGGACCGTCGGCCGAGCGCCGGCCGCGGGACCCGCCCGGGGCCGCCGGGCCCCCCTGGGACGCCGGGGCGCCCGGGGACGAAGCGCCCGCCGCGCGCCGCTGCGCCGGGTGGCCCGGCCGCAGGGCCGCGGGCGGGGTCGGTCCCTTTCCCTCGAGCTTGCGCCGCCCCTGCCCGCCGGTGCCCGTCCGTGGCTTGCCCGACTTGGTCTGGCCCGATCCAGGACGACCGACCCTGGCGCGACCGGCACCAGAACGGCCGGCACCAGAACGGCCAGCACCAGAACGGCCAGCACCAGAACGGCCAGATCGTGAGCTCCCGGTTTCGCTCAACGCTTCAGCTCCCATCGCGGGCCTTCGGGAGTGTCCTCGACGAGGACGCCGATCTCCTCCAGGCCGTCCCTGATCGCGTCCGCGGTGGCGTAGTCCCGGCGCGCCCGGGCCGCGTCCCGCTGCTGCAGGGTCAGCTTTACCAGCGATCCGAGCACGTCCCGCAGCCGGTCGCCGACGCCAGGTCCGCCCGCCGGGCCCGCCCAGTGTGAGCCAGCCCCGTGTGAGCCAGCCCCGTGTGAGTCAGCCCCGTGTGAGCCAGCCCAGTGCGGGGCGAGCGGGTCAAGGCCGAGCACGTCCAGCATGGCCCGCAACCGGACCAGACTGGCCCGGACGCCCGCCTTGTCGGATATGGCCAGCGCCTGGTTGCCGTCCCGGACGCAGGCGTGCGCCGCGGCCAGCGCCGCCGGGACGCCGAGGTCCTCATCCATGGCCGAACGGAACGACACCGGCAGCCCGAGCGGCTCCTCCCCCGGGCCCGCCGCGGCGTCCGGCCCGAGGCGGCCCATCACGAGGCGGCCCATCCCCAGGCGGCTGAGCACCTCGGTGGCGCGCACCACGAAGCGCTCGATCCGCTGGTACGCGGCGACCGCCTCCTCCAGCGCTTCCTCGGAGTACTCGAGCAGGGAGCGGTAGTGCGCCTGGACCAGGTAGTAGCGGAGCTCGGGCGGCCGCACGCGGGTCAGCACGTCGGTGACGAGCAGCGAGTTGCCGACCGACTTGCTCATCTTCGCCCCGGCCAGCCCGAGCAGCCCGTTGTGCACCCAGTACCGGGCGAAGCCGTCGCCCGCCGCGCGGGACTGGGCGATCTCGTTCTCGTGGTGCGGGAAGATCAGGTCCATCCCGCCGCCGTGGATGTCGAACGCCGGCCCGAGGTACTTGGTGGCCATGGCCGAGCATTCCAGGTGCCAGCCCGGCCGGCCAGGGCCCCACGGGGTTTCCCAGTTGGGCTCCCCCGGCTTCGCGCCCTTCCACAGGGTGAAGTCGCGCGGGTCGCGCTTGGCAGTGCCCTCTCCCGGGACGTCGTCGGAGTCCTCGGCCGGCCACATCTGGTCGAGGCGCTGGCCGGACAGCGCGCCGTAGTCCGGGTAGGAGCTCACGTCGAAGTACACGTCCCGGCCGGCCGGGTAGGCGTGGCCGCCCTCGATGAGGCGGCGGATAAGCACGATCATCTCCGGGATGTGCCCGGTGGCGCGCGGCTCGACGTCCGGCGGCCGGACGCCGAGCGCGTCGTAGGCCCAGGTGAACGCGCGCTGGTTGCGTTCGGCCACGATCCAGGGCGGGACGCTCTCCTGCTGGGCGGTGCGCAGGATCTTGTCCTCGATGTCGGTGACGTTGCGGCAGAAGGTCACCCGGTACCCGCTGGCCTCGAGCCAGCGGATCAGCACGTCGAAGCAGACCGCGGACCGCAGGTGGCCGATGTGCGGCGGCGCCTGCACGGTGGCGCCGCACAGGTACACCGACGCCTGCCCCGGCGTGATCGGCGTGAACTCGCGCACCGCTCGGGCGGCGGTGTCATGCAGGTGCAACGTCACGCTGACAAGGTTAAGGGATACGGGGAGATACAGGGGAGATACGGATTCGGGGGGGCTGAAGGGGACCGGCCGGGCCTACGAGGCGGCTTACGAAACCGCGGGCATTAGCTCTGCTGGCATCAGCAGGGCGGTGGCGATCGCGGCGATGCCCTCGCCGCGGCCGGTCAGGCCGAGCCCGTCGGTCGTGGTGGCGGACACGCTGACCGAGGCGCCGGCCAGCGCCTCGGTCAGCACTTTCTCCGCTTCGGCGCGCCGAGGCGCGACCCGCGGCCGGTTCCCTATCACCTGGACCGCGACGTTGCCGATGACAAACCCAGCGTCGCTGACCAGCCGGGACGTCTCGCGCAGCAGCGCGACGCCGGACGCCCCGGCCCACTCGGACCGGGAGGTGCCGAAGTTCTCGCCAAGATCGCCGAGCCCCGCCGCGGACAGCAGCGCCGTGCAGACGGCGTGCGCGGCGACGTCTCCGTCCGAATGCCCATCCAGGCCCGCCTCGCCCGGCCAAAGCAAGCCAGCCAGGTAAAGCTCACGCGAGGCGGTCAGCGGATGTACGTCAACTCCGACCCCCACCCGGGGGATGGGAACGCTCAGGTCGCCAGGACCTCGTCGAGCAGGGCTTCGGCCTTGTCCTCGTTGGTCTTCTCGGCCAGCGCGAGCTCGCTCACCAGGATCTGCCGCGCCTTCGCGAGCATGCGCTTCTCGCCCGCGGACAGGCCGCGTTCCCGGTCCCGCCGCCACAGGTCCCGAACGACCTCGGCCACCTTGTTCACGTCACCGGAAGCGAGCTTCTCCAGGTTGGCCTTGTACCGTCTGGACCAGTTGGTCGGCTCTTCGGTGTGCGGCGCCCGTAGCACCTCGAACACCCGCTCAAGCCCTTCGGCGCCTACGACGTCACGCACGCCTACCAGCTCGGCATTGTCCGCGGGGACGCGCACGGTCAGGTCGCCCTTGTCGACCTTGAGGACCAGATAGGTCTTATCCTCGCCCTTGATGGTGCGAGTCTCGACCGCTTCGATGCGAGCAGCCCCGTGATGGGGATAGACGACGGTATCGCCGACCTTGAAAGACATGTGGCAAGTACCCCTTCCGCTGAAGACCATCTTACCACGTCGGACGGTGTCGATAAAACGCCCATGGGGGTAAATATGCAGGTCAGTAAGGTGGTCCCCAGCCCGTACCCACACCATTCAGCTGGTCGTGCCGACCCCGGCACGACCACTCGAGGGCTTACTGCGCTCCTTCCAGTCTACCCGAGTCAGTGAAAAGAGCTCTGCATCTTGCCGATTGACGGGGTGTTGGCCCGGGGGGGAGGACCTCACAAACCCTCGCTGGGGCTCATACTGGTTAGCGAGGGTCCAATTCGCGCCGGAGGTGACGGTGAATCCTGGCGGCGGATCGGGATGGGACGAGCCTCCGCTCGACATCCAGATCCCGGATGACGCGCGTGAGCTCGATCGTGACGTGCTGGCCTACCACCGGGAACTGCGCGCGAAACGCCGCCGGAACCGGCTGCGGCGGCTGGCGGGCCCCTTCGCCGCCCACGGCAGCGTCATGCCGCTGCTGGCGAGCATCCTGGCCGTGTGCCTGGTGGCGGGCGCGATGCTGTCGGTGGCCACGTTCAGCCCGGCGACGCCGCCCGCCGAGCGGACGCCCCGGCCGACGACGGCGGCCTCCACCGTCCGGCCCACGCCGGCGCGGTCGAGCGCCCCGGCCTCGGCTAGCCCTTCGGGCCCCGACAGGGCCGGCCGCTCGGCCAGCAGTTCGGCCAGCCCGTCGGCCTCGTCCACCCGGCCCAGCCCGTCCGGCTCCGGCTCACCTGGAGCCCCGCGTTAGCTCCGGGCGGCGTGACCGCTACGATTTTCTTCCGTCCGAAGGAAGTGAGTCGAGGAGGCCGTTAAGGTGACGCGCTGGAACCGCCGCCTGCTGTTCGGCGCCATCGCCCTGCTGGTCCCGGCGCTGGCCGGCTGCGAGGCCGGCTACAACGCGCCGACGCTGACCTTCCACCCGGCCAACTTCGGGGTCAACACGATCCAGAACGGCATCACCATCGACAACGCGTTCGTGCTCGGGCCCCCGCCCGGTTCGGCGCTGCCGCCCGGCGGCCGGGCGGGCCTCTTCCTCGCGATCCAGGCGCAGAACGGCGACCGCCTGGTCTCGGTGAGCGCCCCGGGCGCCGCGACCGAGGTGAGGATCGCCGGCGGTTCGGTCAACCTGCCGGCCCTGACGGTGGTGGACCTGAGCGGCCCGGTGCCGAAGGTGGTGCTCACCGGGCTGGCCAGCCAGCTCGGCGGCGGGGAGACGGTCCAGCTGAGCTTCAACTTCGCCGAGGCGGGGACGATCAGCCTGGCCGTGCCGGTCGAGCCGCACGCCTACGAGTACGCGACTTACGCCCCGCCGCCCGTCCCGGCCCCGTCGGCCAGCGGGTCGGCGTCGGCCAGCGCCTCCGCCAGCCCATCGGCCACGCCGTAGCGGGGCCGGGGCTCCGCACCCGGCCCGTTCGGGATAATAATCCCAAACGGACTGGCGTTCCCGCCCGTCAGGCTGCTGACTCGAACTTGTAGCCCAGGCCGCGCACGGTGACGATGTGCTGCGGCTTGGCCGGGTCGACCTCGATCTTGGCCCGCAGCCGCTTGATGTGCACGTCCAGCGTCTTGGTGTCGCCCACGTAGTCCGCGCCCCAGACCCGGTCGATGAGCTGCATCCTGGTCAGCACCCGGTCCGCGTTGCGCAGCAGCACCTGGAGCAGCTCGAACTCCTTCAGCGGCAGCTGCACGGTGCCGCCCCGGACGGTGACCACGTGCCGGTCCACGTCCATCCGCACCGGCCCGGACTCCAGCGCCGTCTCGGCCACGTCGTCGGGCTCGCCGCGGCGCCGGAGCACCGCGCGCATCCGGGCGACGAGCTCGCGGGAGGAGAACGGCTTGGTCACGTAGTCGTCGGCGCCGAGCTCCAGCCCGACCACCTTGTCGATCTCGCTGTCCTTGGCGGTCAGCATGATCACCGGCACGGTGGACCGCTCCCGCAGCGACCGGCACACTTCGCTGCCCGGCAGGCCCGGCAGCATCAGGTCGAGCAGGACCAGGTCGGCGCCCGTCCGGTCGAAGGTGTCGAGCGCGTCGGGGCCGGTCGAGCAGACCGCGACCTCGAACCCCTCCTTGCGCAGCAGGTACGAGATGGCGTCGCTGAACGAGTCTTCGTCCTCAACTACCAGCACGCGTGTCACTTGGGTCCTCCCTGGAGGCTACCGGTGCTCTCGGGTTCTGTGCGGCTCGGTTATGTGCAGCTCGGTTCTGTGCAGCTCGGTTCTGTGCGGCTCGGTTATGGGGCTGGCGCGGCTAACGCGGCGCCGGTGCTGGCATGTTCGCTCCGCAGCGGTACGGACAGGGTGAAGGTGGACCCGGCGCCCTCGACGCTGCGCACCGTGACCTTGCCGTTGTGGGCCGCCATCACGTGCTTGACGATGGCCAGCCCGAGGCCGGTGCCGCCGGTCGCGCGCGACCGCGCCGGATCGACCCGGTAGAAGCGCTCGAAGATCCGCTCCAGGTCGCGCTCGGGGATGCCGATGCCCTGGTCGGCCACGCTGAGCTCGGCGTTGCCTTCGGGGGTCCTCTTGGTGCTGATGACCACCCGGGTCCGCTCGGGGCTGTACGCCACCGCGTTCTCCAGCAGGTTGCGCAGCGCGGTGACCAGCAGGTCCTCGTCGCCCAGAACGGTCAGGCCGCGGCTGCCGACCGAGGCGAGCGTGATGCCGCGCGCGTTCGCCTTCATCCGGCAGCGGTCCACCGCCTCGGCCACCACCGCGTCGATGTCGACCGGGCGCGGATCGGGCACCGGTTCGGCCGCCTGGATCCTGGACAGCGTGATCAGGTCCTGGACCAGGTTGGTCAGCCGTTGCGCCTCCTGCCGCATCTTGCCCGCGAAGCGGCGCACCGCCTCGGCGTCGTCGGCGGCGTCCTCGATCGTCTCGGCCAGCAGCGCCAGCGCGCCCACCGGCGTCTTGAGCTCGTGGCTGGTGTTGGCGACGAAGTCCCGCCTGACCTCCTCCACCCGCCGGCTCTCGGTCTGGTCCTCGGCGAGCACCAGCACCAGGCCGCCGCCGCCGACGGCGCCGCCGAGCGGCGCCACCCGGACCGCGAAGCTGGTCGTCCGGCCGCCGAACCTGGGCACCGGGACCTCGAACTCGCCTTCCCTGATCTCGCCGTCCCTGCGCACCTGGCGGGCCAGCGCGGCCAGCTCGCTGACCATCAGGCGATCGCCCTTGACCAGCCCGAACGCGCGTGCCGCGGCGCTCGCCCGCAGCACCTTGTCGTTGCTGTCGACGACCACGGCCGAGGAGGAGAGCACAGACAGGACCGAGGCGATGCCCGGCGGCAGCCGGACGGGCTGCTGCGCCGCCCTCATCCGGGCGCCGCGGGCCTGCCGCGCGGCACCGCCGGACCCCGAGGGCCTGGACCTTAGCGCCACTCGATCTCCGTAATCGGCGCAGGCCGAGGCGTTGACCAGTGAAGACTCACGTGCCTAATGGTATGCGCAGCACCAGGCTACAGAACAGCGCGATGCTACCCGCCTGGGCGATATTCGAAGGTTGTTCACCTTGCGGTAAACATCCCTTAATGCCGGATTCACCCGCTTATCAGTGCTAGCGGCCCTGGTTCCTGACAGCTTCGGCCGCTTCCGCCGCGGCGTCCGGGTCCAGGTACCTGCCGCCCGGGGTGACCGGCCGGAACGCGTCGTCGAGCTGGTACACGAGCGGGATGCCGGTCGGGATGTTCAGCTCGGCGATGGCGCCGTCGCTGATCCCGTCCAGGTGCTTGACCAGCGCGCGCAGCGAGTTGCCGTGCGCCACGATCAGCACCGTCCGGTCGTGGCCGAGGTCGGGCACCACGGCGTCGTACCAGTAGGGCAGCATGCGCGCCATGACGTCCTTCAGGCACTCGCTGCGCGGCCTGGCCTCCGGCGGAAGGGCCGCGTACCTGGCGTCGCCGACCTGGGAATACTGGTCGTCGTCGGCGATCGGCGGCGGCGGCACGTCGTAGGAGCGGCGCCACAGCATGAACTGCTCGTCGCCGAACTCCCGCCTGGTCGCGGCCTTGTCCTTGCCCTGCAGCGCGCCGTAGTGCCGCTCGTTCAGCCGCCAGGACCGGCGCACCGGCAGCCAGAGCAGGCCGGCTTCCTCCAGGGCGATGTTGGCGGTCTGGATGGCGCGGGTCAGCACCGAGGTGTGCACCACGCCGGGTTCGAGCCCCGACTGCGCGAGCAGCTTGCCGCCGCTCGCGGCCTCCTGCGCCCCGGTCGCCGACAGCCCCACGTCCACCCACCCGGTGAACAGGCCCTTGGAGTTCCAGTCGCTCTCGCCGTGACGAAGCAGCACCAGCGTCCTCATGGCCAGAAAGCCTAGCCTGGGAACAGGCGGCGGCTTGACGCGGTTGCTTAGAACGTGCAGCCAGTGCTGAGCCGCGCCCGACGACGGGTCACCCCGCGGCGGATCGCAACTATCAGCGTGCACACTTCCCCGCTCGACCAGCCGGGCACCGGCGACGCGGGCGGGCTCAACGTCTACGTGGTCGAGGTGGCCAAGCAGTTGGCCAGCCGCGGCGTCGAGGTGGAGATCTTCACCCGCGCCGTGTGCCCGGACACGCCCGCCGCGGTGGAGCTGGTGCCCGGCGTGCTGGTCCGCAACGTGGTGGCCGGCCCGTTCGAGGAACTCGACAAGAACTCGCTGCCCGGCCAGATCTGCCCGTTCACCTTCGGCGTGCTGCGCACCGAGGCCGAATTCGCGCCCGGCCGGTACGACCTGGTACACGCGCACTACTGGCTGTCCGGCCAGGTCGGCGCGGCGGCCGCCGAGCGCTGGGGGGTTCCGCTTGTCCAGTCCATGCACACCCTGGGCAAGGTCAAGAACCTCGCCCTGGCCAGCGGCGACTGCGCCGAGCCCGCGGTCAGGATCCGCGGCGAGGGCGAGGTCGTGGCGGCCGCCGACCGGCTGGTCGCCAACACCAGCGAAGAGGCGCGCCAGCTGATCGAGCTGTACGGCGCCACCCCCTGGCGGGTCAAGACGGTCAGCCCGGGCGTGGACCTGTCGGTGTTCCGGCCCGGCCCGGCGGCGGCGGCGCGTGGCCGGCTCGGGCTGCCCGCCGACGCGATCGTGCTGGTCTTCGCCGGCCGGATCCAGCCGCTCAAGGGCCCCGACGTCGTGCTGCACGCCGTGGCGTCGCTGCTGCGCTCGTCCCCCGGGCTCGCGGACAAGCTGGTGGTGGTGTTCGTGGGCGGCCCGAGCGGGTCCGAGGTCGGGGCACCGGGACGGCTCGACGGGCTCGCCTGCGACCTCGGCCTGGCCGCCTCCGTCCGGTTCGAGCCGCCGTGCCCGCAGCACGAGCTGGCCGACTGGTACCGGGCCGCGACGGTGGTGCTTGTGCCGTCACACTCGGAGTCGTTCGGGCTGGTGGCGCTCGAGGCCCAGGCCTGCGGCACCCCCGTGGTGGCCGCCGCCGTCGGCGGGCTGCGCACCGCCGTCAGGGACGGCTTCTCCGGCGTCCTGGTGGACGGGCACGACCCCGGCGTGTGGGCGCAGGTGCTTTCTGGTCTTCTTGGCTCGCCTGGCCGGCTCGCCGAGCTGTCCCGCGGCGCGCTGGCGCACGCGTCCGCGTTCGGCTGGCCCGCCACCGCGGACCGGCTGATCGACGTGTATACCGGTGCCATGGAATCGATGGGCACGCTGGACTCGCCAGTGGTTGATTCCGTGCGAGCATGACCGGGGACGCGGCTGCCGCCGCCGCTGTCGCGGCGGCGCTGGACTCGCTGGGGCTGGGGTACGAGAACCCGCGGCCCGGCGCCTTCCTGGTGAAGCTCGAGGGCCAGCACAAGCTGGCCACCATGACCTGGCTGGTCGCCGGCGAGCACAGCCTGGGCGTGGAAGCCTTCTTCTGCCGCCAGCCGGACGAGAACCACGAGGCCTTCTACCGCTTCCTGCTCGAGCGCAACGGCCGCATGTACGGGGTGCACTTCACCCTGGACCCGGTGGGCGACGTGTACCTGACCGGCCGGCTGCCGCTGTCCGCGGTCTCCGCCGAGGACATCGACCGGCTGCTCGGCTGCGTGCTCAGCTACTCCGACGAGAACTTCGACACGGCGCTCGAGCTCGGCTTCGGCTCCGCGATCCGGCGGGAGTGGGCCTGGCGGGTCAAGCGCGGCGAGAGCCTGGCCAACCTGCAGGCGTTCGCCCGCTTCGCCGATTCCCAGGGGGACCCGGAGGGGTAGCTGCCGGGAACCGCGTGCCGTCGTTCCTATTGGACCGGCGTTATTCCGGGTACATTGACGACCGTGAACCGGTTGGGTGAACTTGAGCGTGCCATCATGGACGTGCTCTGGGAAACGGATACTTCTCTCACGGTGCGCGAGGTCAGTGTTAGGCTGACCGAGCGTAATCTAGCTCACACCACCGTTATGACGGTGCTCGACAGGCTCGCGAAAAAGGGCTTCGCCAGACGGGAGCGCGATGGGCGCGCCTGGCGTTACTGCCCCGCCGCTACCCGCGAGACCTATGTGACCGAACTCATGCTGACCGCGCTGGAACAGACCGGTGACCGGACGGCGGCATTGACCCGGTTCGCGCAGTCCGTATCTGGCGTCGAGGCCGACGTGCTGCGCGACGCCCTGGAAGTGATCGAAGGTAGCGGCGAGGGAGATGACGGGACTTGATGACGCGGCGCTGCTCGCCGTAGTTGCCATCGGAAGCGCGTTCGGCGCTTCGGCATTGCCTCGAGCCAGCTGGCCACGGCGGTCGCCTGCCGCGGCCATCCTGCTGTGGCAGGCCCTCGGCCTGGCCTCGGGCCTGGCCGCCGTAGGCACGCTGATCGGGCTGGCCCTGCCGGCCAGCAATGACGGCCTGGTGCGCTCGGTGCTGCGCGCGGCCGCCCTGCTCCGGGCGGGCGATGTCTTCCGCCTGACCAGCATGTTCGGCTTCGGCCGGGCCGCCGGCGGGACGGTGATCGTCGTCGCGGTCCGGCTGACCTGCCTGGCCGCCGGGCTGGTCCTGCTCGCGTCGCTGTGCTGGGTGCTGCTCGCCGCCTCGGTCGCGGCGCTGCAGGCCAGGCGGCGGCAGCGGGCGCTGCTCACGCTGCTCGCCCACGGCGACCCTAAGGTCCCCGGCGCGCTCGTCGTCGACTACCCCAGCGCGGCCGCGTACTGCCTGCCCGGGCTGCGCTCCGGGTCGCGGATCGTGGTCAGCGTCGGCACCCTCGAGCTGCTCGGCCGCGGCGAGCTGGCGGCCGTGCTCGCGCACGAACGGGCTCACCTGCGGGAACGGCACCATCTCGTGCTGCTGCCGTTCACCGCCCTGCGGCGCGCCTTCCCCAGGTCCGCCACCTGCACCGGCGCTCACCGCGCGGTGGCGCTGCTGGTCGAGATGCTCGCCGACGACCGCGCGCTGCGCGGCCGCCCGGCGCGCGAGCTGGCGTCTGCCCTGGTGCGGTTCGGCACGGCCGGGGCCTGCCCGGCGCCCGCGGGCGCGCTGGCCGCCGGGGAGGGCGAGGTGGCCGCCCGGGTCACCCGGCTGCTTCAGCCGGTGCGGCCGCTGCCCACCGTCGCGGTCCTAGCCATCTGCCTGGCCGCCGGCCTGCTGGTCGCCGCGCCGATCGCGCTGCTCATCGTCTGATTAACCAGGGGCCGTACGGACCCGATTACCAGGGGCCGTACGGACCCGAGCTGGTTCCGCCGTTCTTGGGGAAGCTCCGCACCTTGGGGCGGACGTCGGCCAGGTAGATGGCGGCCGCGACGAACGCCGCGACCGGCAGGATCGAGGTCGGGCCCACGCCGTACACCGCCCCGGCCAGCCCGATCACGGTGGCCACGCCGAGGATGATCAGCCACAGCGGCTTGGTCTGCTTGCCCGTGGCCACGAAGGCCTGGCTCGGCCGGGTGATGGCGTCGATGAAGGCCCACGCCTCGACGACGAACGCCGCCAGGCCCAGGGCCAGGAAAAAGTAGGTCAGCGGGGTATAGGTACCGAACACGGGATCACGCTACCTAATCGGAGGCACTGTTTGGTCTGATCTGGGAGACAGTCTGCGGGTCCTTGGCGGCTTGCGCCCCTGCTTCTGCTCGTTCTGCTGATTCTGCTGATTCTGCCTGGTCTGCTGATGCTTGGTCTGCTTGTTCTGCTGCCATGGCCGCGGCGGCTTGCAGGGCGGCGGCTTCCAGCGCGTCCGCTTCCGCGCCTGGTGCCCCGGCGATCAGCTCGGCCCGGACGGCCGCAGCGTCTGCGGTTTCGTCCGTGCCCTCCGCGGTGGCCGCGTTTTCCCGCCGGAACGACTCGTAGATCTCGATGAGCACCTGCTTCTGCCGTTCGGAAAGTTGCGGGTCGGCCAGCAGCGCGGACCGCACTCCCGAGTCGGCCGGCCGGTCCTCCAGGATCCCGGCCTGCACGTAGAGCGCTTCCGCGGAGATGCGCAGCCCCTTGGCGATCTGCTGCAGGATGTCCGCGCTCGGCTTGCGCAGGCCGCGCTCGATCTGGCTCAGGTAAGGGTTGGACACCCCGGCCGACTGAGCCAGCTGGCGCATCGAGATCTTCGCCTGCTCCCGCTGCTCCCGGATGTACTCGCCGATCGAATTCACTGTCACGTTACGCATACCTTGAGTCTGCCACCGTGTGCTTGCAATTGCAAACCACCAGCAAGCACCCCAAGACCCTAGCGGGCGGGGATGCCGAGGAAGGTCCGGGCCTCGGCCGGGCGCATCGGCGGGCGCTGCGCGATCCGGGCCAGCTCGGCGGCCCGCTCCACCAGTTCGGCGTTGCGGGCGACCGGACGGCCGCGGGCGAAGGTCAGCGTGTCCTCCATGCCGACCCGCAGGTGGCCGCCGGCCCCGAGCGCTCCCAGCATCACCGGCAGCGTGGTCCGGCCGATCCCGGTGGCCGACCAGGTCGCGCCGGCGGGCAGCGCCGCCACGGCGGCGGCCAGCGTGGCCACGTCGCCCGGCATACCGCCGGGCACGCCCATCACCAGGTCGCAGTGCACGTGCCCGCCGGCCGGCGGCCCGAACTCGCCGAGCAGCCGGTGCAGCGTCGCCACCTGCCCGAGGTCGAACAGCTCGAACTCCGGTACCACCTGCCGCTCCTGGGTCAGCTGGTACAGGTCCTTGATGAACGGCCAGGGGTTGGCGAACACGTCATCGCCGAAGTTGACCGTGCCGCAGGTCAGCGAGCAGGCGTCCGGCGCGGCGTCCAAGACGGCCAGCCGGCTGGCGAAGCTGTCGGTCACCGCGCCGCCGGTGGACAGCTGGACGATGAGGTCGGTGCCCTCCCGCAGCGCCGCCACAGTGTCCGCGAGCCTGCTCCCGTCCAGCGTGGGCCGAGCCGCGTCGTCCCTGATGTGCACGTGGATGACCGCCGCCCCAGCGGCCTCGCACTCCTTGGCCGTAACGACCAGCTCGCCGAGGGTGACCGGGAGGGCGGGCGCCGCGGACTTGTCGGCCTCGGCGCCGGTCGGTGCCACCGTGATCAGGGTGGTACTGCCGCCTGCCGTGGTACTGCTGCCTGCCATGGGAAGGACATTACCCCGGGCTGGCCTGGCCCGCCGCCACGGCCAGGTGCTGCCGGACGAACGCCAGCGACTCGGCCAGGTCCGCCATCCGGTCCTCCCTCGCCGGCGCCCGGCTGGTCTTCACCTCGACCACCACCGCGCCGCGGTACCCGGTCGTGATGAGCTGGCCGAGCAGCTCGGCGCAGGGCTGCCCGCCGCGGCCGGGCACCAGGTGCTCGTCGGGTACCGGCCCGGCCGGGGTTCCGGTGCCGTCGGCCAGGTGCACGTGGGCTAGGCGGCCGCCGAGCTCAGCCGCCATGACCAGTGCGTCGGAACCCGAGGCGGCGGTGTGCGAGAGGTCCAGCGTGATGTGCGGCACGTCGAGCGCCGTCGGGTCCCAGTGCGGGGCGTAGGGCACCACCTCGCTGGCGCCAGCCCGCAGCGGGTACATGTTCTCGACCGCGAAGATGACGTCGGTCTCCTCGGCCATCGCGGCCAGCCCCTTCTCGAAGCCGCGGACGTACTCGCGCTGCCAGCGGAACGGCGGGTGCAGAACCACCACCCGGGCGCCGACGCGTTCGGCCAGTTCCGTGGCCCGGCGCAGCTTCTCCCACGGGTCACGGCCCCACACCCGCTGGGTAAGCAGCAGGTTCGGCGCGTGCACGGACATGATGGGGAGCTGGTGATAGTCCTGGAGCCTGCGCAGCACGTCGGCGTCCTGGCTCACCGGGTCGGTGTAGACCATCACCTCGACGCCGTCGTAGCCGAGCCGCGCGGCGATCTCGAAGGCATCGGGCGTGCGTTCCGGGTAGACCGACGAGGTCGACATGGCGACGGGCGGACCGGGTACCTTCGCCTCGCCGCTCACTGCGTGCTCCCTCCGTCGGGTTCGGTTCCAGCTTACTGAGATTGTCAGAGGTGGCCGCTAAGGTGCGGGCCATGGCCAAGTCATCGGCGGGGACGTCCGGCTTCCGCTGCACCGAGTGCGGCTGGCAGTCCGCCAAGTGGTCCGGGCGGTGCGGCGAGTGCCAGGCCTGGGGCACGGTCCAGGAGGCCGCGCTGCCCCGGCTGTCCCGGGCGGCCGCCCACCGCGGCGCCGGGTCGGCCAGGACGGGGCTGGCCAGGACAGGACTGGCAGGCACCGGACCGGCCAGCACCGCCGCGGTGCCGATCCGCCTCGTCGACGCGACCGACGCCACCGCGCGGCCCACCGGCATGGACGAGCTCGACCGGGTGCTCGGCGGCGGCCTGGTGCCCGGCGCGGTCCTGCTGCTGGCGGGCGAGCCCGGGGTGGGCAAGTCCACGCTGCTGCTCGAGACGGGGGCGCTGGTCGCGGAGTCGGGGCCGGTGCTCTACGTGACCGGCGAGGAGTCCGCCGCCCAGGTGCGGCTGCGCGCGGACCGCATCGGGGCGGTCAGCGACCAGCTCTTCCTGGCCGCGGAGACCGATCTCGACGTGGTACTCGGGCACGTCGATCATGTGCAGCCCCGGCTGCTGATCATCGACTCGGTGCAGACGATCGCCGCCGCCGGGGTCGAGGGGGTGCCGGGCGGGGTGACCCAGATCCGGGAGGTGGCGTCGGCGCTCACCGCGGTGGCCAAGGAGCGGTCGCTGACGACCATCCTGGTCGGGCACGTGACCAAGGACGGCTCGGTGGCCGGCCCGCGGACGCTCGAGCACCTCGTCGACGTGGTGCTGCATTTCGACGGTGACCGGCATTCACAGCTGCGCATGGTGCGGTCGGTGAAGAACAGGTACGGGCCGACCGACGAGGTCGGCTGCTTCGACCTGGGCGAGTACGGCCTCATCGGGCTGCCCGACCCGAGCGGGCTGTTCGTGTCCCAGCACCGCGAGCCGGTGCCCGGCACCTGCGTGACGGTCACGCTCGAGGGCCGCAGGCCGCTGCCCGCGGAAGTGCAGGCGCTGGTGGGCGCCTCCGTGCTCGAGATGCCGCGCCGCACCACGTCCGGGCTCGACGGCGCGCGGGTGGGCATGGTGCTGGCGGTCTTGCAGCGGCGGGCCGGACTCAAGCTCGGCCGGCAGGACGTGTACGCGGCGACCGTCGGCGGAGTCCGGCTGACCGAGCCCTCGGTGGACCTGGCCGTGGCGGTCGCCCTGGCCAGTTCGGCCGCGAACCTGAGCGTGCCGCACGGTGTCGTGGCCATCGGCGAGGTCGGCCTGGCCGGGGAGGTCCGCCGGGTGGCCGGCCTGCCGCGTCGCCTGGCCGAGGCCGAACGGATGGGCTTCCGCCGCGTCATCGTCCCGGCGGCCTCAGGAGCGCCCCTGGAGCGCGCCGACGGCCTGTCCCACCTGATGCAGGTGCAGGAGGTGGAGGACATCCGCCAGGCGCTCTCCGCCGTCCTGGGGAGCGATCCGTAGCAGGGCCGGGCCCGAGGCTGTGCGGTCGGGCCCGAGGCTGTGCGCTAGCCGGCGAGCCTGAAGGTACGGACGGGGCTGGCCACGGTGGCGTCCCTGGCCTGGACCTGGTAGGTGCCGGGGCGCGCCGACGACGCGAGCGTGACGCAGCCCGGCAGGCTGATGGTGCGGTTCCAGGTAACCGACCCCTGCGCCGGGACGCCGCGGCTGAGTTCGGCGACCCGGTTCGGCTCGCCCCGGGTGCAGTCGGCCGAATCCCAGATGACCCGGCCCGACGACATGACCAGCACGTGCAGCCTGCCCGGGCTGACGTCGAAGGAGCATGCGCGGGACGCGGTGGAGACGGCGTAGACCCCGAACGAGGGATGCTGCCCGGCGGGGTAGGAGGTCCTGCTGGTGAACAGGCTGAGCACCACCGCGTCCGGCGCGCAGCCGCCGCCTGGCTCGACGCCGCCGACCGTGCCGGGGGGGATGTTTCCGGCCCCGGCCCCGGCCGCCGCGGCGCGGGCGGCGGACTTGCCGCTCGCGGACTGCCCGTGGCCGGCCCGGCTGGTCCCGGACTGGCTGGTCCTGGCGGACGGGGTGACCGTGGGGAAAGGCAGGCTGGCCGCCGGGTAGGCCGAAGCGGACGCGTCGGCTTCGGGAGACGGTGACGTCGCGGGGCCGCTGAAAGCGGCGGCGGGCAGGACGCCGTTCGCCTGGGCACCCTTCTGCGCCGTGCTGGGCGGCTTCCCGCCGCCGGAGAAGGCCCAGGCGAGCAGGCCGAGCAGGGCCAGGCCCGCGCAGAGGGTGATCACCCGTCGGCGCCAGTAGGCATCGGGCTGGCCCGTGTCGCTGTCGTCACGATTTGCATTCCAGTCCATACGGAGAGTATGCAAGCTGCTGCTGCCCTAGGCGCGCAGACCCGCCGGCGGCGCCAGGCTCGTTACCTGCGGTTTCGCTGCGTTCGGCCGTCCGGGCGGACCCGTGCCACGATAGTCAGCATCATGTCGACGTCCTACGCCGCGCCGGTGCTGGCCTGGTATGCGCGGAACGCGCGGGACCTGCCCTGGCGCGCGCCCGGCGCGACGCCCTGGGCGGTGCTGGTCAGCGAGATCATGCTGCAGCAGACGCCGGTGGCCCGGGTGCTGCCCGAATACCTCAGGTGGATCGCCCGGTGGCCCGCGCCGGCCGCGCTCGCGGCCGAGCCGGCCGGCGAGGCGATCAGGCAGTGGGGCAGGCTCGGCTATCCCCGGCGCGCGCTCCGGCTGCACGAGACGGCGACCATCCTGACCACGCGGCACGGCGGGATGGTGCCCGCCGACCTGGATGCCCTGCTCGCGCTGCCTGGGATCGGCAGCTACACCGCCGCGGCCGTGGCCAGCTTCGCCTTCGGCCAGCGGCACGCCGTGCTCGACACCAACGTGCGGCGCGTGCTGGCCCGGCTGGTGGTCGGCCAGCCCGCGGCCGCCGCCGCGCCGTCGGTGGCGGAGCGGCGGCTGGCCGAATCGCTGCTGCCCGCCGAGCCCGCGGTCGCGGCCTGCTGGTCGGTCGCGGTGATGGAACTGGGCGCGCTGGTGTGCACGGCCGCCAGCCCGCGCTGCGGTGCCTGCCCGGTGGCCCGCGATTGCGCCTGGCTGGCCGCGGGGCGCCCGGCGGAGCCGGCCGGGGGAGCCGGGACGGCCCGGCGCCGGACCCAGAAGTACGACGGCACCGACCGGCAATGCCGGGGCCGCCTGCTGGCGGTGCTGCGCGCGGCCGGCGACCCGGTGTCCCGGGCCGACTTCGACGCGGTCTGGGACGGCCAGGCCCAGCTGGACCGGGCCCTGGACGGGCTGGTGGCCGACGGCCTGGTCGACCCGCTGCCCGACGGCCGCTTCACGCTCCCCGGATCGGCCGGGCCCACGCCACGATGACAGGCGGCCCCCGGGCAAACCCGGCCAGCCCGGAAACGTGAAAACCCGGGGTCCACGGTGGCCGTGGACCCCGGGTTTCCCGGTGTTATCAGCTCAGTGCTATCAGCTCCGGGCTATCAGCTCCGGGCTATCAGCTCCGGGCCGAAGCGGTGCCGCCGCCGTCCTGCGTCCCTGTGCTGCCCGTCGAGCTGCTCACCGCGCCGCCCTTGCTGGCGACCGGCTCGCTCGCCATCTCCGGGGCGGGCACGTCGTCCTGCAGCACTTCGGGCTTGGGGATGCCGTTGAAGGTGAACTTGGCGGTCTCCCCGCTGCCCTCGATGTCCACGACGACGATCTGCCCCGGCCGCAACTCACCGAACAGGATCTTCTCGGACAGGCTGTCCTCGATCTCCCGCTGGATCGTGCGGCGCAGCGGCCTGGCCCCGAGAACCGGGTCGTAGCCGCGGTCGGACAGCAGGTCCTTGGCGGCCGGCCGCAGCTCGATGGCCATGTCGCGGTCCTTGAGCCGCTCGTCCACCTTGGCGATCATCAGGTCGACGATGCTGAAGATCTCCTCCCGGAGGAGCTGGTGGAAGACGATGATGTCGTCCACGCGGTTCAGGAACTCGGGCCGGAAGTGCTGCTTCAGCTCCTCCTGCACCCGGTTCTTCATCCGGTCGTAGGAGCCCTTGGACTCGCCCGCCCGGGCGAACCCGACGGTCACGCCCTTGGAGATGTCGCGGGTGCCCAGGTTGGTCGTCATGATGATGACGGTGTTCTTGAAGTCGACCATCCGGCCCTGGGCGTCGGTCAGGCGGCCGTCTTCCAGGATCTGCAGCAGCGAGTTGAAGATGTCCGGGTGCGCCTTCTCGATCTCGTCGAACAGCACGACAGAGAACGGCCGCCTACGGACCTTCTCGGTGAGCTGGCCGCCCTCCTCGTAGCCGACATAGCCGGGCGGAGACCCGAACAGCCGGGACACCGTGTGCTTCTCCATGTACTCGCTCATGTCGAGCTGGATCAGCGAGTCCTCATCGCCGAACAGGAACTCGGCCAGCGTCTTGGACAGCTCCGTCTTGCCGACGCCGGACGGCCCGGCGAAGATGAACGACCCGCCCGGGCGCTTGGGGTCCTTCAGGCCGGCCCGGGTCCGCCGGATCGCCTGGGACAGCGCCTTGATCGCGTCGTTCTGGCCGATCACCCGGCGGTGCAGCTCGTCCTCCATCCGGAGCAGCCGCTGCGATTCCTCTTCGGTCAGCTTGAACACGGGGATGCCGGTGGCGGTCGCGAGGACCTCGGCGATGAGCTCCTCGTTCACCTCGGCCACGACGTCCATGTCGCCGGCCTTCCACTCCTTCTCCCGGGCCGCCTTCTTGGCCAGCAGCTGCTTCTCGTTGTCCCGCAGTGCGGCGGCCTTCTCGAAGTCCTGCGAGTCGATGGCCGATTCCTTCTCGCGGCGCACCTGGGCGATCTTCTCGTCGTACTCGCGCAGGTCCGGCGGCGCGGTCATGCGCCTGATCCGCATCCGGGAGCCGGCCTCGTCGATCAGGTCGATGGCCTTGTCCGGCAGGAAACGGTCGCTGATGTAACGGTCGGCGAGCTGGGCCGAGGCCACCAGCGCGCCGTCCGTGATGGACACGCGGTGGTGCGCCTCGTACCGGTCGCGCAGGCCCTTGAGGATCTCGATGGTGTGCGAGATCGTCGGCTCGGCCACCTGGATGGGCTGGAAGCGGCGCTCGAGCGCGGCGTCCTTCTCCAGGTACTTGCGGTACTCATCGAGCGTGGTGGCGCCGATGGTCTGCAGCTCGCCACGGGCCAGCATCGGCTTCAGGATCGAGGCCGCGTCGATGGCGCCCTCGGCGGCACCCGCCCCGACGAGGGTGTGGATCTCGTCGATGAACAGGATGATGTCGCCGCGGGTGCGGATCTCCTTGAGCACCTTCTTGAGCCGCTCCTCGAAGTCGCCGCGGTAGCGCGAGCCGGCCACCAGGGCGCCGAGGTCCAGCGTGTACAGCTGCTTGTCCTTGATGGTCTCGGGCACCTCGCCCTTGACGATCTTCTGCGCCAGTCCCTCGACGACCGCGGTCTTGCCCACGCCGGGCGCGCCCACCAGCACCGGGTTGTTCTTGGTGCGGCGGGACAGCACCTGCATGACGCGCTCGATTTCCTTCTCCCGGCCGATCACCGGGTCGAGCTTGCCCTCGCGCGCGCCCTGGGTCAGGTTGCGGCCGAACTGGTCAAGGACCAGGGATGTCGACGGAGCGGACTCCGCCGCGGTGCCGGCCGAGGCGGGCTCCTTGCCCTGGTACCCGTGCAGCAGCTGGATGACCTGCTGGCGCACCCGGTTCAGGTCGGCGCCCAGCTTCACCAGCACCTGCGCGGCCACGCCGTCACCCTCGCGGATGAGGCCGAGCAGGATGTGCTCGGT
>WNGJ01001498.1_pt1 | contig 36170 bp, 27 predicted proteins | sample 5400611 | NCBI WGS metagenome assembly WNGJ01 (sample SAMN13153375, study PRJNA577476) | soil metagenome | isolation source: 40 cm soil or saprolite under Garry oak tree replicate 1 | place: USA:California | collected 2016-06-15
AAATTGCGCATTGCCGAAGAGATCGTGCGCCAGGAACGAGACCGCCTCAATCTGGTCATTGAAAACGTCGGAGATCCCATCATCGTCGCCGATAATTCGGCGAAAATCGTGCTCCTGGATTCGCTGGCCAAAGAGCTGTTTGGAATCGCCGAGGGCTCCAAGCATCCTCAGGTGATGAAAAATCTGGCCAAGCTCGATGCTTATTTGACTGCTTTCACCTTTTCCTTTGCCGACAAGGATAACCGCTCCCTGCGCATCTTCAATCCTACTTCCCAGGCCGAAGTGGAATATGCCGCGCGTTCCGGAAAAATTTATGATGTGCGTGGCCAGGTTTCTTACACGGTAACGGTGCTGCGCGATTTCACCGCCTGGAGAAAGCTCGAGCAGTTGCAAATGGAGCGGCGCATGCTCGAAATCGAGAAATTCGCCGCCACCGGTAAGCTGGCGGGCACCATCGCGCACGAAATCAATAACCCCATGGAGGCCATCAAGAACGCCATCCACATCCTGGGCGAGAAAGTGGAGCCGGAGTCGAAGCAGATCTACGACGTGCTCAAGAATGAAACCGAGCGCGTGACGCGCATCGTGCGTCAAATGCTCGGGCTCTACCGCAACGTCGTGCAGTTTGATAGCTTCGATATAAACGGGGTGGTGGAAGACACGCTGGCGCTGTTTGCGCGCCCGCTGGCCAAAGCCGGCGTCGTCGTGGACAAAAAGCTGGGCGAACTCCCGCCATTCAAGGGCTCGGGCGATCAGTTCCGGCAGTTGCTATCGAATCTGGTGGTCAATTCGCGCGACAGTATGAGCTCGGGCGGCAAGCTGGTGATGCGTACACGGGGAATCCGTTCCACCGATGGACTGCGCCGCTGGATCAGTCTCACCGTCGCCGACACGGGCTGCGGCATCAGCCCGGAGATCCGGAAATCGATGTTTGAGCCTTTTGTGACCACCAAGGGCGGGAAGGGCACCGGGCTCGGCCTGTGGATCGTGAAAGGGATTGTCGAGAATCACACCGGCCGGATTCGCTTGCGAAGCGCCGTAGGCAAGGGGACCGTAATCAATCTGCTGTTTCCGATTTCGACGTGAGCTCGGCGCGATGAAGCCCGAAGACTGAGCGGCGAGCACAACCTTTCGAGGAGCCTGGAAGATCAAGGGACCTGTGGGAGCGAGGAAAGCGTATGCCGGCCAAAGTTGAGCGACCAGCGCGAAAAGGCAATCTTCGCCTTAAAGATGATCTGCATGTGAAGATCAACGAAGCTCCCGCAGCCGCGTCATCCGCGGTCCCGGGAGAGGGCGGGCGCTACGTGTATGGAATCGTTCGTTCCAAAGGGACCATGAACTTCGGCAGTATTGGCATTGGCGGGGTAGCTGAGCAGGTCTACGCCGTAAACTATCTGGACATCGCCGCGGTAGTGAGTAAGACCGGCGTGGCCATCTTTGACCCCACCCGCGAAAACGCCCTGGCTCACGAACACGTCATCGAGACGGTGATGAAGAATCACACCATTATCCCCATGAGCTTCGGTACCGTCTTTCGCACCGACGATGATATTCGCGAAGTTCTGAAAGGCATTTACTCTTCGGTGAAAGACGTGCTCGAGCAGATGGCCGGCAAGCTGGAGTTTGGATTGAAAGTCAACTGGGATCGCGACCAGATCATCCAGGAATTGATGGAACAGGATGATGAGATCCGCCGGTTCCATCGGGAGATCATTCGCAAGCAATTGCAGTCGACTTATTTCGCGCGCATGCAACTGGGCCGCATGATTGACAAGGCCCTGTCCGAGCGGGCCATTCAGTACGTGCGCGAAATCTATGAAGCGCTGCGCATTTGCTGCGTGGCCTCGCGTGACAACCAGCCCATCGGCGATAAGATGATTATGAATGCGGCCTTCCTGGTGGAGCGCGAGCGCGAATCCGAGTTCGACCGGGTGGTGAACAAGATCGCCAGAAAGTATGGAAAGCGTCTCAAGTTCAAGTACACGGGACCCTGGCCGCCATATAACTTTGTGAACATCCGGTTGAAACTGGAGCGCGTGACATCCTCGTGATGTTCGAGGGGGCCGCTTGTGTTCCTGATCGACGATCTGCTTTCGTTGCCGGTGTCCGGAATCAAATTCGTCCTGCGCACTCTGCAGCAGGTCGCCGAAGAGCAGTATACGGATACTACGCCCGGTAAAAGGCGTTTGCTCGAGCTGCAACTGGCGCTGGAGTCCGGCGAAATCTCCGAGCAGGAGTATGTTCGCCAGGAAGCGGACATCCTGCGGGAGCTTCGTGAAATCGAGAATCGCAAGCGCAGGATGGCGGGAGCGGAGCCGGGGGAGGCTCCCGCGGTGCCGCAACTGGAAGTTCATCCGGCTCTAGGCCATGAAAGCTCGGGACAATCCGGGGCCGCGAAGCGCGCGAAAGCGGACGAAAAAACGCGTTGAGCTCTTGCCGCCTAGCGACGACGCGGCCCGCGATGAGGGACCGCGCCTGATTCCTCTGGGAGAGCGCACGCGCGAGCCCTCGCGGCTCGAGCATTATCTGGACCTTGCGGACAGAGCTTTGAGTCTGAAGAAACACGATCGCCGATCGGAAGCGGATACGGAAGCCTGAGGAGAAGCTGCTTAGCGCTTGCTGGAGGGGAGGACGATGGCTGAAAACAAAGGACGCAAGCGGGTGCTTTTTGTGGACGACGAACCGAGCATCCGTCTCACCCTGCCGCCCATTTTGGAGAAAGCAGGATTTGAAGTGCACGTTGCGGAGAGCGTCGCGGATGCCCTTTTCGAGATTAATTCTTTTCAGTTCGATGCACTGGTGACCGATTTGAATATCGGCGAGGAAGGCGACGGCTTCCTGGTGGCCAGCGGCATGCGGCATATTCAGCCCAATTGCTCCATCTTTATTTTGACGGGCTATCCCGCGTTCGAGACGGCCTTGCAGGCGATCCACAGCCAGGTGGACGATTACCTCGTGAAGCCGGTGGAAATCGATTCGCTCGTTAATGCCCTGAAGGGCAAGCTCGAAAGACCCGCCGGCAAGGCCGAAGCGAAGCGCATCTCCGCTCTCCTCAAGGAAAACAGCGCTGAGCTTCAAGCCGGCATACTTGCGGGGATCGAACGCGATGCCAAGGCCTCCTCGAATTCTCTCGAGGAACTCGCCGGGTTTCTTTCTGGATTCCTGCGTGCGGTCGTTGATTTCATGGATCAGCAAGGCAATAAGCCCAAGCCCGATGCCTTGCGTTCGGCTGCGCAATATGGGCAATGGAGAGCCCGCGGCGGCGCTTCTGCTGCGAATATTGCCAAGGACTTCCGCGTCGTGGAGGAAGCCGCCTACCAACTGATCCAAAAAAATCTGACCGTCACCGATCTCCTCCCGTTGATTTCTGATTTGAGGCGGCTGGGAATCGGGTTGAATATGCTCATGGAGCAATCGCTCCAGAGTTTCGCGGCAACCGCGTTGAAAAGTGCTCCCGTATAATTAATTTGGCCAGCCATGCGACCGGATGCCCAAAGGAGCGCCCCGCCTGTTTTCGAGAAACCCGCTGCATCCGGCCCGCTGGCTCCGGAGGAACAGAAAAAGGCCGCAGAAGAATGGAAGAGCGGAGTCGGGCAATTATTCCTGTCCTCCCGCGACGCCATCACTCTGGTTGATCCCGCCGGCAACATTCTCGCCTGCAATCCCTCGGCCGAACGGCTTTACGGATGGAAGGAAAGCGAAGCTCTCGGCAAGGCTTTTCTCGAATTGGTGAAAGCGGAACTACCCCGGCCACTCGCTCAGATTGAAAATATCCTGCGGCGCGAAGGTTATTGGGAATACGAGCTAAAAAAAACCACGCGCCAGGGAATCCAGATTACGGTCGCCAGCCGCTGGATGGCTTGGAGGAATAATGCCGGCGCAGCCCTCGGGCGCGTGCACCTCGATACCGACCTCACGAAGTTAAAGCGTACCGAGCAGCAATTGCGAGTGGTCTCCGGTCATCTCCTGAATCTGCGAGATGAAGAGCGGCGTAAACTCGGCCGGGATTTGCACGATAGCGCCGGGCAATTGCTTTCCATGGCCAAGCTGAACCTTTCCCTCGCCCAAGAGCATCTCGGTCCCATCCAACCTCGGGCCGCTGCTTACGTCGAGGAATGCTCGAAACTCATCGATCAGGCCCTGTCTGAGGTTCGCACGATCTCTTATCTTCTTCATCCGCCCTTGCTCGAAGAGCTTGGCTTGGCCGGCGTTCTACCCTGGTATGTGTCGGGGTTTTCCGAACGCAGCCGCATCAAGGTTAGCCTCGATGTGCCTAAGGACATGGGGCGGCTCCCGCGAGAGCTCGAGCTAGGGCTGTTTCGCATCGTGCAAGAGTGCCTCACGAACGTGCACCGCCATTCCAACAGCTCGACCGCCAGCATCTCCTTGTCCTTTGCGAATAAGCAGGTCCGGCTCAAAGTCGAAGATCAGGGCATGGGCATGGCGGCGACGACACGGGAAAGCGGCGATCAGGAGAGAACTTCGGGCGTAGGCCTCAGTGGGATTCGCGAACGCGTGACCCATCTGGGCGGGCATATGCAAATTCGCACCGGCGATTGGGGCACCGCCATTGAGGTCGTTTTCCCCTCGGCTGAAATCACCGTAGAAATGAGTTAGCGTGCTTTCCCGGTAGCGCCTTTCGCGAAGCAATTCCGTTCTGCTTTCGAGCTCCAACCTTCCGCGTATCGACGTCACCACGCGCGCCTTCGAATAGCTCAGTTAAAATGAATTCATGTCACGCCTCGAGGAATATAGCCGAAAGCGCCGGTTCGATCGCACTCCCGAGCCCTCTTCCGCCAAGCCTGCTCCGCAAGTCGAAGGCACATTCGTGGTGCAGAAGCATGCCGCGCGCCGCCTGCATTACGACTTCCGCTTGGCGATCGATGGCGTGCTCAAGTCGTGGGCCGTGCCCAAAGGGCCGTCCTTGAATCCCGCCGATAAGCGCATGGCGGTAGAGACTGAAGATCACCCCATGAGTTATGCCGATTTCGAGGGCATCATTCCCGCGGGCAATTATGGCGCGGGTACGGTGATGGTCTGGGATCGCGGCAGATTTCGCGTCGAAGGGCAGCGGGGCGCGCAGGAGCAATTAGTCCGCGGGGAAATCAAGTTCAGATTAGCGGGCGAAAAGCTCGCGGGCAGCTTTGTTCTGGTGCGGACCAGAAGCGGCCAGAAGCAACCCGAATGGCTGATGATCAAGCACCAGGACCATGCTGTCGATTCCGCTTGGGATATTGACCAGCACGATGGTTCCGTCCTTACCGGCCGTACGCTTGACGAGATTGCCTCGGAATCGCCTCCGAAGCGAAACCCGATCCCGCTCCAGCCGGCCGAGTTGGAGGGCGCGCGCGAGGCCCCCATGCCGGCCGCTCTCTCGCCGATGCTGGCGACACTCATCGAGCGGCCGTTTTCCGACCCCGGCTGGCTCTTCGAGATCAAATGGGATGGTGCTCGGACGCTGGCGTGGGTCGAGCATGGGGAAGTGCGTTTGCGCTCGCGTGCCGGCAACGAGGTCACGCACCAGTATCCCGAATTGGCCGCTTTGCCGCGGCACATCAGCGCCAAGCGCGCCGTTTTGGACGGCGAAATCGTCGTCCTCGATGAAAAAGGGCGCAGCGAATTCGAGCGCATGCAGCAGCGCATGAATGTGCAGCGGCCCTCGCCCGACCTGCTTTCACGTTATCCGGTGACCTACTATTTGTTCGATCTGCTTTATTGCGATGGATATGATCTGCGGGAAGTCCCCTTGCTGGAGCGCAAAACTTTTCTTCGCGGCATCCTGGATGCCAGCCGCGAATTTCGCTTTTCCGATCATCAATTGGAACGCGGCAAAGATCTGTTCGAATTAGCCCGGCAACAAGACCTGGAAGGAATCATCGGAAAACGTATCGATAGCTTTTACGCCAGCGCACGCTCCCAGAATTGGGTGAAGTTGAAGACCACAAAAACTCTGGACGTGGTCATCGGCGGCTGGACCGCGCCGCGCGGCAGCCGCACCCATTTCGGGTCCTTGCTGCTCGGTCTTTACCAGGGCAGGGCGCTGCGCTTCGTCGGCCATGCCGGGACGGGAATGGACGAAAAGATGCGCGCATTGCTGATGAAGAAACTGCGCGAGCGGGAAATCGACAAGTGCCCCTTCGACAAAATTCCCGAGACCAACGAGAAGGCTTTCTGGGCCAAGCCCGAGCTGGTCGCGCACGCGGGCTTCCTCGGCTGGACTCAGGAGCCACGCTTGCGCGCCCCGGTCTTCCTTGCTTTGCGCAGCGACGTCGAGCCGGAAGAATGCCGCTGGGAAAACGAAGTGGCGCCACAGGCCGCGCCGGCGCCCGGACCTGCGATCGTTCGCTCGCTCGAAATTGTGGGCACGGTGCTGAGCAAAAAAGAAGATATCGAAAGCGAACTCTTTTCCGGGAAGCAGGAGTCGGTCACCCTCGATTTCGAGGGCAAGCGCTTCCGGCTGACTCATCTCAACAAGGTATTTTTTCCTGAGTCCGGCTACACCAAGCGCGATTTGATCGCGTACTACTATCGCGTTGCGAAATATCTTCTTGCATTCCTCAAGGATCGGCCCCTGGTACTGCGCCGTTATCCTGACGGAATCAAGGGGCAGGCGTTTTTCCAGAAGAACATGCCGGAGGGCCTGCCCAAGTGGATCGAAACAGCGTCAATCCCATCAGAAGGAAAGCGTGAAGATGTGCAGTATGTAATCGCCAATGACCTTGCGTCGCTGCTCTATCTCACCGGCCTGGGCTGCATCGACCACAATCCCTGGTCGAGCCGGCATGATGACCAGGAGCATCCGGACTATTTTTTCTTCGATCTGGATCCCGCCGAAGGCACCGAATTCTCGAATGTCCTTATAATTGCCCGCGCCCTATACGAAAAACTCACGCGGGTTGGGTTGAAAATATTCATGAAGACCTCGGGCGCCACCGGATTTCACCTGTATCTGCCAGTCGAACGCGTTTACAGCTTCGAGCAGTTGAGGATGTTTGGAGAAATCTTCGCGCAACTCGTTACTGCCGAACATCCGGGCGTCGTGACGCAGGAGCGCATGGTAGCCAAGCGCCGGCCCGGCCGCGTGCTGATCGATGTAACGCAGAATTCACAGGGGAGGCCGCTCGCCGCGCCTTACACCGTTCGTGCGTTTCCCAAAGCGCCCGTATCCGCGCCAGTGGATATAAAAGAATTACGGCCTACTCTGAAGCCGGAAAGGTTCAATATGAAGAATCTCTTCAGGCGGCTCAAAGAGAAAGGCGACTTGTGGGCCGGCTTTTGGGAAAGCCGTCAGAGGATTGAACCCGCCCTGGACCAACTCGGAGCGAGCTCCTTGGAATCCGAACCACAGCCCGAATGACACTCACTAACCTCAACCGCCGTTTGCTCTTCCGCAGCTTCTCTTCCGCAGGCCGCAGTGATATTCTCCCAACCCACAGGCAGCTGGCCTTTGTTCCAACTTCGATTCGATAGGGAGCCCAATGTCAAACAACTTTCCGCTGGCCGCGCATCTCACAACCATGCTTCGGCGCTCGCCGCTGGCAGGGCTGGTCATTCTTCTGGCTATGGCTGCGGCGGCTCAGCCGCAGAAGGAAGAGAAGAGCAATATGCAAGTGGTTGGCTATAACGATCTGCAAAATCGCAGCTCATATCAGCCCACCATTCACCAGCAAGGGCAGCGCTGGATCGCCTATCTTGGCCATCACGGCGGCTCGCAGATGAATCCGCTTACCGGGAAGCAGGAGGATAACGGCACCTCTCTCGTCGACGTGACGGATCCGGCCCATCCTCGCTATCTCTCGCACATTCCGGGCGAGCCGGCCAAGAATGGCAGTGCCGAAACTGGCGGAGCACAGATGGCCCGCGTGTGTGACGGCAGCTCGCTTCCTCATGCGGATAAAAACAAGGTGTACCTGCTGCGCACGTTTGGCGGATCGGCGCACGAAATCTGGGACGTGACGGACCCGACGAAACCCAGCCGTGTGACCGTGGTCGTCAGCGGCCTGGTGGATACGCACAAGAGCTGGTGGGAGTGCGATACGGGCATCGCTTACCTTGTTTCCGGCGAGCCCGGCTGGCGCGTCCGACGCATGACCCAGATCTATGATCTCAGCGATCCGGCCCACCCGGTGTTCATCCGTGATTTTGGCTTGCCGGGGCAGCAGCCCGGTTCGACCGGGCCTGCGCCAACCGAGTTGCACGGCCCCATGTCCACGGGCCCCAGCGGCAATCGCGTCTACTTTGGCTATGGGACCAACGGCAACGGCATCGTGCAAATTGTCGATCGAAATAAACTCCTGAACGGACCGAAGGAGCCCACGGACGCGAATTTACTCTACCCGCAGATTGTCAGGCTCGATTTGCCTCCCGATGCGGGTTCGCATTCGGCGTACCCATTGCTGGGAATGGATCTGCCGGAATTCGCCAAGCAAAAGCCGCGCGTGTCCGCGGCTGCCGCGGGCATGGAACACGGCGAGGCGGACACCACCGGCAAGCCGAATCAGTCGCACCGAGACTTTCTCTTGTCCGTAGGCGAGACCACCGGCAACGAATGCCTCGAAAACAGGCAGATGGTGCGCGTCCTAGACATCACCAATGAAAGGTATCCTTTCGGCGTAGCCACGTGGACCGTCCCCGAGGGCAGCGGCAATTTCTGCGACCGCGGAGGGCGGTTTGGCACGCATTCGAGCAATGAAAATTTCACGCCGGTCTACTATCGGCGGATTGTTTTCATCGCGCATTTCAATGCCGGGGTACGTGCTCTGGACATTCGCGACCCCTTCCACCCTAAGGAGATCGCTTACTACATCCCCGCGATTACAGACAAAACGGACAAGCGCTGCGTGGGCACCGGTGCGGATCAGCGCTGCAAGGTGGCGATTCAGACAAATAACGTGGACGTCGATGACCGCGGCTACATCTACATCGTGGATCGCGCCAACACCGGCATGCATATCCTCGAACTGACCGGCGCGGCGCGCCAAATTGCGAATTTTGACCCCAAGCGTGTATCCGAGAAGCGCTAATTACGCCTCGATGATGTCATTGCGAATGGCGTAGCGAACGAGTTCGGTCACCGAATGGCATTCGAGCCGCCGCATGATGTTGGCGCGGTGCGTTTCGACGGTCTTGAAGGTGGTTCCCAGCGTGGCGGCGATCTCGCGGCTATTTTTGCCCTCCGCCAAAAGCTGGACGATTTCACGCTGCCGAGGCGTCAGCCGAAGAGCGTGATCCTGCCCATTATTTTTTGGCGGCTTCTTGCGTTCGTCCAGGAAAACTTGCGGCACGTTGGAAGTGAAGAAGGTCTTATTCCGTTGCACAGCTTCAACGGCGTGGACCAACTCGCTGGCGGCGTCGGATTTCAATACATAACCTCGCACGCCAGCCTTCAGCATCTGCTGAATGAGTGGATCGGAATGGTGCACAGTGAGAATGAGCACCTTGGTTGGGGATCCGCTGGCCACGATCTGCCGCGCCGCCTCCAGTCCGTTGAGAGACGGCATGCTGATATCCAAAATGCTGACGTCGGGTTTCAATTCCTTGGTTTTCTCGACCGCTTCTCTCCCATTGGTCGCCTCAGCAACGACCTTCCAGCCAGGCTGCTTTTCGAGCAGGTCGCGAAGGCCCCGGCGCACGATATCGTGATCGTCTGCTACTAACAGCTCTAGCTTAGGCATTGGCGGACCTCCGGGTGGAGTACCAGATCATACAGCAAAGACCTGAGTCTGCCATACAGCAATCGGTGTAGTGCTCGCGAAAGCGGTTACGAACGAAAAGCGAAGATCTGCTCCCCTGGAAATGCAGACTCCTGCGAAGTCCTGCCAAGCCGGCTTGTGCGCAAGTAAGGGAGCTGCAGGGGCTTGGCGTTACCCCGAGTCACTCATTATTATTCGGGCGATAAAAAGAGCTCGGCGGCGGTTCAGAGTTGGCTATCCAGCGCTTTCGACAAATCCTGGTAATTGATTAGGCCCACAATTGTCTTGATCTTTCGGCCATCGCGTGAATAGAGCATGCTCGTGGGCAAGCCCAGAATCCCGCCAAATTTATCGGCCACTTTGTCATTACCAAGGAGAATGGGATAGTCCATAGCCTCCTGCTGGCCGTTGACGTCGAAGCGCTTGGTTTTTACCCACGGCTCGACAGCTTTTTTGCCCTCATCGTCCATCGCTATGCCCAGGATAACGAGCCCCTTGGGCCCATACTTGTGATTGAACTCGATCAGCCAGGGAATCTCTGTCTTGCAGGGATCGCACCAGGTGGCCCAGAAATTTACGAGCACGACCTTGCCTTTGTATTGATCCAGGCTGGCGGTCGAACCTTCGAGCGTAGGAATGGCCAAGCTGGCTTCTGGCGCGGCTCCGGAGGCTGTGCTGTTCGCGCCTAGGTTTGCGTTCTCGCCCGCTTTCTGTTTGCAGCCCGCCAGCGGAAGCAAGGCCAAAATGCCGCTGATCATCAGGGCCGCTAAGAACTTTCCTCGCATGGCGTGCTCCTCACTTTACAAAAACGTTTAGAAAACTCAGTTTACCCGAAAGCCAGGTCAGGCGATTGAAGAAGATCAGATAGCCCACTGCCAGCAGCAACGCGCCGCTGCCCACTTCGACCGCATGCAGGTGGCGGCGAAAGCGCTGGTAGAAGCGGAGAAATTGATTGATGCCCAGCGCCGTGAGCAGAAACGGAATTGCCAGGCCGGCGGAATAGAAGGCCAGAAGAAAAATGCCGCGCGAAACCGTCTCGGCCGTGGCGGCCATGGCCAGCACGCCGGCCAGGATTGGCCCGATGCAGGGAGTCCAGCCAAAAGCGAAGGCAAAGCCGAGCAGAAAGCCGCTAGCAACGCGCGCAAAGGGCCCAGAGGCGCGCTCTTGCTGGCTTTGGCCTCCCAGATTGCGGAAATGGATGTCGCGATTGAGCCAGCGCGTGAGCATAGGACCAACCAGGAAAATCAGCGAGACGGAGATCAATTGCGCTGGGCCGAATCCCCAAATTTCGTTTCCGCCGAGCCAGATCCACACCGCTGCGGCGAGCGCCAGCAGCACTCCTCCGATCACTAGGCCGCCGCGCACGGGAATGCGTCCCAGCCAGCCGATGAGATGCAGGCCAAGGAGCACGATAATCGCCCCGGCAAAAGGCGCGAGCAAGCTGCGGTTGCGCACTAGAAACTGGCCCACAGCGCTGGCCGACGCGCCGAAGGTGATGAATACGACGGAAAAGCCGATCACGAAGGCCAATGAAGACGTGAGCAGACTTCCGCGCGGCCTTTCTCCCTGCCGCAGTTGCTCCACTCCGATGCCGGAGAGCATGGAGATATAGCCGGGAACCAGTGGCAGAACACAAGGGGAGAGAAAAGAGATAAGCCCCGCCACAAACGCGGCGAATATCGATATCTGCATTCTTTCATTATCTCCCAAATTGGCTCGCGCAGAGCAGCGCCCGGCATGACACCGATGAGATTGTCCGCGCTGAAGAGAAGATTCAAAGTGCAGGCCGATTGGCGTAAACAGAAGCCTGTTAGGAGCGCATCGACAGAATTGCATCGGTTAGTTCCCAAAATGGGAGCAGCGGAAGCACGTTTTCAAATCCAAAACTACCTCCGCGGATTGGTGCCGAAATGCCGACGGCGTGCCGGGATTATGGCACTTGGTTTTCGGCACCAAAGCCAATTCTAAAAATCCGCCGCTGATTCCGAACGACTTATCCGCATAGCCCGGCCGCGGTTTCCTGGCCCACAAAATGCATTAACCAGATTTCGATAATACGTTAACCATACGCAGGTACAACGCTAATGCTAAAGATTTCAGTTAAAGACGAGGAGCCGCAAAAACACGTTTTGCTCGAGGTCGAGGGACGCTTGGCGGGACCTTGGGTTCAGGAGCTTGAGCGCTCCTGGGAGGCCGAGCGTAGCAGAGCGCGGTCCGAGCTGATCGTCGTGAGACTTTCCAACGTGACTTTCATCGATGAAGCGGGAAACGAGCTACTCAGCAGGATTTTTCACGCCGGCGCCAGGCTCGAAGGCAATGGTTGCATGGTGCGCGCCATGATCGCCCGCATAACGGGCGCGGCGTTCCCGGCGCACGATTGTGAAGGCGAAAGCAAGAAGAGCATTGCGGCGTTATCAGGGGGAAGTCAGGGGGAGGGAAAATGAACACACGCGAAGCCAATGCCAGAACCACCCATACAAGCAACTTCAACTACACAATCAGCCGGACAACTCCCGACGAGGCGACACTTGTTCGTGAGGCCATCGCGGGCGAAGAGGGTGCTTTGGAAATGTTGTTCGCCCAGCACAGCCGCGCACTATTTCAAACAGCCCTGAGGCTGCTCGGCAATCCAGAAGACGCCGAGGACGCTTTGCAGGAAGCCATGCTGTCCGCCTACCGCAATCTGCCGCGGTTCGAGGGCCGTTCGCAATTCTCTACCTGGATGACGCGAATTGTCATCAATGCCGCGCTGATGCGGCGCCGCAGCAAGCGCGCGCATCCCGCTTTATCGCTCGACGACTCGACCGAGGATAAAACGCCGATGGCGGAGCGCTTCGCCGACGGGCACCCCAGCCCGGAGCAGCTCTACGCAAGCGCCGAGCTTTCCGCGCGGGTGAAAGAAAATCTGCAGGACCTTTCGCCGCTGTTGCGAAACGCTTTCGAACTGCGCGAGCTGGAAGGTCTCTCCGCGGACGAAGCGGCCAAAGCTCTGGGAGTTTCGCGCAACACGCTCAAAGCGCGGCTATGGCGCGCGCGCCAGCAACTGGCCGGCCGCTTGGGTGACGTTCTGCGCCAGGGCAGCCGAATTACGCAGAACACGCGGCAGCTTGCGGCGCGACTTCAGCCCGCCGCGGGTGTCGCCGCCGGCGACTAACATCTCCATAGCGCACACGTGAGCCGCTTCGGCTATAGGCTGCGGCTCACTTGCGCCTGTAAAGCTTTTGCAACGATACGCATGTTGTGGGTCGCGGCTTCGCGACTCTAAGCCGTTCAGAAGATTTTCGGCTACCGTTTTGAACTCTCCGGTGGCCGCACCGGCGTCCTCTGACCAGATTGCTGAACACTTGATTGTGGGCTTGTCAACTTCACGCTCCGCGGTCAAACTAAGTCGCCCACCAATTCCTAGGACAGGAGCACGACATGAGCGCCACATCCGCACCGATGAACACTCCATTGCCTCGAAGGCTCTTGGGAAAGAGCGGCCTGAGTGTTTCGGCCATTGGCTTGGGATGCATGGGCATGTCCGAATTCTACGGCGCAACCGACGATGCCGAATCGATCGCCACGATTCACCGCGCGCTCGATCTGGGCGTGAATTTTCTCGATACTGCGGATGTCTATGGGCGGGGAGATAATGAGGAACTCGTTGGCCGGGCCCTGCGGGGCCGGCGCGAACAAGCCATTCTCGCGACCAAGTTCGGCAATGTGCGCGCGAGCGATGGCCGCTGGCTGGGCGTGAATGGCCGGCCGGAGTATGTCGCGCAATCTTGCGAAGCAAGTCTGCGCAGGCTGGGCGTCGCGCACATCGATCTTTATTATCAGCATCGCGTCGATCCGGAAGTGCCCATTGAAGAGACCGTCGGCGCCATGGCCAAGCTGGTGCAGGCGGGCAAGATTCGCCACATCGGGCTCTCCGAAGCGGGCCCAAAAACGCTGCGCCGCGCCGCGGCCGTGCATCCCATCACCGCTTTGCAAAGCGAGTACTCGCTTTGGACACGCGATCCCGAAGCAGAAGTCCTGGCCGCCTGCCGCGAACTTGGCATCGGCTTTGTCGCCTATAGCCCGCTCGGCCGGGGATTTCTTACTGGGCGCTTCCGCACCCAGGAGGATTTTGAGCCTGGCGACTACCGGCCTAATTCGCCGCGTTTTCAGGGCCAGAATTTCGATCGCAATCTCGCCATCGTGAAAGCCATCGAGGAACTGGCGGCGCAAAAGCGCTGTTCGCCTGCACAGTTAGCGCTGGCCTGGCTACTGGCCCGCGGCGAAGATATTGTCCCTATCGCGGGCACGAAACGGCGGAGTTACCTCGAACAGAACCTAGGCGCTTTGCAGGTGAAATTGACGGCCGCCGATCTTTCGCGCCTGGACCGCGCCGCGCCTCTCGGAGCGGCCGCCGGCGCGCGCTATCCGCAGGAAGCCATGCAGCGCGTCAATATTTGATTCTCGTTCGATCTTTATTTGAACTTCATCGCGCGTGTTTTGCAGCCAGCCAAAATCATTGCGAATCGGCACTGCCAGCGCTTTCCGTTCCGCTTGTAGCGGCGCGTCGCGCGGCGTATGCTTCGCCTACCGGCTTGTGACAGGCGAGAAGAAGAGCGCCAGTAGGCCGCATCCATCGACGGGAGGCTTCTATGCGACATCGCGTTTCTCTCGGGGCGACCTTGGGAATTCTGTTGGCGTTGGGAACCGTTTGCAGCGGACCGCTATTCGCGCAGCAGACCGAGCGAGGACAGGGGCGAGGAGTGCAGGGACCAGCCGCACAGGGCGGTGAGGGTCCGCGCGCCTCCAATGCGTCCCCAGTCTTCAAGGTGGAATGGGTGCGGCCCGCGAGCCAAAACGGCCAAGTTCCGGTCGTTCAGGAAAATATCGCCGACCCGAGTATTGAACTCAAACAATACGGACCCGCCGCCAAGGAATTGCTCACCTCCGGCACGCCGGGAAGCGAAAGCACGCCGTTCACGGTGTGGTCGGGCGCCTGCACAGGGCCCTTTGCCATCACTTTCCGGCCGAAGAATAATTACGTGGACCTCACCGGGCTGGGCCGAATACGGTGGGTGGTCAAGACGTCCGGCTTCCACGAGGTGCGGCCCGTGGTAAAGCTCGCGGATGGAACTCTGCTCGTGGGAGACCGCACGGACTCGTCCGTCGCCATGTTCAACGTGCGCGAGTTCGCACTGGCAGATGTGCGCTGGATCAAGCTAGATCCGAATCGAGTGGTCACGCTTGGCGTGAATGGCCCCGCGAATCAAATTTGGGTGAACAATCCCGACCTGAGTAAAGTGGATGAAGTAGGGTTCGTGGACCTGATGCCCGGCAGCGGCCATGGCACCGGCGGGTACATTCACCTGGGCACGATCGAGGTGTATGGCAAGGCGGTTCCGCGCCAAACGACAACGAGCAGCCGCTAGTGCCGTTCCAACTATTTGCACCAAATTCTCTACTAGGCCATCCCACAGCCAATCGCAGGCTCTTTGGGCCGAACCTCTCGCCGGATCAAGTTGGAACGGCACTAGAGGCGCGCGGAGCACACCCGGCGAAGGTCCACTCGGAGCCGTTTTACGAAGCCCTGAGGCGCGGCAGGAGCTTTACGGCGTTATCGCGCTCCACCAGCTTCAATTCGGCCTCGCTGAACATATGCAGCGAGCGAATCGCCTGCGCGGTCTCCAGGATGTGTCCTCCAGGCGGGAAATCCGTTCCGAACATGATCTTGTCCGGGCCCACCAGTTGCCGCAGCGAAGCGACTACGCCCGCATTCGCGGCGCCAGCCAGGTCGTAATAAAACTTCTTCAGCTCGGCGATCAAGCCATTGGGCAACTGCTGCTTGAAGTTGCTTGCTGCGCCTGCAATGCGCCCCGCCAGAAACGGCATGGAACCGCCGCCATGCGACCAGATCCAGCGAATATTCGGGAAGCGCACGGCATCGCCGCTGAAGCAGACGCCCGTGATCGCGCGCGTCGTATCCGTACCGTATTCCATGCTTGCCGGATGGACTCCGGGAGCGTAGCTGAGGTTCCTGCAGCAATCGGCTGCCGTTGGATGCACAAAAACGACGGCATTGCGCCGATTGAGTTCCTCCATCACCGGCCTGTAGGCGGCATTTCCGAGCCACGTGTCGCCGAAGCTGGTCATAAACCCGATCCCGTCGGCGTGGAGCTGATCGTAGGCGTACTCGACCTCCTTAAGCGTGGCATCCACGTCTGGCAGCGGCATCGCGGCAAACAGCCCGAATCGCGCCCGGTGCGCCTGCACCACCTTCGCCCCGAAATCGTTGCACTCTCGCGCGAGCCGGACTGCCTGGGCTTTGTCGCCCAGATATAGCCCCGGATTGGTAATGGACAGCACCGCCGCGGCTCCGCCGCCCCGATCTAGATCCTCGAGCGATTTTTCCGGCGTCCAGGTCGTGTTCGGAGCCTGCAGCAGCGGATTGCCCCTCATCGCCGCGACCCATGTCGGCGGCCCGTAATGGTGGTGCACGTCGATCCGATACTTTTCCCTGCCGACGGCGGAAGCCGCACCCGCCGTCTGTGCCGGCGCAGCCAAGGCGTCCGCTGTACTGGCCGCCACCGCCAGTCCAAGTGCGCCTAACGCGCGGGTCAAAAAACCTCGGCGGTCTTGATCGCTCATACGTCACCTCCAAGTCGTCTCAGATCCGTCACGGCCTCTGGCGTGATTTGCGTAATTGCAAGATTTGCATTTTGGTTAGAAAACTTGCCGGTAACATACACCTGAACTCGTCCGCATACAATCTTCTGTGGCCTGTCGCCCAGGGAAAGCGGTGGCAGTTTGCGCCGACGCGCTTGACTGTGCGCCACGGGTGTATACTGCTCGGCAACTGGGAGCCAAAAGGTACCCATGGGTAATCGTCCGACTTAGGAGGGCACCGTGCGCATAGGCTTTTCGATCCTTCTCGTTGTATCCCTTGCAGGCATGACGCAATCCGCTGCGCTCGGCGCGGATTCCGACCAGCCGGCGCCGCCCCGCGAGGTCACATTTACCAAGGACGTGGCTCCCATCCTGCAGCTCTCCTGTCAGATCTGCCATCGTCCCGGATCGATTGCTCCGATGTCTCTGCTGACTTATCAGGACGCGCGGCCCTGGGCTCGCGCGATCAAGGAAAAGGTCGTCCGTCGCCAGATGCCGCCCTGGCACATCGATCGGAGCATCGGCATCACAAAATTTAAGGACGATCCATCCTTGACCGACGCCGAGATCGCTACGATTTCGAATTGGGTGGATCAGGGCGCCCTCGAGGGCAACCCGGCGGACATGCCGCCCCCGCGGCAATTCAGCGACCCGGACAAGTGGCATATCGGAACGCCGGACTTCGTCATCTCCATGCCCAAGCCATATACGCTGAAAGCCAAAGGAGGCGACGAGTATTACGACATCGACCTGGATCCCGGCTTTAAGGAGGACATGTACCTCTCGGCCGTGGAGACCAAGCCTGATTCCGGATTTAAGGTTGTGCACCACGCGACTACAAACTTGGTCGAGGACCCGGAAGCGGACCCGGTCGGGCTGTTCTTGAATGAATATGCCGTAGGCAAGAACGCCGACCTCTTTCCGGAAAATTCGGGCCGCCTGATCAGGGCGGGCTCCAAGATCCATCTCAACCTCCATCTCCATCCGTCCGGCCAGGAAACTCCCGTCAGTGTCTCCGTGGGGTTCAAGTTCCACCCGAAGGGGTTCGTGCCCAAGTACGTGACGTTCACCCAACACATGGGAGACGTCACCGAACTCGATCTCCCAGCCGGCCAGATTACCCGCAGCGATGGCTACTTCCGTCTGCAAAAGCCTGCGCTGATTTCGGCGTTTCAGCCCCACTTTCACACCCGCGGCAAGGCCCAATGCATGGAGGCGATCTATCCGGACGTTCGGCCAGATTCAGCGCGCCCGGGGCCGGCGCGGACTGAGACGCTCAGTTGCGTGAGCGATTACCAATTCGGCTGGAGCATCACCTACCCTTATGCCGAGGACGTGGCCCCGCTGCTGCCTGCCGGCACGATCATTCACATCACCACCTGGCACGATAACTCGGTGAATAACAGATACAATCCGAATCCGAAAAACTGGGTTGGATATGGCCAGCGGACCATCGATGAGATGAGTTTTGCGTGGGTCAGCCTGTACTATCTGGATGAGGCCGACTTCCAACAGCGAGTCCAAGCCAGAAAAAAGATGACGAAGACGGACGAGCAAGATCACCTCGACAGCCGCTTGAAGCAATGAGGACAGGCGTCCGCGTGGTGATCTGCGTATTGGCCGGCAGTTTTCTGCCCGGCGGCGCACACAGGACGGGCGCGCAAGGATTGTCGCAGCTTCCGACCTACAATCCCCAAACGCAATTTTCGAGGGGCCAGGACGTAGTGCCGGTCTACGAGGGATGGCTGCGAAACCCGGACGGGACTTTCACGTTTGTGTTCGGCTACTTCAACCGCAATTGGAAGGAAGAACTCGTCATCCCGGCCGGACCCGAAAACAAACTTGAACCCGGCGAACCTGATCGCGGCCAGCCCACCTACTTCCTTCCGAGGCGGCAATCCTGGGTCTTTCGAGTCCAGGCGCCAAAGGATTGGGGGCAGCAGGAACTGGTCTGGACCATCACTGCCCATGGCCGCACGGAAAAGGCCTACGCCCAACTGCTGCCGGAGGAGGAGATTCTCGAACGCTTAATCCAGACGCACGGAAATTTGAATCCCGGCGAAGACGATCCCAACAAGCCTCCGTACATCAGGATTCCACCAGTTCCGCCAGCGGAGCTGACGAGTGCGGTGCGGTTAACTGCCTTGGTGAGCGATGATGGGCTTCCCAAGGCGCGCCCCGCTCCAGCGCCCCGTCCGGGAGCAATTCCTCAAGCTCAAACCAACTCGGCTACCGGGCGCCGCCCCGCCGGACTATCCGTCAAGTGGTTCGAATATCGCGGTCCGGCGAGGGTCATATTTGACTCCGCTGGACCGATCGCGGTGAGCAACGGCCAAGCGGTCACGACCGCGCGCTTTGCCGCGGCCGGGACATATGTGCTGCGCGCAACCGCCGACGACGGAGCACTGTCGACGACCGCCGATGTGACCATCACGGTCCAGCCGGACTCGTCCGCCGGCGACAAGCCTTAGCGCAAAGGAATGCGATGGCCGTTGAGGGCGGCGGAGTTCGTCAAAATCGCGACGCTCGCACGCGCCAAGGACGCCTTTACGTTTCTAGCCATGATGATCTGCCTTCGTCACTCCGATTCTGAGCCCTGAGGTAGGTGCGGCTGCGCATGAGGGCATTGGCCGCCCAGGCGGAACACTCCATTACCACATCCGCTGGTCAGGGCGCATGGCGCTGGGATTGGGAATGCTTCAGCACACGGGCGCGGCGCTGAAAAGGTGGTGGGTGACCAGGGGCTCGAACCCTGAACTTGCGGATTAAGAGTCCGCTACTCTACCAGTTGAGTTAGTCACCCCGAAATCAGCTTACCAGATGAGCGGCCGGGGACGAATACAAGATCGCCGAGCAGACAAGCCCCGCCTCTTGAGTTTTATCTAGTTGGCCGACTGCTATTTGCTTCTTAACCATTGGTGACTACAACAGGAAGAAAGTGTCGTCTTTCTCAACACCAGCGGGATTCTCGAACTAACTGCGGAGCTGGTCGGCGATTTCGCGCGCTACCTCGCGGGCACGCGCGATCTCCGAAGGATTCAGCGATATCGCCGCCACCCGCGGATGGCCGCCTCCGCCGAAGCGTTCCGCCAGTGACGCGAGGTTTTTTTCTGTGGCGCCCGGATTCCAGGGATTTGAACCGATGGAAATCTTCGCCCGCGTGGCCGAGGCGCTGATTCCAACTGAATAGCGGCAGTGCGGAAACAGCAGGTAGGGGATAAATTTGTTGTAGCCTTCCAAATCGAGATCGCTGACGTCGAAAAATACGACCGCATCGAGGGCCTCCGCGCGTTGCCGCAGCACTTCGATCGAACGCTTGTGCCGTTCGAGCAAAGGACCGAGATGCCCTGCAATCATCGGAAGTTTTACCACTTCGCCCATGGGGCGATCCGCAAGCTCCGGGATCAAGCGAGGCACCAGCCCCGATTCCGGCGCCGCTTCGATCACCAGGGCCACTTGCGTCGCCGGCTCGCTGAGGGCTACCGCCGATTCGGGGGTGGGGAACTGAGCGCCGTCGATGACGTCCCCCCAGTGAATCAATTCCGCGAGCGGCTGAATGTTAAATCCAAACTTGCTGCTGGTGATATCCGCCAGCAGCTTCGTGCATGACTTGTAGTCAGGATCGTAGAACTTCTGTCCCGAGCGGTCGCCACGGAAATGAGCGGCGTCGGCTGCAGTCAAAAAGGCGCTCTGATGATGATCAAACCACCAGGTAACGCGGGGCGAGCTCGAGTACTTGAAATCGACGATGACGTTTTCATCGCCGTCAAATAGGCCCTCCTCAAAAGGCTGCACCGCGCGATGCGTCATGCCGGTGTAACAGAAGGCCGCCCGCGCATCTATGCGCTCCCGGTAAAAACGGGAGAAAAGAGCCGCAGAAGCCGCGCCGTCGAAGCAACGATCGTGGAAGCAAAGACGAACCTTCTTGGTATCCGGCAAAAGATCCTCGCCAGCGAAGCAACAAAGAGAAAAAATTCACCCCAGCAAAGCCATTTAAGATGGACGTGAGCCCCTCGATTGTCAAGAAGAAAGGCGGCGAAACGGGGCCTCTACTATTGGCGTAAAGGCGTCAAAATTTGGAGTTTCGCGGAGAATAGCCGTTCCTTAGCAGTGATGCCAGCGTCTGCAGGAACAGCGACCAACCCAATTCAGAGGAGCAAACGGCGGTATTCTCAAATAAGCCCCTGCGGTAGAATTGTTTGCTCAACGGCGCGGAAGTGGCGGAACTGGCAGACGCGCAGGACTTAGGAACCGTTCTAGGCTCTTTTTGCAGGACTCCGCAGAAAATAACAGGACCGCGCATCAGCCCCGCTTACAGCGGCTTCCGTGAGGAGGCACGACTCGCAGCACCCGAATCACAGCGAACGAAATACAAAAACCAACCGACACCGTAACGGACACCGGCGAAACACCCAAGTGAGTTCGTTTTTGGCCCGCTTACAGGATGGGTTCCCGGAACGGGGGGAGGGGTCATTGGCAAAGGGGATTTTGGTTTCTTCGAAGGCTGTAGCTACTGGCGCAAAGCACACTCAGGAGCTATAGGCCGCAGGCTTGCGCCGGGGCATCGCCCCTATTAGCGCCTGAGGAGAGGCCTTGGTCTCTGGGCTGCTAATTCATTTTGTGGCTTGCTGGGATCTTGGTCTTCAACTGCCCTAAGGAACCCGTCAATAACTTGTTTTAGACGCGCTAGAGAGCCGAGGATCCTCGCCTTCTCGAAACTCGAAGCGAATGCCTCTTGGAAAAATGTACCCCGCGCCCCCTGTTCTAGGGCCTTTTCTACATCTAGCATGATGTTAACGTATTCGTTGATTCTGTCCTGAAGAGATTTTGGTGTGTCGCTTCCAAGCCGTGCCTTGGCGTATTGTCCATCGACGAGTTCTTTTCGCGCCAAATCGTAGACCTCGATCAAAGGTTTTCCCGGATGGTTTATTACAGAGGTCATGAATTTTGCAGTGACGAAGCGATTGGACAGTTGGTATTGGCTTATGAACTCGGATGTTTGTTCCTGCATTCGTTGGTTGTCTAGCCTCCCGAGTTGCTGCGCAACTGTGTAATCCAGTTGCCCATCAAAAAACATCTTGCGGAGCTTTGGTGAGAGTCGACTAACTCGCATCCGCTCGCGCAGCTGTTCTGGTTTGACGCCTAACTTTGCAGCTACGCTTTTCCATTTTTCAGGTTGTTCCCAGACTTTCAGCGCATGGAGGCCAGTTTCAAGAGCAGTGACCTGCTCCTGAAAACTATAATCACGTGTTTGCATCATCCTGCTTATTTTTCTGACCAGAAGCTCATCGTTTGTGGGTCTGGGGATTATGATTGCGTTGAGGGTCTTGAGCCCCTTGGATTTGGCGGCTCTCCATCTGCGCTCTCCGTCAAAAAGATCATAAATTTTCCTGCCGCCGACTTCACTTCGAATAAAGACCTGTATTGGGTCGGTCTGGCCTATCTCGAGAATATTTTCGGCCAATGCATCGATGTCATCGGAATCAAAGGTCTTCCTGAGATTCTCGGGATCGGGTTCGATATCTACAACTTCGATGCTATGAATATTCTCTATCACTTTCATGGCCTAGCGCGATCTAGTTTTGCCGCCCCCTCGCCTAGTTCCCTAGGGTCTTTGCTAAGAATTCGCTTAAATGCCTCATACATTTCAACAAGATCTATCAGCTCTTTGTTCGCTTTCTTCTGGGCCTCAACAAAGAATTTCGTTTGCTTTGCAAAGATGCGAAGTCTTCTGTCCTTGGGAGTCGCTAACTGTTCAAAGTCCTCGAATTTCATTCCTCCGTCCATGTTTAAGGCAGCGAGTCTTAGGTTCCGAATTTCAACTGCATTCAAACGCTTCGCCACTTCCCCAAGGAGAGCGTTTCGCTCAGGACCCGGAGGTATAGAGTGCGCGTAATCCTTCATAGACTTGACATGCGCGATCTCAATTCGAGTAACGGACCGCGTCCTAGTCGTAAACTCCTTTTGCCACCTTACCGCCATTTGGCCCGCTGGATAGAAGTCCAAAATTGGTGTCCTATATCCATTCTCAACCTTTGCGACAATGTGCCAGAACCATTCCTTTCCTATCTGCCTGCTCCAAATAAACCCCCAACCTTCAATCCCAGCCTCAAAAAAACCTCGACAGATCATTCGTACTTCATCGAACCCCTCATTAGCATGGGCGGCAACCCTTTCGTCGTAATAGATACGCTGCTGTGGGTCAACGGGGGGAATACCTTCCAACTGCATTCCAATTTGTTGTCTGGTAAGTCCTCCCGCATTATTTTGTTCAATTAGGTTTTGGACACGAAGACAGTGCTGCTGTCGTGCAGGGTCAATTATGGAAGGGTTTGCCATCGTACGCCTCCTAACAATCACGAAAAATCAGCGGTCGGGGGACATGCTCGGGAACGGAACGCGCTGATTTTAGCACAGCTTAAGTATCTCTTAGTTAAACTTCAGAATACTCCAAGCGAGCGGGGCCAACGGGTGGCGACCTGTCGTACCTATACGTTCATACAAAGGATACTGGTAACAGCGACCAACCCAATTCAGAGGAGCAAACGGCGGTATTCTCAAAATAAGCCCCTGCGGTAGAATTGTTTGCTCAACGGCGCGGAAGTGGCGGAACTGGCAGACGCGCAGGACTTAGGATCCTGTGGCCGCGAGGCCGTGGGGGTTCAACTCCCCCCTTCCGCACCAAGGAATGGCGATGAGCGCACGGTGTCGAATGAGACGCAAATGGGCGGAGGCAGGTACGTGTTCTATATCGCCCCCGACGCCCATAAAATGCGGGGCTTCGTTGATATTTGACCGGCAATTCATCAGCCTACGCAACCGAATCGGGTATACTTCTCGGCCAAATCCAGCCTTCCGACAGGCGCACACGAGGAGGCGCGTCATGCACCGGAACTTCTTCGCGGCATCGCTCGTGATCGCATTGCTGCTCTTTCTTGGGCCAAACAGGGCCGTGGCCGACGGAAATCTCACCAAAGTGAATCACATCATTATCGTGATGCAGGAGAATCATTCTTATGACAACTATTTTGGTGTGCTTGCCTACGCGCCCGGGACTCCTTATCACAACGGAAACGGCCCGTGCTCGCCGAAAGACCATCAATGCGTGGATGGCTTGACTTGCAAGGTGGATTCCACCGGCAACCTCACTTGCTCGAATTCCAATCGCGACGCCAACAGCTCCATCGTCAGGGCTTTTCATGAACCGACCAGGTGCGTGGTTCCCGATCTGGATCATTCCTGGTTTGGGACGCATCGCGAAGCCAATTTTTCCCATCCGAACGATACGTTGACGGATTTTCTAGCCAACGGCTTCGTGCGCGTGAACGATTTGACCGAACAGCCGGACAACGGCAGCGAGAGCCCGACCGACGACGAGACCATCGGGTATTACACCCAAAGCGACCTGCCGTTCTATTATGATCTGGCGGAAAATTTCGCTATCAGCGACCGCCACTTCGCGTCGCTGCTGGGCCCCACTTTTCCCAACCGTTCCTATCTGATGGCCGCGACGTCCTTCGGCCATCTTACGACGAGTGATATCTTTCCGCCGCCGGGCGGATATAAACCGATTACGGGAACAATTTTCGATCTCCTGAACAAATACGGCATCTCCTGGGCCGATTATTTCCAGGACGCGCCTCAAGCAGCGAGTTTTTACTCAAACGATCCGCATTTCCTGCCGCTTTCGGTTTTCCTCGCGCAGGCCGCAGGATTCTCGGGAGTAGGTTCGTTGCCTCAGGTAACGTTCCTCGATCCGGACTTCGGCCTCACGGGAACGGCGCTCGAAAACGATGAGCATCCGCCCACGGACATTCAGCGCGGGCAAGCGTATGTTTCAGACGTTGTGAATACGGTCCGGAACGGGCCCCACTGGAAGGATTCGATCATCTTCATTACCTATGACGAGCATGGCGGATTCTACGATCACGCCAAACCGCCCCGCGCGCGGCAAGGCCGAGCCTTGACGCCCGACGGAATCGCGCCCGGACAATGTGAGGATCTTTCCGATCCTCCCGCAAGCGAACAGCCCGGCGGAGGCGCCGAGTGCTCCTACAATTTCGTGAGCACAACCGACACCAGCGTTGCCGATGCGGAGCAACTCTGCCCCGCGCTGACTTCCAATCCCACCGGCCCATATCCGGCGTATTGCGCGAACTTCAATCAATTGGGAATTCGCGTTCCACTGATTGCCATTTCGCCGTTCTCAAAACCGCGATACGTTTCGCACACGATCGGCGACCACACTTCGCTGCTCGCCTTGATCGAGCGCCGGTTCTTGACCATCAACGGAGTGACCCAGCATCTCACGAAGCGCGATGAGCACGCCAATCCGCTGGAAGATATCTTCGACTTCGAGCATTCGCCCTCTTTCGATACAACGCTAAATCGGGCCGAGCCCCCTGCGGATGACTGCACGCCGTTGCGGGCTCTTCCTTGAGGCCGGTGGAAACAATAGCCACACGATGCTCACCCTCGGGGCGCAGTTTTCGGGCACTGGCGTTGACGCTCTTCCTGGCTTCCCCTATACTCGCTTTTCGCACCCCGCGCGCCGCTCTTTCCCGGCTCAGATTCGTGGCCATGCAGTAAAGTAGCACCGAGCATCGCGTCTGCCTGGAGCGTGGCAAGTGGCTTGAGAATTCCGCTGCGGGCCTACACACGCGCTGAATACAGCTAGTGCCGGTCCAACTTGTTTGAGCAAATCGTCTTTCGTCTTGATTACGGCGATCTCTCGGAAACGTTCGCTTGCGCGTTTGGCCAATCTAGTTGGAACGGCACTAGATACGCGGATATAAAATAGGACTTATGGCCGAGGCAACTTGCCGGCGTGAACTCGATCTCGAGATTCCCGCCACAGAAGTGCAAAAGGCGATCGAGCGCGTGGCCCGCGAGTTTGCGCGCGTTGCGCGTGTGCCCGGATTTCGGCCCGGCAAAGCGCCCATCCCCCTGATTCGCCGCCGCTTCGCGGACGACATCAAAGGCGAAGTGCTGCAGTCGCTCGTTCCCGAGCAAATCGATAAAGCCGTCAAGGACCAGAAGCTTATTCCCATCACGCAGCCGCAGATCGATCACGTGGAATACGGCGAGGATCGACCCCTGAAATTTCGGGCCAGCTTCGAAGTGCTGCCCGAATTCGAGCTCGGCACCTACAAGGGCCTGCAAGTCGAAGTCGAGAAGGCCCAGGTGAGCGATGCGGATATCGACAAAACGCTGGAGGCCATGCGCGAACGTGCCGCCACGTTTGTTCCTGTGGAGGATCGCGCTCTAGAAAGCGGCGACTACGCGCAGTTGAAGCTTGTGGGTACGCCCGTGGGCGGCGGCGAACCGCTCAAGGCTGACAATGTTCTCTGCCATCTCGGCGCCGAGGAGACCCTGGAAGCCTTCACGCAAAATTTGGTCGGCGCAAAGCCGGCGGAACAGCGCCGCTTCGAGGTCGAGTATCCCGCGGATTACCCGGACCGAAAGCTTGCCGGCAAAAAGTTCGTTTATAGCGCCGAAGTCGTCGCCGTCAAGCAAAAGAAACTGCCCGAACTCAATGACGAATTAGCGAAGGACGTGAGCGACGCCAAAACACTCGAGGAGCTCCGGGGCAAAATTCGCGAGGATCTGGAAAGAGAACTCGAAGCGCACCACGCCTCCGCGGTCCGCGATGCTGTGCTGGCAAAAATTATCGCGGCTCACGATTTCCCGGTTCCCGAAGCGCTGGTGCAAAACCAAATGGATATCCGCCTGGAGCGGGCGGTTCGAAGTTTGGCGGCCCAGGGAGTTGATCCCCGAGCCGTGAATGTGGATTGGGTGGCCATGCGGCGGCGTCAGCATCCTCGCGCTGTCGAGGACGTGAAGGCCGAGTTGCTGCTCGATCGCATCGCCTCGGCGGAGAATATCGAAGCGAGCGACGAGGACATCGATCGGGAAATTTCCGGAATCGCGGAGCGCAGTGGCGAATCCGCCCCAGCCGTCCGCGCCAGCTTGACAAAGCAGGGGGCGCTGGATAGGATGAGGTCGAAGCTCCGCAGCGAAAAGACTCTCGAGTGGCTCCAAAAGAATACTGAAGTGAAAACTCGGGAGCCGGAGCGGTCCTGACCGGTTTCTTCCTGCAAATTCCCTACTCTCGATGACACATGCAGACGATCCGAGTCCACGCGCCACGACACTCATCCCCATGGTGGTCGAGCAGACCACCCGGGGCGAGCGCGCCTATGACATTTATTCGCGGCTGCTCAAGGACCATATCCTGTTTATTGGCACGCCCATCGACGACCACGTCGCCAACCTCGTGACCGCCCAACTGCTCTTTCTCGAAGCGGAAGATCCGGAACGCGATATCCAGCTCTATATCAATTCGCCGGGCGGCTCGATTACCGCAGGCATGGCCATTTACGATACGATGCAATATGTCCGGCCGGACGTAGTGACCACCTGTGTGGGCCAGGCCGCTTCTATCGCGTCCGTGCTGCTGGCTGCGGGAGCTCCCAAAAAGCGGTTTTCGCTGCCCAATTCGCGGATTTTGATTCACCAGCCCTGGCTGTCCGGACTGTCTGGACAAGCCACCGATATCGATATTCACGCCAAAGAGATTTTGCGCATGCGCGCGGTCATCAACCAGCTTTATGCCGATCATTGCGGCCAGCCGGTCTCAAAAATTGAGAAAGACGTGGAGCGCGACTTTATCATGTCGCCTCAGCAGGCCAAGGAGTACGGCCTGATCGATGAAATTATCCATAAGCATCGCTAGCGCGTACCTAACAGTTAGTAGCGAGATTGCGTTGCCCATGCCGCATATGGGGAAAAAGTTCTAATATAGTGACGGGTCCTGTCCCGCCCGGGAAGGCCGGAGGCCGACTGCCGTGAGAAAACTGAGCACGGATGAACCGCTGCGTTGTTCGTTCTGCCATAAGACGCAAGAGCAGGTGGAAAAGCTCATCAGCTCGCCTTCGGATTATCCGCGCGCCTATATCTGCAATGAATGCGTGGGCGTGTGCCAGCAGATTTTGGAAGAGGAAAAGCGCGAGCAGGCCGGACCGATCAATCGGCGCCTGCCCCGTCCCCCGGAGATCAAGTCGTTCCTCGATGGTTACGTCATCGGCCAGGATAAGACCAAGAAGAAGCTGGCCGTCGCGGTCTACAATCATTACAAGCGCATCTTCCTGAACCATCAGCCCGGTGACGTCGAACTGACCAAATCGAATATCCTTTTGATCGGCCCCACCGGCACAGGCAAGACGCTCCTGGCGCAGACGCTCTCGCGCATGCTGGACGTGCCCTTCGCCATCGTGGACGCCACCACGCTTACCGAAGCCGGATACGTCGGCGAGGACGTCGAAAATATTATTTTGAAGCTGCTGCAAAACGCCGACGGCGACGTGACCAAGGCGCAGCAGGGCATCATCTATATCGACGAAATTGACAAAATTTCCAAGAAAGACGAAAACCCGTCCATCACGCGCGATGTCTCCGGTGAGGGCGTCCAGCAAGCTCTGCTCAAGATCCTGGAGGGCACCATCGCCAATGTTCCGCCTCAGGGCGGGCGCAAGCATCCGCACCAGGAATTCACTCCGGTCGACACCACCAATATTCTCTTCATCTGTGGCGGAGCCTTCGTGGGCTTGGAGAAGATCGTGGAGCGGCGCGTGGGTCAAAAATCTCTGGGCTTCCACACCGACGCCCAGCCGGCGACCACCAACCGCCGCAATATGGAGCTACTCGACCAAGCGCAGCCCACGGACTTGATCCGTTACGGACTCATCCCGGAATTTGTGGGTAGGCTGCCGGTGGTCGGTGTTCTGGGCGATCTCGACAAGGCCGCGCTGATGCGCATCCTCACGGAGCCAAAGAACGCCCTCATCCGGCAATACCAACGTCTCTTCGAATTCGAGAACGTTCGGCTGCGCTTTGCCGATGACGCCCTGGAAACCGTCGCGGACTTGGCCATGCAACGCAAGGTGGGCGCCAGAGGATTGCGCATGATCCTCGAGGATTTGATGCTCGATCTCATGTACAACTTACCGGCCCAGCGCAAGGTGCGCGACTTCTGCGTCACCGCCGAAATGGTGCGCAGCCGCGAGATCAACTGGACCCTGCTGGAAAAAGCCGGATAACTTGGGATAATTAAGTAGTGGGCCTTCCACCTGTTGAAAATTAATGTTTACTCGCGAGAAGAGTGAAATGAAGCGCGTGCCGATGATGCCGGTGAGGGACATGGTCATCTTCCCTCAGATGATGCAGCCCTTCATCGTCGGGCGGGAAGCCTCTGTGCGCGCGTTGGAAGAGGCGCTCGCGGGAGAAAAAAAGATCTTCCTCGCCACCCAGCACGACGCTTCGGTCGATGACCCCAAGCCGGAGCAGATCTTTACCGTCGGCACCCTCGCCAATATTGTGCAGAGTGTGAAGCTGCCCGACGGCAATATTCGCGTTCTGGTCGAAGGCGTGGAGCGCGCCAAAGTTGTGCAGCTTGCCAGCGAAGAGGGCTTCTATCGCGCCACGCTGCGCCTCATGCCCGTGCGCGTCGAGCCTTCTCCTCAGATCGATCAGGCGGTTCGCCGCGTCAACGGCCTGTTTGAGCAGTATGTGAAGCTCTCCCAGAGCCTGAATTACGACACCATGATTGCCGCGGCGCGCGTCGAAGATCCCGCCAAGCTCTCCGATACCATCGCCGCCAATTTGCAGATTCCCATCGAGGAAAAGCAGGAACTGCTCGAAAATTTCGACGTCTTGGATCGTTTGAACCGCGTGGCGGAGGTCCTGGAAAGCGAGATCGAAAAACTCAACGTCGACCGCAACATCAATACGCGCGTGAAACGCCAGATGGAACGCGCGCAAAAAGAGTACTACCTGAACGAGAAGCTCAAGGCCATACACAAAGAGCTCGGCCGCGGCGAAAAGAGTGAGCTCGACGAACTCAAGAAGAAAATCGAAGCGGCGGGAATGCCCAAGGACGTTCAGGAAAAAGCCATTCAGGAGCTGAAGCGGCTGGAGATGATGCCGCCGATGTCTGCCGAATCCACCGTCAGCCGCAGTTATCTGGACTGGCTGTTGGCGGTGCCCTGGAAGAAGAAGTCCAAGGAAATTCGAGACATTGGCGCCGCGGAGAAGATTTTAGAGGAAGATCATTACGGTCTGGAGAAGGTCAAAGAGCGCATTCTCGAATATCTCGCCGTTCGCCAGTTGGTCAAGAATCCTCGCGGGTCGATTCTCTGTCTGGTCGGTCCTCCCGGCGTGGGCAAGACTTCGCTGGCCATGTCCATCGGCCGCGCCACGGGCCGAAAGTTTGTGCGCGTCTCCCTGGGTGGGGTTCGAGATGAGGCGGAGATTCGCGGTCATCGCCGCACCTATATCGGCGCTCTCCCCGGCCAGATTATTCAGATGATGAAGAAGGCGGGGACGGTGAACCCGGTGTTTGTCCTCGACGAAGTGGACAAGATGTCCATGGATTTCCGCGGCGACCCTTCCGCCGCCCTTATGGAAGTGCTCGATCCGGAACTGAATCATTCTTTCACCGATCATTATCTCGATGTCGAGTACGATCTTTCACACGTGATGTTCATCTGCACGGCCAACGTCCTGCACACGATCCCGCAGCCCTTGCAGGACCGCATGGAAACCCTGCGCCTGCCGGGCTATACCGAAATCGAAAAGCGGGAGATCGCCAAGCGCTTCCTGCTTAAAAAGCAGCGCGAGGCTACTGGCCTGACCGAAGAGAACCTGCAATTCGCCGATGACGCCATCAACTACATCATCCGGCATTACACGCAGGAAGCGGGCGTGCGGAATTTGGAGCGCGAGATCGCCAATATCTGCCGCAAGGTCTCGCGGCGCGTGGTCAAGGAAGGCCGGCAGGTGAAGGTGGAGATCACATCGGCAAACGTGAATGAATTCCTCGGCGTCATTAAGTTCCGCGAGCTCTGGGCCGAAAAGAAAAACGAGGTCGGCCTCGCCATTGGCTTGGCCTGGACCGAAGTCGGCGGCCAGGTATTGACCACCGAGGCAGGATTGATGCATGGCAAGGGCCGGCTCACGCTCACCGGCAAGCTCGGTGACGTCATGCAGGAATCTGCCCAGGCGGCCATGAGTTACGTGCGCTCGCGCACCGGGGCCTTCGGCTTGCCGCATGACTTCTATCGCCACCTGGATATCCACGTGCATGTTCCCGAAGGCGCCATTCCAAAAGACGGGCCGTCGGCGGGCATCACCATTGGTACCGCCATCGTGAGCGCCCTGACGCATATTCCGGTTCGCTGCGACGTGGCCATGACCGGCGAGATCACGCTTCGGGGCAAAGTTTTGCCCATCGGCGGCGTCAAAGAAAAAGTATTGGCGGCACATCGCCTGGGGATCCGCACCGTGCTCATCCCCAAAGATAACGAAAAGGATCTGGCGGATATTCCCTCCGATATCCAGTCAACTTTGGTGATTCAGTCTGTGGAAACGATGGACGAGGTTTTAGGTTTAGCATTGGAACGGCCGCTTCAGCCGTCAGTACTTCCCGCGGTCCAGGAAGTGCCGACCAAGTTCGATGCGGAAGCAGAGCAAGATCAGGAATTAACCAACTGAGGGAGACCCTCGGGCACATTTCCGGTCGAGGGGTAAACTGCTGATTCTGCCCGGGAGTGACCCGCCCCTGTTTGGTTCCTGTTCGACATCTAGAAGAAAAAACATTGTTTGGTAATTTGACTGTGGTTCCGCCGTATGACGACGGCGCATCTCGTTATGCCGCCGCCCGCGTACCATCTCCCGACATATGGGGCCGGTGAATTCAGGCTCCAGTCAAGGTCAAGGAATGATCACAATGAGTATTAGCCTTGCAGAACTGAAGGACAAAAACATCACCGATCTGGCCAAAATCGCCAAGGACTTGGCCATCCCCGGCGCCAGCGGAATGCGCAAACAGGAACTGATCTTCCAAATCCTGCGTGCGCAGACCGAGAAAAACGGCCTCATCTTTAGCGAAGGCGTCCTGGAATGCCTGCCGGATGGCTTCGGCTTCCTGCGCGCGCCCGAATACAACTACCTGCCCGGCCCCGACGATATCTATGTCTCGCCCTCGCAGATTCGCAAATTCGACCTGCGCACCGGCGATACCGTTTCCGGACAGGTGCGTCCGCCCAAAGATGGCGAGCGTTACTTCGCGCTGATTAAGGTGGAGGCCGTTAACTTCGAAGATCCCGAGGTAGCGCGGAACAAAATCTTTTTCGACAATCTCACTCCGCTCTATCCTCAGGGCCGGCTGAAAATGGAGACGGCCAAGGAGAACCTTACTGGCCGTGTTCTCGATCTGCTCTGCCCCGTCGGCAAGGGCCAGCGCGGTTTGATTGTGGCCCCGCCGCGTACCGGCAAAACCATGATGCTGCAGTCGATGGCCAACTCCGTCACCGCCAATCATCCCGAAGTCGCCCTGATCGTGCTGCTGATCGATGAGCGCCCGGAAGAAGTCACGGACATGCAGCGGACCGTGAAGGGTGAGGTCATCAGCTCGACCTTCGATGAGCCCCCCCAGCGCCACATCCAAGTCGCCGAAATGGTCCTGGAAAAAGCCAAGCGCCTGGTCGAGCACAAGCGCGATGTCGTCATCCTGCTGGATTCCGTCACGCGATTGGCGCGCGCCTATAACGCGGTGACGCCGCCTTCGGGCAAAGTGCTTTCCGGCGGTATTGACGCCAACGCCCTGCAGCGGCCGCGTCGCTTTTTCGCCGCCGCGCGCAATGTCGAGGAGGGCGGATCGCTCACCATCATGGCCACCGCTTTGATCGACACGGGAAGCCGTATGGACGACGTGATTTTCGAGGAGTTCAAGGGCACCGGCAATATGGAAATCAATCTCGACCGCCGCCTGGTGGATAAGCGCATCTTTCCGGCCATCGATATCAATCGCTCCGGCACGCGAAAGGAAGAATTGCTGCTTCCGGCGGACGAGTTGAACCGCGTCTGGGTGCTGCGAAAAGTCCTCAACCCGCTGTCGCCGGTTGAGGCCATGGAACTGCTCCTGGGCAGGCTCTCCAAGACAAAATCGAACGCTGAATTTCTCGCCTCGATGTCCAATCCCAGCTAAGCGGCACCCTTACCCGGACACACCGCCCGCGAGAGTCAGCGCTGTCATCCTGGATCGAACCGGGGTTCCCGGCACGCGCCTCTCGAGCGCCAGGCGAAACCGCTCGTTCGCGGTCGCGCCGGTCGCGCTGGCGAACTTCTTTCAGAACTTCAGAGAACTCCAGCGATTCGCCTTTTTGCGCATATTCCAGCCGCCGCCGCTCCGCGCGTACTTCCACCGAAGCATCCAGGAAAATCTTCAAATCGGCGTCGGGAAATACGACCGTGCCAATATCGCGCCCTTCCATCACCGCGCCGCCGCTCCCTGCGGCACGCCGCTGCTCAGCCACCAGCACCGCGCGCACTCCGGCGATCACCGCCACCTTCGACGCCGCCTGCGCCACCGCCGCCGAGCGAATCTGGTCCGTAACATCCGTCCCGTCCACCAGCACGCGAAAGCCGCCGTCGCTGCTCACCAGATCGATGCGCGTCGCGCGAGCCAGTGCCGCGACGCTATCTTCGGAATCGAGAGGCACATGGTCGCGCAGGGCCTTCCAGCCCACTCCGCGATACATCGCGCCGCTATCCAGATAGACGTAACCCAGCAGCTCCGCCACGCGCCGCGCGACCGTGCTCTTCCCCGATCCCACCGGCCCGTCAATCGCGATGATCAGCTCTCTCATACGCAAAGTTCCGAGCGTCCTCTTTAGGGGGCCAGAGCTTCATCTCCGACAATGGCGCCCAACATATTCGGGGGCTTTAGCTCCGGTGTCAGGAGTCCGGTGGGCTCCACCGGAGTCCAGAAACCGGACCCCGGAAGTGCTTCTCCGCGCGCCCTCAAACGCGCTTGAATGCGCGCTCAATCTCCCGCAACGAATAACGGAGGATCACCGGGCGGCCGTGCGGACAGCTCATCGGCGATTCTGTCTTGGCGAGCTCTCCCAGCAGCCACTCCATCTTGGTTTGATCGAGCGGCATATTGATCTTGATCGCCGCATGGCATGCCGTGGATGCCGCGATCTGCGCCTGCAGCGAATCGATGGAGATCGCCTGATGCTCGCGCTCGATGCCATCCAGGATTTCCGCCACCAGCCGCTCGGCGTCGGAATTCGGCACGCCCGCCGGCGTGGCCTGAATGGCCACGCTCTGCGGGCCCATCGGCGTCACGTCGAATCCGTTGGCGGAGAGCTCCTCGCTGATCTGTTCGAGAATGGCGCGCTGCCGCGGCGTCAGGTCCACCACGATCGGCACCAGCAGCCGCTGGCCGGTCAGCGCCCCTTCGCGCCGCGAACGCAAATGCTGCTCGAAGAGCACGCGTTCGTGCGCCACGTGCTGATCGATGATCCACAACCCTTCCGAGTTCACCGCCACAATGAAACTCGCGTTCACCTGCCCCAGTGGCCGCAGCTCCCCCAGAGAAACCGCGCTCGCCGGAGCTTCCATCACCTGCGCCGGCGGCACAGCTTCCCTGAACTGCGCCTCGATTTGCTCGCTGTCTCTCGCGATGGATTCAGCCGCGGCGGATTCAGCCGCCGCGGCATCGAACGCAAACCGCTGCGTCTCCGGCTGCACTGGAGCGTCCGCCAACGCAAACGCCTCTCCCGGCACGCCGGGATACGGATCGGATAAAGGCAGCGCCGCCCGCGGTGGCGCCATAGGCGCTGGAGCCGCTGCGGCAGCCGCGCCGGGCTGGCTGCCGCCCGACAGCGCCGTTCGCGCTGGGACCGAAAAGCTCGCAATCGGCCGCGCTTTCGACAGCGCCTGGCGGATCGTATCCCGCGCGAAGTCATGTACACATTGCGAATGCCGGAAGCGCACTTCGATCTTAGCCGGATGGACATTTACATCCACTTCCTCGCACGGCAAATCCAGGAAGAGCAGCGCCACGGGAAACACATCCGCCGGCAGAATATTGCGGTACGCTTCGTGAATGGCGTGCAGCAGCAGCCGATCGCGCACCAGCCTGCGGTTGACGAAAATGTAGATGCCGTTGCGGTTCGTCCGCTGCACTTCCGGCCGCGAAACGAACCCCCGCACCGTAAGCTCCCCCGCGCGTCCGCCGTTATCGAGCTCAGGTTCTGTAATCGCGGCGCGAATTGGGCCAGAAACGGGCGCGATCTCCATCATCTCCTCGAGCGTCTGCCGCCCAAAAAGCTGATAAACGCGCTCGGCCGGCGCGGCCACGGGCGGAACATTCACGATTTCCTGCGTGGGCGTCTTCAGCGCGAAGTGCTTGTCGGAATTGGCCAGCGCGTAGTGCGTCACCAGCGAGGCCACGTGCCCCAATTCCGTGGTGTCTGATTTGAGGAATTTTCTGCGCGCCGGTACGCAATAAAAAAGATCGGCCACGCTCACCGACGTGCCTGCGGGCAGCCCCGCCGGTTTCACGCCCACGAGTTTGCCTCCGGCAAACTCCACCCGCGTGCCCTGTTCCTCGCCTCCGACGCACGTTTCCAGAAGCAGCCGTGAGACCGAAGCAATCGACGGCAGAGCCTCCCCTCGAAATCCCAGCGTCGCGATCGAAAGCAGATCGTCCGACGTACGCAGCTTCGAGGTCGCATGTCGCTCGAATGCCAGCAGCGCGTCGTCATGGCTCATGCCGCATCCGTCGTCGGCGACGCGGATCATGCGCTTCCCGCCCGATTCCACTTCGATGCGCACCGAGCGCGCGCCCGCATCCAGCGCGTTTTCGAGCAGCTCCTTCACCACCGATGCCGGCCGCTCCACCACTTCGCCCGCCGCGATGCGGTTGGCCACAGCTTCCGGCAATATGCGAATGTTACTCATTGTTCCTTAGGGGGTCGGAGCTTTAGCTCCGACCTCGAGGCGACTGCTTTGTTTGGGGCTTTAGCCCCCGGAGCCACGTCCGCCAGACGCGGCGTCGCGCCCGGTCGGACGAATCGCGATACCCAATTCCTCGAGCTGCTCCGGCTCGACTTCGGCCGGCGCATCAGCCATCAAATCCTGCGCCGCCGTCGTCTTGGGAAACGCAATGACCTCGCGGATCGACTTCTCGCCCGCCAGCAGCGCCACCACGCGATCAAGCCCCAGCGCAATTCCCCCATGCGGCGGCGTGCCATAACTCAGCGCATCCAGAAAAAATCCGAAGCGCTGCCGCCGCTGCTCTTCGTTTAATCCCAACAGCGCGAAGACCCGCGCCTGTAATTCCTGGCTATGAATCCGAATACTCCCGGACCCAAGCTCCGATCCATTCAGCACCAGATCGTAGCCTTTCGAGCGCACTTCCTGCGGCGCGGATTCGAGCTTGTGAACGTCTTCCTCTCGGATCCCGGTGAAGGGATGCTGCGCCGCCACCCAGCGCTTTTCGCTGGTGCTCCATTCAAAAAGCGGAAAGCCCGTGAGCCACAAAAACTCCCAGCGATCTTTCGGCACCAGATTCAGCCGCTCCGCGAGCGCCAATCGCAATTGTCCGGCAATCAACGCTGCGGCATCGGTTCCGGGAATCTGCTCTGCCGCCGACACGGCCACGATCAGGTCGCCGGCCTTTGCGCCCGTAGCCGCGACAATGTTTTGCACTCCCGCCGCGCCGAGGGTCTTCTCGAGCGGCGAACTCGCACCTTCTGTGGTCACTTTGATGGTGTACAGCCCTCGCGCCCCCAGCCCTTTGGCCTGCTCGCCCAATTCATCCAGCTGCTTGCGCGAAAAAGACGCCCCTCCCGGCGCCACCACAGCTTGCACGCTGCCTTCCAAATGCAATTTCTCGCGCGCTGCCGCGAAATGCTCGGTCACCTCGCGCAGTTCCATTCCGAAGCGCAGGTCCGGCTTATCGATTCCGTAGCGCCGGATCGCCTC
>WNGJ01000480.1_pt1 | contig 36163 bp, 30 predicted proteins | sample 5400611 | NCBI WGS metagenome assembly WNGJ01 (sample SAMN13153375, study PRJNA577476) | soil metagenome | isolation source: 40 cm soil or saprolite under Garry oak tree replicate 1 | place: USA:California | collected 2016-06-15
AGAGGCCCCAGACCCTGGGGTCGTCGGCCATCCGGGTCCCACGTCGGTCGCGCTGCCGGCTTCCATCCGCGAAGCAATCGTCAGCCACGCCCGAGCCGAAGAGCCGAACGAAGCATGCGGGGTGATCGTCGGGGACCGGTCGGCCGGCGCGGGTGGCCGGGCCCTGCGCTTCGAACCCGCCCGCAACGAAGCGGCGTCCAGGTTCCTCTACAGGCTGGATGCCCGAGACCTTCTTCGGCTAACCCTCCAAACCGACGATCGGGACGAGGTCTTCTGGGCGATCGTGCACTCGCACACCCACACAGCGGCCATCCCCTCGCCCACCGACATTCGCCAGGCGAATTACCCCGAGGCCCTGTACATGCTGGTCTCGTTGGCCGAGTCCGAGGCGGACGAACACGGCCGGTCGCGAATTCAGGCCTGGCGGATTCGCGACGGTCGCACGTTCGAGGTGGCCGTTCTGGACGGGGAATGAGCCGGGCGGGGCTGGCGCCGCTCGGTGCGGGTGTGCTTGCCCTCGTTCTTGGCACGGTCCTTGGCTGGGACCCCACCATCCTGAAGGTCCTCGTCGCGCCGCCGGAGCTCATTCGGGCGGTCCTGGTCGGTATCGCGGTCGTGGCCGGGATCGGGCTCCTGATCGCGGCAGTGCAACGCCTTGACGAGGGATCGGAGACCGACGGCACTCGAGATCTTCCCGGGATGGTGCGCGGGATCCGGCTATCGTTCCTCGCCGTGGCCGCGTTCGCCGCCGCGGCGGGCTGGGTGCTTGCTCATCCGCTTCCGATCGTCGTCGCGCTGATCATCGCCGGCGTCGACGTGATCGAGACGTCCTTCCTGCTGCTTGTGGTCACGGTTCGGCGGCGATAGCTGCGACGTCGGGGGCCCAATTGGCGGTTGACAGAGTGCTGCAAGGAGCCCACGAGAGCCTGTCAGTGGGTCGCGACGCCCTCGGTTCGATCGTGTCGGCAAGGAGGTGCGCCATGCCTCGATCGTGGAGCGACAAGCGTGAGCGTCAGTACGAGCACATCAAGGACTCGTACGAGGAGCGTGGGCGCTCCGAGGACAAAGCCGAAGAGATCGCCGCCCGCACGGTGAACAAGACTCGCGCCGAGAAGGGCGAGGCCAAGGGTCGGAAATCCCGCTCCAAGTAGCTCTTCCCGCTGCCCCCCAGAACGGCCGGGCGCGGCAACTGCCTGGCTTCCCGAGAGGTCCTTGCGTGAGATGCAAGGAACCGAGCTTGGCGGGTCGCAGATGGGCGAAACTCGCGCGTTTCTGTCACCTCGTGCAAGATTCGTCGCCCTTGCGCGCCGTCCGCGGCCGAAGGTTGCACCAGGCGAAAGAACCGGGCATCCGGCCCGCTAGTTCGCACCGTTACCTGCACCCGGTGCAAGCCGATCGGGAAACTTGCAGTGCACGAAAGAAATGGGCGCGGGCGCAGAAACCCGCGGCCGGCGGAGACCCAAGCAGGTTGGACTCAGCCTACGGGGCGTCCAATGCACGCCGCGAGATGACGAACCGCCAGTCGTGATCACTGCGGACCTCGGCCCAGGCCAGGGACACCCCAAACGAGCCCGCACCGACACCGAGCGGCCTGACCTGGCCCGGCTCGGTCACGACGCTCGGCCGCGACCAATGCTCAGCGTCGCGACTGACCGCGTACCAGACCCGCGATGGAGTGGCGCACGTCATGAAGCCGGGACAGCCAGCATAGACCAGCCGCCACGCGCCGCCTGACCAGACAACATCTACGTCGCCCACGCTCCGCAGATCCGTCACGTCCGGCCCCCGCTGGAACGAAGCACCGCCGTCGAGTGTCCGCCAGACGCGGACGAAGGGGCTCTTCACGTAACGCGCGCTCTCGTTCGGATCGACGGCCGCGAGGACGATGGTCGCCCCATCACTAGCCAGCCGCGGCCGCTGGCCCGCGAGGAACGTCTGGTCGATCGAGCCGGCCGATTGCCAGCTTCGGCCGCCATCGTCCGACACGGCGACGCGAAGCGCGGGATATCCCGGGCCGACGTAGGCCGCCAGGATCTGGCCATGCGCCTGGGCCAGCGCCAGACCGCCGTCGATGAAGTCAGCATCGCCGTAGAGCTGCTGATTGGTGACTCCAAGGTGCGTCGGAATGCCGTCGGGGCTGCCGTCTATGGCGAGCCGCTGGATCCAGATGTCCCCGGTCTGGCCGTCGGTGTACCCGATAAGTCGCATGTCCTGACCGAGCAGGAACACTGGCAAGGCCACCAGGCCGACCTTGGGAGGCGAAACGCGCACCGCCGTGGACCACGAGGCACCACGGTCGACCGAGCGCCGGACGAGCAGGCGCTGGGTCGCCGGCTGGGGACCTTGTTCCGCCCAGGCTGCGTAGAGCGTGCCCTCCGGAGCGATCGCCAGGGCATGTCTGGCGGCGCTGGGGCCCGGTGGATTGGAGATGGTCGTGCCGGGCGACCAGGTCGTCCCACCATCGTCCGATCGACGCACCACGATCGACCCCCAGAATCCCTGAATTCCTTCTCTCGTCTCGATATACAGACTGTGGCCGTCGCTGGCGAAATCCCCTAACCAGCTGTCGGCCGGGCCGACTCCGAGGTCGGTGGCGGATACCCAGGCGGGGTCGACCTGACGCGGAAAGACGACCGTCTCGCTGAGACGATCGGCCGTCTCGATCGCGACGTCCGCGACGATGAGCAGCACGACCACACCCGCAACCCGGGCGACCCAGCGAAGCCGGCGTGGCGCGCGATCCGCCCCCGGCGGAGTCTGCGAGGCCTCAGGAGCCTCCCACTCAACCATTCCGCCCATCAGCATTCGGCGTATCCACGTTCGGCGCATCAATGGCCGATGCATTCCCGAGCGCCGCGAGCGACGCGACGAGCACGGCCTCCGTGGGGGTGGCACCTACGCCGGCGTTCGCCCCGACCCGCGCGGGAAGCGGCGGCTCCAGATAGGTCGTCGCCAATGCCGGCCACGCGGCCTCGGCGAACACCTCGGCCGGCGTCCCGTCCAGAATGATCTGCCCGGCACGCATGACGATCACCCGTTCGAACGATTCGGCCACGAAACGCATGTCGTGGCTGATCGTGATGATCGTCCGGCCGGCCTCCGCGAGCTCGGCGACGATCTGCTGAATCCGCGCCACGCCACGCGCGTCCTGGCCGGTCGTCGGCTCGTCGAGCACCACGATCGGGGTCCTCATGGCGAGGATCGAGGCCAGGGCGAGGAGCTTTCGGCGCGAATAGCCGAGGTCGTACGGGTTGGTGTCGGCCTGATCGGTGAGTCCCACACTTTCGAGCGCGGCGTATACCGCGCGCTCGAGCTCGGTGGCGGTCATTCCCAGGTTGCGCGGCCCGAAGGCAACTTCTGAGCGGACCTTCGCGGCGAAGATCTGCCGGTCCGGGTTCTGGAACACCAGCCCGACCTTAGCGGCGAGGTGTGCCACGTGCTGCGCGGCGGCGTCCACGTCGTCGATCAGCACGCGCCCGCTCGTCGGCCGGAGAAGGCCGTTGAACTGGCGCACGAGCGTCGATTTTCCGCTGCCGTTCTGGCCGATGATCGCCAGGCGTTCGCCGCGCTCGACGAGAAGATCGACATCTTCGAGAGCCTGGGTTCCGTCGGGATAGCGGAATGAGACGGCCTCGACGCCGATCGGAAGCGTCATGGCGCAGCTGGTTTGGCGACGGCCGGGGGGTCTGCCGCAGACGGCCGTTCCGGATCGGGTCGCTCCGGCCTGAGCCATGCTGGATCGAGCTCGACGCCGGCCTCATTGGCCGCCCGCCTCAGACGGACATCGGATGGAGGCTCGACGCCCATCCCGGCGAGCTCGGGATCGCTGAGAACCTCGAGGGCAGGGCCGGAACGAACGATCCGGCCACCGACCAGGACGGCGACCTCGTCGGCCAGGCGAGCCAGGAGGTCGGTCTTGTGCTCGACCATCAGAATCGCGGTCCCACTGCCGGCAAGACCCGACAGAGCCCCCTGCACAAGGCGAGTGCCCAGCGGATCGAGCTGACTGGTCGGCTCGTCGAGGACGAGCACCGCGGGCCGGAGGGCAAGGACGGCTGCCAGCGCGACGAGCTGCGCCTGGCCACCCGAAACTCGCAGCGGATCCCGCGGCAGCAGATCGGCTATTCCGACCAGGTCGGCCGCCCATTCGATCCGTTCGGCAACCTGCTCAACAGGCAGGCCGAGGTTTCGCGGCCCGAACGCGATCTCCTCGTAGACCGTGACGGAAGTGCCGGACATCTGGGTGATCGGGTTCTGGAACAGGATGCCGACGCGCTGGCCGAGATCCCGGACCGTGAGGTCCTTCGTCGAGGTCCCCTCCTGCGCGACGCTTCCGTCGAGGCGGCCGCCGATGACCAGGGGAGCCAGGCCTGACGCCACCAGGCAGAGCGTGCTCTTTCCTGCCTCGTTCGGACCAACCAGTCCGACGATCCGGCCGGGACGGACCTCGAGGTCGATTCCGTCGAGGACGCGATTCATGGTGCCGACATACGTGTAGCCGACGCCGGCCAGGACGAGGCTCATTCGTTGATTCGCCGGCTCACGGAAGGGCGAGCCAGCCGGAAGCCGACGACACGACGACCAGCACGACCAGGCCGAGCAGGACCCAGCGGAAGGCCCGCTGGCGCTCATCGTCGGGCAGGGGGCGCAGCGTCGTTCGCCTCGGCGGCGCCGAGAAACCACGAGCCTCGAGCGCAAGCGTTCGCTCTTCGACCTCGGTCAGGGCGCCGAAAATCATCGGGCCGGCAAGTGGCACGACGCCCCTGATGCGGCGCCAGAGCGCTCCTTCGGTATCGAGCCCGCGGGCGCGCTGCGAATCGACGATCTCGGCCGCTCTTTCCGCCATCCGGGGCACCATGCCGATGGCCGCGCCGATGACGAAGACCGCGCGCCGACCGAGTCCGCGATGCTCGAGATCGGTCACGAGGTCGTCATTGGTCGTCGTGAACGAGAAGACGACGACCGAGAGTCCGAACGCCACAACGCGCAGGACAGCCTGCAGCGCGGCGGTGAGGCCCGTGCCGGTGGCCGCGATCGGGCCGATGCCGACGATGACGTCGTGAGCACCGGGGTACAGGAACGTGTTCACGAGGACGATCGAGAGGACCAGCGGCGTCGTCAGGAGGAGCGCGGCCAGGCTCCGTCGCAGGATTCGTGCTGTACCCGCGCACGCGATCGCAACGGCGATGACGAGGAGGGGTCCCGACCAACCGCGCACCACGAACGCCACGACCGCCTCGGCCAAGGCGGCGACCAGCTTGGTCGTGGGGTTGAGCGAAGCGTAAGCCCCGGTGACCGGTCGGCCGACGTATTCGGGGATGACGCCGCCCGGATTCGTTGCCCCTGCGCTCAGCCGTGTCTCCGTGTGCGGCGCGGGTCTGGTGTGAGCGTCATGCGGTCGCAGCGACGGTCCGCTCGCCCAGCGGGAAGCGCGCCACGATGCGCGGCGAGAGGCTCGACAGCACGATATAGACGACGAAGCTGGTGATCGTCTTGTCGATCGGGTCGCTGAACAGGCCCTGGCCGAGCGACGCGTTGTATACGTCCGCCCCGCCCTGGCGCAGCGCGGCGACCATCAGGTCGAGGCTCGGCGTGCCCGTCACCCCGCCGTACACGTACGCGGCGATCGGCGCCGACACGATCGCGGCGACGATGCCGGTGAGCGCCCCGGCGATTGCCACGAGCCCACCCGATGCATCGCGCCGCGCCAGCACGAACCCGCTGACCACGAGAGATGCCGCGACTCCGATGACCGCGATTGCCGTGTAAACCCAGGTGGGATAGCCGTTCACCGGATCGCTGTAGGCCGGACTCGTATAGATCCGGATCGCAAGCAGGACCACGACTGCCGCGCCGGCGATGGCTGCGATCCACAGCGTCGGCCCGCTGGCGGGGCGAGGTCGGTAGACGCCGAGATACCCCCACAGACCGGCGAGCAGGCCGATGACGGCGGCCGTGACCGCGAACGGCCCGATGTTGCTGCTGGGCCCGATACCGGGGCTGTATTGCCAGATCAGGTTGGACAGGCCGCCCGTCAGCGCGCCGGCGAGGGGGCCGGCGAGGACTCCGACGAGGATGGTGCCGATCGAATCGAGGTAGATCGGCAGGTTGAGCACCTTCTGGACAGTGAACCCGAGCACGATGTTGATGGCGATCGCCACGGGCATCAGGACGATGACCCGTGTCGTGAACTGTCGCGACAGCCAATCCATTCGATCTGCTCCTGGCTCCGAGTTTCCCGGTGGCCTCAGCTTGCCACGTTTACGAGGCGTTCCGCCAGCCCGCCCACCCGTTCGACGAAGCGGTCGAGGAACTCCTCTGCGTTCGCTTCTACCGCGACGTCCAGGTTCGGGGGCCGGCCCCAGACGCGGCGCCAGTCCGTGACCGTCTCCCCTGTCGTGAGCGTTCCACCCAGCTCTACATCGACCGTTACGGCCTCGGCGCGTACGAGACTCGGATCCAGGGCCGCCGCAACTGCCAGGGGATCGTGGATAAAGGCACCGTAGAAGCCGTCGTAACGCGAGTGGAATTCCATGTAGAAGCGCAGTGCATCGGCCGTGAACCGAACGATCGGGTTGGAGGCGATAGAGGATGACTCCCGACCGCCGTCGCCCAACGTCTCGTCGGGTTGAGAGCCGGATCGGCGTGCAAGGCGCCCCATGTGCTCCGGCGTGAACTTCGCGCGCTCTGTGACGTCGAGCCCCAGTGCCAAGGGACGTGCGGCGAGACCGGGCTTGGCAAAGGCCGTGAATGCGACCTTGGCCGCCTCGGGATCGCAGTGGATATTCCACTCGGTTGTCGGAGCCGTGTTGCCCGCGGACCGGTAGCTGCCACCCATCAAAACCCAGCGCCGAAGAAGCCGAGGCAGTTCCGGTTCGCGCAGGACGGCCAGGCCAAGGTTGGTGAGGGGCCCGATCGTGATGAGGGTCAGCTCGCCGGGCCGGCGCCGGGCTTCCTCGATGATGAGATCCGCGGCGTGCCGGTCTGAGAGCGGCCGCCGGGGAGCGGGGAGCTCCGCATACCCGAGACCGCGGGGTCCATGGGTTTCGGGCGCGGTCTGCACCGGCCGTACGAGCGGCGTCTCGCGACCCAGGGCGACTTCGATGTCCTCGCGTCGGGCCAGTTCGAGGACGGCCCGGGTGTTCAACGCGACCTGCTGCGCATCGACATTCCCCCCGACGCACGTCACCCCGACGATCGATGCCTCGGGGGATGCGCATGCGTACAGCAGCGCGAGGCTGTCCTCGATGGCCGTGTCGCAATCGATGATGAGAGGAAGCGGGTCGGGCACGCGGGGAATGCTAGCCGAAGAGTCGCCTGGAACCGTGTGAACCTCCGGCTCACCCTACACTTTCCCAGATGTCCGCGACGGGGAGCCAATGAACGAAACGCCCAGCGCCGGCCAATCTGCCCATCCTCGCGTCGGCATCGTGGGCGGGAGTCGCTCGGACTTCCCCGTGCTCGACAAGGCGTGCGCGGTGCTCGATCAGCTGGGCATCCCCAACGAGATGCGGGTGGTGTCGGCCCATCGCACGCCGGACCTGCTGTTCCGCTACGCCGAACAAGCGGCGGGACGGGGCGTCCAGGTGATCATCGCGGGAGCCGGGGGCGCTGCGCACCTGCCGGGCATGCTCGCCGCCAAGACCCTCCTGCCGATCATCGGCGTTCCGATTCCCACGCAGCACCTCGGCGGCCTCGATTCGCTGCTGTCGATCGTCCAAATGCCGCGCGGAATCCCCGTGGCCACCGTCGCCATCGGCAACGCCGAGAACGCAGCGCTGCTGGCGGCCGAGATCCTGGCGCTCTCGGACGCGGCGATTCGCGAGCGCGTCGCAGCCTATCGTGAAGCGCAGACGCAGGGCGTCCTGAGCGATCCGTCGAACGCCGGGTCCACGCCCGAGGCCTAGCCGATGGATGATCCGCGCTGGCAGCCGGGCATGCCGGTACTCGACCGCCAGGCATCTGTGCGAGACGAGCGGGATGCCGCTCCTGGTGGACCGACGATCGCTCCCCGGCCGCGCTCCGTGCCGGAGCTCCAGCCAACGCCTCTCCAGCGGTACTACACCAACCTCTCGGCGATCGCGCTGGTTTGCGGTGCCCTGGCAATCTCCGCCGTCGAACTCGGGGTACCTCTGGGGAGTCCGCTGATCAAGGCGTGCGTGCTCCTGGGTGCCCCTTTGCTCGCGCTGACCACGGCCGACGCCGCGCTCCGCATCTGGCGCTCGGCACGTGCCTGGATGCCCGTCGATCGGGGCAAGGCGTGGTTCAGGGTGAGCTGGCTCGCGGCAGCGCTCGTCCTCATGGTGGCATTGATCGGCGCCATCCTGATCGTGCTTCGAGCCTGAGGGCAGAAACCTGTGGCCAATCGCCTGGGGCGCGGCCCCGACGCTCGCTCGACCGAGATCGACTCGGGTCGCGGCGTGCCACCCTGGCTGGCGGCGACGCTCAAATACTGCTCCCGCTGCGGCGCGGCACTGACCTACGGACCATTCGAGGGCGAGGACCGCCACCGGCTTGGTTGCGACGCGTGCGGGTTCATCGCCTACGTGAACCCGCGGCTGGTGGTCAGCACGATTCCGGTCACGGCCGACGGCGAAGTGGTCCTCCTTCGACGCGGGATCGAGCCCGGCTACGGCAGCTGGGCCCAGCCGGGTGGCTTCCTCGAGGTCGACGAGACGGTCACCGAGGCTGCGATCCGCGAGACGCTCGAGGAGACCGGATTGATCGTCGAGCCGGGCCAGATCCTGGGGCTGTACACACGCCTGGAGGCGGCCGTGGTCGTCATCGCGTTCGAGGCGGCAGTCGCGCACGGCTCATTCCAGCTGAATCCGGAGGCCCTGGAGATCGAGGCTTTTGCCCCTGCGGCAATTCCGTGGGAGGGGATCGGTTTTACGACCACCCGCTGGGCACTCCACGACTGGCTGCGCCTGCGTCACCCGGAGCTCCAACCGCCGAGCGAATGACCGAAGCACCGGGTGAGCCGGGCTCCGCCCCGTGATGCCGGTGACACGCGTCGACCTGGTCTTTTCAGTCGATTGTCACGCTCGGCGATGGTGCGCTATATTCCCGCCGTCCATCCCGCTGGTCCCGCCCTAGGGGATCGGCAAAAACCGAAGACGCGCCTCCGGCAACCCCAGGTGCCGCATCGGGCTCGCGTCTCCTGACATCCGTCACCGGGAGTCGTGCTCGGCGTGAGTCGCCGCGCTTTGTCCCTTCCCCGGGATAGAGACTCCCAGGACCATCCTGCCGTCCTGTCATGGCTCGGTCCTGCCTGCTGGCGCGTGCACAAACTCCGTCGCCGCGCTCACCGCGGCGTTCTGGCAGAGAGGAGCGAGATGTCGTCGCCTTTCACAAGCGGCGCCCAGGTGGCGCGAGGCGGCCCTTCCCAGGATTCGGGCGTCCAGCCGAACCGGAACGGGGGACGCCGGCTCCGGCGGCTCGCACAGGCGAGCGTCCTCGCGGGCACCCTCGTCCTGACCGTGGCCGCTACGACTTCGGCCTACTGGCCGGTCGGAAGTCGCTCGTCGTGGGTCACCCAGTGGTTCTCGAGAGCTCATCCGGCCATCGACATCGCCGCGAATTACGGGACTCGGGTGTTCCCGGCCCGCAGCGGCACGGTCGTCTTCGCCGGTTGGAGGAGCAACTGCGGCGGCTATCAGGTCTGGGTCTCCAACGGCAACGGCTACTACACCGGCTATTACCACCTGGCGCGGGTGTACTCCCGCCGAGGCGATCATGTGTGGGCGCAGCGTTCGACGATCGGCCTCGTGGGTCGAAGCGGATGCGCGTCCGGCCCGCACACCCACGTTGAGCTCTGGCACGGCTACCCGTGGCGCTCGGGCTCGTATCGGATCAATCCCTGGTCATGGATCGACTACGGCTACTACTTTCCTAGCCGATACCAGTAATCGCCCACGGCGAGCGTCAGGTCATGGAGTCGCGCGACCCGATCGGAGCACGATCGTGGTCGGGTCGCCGCGGGTCGCATTCGTCACAGGAAACACGGCGACGAACAGCCCATCCGCCGTGGCGAGGCCGGTGTAGTCGCCCAGGAAGAGACCGAACGAGTTGGGCGCCAAGCGCAGATCGAACGACTTTGGGGTCAGGCGCGCTTCCTGCCACTTCGCACCGTCAAGCGAGAATGCCGCGAATCGGTCGGTCGGCAGCCCGCCGTTTGAGGCTGGCTGGAGGACGTAGTAGCTGACTGCGAGCGACCCGTCGCGATCGATCGCCACGGACGGCGTGAATGCGATGCGATCGGCGGCTCCGGCCGGGACTTTTGCGGGAGTCGTCCAGGTGCGTCCTCCATTCGTCGACAGGCTGATGTTCACCGAGGCCCGACCCGCCCGCGAGAAGCGCGCGTCCGACCAGACGACTGCCACCCTTCCGTCGTTCGCGTCGACCGCGACGCTCGGCAGCGCAAATCCGACCCGAATGGGATTGCCCGTCGCGGGGTTGGTGAGGTCGTGACCGACCACCCGGGCGATGCTCTGTGGGGCGGACCACGTCGCGCCTCGATCATCCGACCGGATCACGGACTCGGTCAGTTGACGTTGCCCCTTGGCGTTGGTGACGACCAGCTCGAACACATCCAGAAACGTCCCGTCGGGCAGTACGACCAGGACGTTGCCGACCGGGACGCCGGCCACCTGCGCGATGGTGCGTGCCGCCGCCCAGGTAACGCCGGCGTCGGTCGACTGGGCGAGCATGACCTGGCCGGCTGCAGGCTGGGCACCGGCAGCCCCGGCTTCCCCCGATCTCGTCGTTCGGTCCCAGACCACGTACACCGCGTCGGGGTTCTGTGGATCGGTCGCGATCGAGTCCTTGTCGTTGAAGCTCGTGCCAGTGTTCTGGATGACGGCGACGGGGTTGCTCCAGGTGTCGCCTCCGTCCGTCGAGCGGCTGACGAGCACGGCGGACCGGTCTCGCTGGTTGTCGACGGCGAGCGCTGTCTGGTAGGCAACACCGTTGCCGCCGAAGGCGACCCAAGGGTCGGACGCCCGAGGCAAGCTGGACGGACCCGGCGGGGCCCCCGAACAGGTCGAGAAGGTCGCCCAGGCCCTCCGCCAGGATCGACCGCCGTCGTGCGACGCAGCGGTCACGATGCCTCGCGCGGCTCCATCGGCCCAGCGGTCCTGCTGCCAGACCGCGACGCTGTTCGCTGGATCTCGCGGGTTGACCGCGACGTACGGCTCGACCTCGGAGTTCGGGTAATTCTTGAATTGGCCGGTCGACGGGCAACTGGCAAACGGGCTCGCGCCCGAGATCCGGGAGTCAAGACCGATCGCCGGGAGTTCTGATGGGCTGGCGGATGGACTCGGCGAAGGGCTGCTCGAGGCTGGCACGGACGGCGACGGGCTCGCCGACAGGGCAGATGGGGTAGCGCTCCCGGAGGTCGCCGAGGGTGCCTGACTCGCCGGCGTGCGGCCAAAATTGACTGCGAGCAGGACAACTACGACGAGCAAGATCAGGCTCGCCCCGCGGACGATCCAGCGGCGGCGGCTTCCCCCCGTAGTTCTCATCGGCCTGGGCGGCTCGGGACTTGTCAGCCCAGGTCGATGAAGACGTTCTTGAGCTCCGTGTAGAGCTCGATCGCGTGCATCCCCAGCTCACGACCGACGCCCGACATCTTGTAGCCGCCGAAGGGCGCCTCGGTGTGCACGCTGCTGTTCGAGTTGATCGACAGCACGCCGGCCTGCACGGCCCGCGCGGTCCGCAGGGCCTTGCCGATATCTCTCGTCCAGATCGATCCGGACAGGCCGTAGGGCGTGGAATTTGCCAGGCGGACCGCTTCCTCTTCCGTGTCGAATGGAATGATCGACACGACCGGCCCGAAGATCTCCTCGCGCGCGATGCGCATGTCGTTGGAGACATGGTCGAAGACCGTCGGCATCAGGTATGCGCCATCAACGAGCGCCTCGTCGTCGGGCACGCCGCCGCCGACCACCAGCTCTGCGCCCTCCTCCTGGCCGATCGCGACGAACTCGCGCACGCGTTCGCGCTGGCGTTGGCTGACGAGCGGCCCCATCTCCGTCTCAGCATCGGCCGGATCGCCCACCTTCACTCGCCGGGTCGCGTCTGAGAACAGCTCCACGACGCGGTCGTGGACGGCGCGCTCCACGAGGATGCGGCTGCGCGCGCAGCAATCCTGCCCGCAGTTGTCGAAGACCGAGTAGGGAGATGTGGTCCCGAACGCTTCGAGGTCCGCATCGGCGTACACGATGTTGGGGCTCTTGCCGCCCAGCTCCAGGCTGATCTTCTTCACGTTGCCCGCGGCCAGCCGCATGATTTCCTGGCCGGTCCTCGTCTCGCCCGTGAATGCCACCTTGGCGATGCCTGGATGAGCTGCGATGGCTGCGCCTGCCGTGCCTCCGGGACCGGTCACGACGTTGACAACGCCCGACGGCAAACCGGCCTCGAGCGCCAGCTCGCCGAGCCGGATGGCGGTCATCGGGGAGTAGCTCGCGGGCTTGAGGATGCACGTGTTGCCGGCAGCAAGAGCCGGGCCCAGCTTCCAGGAGGCCATGTTCATCGGGAAGTTCCAGGGCACGATCAAGCCGACGACCCCGATGGGCTCTCGGAGCGTCAGGTCAAGGCCCGGCCGGCTGACGGGGATCGTCTCACCGAAGACCTTGTTGGCAGCTCCGGCGTAGTACTCGAAGACCAGGCTCACAGCCAGGGCCTCGCCGCGGGCCGACGTGATCGGCTTGCCAACGTTCTGGCTTTCGAGCTGGGCGAGCTCCTCGAGGTTCTCTTTCACGAGCGCGCTGTACCTGGCGAGGGCGCGGCCCCGCTTTGTGGCACTCCAGCTCGACCAGCCGCCCGGCTCGTCGTACGCCTTGCGCGCGGCCACGACGGCCCGATCGACGTCCTCTGCTCCACCCATCGGTGCCGTGGCGATCACCTTGCCCGTTGCCGGGTTGACGACGTCGAAGGTCTGCCCGTCGGCCGCATCGACTCGCTCGCCGCCGATCACCATGTGCAGGCCGCCCGGCGTGGCCTGGCTCGCCGCGGGACTGGGCACCTCGGGCTGTACGGTCATGGGGATCCTTCCTGACGCTGCTCGCCCAGGCGGGCGACGGCTGGATGCGCGATGCAGGAGGCGGATCATACGCCGGAGGGCGGCTCGGTCCGTCTCTGACCCGTTCGCGTCGCGATGCCATCATGAGGGTCAGCAACGTGAGGACGCCATGACACAAACAGTCGCGGGCGCCACGGATCGCACTGTCGCCCGATCGTTCTTCGATCGTCACCGGGACACGCTGGACCGAGCGCTGACAGCGATACGCGAGCGGGACTACTGGAGCCACTATCCGGAGGTCCCGAGCGGGCAGATTTACGGCGAAACGGCTAACGACGACGGCCGTGCGGCCTTCGAGGCCTACCGGGGGCATGCCTTTCCGCTCGTCCAGCCTGGCACTCGCGGCGAGGTCGGCGCCGAACGGTCACCCTTCGGCTTCGGCCTCGACATTCGCTACCCGGGGGCCGATCTCGACGTCCTCCTTCGGTCGATGTTGGCGGCCCTTCCCGCGTGGCGTAGTGCCGGTGCCGAGAGCAGGGCGGGCGTCTGCCTGGAGATCCTCGAGCGGCTCAATCGGCGCAGCTTCGAGATGGGCCACGCGGTCATGCACACCACCGGGCAGCCGTTCGTGATGGCCTTCCAGGCTGGTGGCCCGCACGCCCAGGACCGAGGCCTCGAAGCGGTCGCCTACGCCTTCGCGGAGATGACGCGGCATGCCGGCCGCGCGGACTGGGAAAAGCCGCAGGGCAAGCGCGAACCGCTCCGGCTATCCAAAACGTTCCGGATTGTCCCGCGCGGCCTGGCGCTGGTCATCGGCTGCAACACCTTCCCTACCTGGAACTCCTACCCCGGGCTCTTCGCCAGCCTCGTGACGGGCAATCCGGTCGTGGTCAAGCCGCATCGTCGTGCGGTCCTGCCGCTGGCGATCACCGTGGCCGTCGCCCGTGAGGTGCTCGCCGAAACGGGCTTCGACCCCAACGTCGTCTGCCTGGCCGTTGAAGGGGAGGATGAACGCCTGGCCCCCGTGCTCGCAACGCGCCCGGAGGTCCGTATCGTGGATTTCACGGGCTCGAGTGAATTCGGTCAGTGGCTCGAACAGAATGCACGCCAGGCCCTGGTCTACACCGAGAAGTCGGGCGTCAACAGCATCGTCATCGATTCCACCGACGACTTCGAGGCCATGGCCCGAAACATCGGCTTCTCGCTATCCCTGTACAGCGGCCAGATGTGCACCGCGCCGCAGAACCTGCTCGTCCCACGCGACGGCATCAGCGTCGGCGGCGAGCGCTGGACGCTCGAGCAGGTCGAGGAAGGCCTCGGCGGCGCGGTCGACCAGCTATTGGGCGATCCCGCACGCGCGGTCGAGGTGACCGGCTCGATCGTCAACGATGGGGTCCTGGACCGCCTCGAGCGCGCGCCGGGGCTCGGTCGCGTCGTGCTAGGGTCGCGCGTCATCGAGCATCCCCAGTTCCCGGAGGCGACCGTTCGGACGCCTACGCTCATCGCCGTGGACGCCGCGGACCGGCAGGCGTACGGACGCGAGCAGTTCGGTCCGATCTCGTTCGTCGTCGCGACCGACTCGACCGCGCACAGCCTGGAGATCCTCCGCACAACCGCCCTCGAGCGCGGCGCCATCACCGCGGCGGTGTACTCGACTGACGACGCCGTTCTCGTGTCCGCGGAGGAGGCCGCAGCCGATGCCGGTGTGGCGCTCTCGTGCAACCTGACCGGCAACATCTGGGTCAACCAGTCGGCCGCGTTCTCCGACTTCCACGCGACCGGCGCCAACCCGGCCGCCAATGCGTGCCTGACCGACGGGGCATTCGTCGCCGATCGCTTCCGGATCATCGAGTCGCGGCGCCCGACGGCTCCCCCGATCAGAAGTAATTGACGCTGATCCCGCCGTCGACGACGAGGGAGGCGCCGTTCGTCCAGCGGCTTTCGTCGGACGCCAGGTAGAGCGCCATGTTCACGATCTCCTCGGGCTTGCCGAAACGGCCGGTCGGGTTGCGCGCCAGGCGGATGCGCTTGGCCTCTTCGTCCTTGACGAGCCAGTCCATCAGCAGAGGCGTCTCGACCGGGCCAGGGCAGATCGCGTTCGAGCGGACGCCGTTCGGCCCGAATTGGACGGCCAGGCTCCGCGTCAGCGAGAGGATGGCGCCCTTGGACGACGTATACGCATCCTGCGGCACGGAGCAGCCGAGGAGAGCCACGAAGCTCGCGATGTTGATGATCGACCCGGAGCCCTGCTCGACCATGCGCGGGATGGCGAATTTGCAGCCGAGGAAAACGCCGCGGACGTTGACGGCCATCACCTTGTCCCAGATCGCCACATCGGTGTCCACGACTGAGTGATCCGCCGCGGGCATGATCCCGGCGTTGTTGTAGAGGACGTCGATCCGGCCATATGTGTCGATCGCGTGCTGGACCATGGCCCGCGCGTCGTCTTCCTTCGAAACGTCGGTCTCAACGGCGCTCGCCTGCCCTCCGGCGTCCGTCACGGCCTGGACGGTGCCGTCGCCCGCCTCCTGGCTCACCTCGGCGACGACGACCTTCGCTCCCTCCTGCGCGAACATCAGGGCGGCGACGCGACCCATGCCGCCTCCGCCGCCAGTGATGACGCAGACCTTGTCGGCCAGACGCATGTGCCCTCCTCGGCCGACAAGGGTACCCGGTCGAAGGGAGGTCCCCGAGGCGACTCGAGGAGCGGGCCGATCAGTAGGCGGGCACTCCCGCAACGCTGGAGGCGATTGCGACGAGAACCGCCGGCGTAGTCGCCGGGGAGACCTCGGTGCGGGGCAACAGGAATCGATTGCCCCAATCCGTTGGTCCGACCGGCCGATTGATGACCGCCGCCGAGAACCCTGCCGCCTCTACCGCCGCGACGACGCCCGGATTCCACCAGCTGAACGGGTACGCGAACGTCGCGGGGCGGCGACCGACGATCGACTGGATTGCCAATTCGGCGGGCACGATCTGGGCTTCGAGCTCGGGCCCCGACAGGTGCGCGAGGTTGACGTGGCGAACGGTGTGGTCACCGATTTCCATCCCCGCGTCCGCCAACGTCTGGAGGTCCCCCGGCCGGAGCTCAGAAGGCTCCCCGAGGCGACCTGTCACCACGTAGAAGGTCGCGACGAGCCCGAGACCTCGAATGATCGGCAGGGCATTCGTGAGACCGTCCCGATACCCGTCGTCGATCGTTACCACGAACGTTCGAGCCGGGGGCGGCGCATTCGCCTCCATGTCGAGGGCCAGCTGGGCCACCGTGATCGAGTGCCACCCGGCCTCGACCAGGGCGGTGAGCTGGGCGTCGAAGATCTCCGGGGAAACCCTCAGACCCGGGAGCGCATCGGGGGCCTCCGCCGCCTCGGCGATCCGGTGGTACGTGAAGATCGGAACGTGGAAAACCAGAGCGCCAGCCGGCCTGCGGCTACCCGCGAGCGGCCACCGTGCGCCGACAACGCGAGCGACGGGAAGGCTGGGCGGCTGGCTGGGGACGCTAGCCCCGCTGCCCGGCGAATTCGAGGCCGATCGCTGGACCGGGGGCACGGACGGCAGCTGCGGTGCCGGACTGGTGGTAACCGAGTGGCAACCCGCCACGGCGAGGGCAATGAGCAGGACGGCGGCCATCGCCCCGCTCTGCCGAGTACGGGGAACGAGACGGGCCACCACACCATCCTTTCAGCGCCCGTTGCCGACCGCGGGGCAACGGGAACCTAACGCTCCCCGGTGACGATTGGATATCGGCGAGATATCGATCCCGAAACAGAAGGCGACCGATTTCCCGCGCGAAGGAAACGACCCTAGGGATGCACCATGGCGTCGAGGGCCTCGTGCTCGGCCCGATCGCGCGATTCGGCGGCCTTGAGTCCGAGCACGTTGACCGCCGGCACGGCACGGCTGAATCCCTTCAAGGTCAGCTCGCCGACGGCCTCGGCATCGACAAGGTCCTCGACCGCTGCAAATGCGCGCTGGCTCAGCAGGATCTGGTTGGGGCGAGCCTCGCTGCTCAGTCGAGAAGCCAGGATCACAGCGTTGCCGATCGCACCGTAGTCGTAGCGTCCCTCGAACCCGATGCGCCCGAGCGTCGCATACCCCACCGCCACGCCGACCCCGAACTCGAGCTCGTAGCCGCGCTTCCTCCAGCTCCCGGACAGCTCGCCGAATCGTTCGCGCATGGCGACGGTCATGCGCACGGCGCGCTCGACGTGATCGTCCTGCGGGATCGGGTCGTTGAAGAAGACCATCATCCCGTCCCCTGCGAAGTGCTCCAGCGTGCCGCCGTTTTCGACGATGAGCGCGCCCATCGACCGGTGGTAGTCGCCCAGGACCCCGAACAGCTCTTCGGGCTCTGCCGTTTCGGCGAATGCGGTGAACCCGCGCAGGTCACAGAAGACGGCAGTGATCTGGCGACGATGGCCGGCGAGTAGCTGCTCGCCCTCGGCCGTCGACACCAGCGCAGCCACCTGCGGCGAGAGGAAGCGGCTCAACGCCTGCTTCTGGCGCTCGATCGTCTGCACGAGTCGCGCGTTCTCGATTCCGATTGCAGCCTGCTCGGCGAACGCGGTCACCAGCAGCGTCTCGGACTCGCTGAATGGCCTGACCTCGTTGCGCGCCGCCGACATGACGCCGATGACCTGACCGTCCTTGAGGATCGGTACCCCGAGAAGCGACCGCCAGCCGCCGATCGACTGCGCCTCACTCGTGCGGTACTCGGGGTCGGCGAGGACGTCCGGGATCGCCACGGCATTGCCGGTCAGGGCCACCCGCCCGACGAGAGAATGGCGGTCGACGGAGATGGGGTTCGTCCGGAAGAAATCGACCAGCTCGGCGCTAGCCCGAGCGGTTGCCGCGGGATAGAACAGATTTCCGTCGGCGAGATAGATGACCGCATATTCCGCGCGACACAATCGCCCGGCGGTGTCGATCACGGACGTGAGCAGGGTGTCAAGGTCGAACGCCGAGCGGCTGATCGCCCGGAGGACCTCGTTCGTCGCGGACTGGCGGTCGAGATACTCGAGCTCGAGGTCCCGCAGTCGCTTGGCCGAGAGCGAGGCGTTGATCCGGGCGCCCAGGATGGCCGGGTTGAACGGCTTGGTCAGGTAGTCTGCCGCGCCCATCTCGATGCAGCGGACAGCGCTCTCGAGCTCCTCCACCCCCGAGATGACGATCACCGGAACGCTCCGGAGAGCTGGATCGGCCTTGATCTCGGCCAGCGTTTCGTAACCGTCCATCTCGGGCATGAGGATGTCCAGAAGGACGACATCGATATCGGGCTGATCCTCGTCGCGGAGACGTTCGAGGGCACTTCTTCCGTTGTCGGCCTCCACGGAGGTCAGTCCGAGTGACGCGAGGAGGCGGGCCAGGACGAGGCGGTTGACCCGACTGTCGTCTACGATCAGAGCGCGGCCCATTGAACTCATGGTTCGTGGACCCCGCTCGCGGCTCCGGCCAGGGCGGCACTCGCCGCGGACCATTCCGACCTCAAGTGCGCCACGCGACCCGGGTCCATTGCGCTCCCGGTGCGCCCATCCTCCTCGAGGCCCCGGGAGAGCTCCGCCAGGCGCATGGCACCCAGGCTGGCACTGCTCGATTTGAGCGTGTGAGCCGGTCGAACGACGGCCGCGCCATCGCCCGCCTGGAGCGCGGCCGCGATCGTCTCGAGGAGCACGGCGCCATCGGCCAGATACGTGCCGATGAGCTCCTTGACGAAGGCGTCATCTCCGCCGGTCGCACGGCGCAGTTCGTCGAGGACGGCGGGGTCGAAGACGGGCGGATCAGAATCAGGCATCGATCGCGGCCCGGATGCGCGAACGCGCGGCCTCGGACGGCGGGACTCGCGCAAGGGCAGCCGCCAGCTCCTTTGGTCGAATGGGCTTGCTGACATAGTCGTCCATACCGGCGGCCAGACATGCCTCGCGGTCGCCGGCCATGGCGTTTGCGGTCATGGCCACGATCGTCGTCGACCTATCGGGCCAGCGGGCGCGAATTTGGCGGGTCGCCGCGAGACCATCCAGCTCGGGCATCTGCACGTCCATGAGCACGACGTCGTACTCCTCACGCTCGAGCGCCTCGATCGCCTGGAGGCCATCGCCCGCGAGATCCGCTCCATAGCCGAGCTGGGCAAGCAGGCGCAGCGCGAGCTTCTGGTTCACCGCGTTGTCCTCTGCGAGCAGGATCCGAAGAGGGTGGCTCGCACCCAGGGTTGCATCGGGCGGCCCGCCGGGCCGTTCGATCTGCCGCACAGGAGTCAGGACCGCCCGGCCGAAGAGGACAGTCGCGAGCGCGTCGTGCAGCGCGGACGGCTTGACCGGCTTGGCGAGCCAGGCCGAGACCTTCGCGCCTTCGCGGTCTCGCTGGCCGACCGAGGACAGGATGATCACGGGGATGGGCGGCCGCCGTCGCCCCTTGGCGATCCGGGCAGCCAGCTCGATTCCATCCAGCTCCGGCATCATCAGGTCCACGAGCGCGATGTCGAACCGTTCGCCGGCCTTGACCCAGGCCAATGCCTCGGTCGGAGAGCCGGTCTGCTTGGGCACCATGCCCCATCGGCTGGTCTGGGCAACGAGGATGCGCCGATTGGTGGCGTTGTCGTCGACGATGAGGACCGTGCGGCCGTCCAGATCGACCTCAGAGTGCGGTGCGTGCGTACGCGCCTGTTCGGCGGAAGCCGGCGCCTGGAACACGAAATGGAACGAGCTACCTTCGCCCGGCTGTCCGCTGCTCTCCGCCTCGAGGGAGCCTTCCATCAATTCCGCCAACCGGCGGCTGATGGCGAGACCCAGGCCCGTGCCGCCGTAGCGTCGGGAAATCGAGACGTCGACCTGGCTGAACGACTGGAACAGCCGGCCCATCGCGTCCGGCGGAATGCCGATCCCGGTGTCCCGCACGTCGACTCGGACCTCCCAGCGAGGACCGGCCGAACCTCGGCCGGTTGCCGGGAGCGCCCGACCGCTGACGCTCAACACGACCTCGCCCTGCTCGGTGAACTTGACCGCATTCGAAAGCAGGTTGAGGACCACCTGCCGCAGGCGCCCCGCGTCGCCGACCAGGGTATTCGGCACATCGTCATCGATCGAGTACAGAAGCTCGATGCCCTTATCGACGGCGCTCGGCGCCAGGATGTCCAGAGCCGCTTCCACAGTCTCGCGCAGGGCGAACGGAGCAGCCTCCAGCTCGACTCGACCGGCTTCGATCTTCGAGAAGTCCAGGACGTCGTTGATGATCGTCAGCAGCGCATCGCCGGAGGTTCGGATCGTATCGGCGAAATCGTGCTGCTCGGCGTCGAGTGGGGTATCGACCAGCAGGCCGCTCATCCCGATGATGGCGTTGAGCGGCGTTCGGATCTCGTGGCTCATGGCCGCCAGGAACGTGCTCTTTGCCTCGTTTGCCTGTTCCGCCGAGTTCTTGGCCTCTCTTGCCTCGGCATACAGGCGGGCGTTCTGGATCGCCGCCCCGACATTGGCCGCCAGCGTGGAGAGCAGGCGGGAATCCGAGTCGCCGAAGCGCCCCTCCTCTTGCGTGCTCTGTACGCTGATGACGCCGATGGCCTTGTCACCGACGAAGATCGGTACGCCGAGATACGAGCGGGCCGGCGTTCCGATGACGGTCGAACCGCGATCCCGGAAATGCTCCTCGCGATTGAGCAGGAGAGGCTGCCGCGACTCCATGATCCGCGAGGTCAGCCCTTCGCCATATTGCATCGAGCGCTGAGGCTCGTGGCGCCCGTCCTCAACGTAGTACGGGAATTCGATATGCCCGGTGTCCTCGTCGAGGAACGCCAGGTACACGATGTTGGCCTCGAACGTCTCGCGCATCTGCTCGCCGACAAGGTTGATCAGGCCATCCAGGTCGAGCTGCGCGGCAACGGCGTGCCCCACCTGGTTGACGATCGCGAGCTCTGCCGCTCGCTGCCGGGTCTCCTCGACGAGGCGGGCGTTCTGGAGCGCCACGCTCAGGCTGGCCGCGAGGGTGAGCAGGAGGTCGAGGTCAGACGGGCCGAATGCGCTCAGGCGATCGAGGTTCTGGAGGGAGACGATGCCTTCGACCTTGTCGGCGACCACGAGTGGCACGAACAGGGCCGATTTGGGCGGCTCGCCGGTGATCACAAGCGGATTGCCGTACTCGAGCGCCTGGCGCGGGAAGTCGTCAACCAGGATCGGCTTGCCGGTCTCGAACACATGCCGCCGAAAGCCGATCAACGGGATCGTCAGATCCGCCACGTGGACGCCGCGCTCGATCATATAGGGGAAACGGACAACGTCCGCCTCCGGGTCGTAGACCGAGATGTCGACCACCTGCGCGTCAAAGATGTCCCGGATCTTGTCCCCGACGAGTGTGTACATCGCCTCCATGTCGAGCTGCTGCGCAAGACCCTTCTGGACGCCGTTGATGATTGCCAGCTCGGCGGCCCGCTGGTCGGTCTCGGCCAGCAGCCGGCGCGTCTCGTCGAACAGGCGAGCATTCTCGAGCGCTACGCTCAGGCTCGCGGCGAGAGTCGTGAGGAGCTTCACGTCGGCCTCGGAGAACGCGTTCTCGCGATCGAGGTTCTGGAGCGAGATCACGCCCTTGGCTCGGTCGCCGATGATGAGCGGCGCGAAGAGCACCGCCTTGGCGGGCTCACCTGAGAGCACACCCGGCTGGCCGTATTCCTCGGCCTGGGCCATCGCCCGCTCGTTGATCAGAAGGGGCTCGCGAGTTTCCACCACATGCCGGCGGAAACCGATCAGGGCCATTGGCTCGTCGTGAAAGCGGACGCCTCGCTCGATCGTGTACGCGAAACGCAGGCGCTCCGCCTCGGGGTCGTAGACGGCGATGTCGACGACCTGCGCATCGAAGATCTCCTGGATCTTGTCCCCGACGAGGTCGTACATCGCCTGCATGTCCAGCCGCTCAGCCAGCCCCTGCTGGACGCTGTTGATGATCGCCAGCTCGGCGGCCCGTTCGTCGGTCTCGGTAAGGAGGCGCGTGGTCTCGTTGAACAGGCGGGCGTTCTCGAGTGCCACGCTCAGGCTCGCCGCGACCGTCGTGAGCAATCGGACATCCGACTCGCTGAAGGCAAGCTCGCGGTCCAGGTTCTGGATTGAAATGACGCCTTTCGCCTCGCCGCCCGCGAGAAGGGGCGCAAGCACGGCCGACTTCGCCTCTCGAGTGCCCCACGTCCGCGCAGATTGGCCGAACTCCTCGAGGAGGCGTCTGGTCAAATCCTCGTTGATTACCAGCGGCTCACGGCTCTCGATGACGTGGCGGCGGGCGCCCATCGGCGGGGTGGGCTCACGATCGAAGCGAATGCCGTCTTCGATCGCGAAGGGAAACCGCATGGTCGCGTTCTCGCGGTCATAGACGCTGATGTCCACGACCTGGGCATCGAAAATCTCGCGAATCTTGTCGCCGACCAGGTCGTACATGGCCTGCATGTCGAGCCGCTCCGCCAGCCCTTCCTGGACGCTATTGATGATCGCCAGCTCGGCGGCGCGCTCGTCCGTTTCGGTGAGGAGGCGCTTCGTCTCATCGAACAGGCGGGCATTCTCGAGCGCAACGCCCATGCTCGAGGCGAGCGTGGAGACGAGCCGCTCATCGGCTTCGCTATACGCCGCGGGCTCTGGATGGGCGAGCATGATCGCGCCGATGACATCATTCCCGGACGGAATCGGCACACCGAGCCACGACTCGGTCAAGCTCGCCCCTTGGGGAAAGATCGCCCCCATCTTCATGGCCGCCTCGAGCGTGTCCAGCCGCAGCGGCCTCTTCGATCGAATGATGATCGAGGTGAGGCCCTCACCAAACTGGATCGGCTCGGATTGGAAACGTTCGCCATTCTCGATCCAGTACGGGAAGTTGATCACCTTCGTCTTCGCGTCGTACGTTGCAACGAACATGTCCCGCGCCTGCTCGGCGAACATCGCCCGCAGGCGTTCTCCGACGAGCTCGATGATCGCGTCGAAATCGAGCTGCTTCGCGAGCGCCTGACCGATCTCGTTGATGATCGCCAGCTCTGACGCACGCTCGTCCGTCTCGGCGAGGAGGCGCTTCGTCTCGTTGAACAAGCGGGCGTTCTCGAGGGCCACGCCCATGCTCGACGCGATGGTCGAGACCAATCGCTCGTCGGCGTCGCTATACGCGTGGGGCTCCGGGTGGCCGACCACGATCACGCCGATGACCTCGTTGCTCGCTTCAATCGGGACGCCCAGCCATGACTCGGTGGTAGTCGCGCCTTCCGCAACGAAAGCGCCGAGGGCGAGCTGCTCGGCCAGCGTGCCCAGGCGCAAAGGTCGTCGTAACTGGACCACGACCGAAGTGAGGCCTTGCCCGAGGTCGATCGCATCCTCACGAAGCCGTTTCGCGTCTTCGACCTGATAAGGGAAGGTCAGACGATTCGATCGCCTGTCATACAGGGCGATGAAGATGTGGCGCGCCTGCGCGGAAAGGATCGCCCGGAGCCGTTCACCGACGAGCTCGATGATCGCGTCGAAGTCGAGTTGCTTCGCAAGAGCAGCGCCGATTTCGTTGATGACGGCCAACTCCGCGGCCCGTTGTTCGGTCTCCGCGAGGAGGTTCTTCGTCTCGGTGAACAAGCGGGCGTTCTCGAGGGCGACGCCCATGCTCGAGGCCAATGTGCCCAGCAGGCGCTCGTCAGATTCAGTGAAGCCAAACTGCTCGAGCCGCTCGAGCCCAATCACCCCCAGAACGCGTTCTCCGGCGAGGATCGGCACTCCGAGCCACGATTCGGCGAGCCCGCTCCCAACCGTGATGGCCCCATGCGCGCTCGTCTCAGCGGCCGTGTTCAGGCGCAGCGGTTGCCGTGTCGAGATGACCGTCGAGGTCAACCCCGGCCCGAGTGCCAAAGGCTTCGGCTGGATTCGAGCGCCCTCGTCGATGAAGTAGGGGAACGACACGACCGAGGTTGCCGCGTCGTACAGCGAAATAAAGCCAGTCCGGACTTCGAAGATCGAGCGGATACGCTCCCCCACAAGATCCACGATTGCGTGGAAATCGAGCTGCTTGGCCAACGCCGTGCCGATCTCGTTGATGACTGCAAGCTCGGCGTTTCGTTGTCGGGTTTCCTCGATCGCACGGCTCCGCTGGAGAGCCGTCGCAATGTGCTGGCCCACGAAGGTCAGCAGGTCGAGATCCTGCCGAGTATGGCGGTGTGCCTCACTGTAGCTCTGGGTGACGACCGCGCCGATCGTGCGGCCGCCAACTTTCAGTGGCACTCCGAGCCAGTCGACCGACTCAACGCCCAGCACAGCGACCTCACCGCTGTCGATGAGAGCGTGCAGTGCAGCGTTGTCCAGGAGCGCCGGGTGGCCCGTCCGAAACAGCCAGGCCGTCGTGCCGGTCGCCTGGCCGGATCCCATCTCGTCCCACACGTTTGGAGCGGGCCACTCCTCGTCGAGTTCATCGACATGGAAGGGATAGCTCACGCGCTGCCGGTCCTCGTCATACAGCGCGACGTAGAAGTTCTCGGCGTACATGAGCTCGCCGACGATCGCGTGGATCGACGCGTAGAACTCACCCATGTCGTGCGCGGCGCTCGCCGTTTCGGCGATCCGATACAGCGCCGACTGGACTCGCGCTTGGCGCTCGCGCTCGATCTCGAGGTCCTCGGCGCGGTCCTCCGAAGGCTGGACGGGGGCAGTCATTCGAGCAGTATGGGGTCCAGCCTCGGCGTCGTGGAAAACCGGAGCGTGGGCATCGGTTGTCCCGGCCTAGCTTCGCTCCAGGTAACGCTCCCGGTCCCACGGATGGACGACCGAGTCGTAGGTCTCCTGCTCGACGCGAGCGGCGTTCAGATAATGGTCGACGACGTCCTGCCCGAAGATCTCGACGGCGGCGCGCGAGCTCTCCAGCTCGCGGATGGCTTCGTAGAGCGCCCGCGGCATGCGTGGCACGCCGGTTGCCACATAGCCATTGCCCTTGAATTCGGGCGCGAGCAGCAGCTCGTGCTCGATGCCGTACAGGCCCGCGCCGACCACGGCGGCGTATGTCAGATAGGCGTTCATGTCGCCGCCCGGAAAGCGATTCTCCACGTGCAGGGACGGACCGTGCCCGACCAGCCGGAAGCCCGTCGTCCGGTTGTCCCGTCCCCAGACCACGTTGACCGGCGCCCAGGAAAGTGAGGCGTAGCGCTTGTAGGAATTGATGTTCGGGGCGACGAAGACAGCGAGCTCGCGCGATAGCGCCATCATCCCGGCGATGAAGTGGCTCATGACCTTGGACAGGCCGTAGGGCAGGCCCGTATCGGCATCGGATGCGAGCGGCCGGTCGTCGGACATATCCCACAGGCTCATATGGAGGTGTCCCGAGGAGCCCGTCCAGGTGTGATCGGGCTTGGCCATGAACGTCAGGCCCCAGCCATTCAGGTAGGCGATCTCCTTGGCGCCGTGCTTGAACAGCACGCTCCGGTCGGCCGACTCGAGGACGTGGTCGTAGCGGATGTTGACCTCGTGCTGGCCCGGGGCCGCCTCCCCTTTCGAGAACTCGACGGGGATGCGCGCCGCGGTCATGTGGTTTCGGAGGAGGCGGTGGAGCGGCTCCGCCTTGGTCGCCTGGAGCAGGTGGTAGTCCTCGTTGTAGTAGCCGAACCGTTCGGGCACGGTCCAGCCCTTGCCATTCAGATCGTCCCAGCTGTCCTTGAGCACGTAATACTCGAATTCCGAGCCGGCCTTGACCGCATAGCCCATTGCGGCAGCCCGTGCCACCTGGCGCTTGAGGATGGTCCGCGGGCTGACGGGGATCTCCTCGTGTGTCTCCTCGTCGATCGTGTCAGACAGAACGAGGGCGGTCTTCTCCAGCCAGGGCAGGACGCGCAACGTGTCCCACACCGGAGCGGCGATCCAGTCGCCATAGCCAGTCTCCCAGTTCATCAGCCGGAAGCCTTCCGGTGTGTTCATCTCCATGTCGGTGCCCAGGAGGTACGTGCAGAAGTGGGCGCCGTGGTCGATCACGCCCTTCATGAACGCCTCGGCCTGGACCCGCTTGCCCATGAGGCGGCCTTGCATGTCGGTGAGGGCCACGATCAGCGTGTCGACGCGCCCGTCGCCGATCATCGCCTCGAGCTCTTGCTGTCGCGGGTGCTTCGCAGCGTGACCGCTCCGGTTCGCGTGATCGCTCTGCGCTTCGAGCGTGGTCATGGCATCTCCTGCGGCTCCACCCGACTTCCTCCGGCTCGGTCCGGCTCCGTCGATTCGGAGGGCCGACCAGACTGGCCGGCCGGCCCCTCGAAGCATCTGTTTTCGCTGCCGGGCAGCCTGCCCGGCCTTCGGTCGCTCAGGCGGGCGCACCGCCCAGCTGCTCGGCCGCGTGCTCGAACTCGCGCTCGATTTCCGTGAGCTCTTCTTCCTGGCCCATCACCCGCGGGCCCTGGAAGCGAGCGCGGGCCCAGCCGTAGTAGTAGATGAGCAGGAACAAGCCCGTGACTGCCATGAACGGCCAGGAGATGTTGCCCGACGTTGGGAAGGAGAACAGGACCATCAGGACAACGACCCAGAAGACGGCCAACCAAGCGACCGGCTTGGACCAGCGGCCCAGACTCCACACCCGCTCCTTGAGCCAGTCGGTGGTCGTCGCACCCAGGTAGATGCAGATCCCGTACGCGGCGTACAGGAAGATGGTGCTCACGGCCGTCACGATGACGATGGCCTGACCGCCGCCCACGACGCCGGCCGCGAGGGTGAACAGCCACGCCACGAGAACGATCGCAATCAGCGAGTTGGTGGGCGTCCGGTAGCGGTGCGAAACCTTCTTGAGCCAGCCGGCTGCCGGCAGCCCATCGTCACGACTGAAGGCGAACAGCATCCGGCCGGCTGCGGCGATCGAAGCCAGGCCGCAGAACCACATGGCGATGGCAATACCGGCGGCGAGCAAGTCTCCAAGCCCGACCCCCAGGATCGCGATCTGGTCCAGGTTGTACTTCAGGATCGAGATCACGGCGACTCCGCCACCAAAGTAGTACTGGCTCGAATCTGCGCCGCCGAGCGCCTTTGGGTCGGCTGGAAAGAGCGCACCGAGATTGGGCAGGTGGGTCGTCAGCGCGAGCAGGAATACGAACCCGACGACCGCCGAGACGGCCACCGACAGGAAAACGCCCCACGCGCTCGAGACCCGCGCACCGACTGTCTCCTCGGCCACGTGGGCCGATGCGTCATACCCCGTATACGTCCAGTTCGCCTGGAGCAGCGAGAAGAAAAATGCCAGGATCAGCGGGTAGCTGGTCGCGGCACCGTAATTGAGGCTGACGGGCCCGATGTTGTTGGCCCACGAGCCTGCGGTGTCGAGTGGCTGGATCGCAAAGAGCTTCAGCCCTGAGATGTCGGGCTTGCCGACCAGGACGATGAGGACGACCACAGCCGCGACGATGGCGATATGCCACCACACGCTCACCTGGTTCAGGAAGGACACGAGGTTGACCCCGACCACGTTCAGGGCGAGCTGGACGAGCATGATCAGGCCCATCGTCACGAGCTGGCCGGTCAGCCATGTCTGCCCAAGGACTGCAGACGTATTGCCGTACGCGACGCCCGCGTTGGCGAGCAGGGGCGTGACGATCGTGCCGTTGATGAAGCCCGCGGCGGCGTAGTTGATGCCGGCCACGATGGCGAACTGGCCGATGAGATTGAGCCACGCCGTCCACCAGCCCCAGTTCTTGTTCTTCATCCTGGACGCCCAGTAGTACAGACCGCCAGCGGTGGGATAGGCCGAGGCGATCTCACCCATGGACGCCGCGATCAGTAGCACGAAGACGGTCACCAGGGGCCAGCCAATCAGCACCGCGGCCGTACCCGCCCAGGCCAGCCCGTAGTCGTACAGGATGACCGCACCCGTAAGGATCGAGATGATCGAGAAGCTGATCGCGAAGTTGCTGAAGCCGCCCATCGAACGGAACAGCTCCTGCGCGTAGCCGAGCGTGTGCAGATCCTTGACGTCCTGCTGGATCTGCTGCTCGCGGGTCTGAGCCATGGAATCCTCCCTCTCAACGACGAGCGAAAGGCTGCCGCAGGACGCTATCCGCAGCTTCACCTCGCCCGCGTGGCGAGACCTCCTTGCACCGGGACGGAATCGAGCCACCACTCGCGCCGGTCCCGCGGCGTTCCCTCGACCTCCACTGCGCCGGGGGTGGCCGGCTGCAATGCGGCGACTATACGAGAGGGCGCAAGCCCCCACTGACCGAGAGCCGAGGACCGTCCGCCCGCGCTAGAAGAGCATCGTCGTTCCCGATGGGAACGAGAACTCGAAGGCCGTTGGCGGCAGCGGAGCGTCGGGGCCGAGATCGACCACCTCCGCAAGGCGGGTGACCTCGCCGCCGATCGACTCGATCAGGCGGGTGATGATGCCGGTGGCGCGATCGACCGTCATCGAAATGCGGAAGTCAGGCCTGTCGGCGGAGACCTCGATGGTCCGGGGATGCTCGCAATCCAGCTGGATTGCCTCACGGTCGAGCACTTCCGCGGTGCCCGCAATGTGACACCGGCCTGTGGCGAGGACGTTCTGGCAGTAGCCGGCCGGATGGACGAAAAGATCCGGCAGCGTCTCCATGGGCAAAGTCGTGCGCGGCCAGTAGACGCGCGACATGCCGGGAAAGTCCCCGTCCAGGCCGCGCACGGCATGGCGAACCGGCCGCTCGGTGCCGAGCTTGTGCTGAGCGGAGTAGGTCCGAACCGTCTCACCGTCGGAGATCCAGAGGTCGAAGTTGCTGGCTATGCCGCGCTCGGGCTCCGAGGTGGTGACGCGCGCCTGGCCGGGATGGCGCATCAGGAGATTCATCACGACGAGGTGGTCGCCGCGCGCCGTGGCGGTGTGCTCCTCGATCCGCATGCGCAGTGCGTCGAAGCGCAGTTCGGCATCGCGCATGAAGGTGAACAGCTGGGCGACGGTCGGGATGCCAGGTTCGAGCGCGACCATCTCCGGCCGTGGCCGCCTGCCTTCGCGCGGGGCGGGCACGAGCGCAGCGCGATCCCAGGCGCGAGGCTCCGTCATCGGGCGGGATTGTAACGTGACCGGTCCGTCGCCTCGAAGGCTGAGTCTCGAAGGCTGGGGGTCAGCCGCCCTCTCCGCCATGGTCGAAGCCCGGCTCGGTCATTCGGGCGGGATCCAGGATCTCGTCCAGGCGATCGGCAGCGATGCCACGCTCGACCGCCAGTTCGCGAATGGTGCGCCCCGTGCGCAGTGCTTCCTTGGCGAGCTTGGCGGCTTCGTCGTAACCGATGACGGGAGCGAGCGCCGTGGCCAGCATCAAGCCCTGCTCGACGAGGTGAGGCCCGCGGTCCGTGGCTTGCAGCCCGTCAATCGCGCGCGTCGCGAAATTCCGCGCCGAGGCGGCCAACAACGAGATGGACTCGAGCAGCGAGACGGCGGCCACAGGCATCATCACATTCAACTCGAGGAAGCTGCCGGTCTGACAGAAGGCGATGGTGGCGTCGTTGCCGACGACGCGCGCCACGACCATCGTCAGGCTCTCGACGATCACCGGATTCACCTTGCCAGGCATGATCGAGGACCCCGGCTGCGTCTCCGGCAGGGCGAGCTCGCCGATACCCGCCCGTGGCCCCATTCCCATCAGCCGGACATCGGAGGCGATCTTCCAGAGCGACAGCGCGATCGTTCGCAGGCCGCCGTGAGCGGCAATCACCGCGTCCAGGGAGCCCTGGGCGTGGAAGTGATTTTCAGCCTCCCGGACTTCGAGTCCTGTCGACTTCGAGAGCCGACGCGTCGTGCGCTTCGCGAACTCGGGATGTGCATTGATCCCCGTTCCCACTGCCGTCCCACCAAGAGGGACCACGAGCAGCTCCGACTGGGCGGCCTTCGCCCGACGGATCGACTCCTCGATCTGGCCTGCATAACCCCGGAATTCCTGGCCAAGTCGGATCGGCGTTGCGTCCTGGAGGTGCGTGCGCCCCGTCTTGACGATCGGCCAGAACTCGTCGGCCTTGGCTTCGATAGCAGTACGCAGTCGCTCGAGGGCCGGCAGCAGCTCCTCCTCGATCGCCATCGCGGCCGCCAGCTGCATCGCCGTCGGCACGACATCGTTGGAGCTCTGACAGCGATTGACGTCGTCATTGGGATGGACCGTCGCGCCTCCGTCCAACCGCTCCGTGGCGAGGTGGGCGATCACCTCGTTGAAGTTCGTATTCGTGGACGTGCCGGATCCGGTCTGATACACGTCGATGGGGAACTGATCGTCGTTGCCCCCCTCGGCGACCTCGGCCGCCGCCGAAGCGATGGCGTCCGCCTTCGCCTGGTCGAGCAGTCGCAGGTCTGCGTTCGTCTCGGCCGCGGCTCGCTTGATCAACGCCATCGCGCGCAGGAAGCGCCGCGGAAAGGACTGGCCCGAGATCGGGAAGTTGAGCACCGCGCGCTGCGTCGAAGCGCCGTAAAGCGCGTCAGCCGGCACCTGGACCTCGCCCATCGAGTCGCGCTCCATGCGTGTCTCCGTGCGGGTCGGACCGGCTGTATCTGACGGGTCGGGCATGCACGGATTGTAGAGGCGGGCCCGAGCGATCCCCTCTCCTACACTGGGAGCGATGGAGATCAGCGCCGACACGTTTCGCAAGGTCATGGGCCATTTCGCGACCGGCGTGACGGTGGTGACGGCGCTCGAAGGCGAGCGGCCATGGGGCATCACAGTAAACGCGCTGAGCTCGGTCTCGCTCGAGCCACCGCTGGTCATGGTTGCCCTCGATCGGCGGCGCAAGATCACGCCGACGGTTCGCGCCGCCGGACGGTACGCCGTGAACGTCATGGGGGAGGACCAGCAGGCGATCGCCGACTGCTTCGCCGGCGCCCCGGTTTCGCCCGGGCGGGACGAGTTCTGCGGGACCCGATGGCACCCCGGGCCGACGGGCCTGCCGCTGATCGATGGGTCGATCGCGACCCTGGAGTGCACCGTGGCGGAGAGGTATTCGGTGGGAGACCACGACCTGTTCATCGCGCGGGTCGATTCGCTTGCCAACCAGGAGCACCACGCGATGCCGCTGCTCTATTACCGGCGTCGGTATCTGCGGGTCGAACGAGCAGAGAGCGTGGTGCCCGAGGGCAAAGCGGACTAGTGGCCCATCCCGCGACGGTGCCCAGCGCACCGATGTTCACGGTCCAGGCCAACGAGCTCCAGGTCGGCTACGACGCTCACGGCAGCGGGCCGCCGGTGATCCTCCTTCACAGCGCCACCTCCAGCGGCCGGGAGGACTTCGCCGCGCAGCTGCCGCTGTTTGCCAGGGGCTTCAGGTGCTACCTGCCGGACGCCCGCGGCCACGCGACGACTCCGTGGGACGCCCGACTCGGCTTCTCGACGGAGATGCTCGTCGAGGACCTTGGCGCGTTCGCCGACGCGCTCAGCCTCGACACCTTCCACCTCCTCGGGTTCTCGATGGGCGCAATGACGGCGTTGACTTTCGCCACTCGCCACCCGGAACGGGTCCGCACGCTGATCGTCATCGGCATCACCACCGAACGGGAGCCGCGGGCGAGCGTGGCCCGACGGCTGATGGATCCCGAGTGGATCGACCGCAACGACCCGGCCCGGGCGGGGATCCTCGCGCGACGGCACGATCCGTACCAGGGAACCGATGCCTGGCGCAACCTCCTGCCGGCCATTTCGGAAGATGTTCGGACGCAGCCGCTGCTGTCGTCACGCGACCTTCGAGGGGCCGACGCCCCGGCTCTCGTGGCAGTTGGTGACCGAGACCCGTTCACCCCGGTCGACCACGCGTGGGGCCTGGCGCGCACCCTGCCGGACGGTCGCCTGCTCGTCGTGCCCGACTGCCCGCACGAAGTCGTCTCTCGCCGCCCGGGACTGTTCAATGAGGCCGCGGCAGCCTTCTATCGCAGCACCGAAGAGATCGCCGATGATCGGGCAGGCCGCTAGCCGGGCTGACCTGGCCTGCAGGCCACGACAGGGCGGACACGGGCGGGAGATACTGTCGCGGGACAGGCACCGCGAGGGAGGCACTGGGTGACGGAGGCGACGACGGGCGTGGCACGCTACATCCGGGTCGACTTCCCTGCGCCTGCGCCATCGGGCGGCGGGACGCAGCGGGCGGCATCCATGGAGCACGTCGCGCTGATCACCCTGGATCGCCCCGACGTATTGAATGCCCTCGACTTCGAGCTGCTCAGGCAACTCGTCGACGCGCTCGAGACGCTCGATGCCGATCCCGCCTGCCACTGCATCGTCGTCACCGGCTCTGGCGAGCGGGCATTCGCCGCCGGAGCGGACATTCGCGAAGTGGCGCGGCAGACACCCGTGACCCTGCTCGGCAACAACGAGTTCGCGCGCTGGGAGCGGATCAAGGCGGTGCGCACACCGCTTATCGCGGCCGTCCGTGGCGTCGCCCTGGGGGGCGGCTGCGAGCTCGCGATGGCCTGTGACATGATCGTGGCGGCCGAGGACGCGCAGTTCGGGCAGCCCGAGATTCGCCTCGGGGTGATGCCTGGGGCGGGCGGCACGCAACGCTTGACCAGGGCGATCGGAAAGGCCAGGGCGATGGAGCTCATCCTGACCGGGCGGACCATGACCGCTCGCGAGGCCGAGCTGATGGGCCTGTTGACCGCGGTCGTCCCCGCCGAGGAGACGCTGGACGCCGCGCTCGAGCTCGCCGGCCGCGTCTCGGCGCAGGCGCCTCTCGCCGTGATGGCCGCCAAGAATGCGGTCAACGGCGCGTTCGAGCTGCCGCTGTCGGTGGGGCTCGAGCTGGAGAGACGCAATTTCTTCCTGTTGTTCGCGACGGACGACCAGTCCGAAGGGATGGCTGCCTTCGTCGAGAAACGGGCGCCGGCCTTCAGGGGCGGCTGAGCCATTCCGGGATGGGCATGATCCGGGACGCACGCGGATCCGGGACGCACGGAGGATCTGATGGACATCGACCCTGAGAGGACCCTGGATCACCGTCCGGCGGAACTGGACGACGTTGCGCCGGAAGGAGCCTTGCGCGACGCCCCGCCCGATCCACTCGCGCCAATCGATCCAAACGCCCCGGTCAGCGGCCACGTTCCCCCCGCAGAGTCCGCCCATCGCTCGGCCGCCCTGGCGCCTGAGCACGACTGGAGCGCCGCAGCGGGTCTGATCCTCCCGGCCTTTCGCCCGGTTGGGACGCAGGGGATGCCGATCGAGGCCGTCGACCTGGAAGCTCTCGCGGCGGCCCAGGGAAAGAGCTACACGCAGCCGCTGCTCGACGAAGGCCCGTGCGGCCTCGCGGTCGTCTACGCCATGTCCGCCGGTGGCTTCGACATCATCGTCAACGGCGATCACCTGCTGTCCTGGCGGATTACCCCGCAGGACATCCAGGACGCGGCGATCGCCAACCTGGCGGCCTGGTCGGCGACCGCTCCCTGGACCGATGAAGTTTCGGGGCATCGCCGCCTCCTGTCATCGGACACGGGCGAGGGGAACGATGCGGCGCGGATCCTCCTGCCCGAGGTCCGAGCGCATCTCGTGCGCGAACTGGGAGAGGGCGGCCGGGTCCTGATCGGCCTGCCCGAACGGCTCCTTTTGCTGGCCGGCAGCCTTCGTCCGGGCGACGAGGAGTTTGCTGCGCTGTTCGGGGAGTTCGTCCTCGAACACTCCGGAGCTGCCGACGAACCGATCGACCGCCGGGTGTTCGAGCTCGTGGACGGCCAGCTGGTCGAGTTCGCCGCCTGATGGCCGGCTCGGGCTCTGGCTCGCAGTCGACCTTGAGCACGATCCACTACGACGTCGCCGATACGATCGCCGTCATCACGCTCGCGCGGCCTGATGCGCTGAACGCACTGGATCGCACGATGAAAGACGAGCTCCTGGCGACGATCAGGGGGGCCGGGCGGGACCGCGCCGTGCGGGTCGTGATCCTCACCGGCGCGGGTCGGGCCTTCTCGGCCGGGCAGGACCTGCGCGAGACATTCGGAGGCAACGAACCGACACTCGCCGAAGAGCTGCGGGCCCGCTACAACCCGCTGATCCTGGCCATTCGCCGGCTCGGCAAGCCCGTGATTGCCGCGGTGAACGGGGTGGCCGCGGGCGCCGGCGCATCCCTGGCGTTTGCCGCCGACCTCCGGCTCGCTTCGGATGGCGCGACCTTCGTGCTCGCATTCGGACGCGTGGGTCTTGTCCCCGACAGCGGCTCCACCTGGTTCCTGCCCCGCTTGATCGGGCCAGCGCGGGCAGCCGAGCTGATGTTCACGGGCGATCCGCTCCCCGCCGATGAGGCGGCCCGGCTCGGCCTGGTCAGCCGCGTCGTGCCGGGCGAGAGCCTGATGGACGAGGCCCGCGCGCTGGCTGGGCGACTTGCGACGTCCGCGCCGCTCGCCATGGCCATGACCAAGCGCGCGCTTGCTCGCGCCCAGGAGGTCGGGCTCGAGGATGCCCTCGCATACGAGGCATCCCTCCAAGGGATCGCCGGTCGGTCGGCGGACCACCGTGAAGGCGTTATGGCATTCATGGACAAACGGGCACCACGTTTCACGGGGGAGTAAGGCGCCGACGCTAGCCTAGGGCGCGATGAACGCCGCGAGCGTGCTCCGCCGAGTGACCGCCAGGTTCGATCCGGGCTGGCTGCTGGCCCTCCTCGTCACCGGCTACGTCATCCTCGCCACCGACACCTGGCATGTGCCGACCCCGGATGGGCCCCTCCTGGTGCCGTTGTGGGAGGCCCTGGTGGGATTCACCTGTGTGCTCTGGCTGGCTGTCCGCAGAGGAATCACGCCGGTTGCCTACATCGCGATCGCGGCGATCTGGGGAATCCTGCTCACAGACTCCACCAACTTCACGAGCCAGGCCTTGCGCGACCTCCACATCTACCTCAAGGCCGGGCAGCACTTCATCGATGGGCAAGCGGTCTACCTGACCGAACCGTTGCGGGCCCGGCCCGGCGACCTCTCGAACTACCCATTCCTGTATCCGCCCCTCACGCTGCCGGCGTTTGCCCTCCTGTCACCCTTTCCATGGCCGCTCGTCGACGCCGCCTGGCTCGCTGCCTCAACCGCTATCGCGGTGTGGTCCCTGCGTCGGTTCGGGCTGAGCTGGCGCTGGACCCTTGCGGCGCTCTTGTGGCCGCCGTTCATGCAGGGCCTTTATGTCGGCAACGTGATGGTCCCGCTGGTGGCGTTGTTCGCGGCGGCGCCGTTCGCCCGTCGCGCGGCCGGTCTGGCCGTCGCTCCGGTCTTCAAGATCTACAGCGCGATCACGACCCTGTGGCTCATTCGCGAGGGCCGGCTGCTGGAGCTCGCCGTTGGTGGCGCATTCGTCGTGTTTGTCGCGTTAGCAACGTTGCCAATGGTAGGGGTAGGTCTCTGGAGTGATTGGCTCAAGGGGCTGGGGCTGTACCGTGAGTCGCAGCCGGTGCTGCCAAACTCGCTCTACGGGATCGGGCTACCTCATTACGCCCCCGAGTGGCTGTGGCTCCTCGTCGCGACTGTCGTGGTTGTCCTTGCGCTCATGGCCCGCGGCCGGGAAGGGCTGACGAGGCTCGGCCTGGCTACGGTCATTGCGTCTCCGTCGCTCTACGCGCACGGCTTCGTCGTCGCCACGCCCGCGTATCTGTCGCTGCGATCCGTCTGGCTGTGGACCGCGGTCGCGATCACTGGCGTTGCACCAGGGCTGGGCTGGTGGCTGGCGATTGCGCTCCTGATTGCGAGCTGGTACGTCCCGGCCCTTCGCCGGAGCTCGACCCGCGAGGAGCTGCACCCCCTGGCGGACGTCCTCGAGCCGTGGCCGGAGGTGGTCGAGGAGGCGGCCAGGGCAAAGGCAGCGCGGAGGGCAGGCACGCAGCCGGGCCGCGAACCAACATCCGGCACCGGGCGGGAGTCCGAAGCGGCCGGCTGACCGGGCGGTACGCCGCCTTGCTCCGCATCCGGTGGGCGGTTGACGCACACGGACAGCGCGGACTAAGGTGCTCCTAACGAACGATTGTTAGGAGACTCCAGCCTGACTGAAACCCGGCGTGTGCAGATCGACGACGTGGCGACGGCCCTCTTTCGAGAACGGGGCTACGCGGCGACGAGCGTTCGCGAGATCGCGCGGGCGCTCGATCTGCGAGGCGCAAGCCTGTACGCGCACGTGGCATCGAAGGAAGACGTCCTGTGGTCCATCGTGGATCGGACTGCAGACCGTTTCGAGGACGCCGCCGATGCGGCTGCCCGGGCGGAGGGCAGTGCGGCGGGGCGTCTTACTCGACT
>WNGJ01000481.1_pt1 | contig 36143 bp, 30 predicted proteins | sample 5400611 | NCBI WGS metagenome assembly WNGJ01 (sample SAMN13153375, study PRJNA577476) | soil metagenome | isolation source: 40 cm soil or saprolite under Garry oak tree replicate 1 | place: USA:California | collected 2016-06-15
GTCGCGACTTGATCTGCTCGCGTAACGAGCGATTGGCAGTCTTCAGCTTGAGGTGAGTGGGAACTTTTTCCAGCAATAGTTTCAGCTCATCCATGCTGAAGGGCTTGGTCACATAGTCAGAGGCGCCGTTTTTCATTGCTGCTCCCCATTTGGGAAGTCTAGGCGGCGGAGTGCGGAGTGCTAAGGGCAAGCGTCACAGGAGATTGTGATAAGGATTGAGGTCTGAAGGGAATTTGATAGGTTGGGCCACCAGAATCCAGCGATTCGGACCCGATTTCCGGTCGGACGAAACTCAGCTCTGTCCGGGCCAAGGCTGAGTCAGGCGGAAGGTGAGCCGCTCCTCGGTGGAAAAGCCCGCATCTTTGTTGCTGGTCGTCCCTGCAGTCTTTGTCAACTCTTTCACCGCATCGGCTCCGCCGCGAAACTTTCGGCGCTCGCGGGAAATACCCTTGGCGAAGATACTGGAGGTCTGGAGAGAAAGGACTCTGCCTTTGAGAGAGATTTCGGTTAGCGTAATCCGCAGGAAGCCGGGATCTCGGCTGCGGCCGGAGGCTTTCGCCGCCAGGACTTTTCCCCTTACCGCAGAACCCGCCGGAGCAATGGTTTGGCCCTGAAAAAGAATTGGCTTGTCCAACACAGCATCGAAGCCATCTCCTGAGTGAGACGCAATGCTAGAGATAGCTGCTTGTAGGCGGATTGTAATCTGGGTTCCGGGTGGGAGTTCGGCCGGAATCAGCGATGCCGTAGGAGAAATTCCAGTTTTGTCGGCGGTGTATTCAAAAGGTAGCTGATCGGTGTTGGTGTTCTCATCCGATAACTGCCGGGAGCATCCCACATATAGAAGTATCGCAAAGACCGGCGCCGTGACAATTGTCACCTTGCACTTCATGAAGCAGATCCTCGACGATACTGAGCAGATCTGACAAGTTGCTAGACAGGTGCGACCACGTCCGCCATTCTGGCTTACGCGGACTCAAAATCAGACTTACATTTCAAAAAAAGAGGAGCGGCCATGTTCCGCCACTCCTCGCTGTTCTTATAAAACCTGCAACTAGCTAGTTAGATCATTCCGCGGAAGCGCTCTCGACTTCGCTCTCCGGCTGCGCGATCACACCATCAAAAGGTGTCGCAGCCATAAAGCGTCCGCGCACCACGCTGATACGACGCAGCGGGTATCCGGAATCGGGTCCTCGGCGCCAACTGCGACCACTGTCCCGGCTTTCGAACACCACACCGGTTGCCGTGCTGGTGGCAAGCAAACGCTTTCTCCCCGAGTCGTAAGTGATCGAGCTGAGGTTTTTATCTGGCAGACCGTTGAGGATGTGCTCCCAGGTTGAGCCAGAATCGGAACTGCGGAAGGCGCCTTCACGAGCGGCAACCAGGATCTCACCGTCAGGCGTGAGGCTTAGGCCGCGAATACTGCTGACATAGGAAGCCAGGCGTCCCTGCTTCCAGGTTGTTCCGCCATCATTGGAGACAACTACGTTGCTGCGAGTGGCAGCCACGATCACGTCTCCGTTGGCCTGCACAGAGATGAACTCCTTCTGACCGAGTATAGGACCACCGCTCCAACTTTTCCCTTGATTGGAGCTGCTGTATACGCCAGCGGAAGTAGCCGCCAGCCATCGCTTGGATGTGATTTCAATTTCAGTCACCCGCGCGTCCAGGACTGAACGAACTGCCGTCTTCGTTGCGACAGCAGCTTTCTTACTTCCCTTTTTAGTCGCACGTGAGGTCTTCTCGTTGATGATGGTATTGATCGGACGCCATGCGCTGGCATTCCGTTCCATCAGGAAGATGCCGCGGTTGGTGCCGACCACCACTGCGCCGTTGCTGGCTTGTTCCAGTGCGAACACGTCCCGGCCGCCCAGGCCCGCGCTCTTCTGCATCCAGTGCTGTCCTCCGTCGGGAGAAGAGAATACTCCACCCCACTCCTTGTCGTTCACCACGCCGACCAGAATCGAGTTCTGATCGTTTTTATCCGCCAGAATCGAACTAACGTAGCGGTGCGTGTAACCGTGATTGGAAGCGATGAAAGTTTTTGCTCCATCGTCGCTGATCATGACCCCACTACGATCGGTTGCCAGCAGAACGTGCTGTGAATTTCGCGGATCGACCAGAACATCGTTCACCACGATTTCTGAGTTGGTAACCTGTTTCCAGGTCTTGCCACCGTCCATTGTCTTCCACAGCCCTTCTGTGGTTCCGGCATACACAACCTGCGAATTGCTTGGATCCTGCTTCAGCACTCGAGTACGACGTGCGGAAAATGGAATTCCCTGAAGCTTACGGAACAAATCGCCGGCGCTTTCGCTCTTGTAAATACCGGAGCAGGCGCTGGCGTAGACGACGGAAGGATTAGTGGAGTCGACGATGATGGAAAATACATCTGAGTCGTCGATCATGCCCTTGTTAATGTGTTGCCAATGGGCTCCTGCATCGGCGGTTTTCCACGCAAGGTGCCAGGTACCTGCGTACACGACATCGGGATCTTTCGGATCGACCGCGATTGATTCAATGTTCTTGATCTCAGCATGGTTGGCGGGAGAGAGCCGCTCCCAACTATTGCCACTATCCTTGCTTCGAAATATTCCATCCAGCGCTCCTACCACCAGCACCTTCGAATCTGAAGCTGAGATAGCCAGGGCACGGATAGATTTTCCACGCATGCCGGATAACGCTTCCCAATTCTTGCCACCATCATGGGAGCGGAACAGGTCGCCCGCCTGCTGATTCTCTACGCTCCAGGCAGAAACGAAGATGTGCTTGGGATTCTGCGGATCGATTGCGACGTGATCGAGAACATAATCGTCGCCGCTGCCCAAGTGAGCAAACCGGCTCCAGTTACGGCCGCCATCGGTTGACGAAAAAATTGTTCCCGTGCTGGTTCCCAAAAAAATGTGATCCGGATTATGCGGATCGTAGCTAAGGCTGCGGACGTCTCCACCATCCGGCCCCAGAATCGTCCATTGGCTGGCCCAGGAAATCGTGGCGCAGAATAGACCAATGAACAATGTTATCAACAACTTGCGCGAAAGTTCTCGCGAAATCATAAGTGGTTTGCCCCCCGGCGAACTGATATGTCTTCGGGGGCAAGAGTGACAGCGTAACACGGCTCAAGCAAGTTACCGAAGTGAAGACAAAGGAAGGGCCGATCGGGTCTTCGCCCGATCGGCCCGGGATGCTCAATGGACCTACTGAGCCTTGGGTTTAGCTGCCTTTTTACGGGCAGCCGCCGGGTGATCGGGAACCGCTTTTACGCGTTTCTCGTCAACTGGCTGAGTGCCCTCGCCGTTGAAACTAGCTCCGGCTGGAACCACCCAATACTCTGCCGTCCTGGTGCCAGCGCTTCCAGTGCGGACTTCAATCCGGCTGGCGTCGATCGCCTGTTTAGCTTCGCCGCCGGAGAGATATGCCTTGGAATTAACCCCGCGTTCGGCTGCGAGATTTCTGCGCTTTTCGGTGGGCTCGGCATTGCCGACGATCACCAGCCTAGCTTCAGGATCACGTTGCAAACGTAGAGCAACGTCATCCAGAATGGCCTTGCAGGTGTTATCCACGCGCCACGGTTTCACCTTATTGGGGAATTCGCATTCGCTCAGCTTGCTCGATTGCGGTGGCGGAGGTGGCGGAGGCGGTGGATTTTCCACCGTCACCTGGGTTGAAGCGGTTGAAGTCAGGTTGCGCGAATCAGTACACGTTGCGCTCACCGTGATGGTGCCGGCTGGAGCTCCTGTCGTGTTTAGAGTAGCGGTGTTACCGGTTCCGGAGACAGTGCCACCGGATGCCGTCCAACCACTCACAGTCACGGGGACGTTGTCCGGACTGGTGCAGGTGCAGGAAAGATTCGATGACGTTCCGGCTTGCACAGTCGTGGGATTTGCGGTGCAAGACATGGTCGGAGCATTCTTCGGCGGTTCTTTGACGGTGAAGTTGGCCGTGCAGCTTGCGTCTCCGCCTTTCTTCATTTTGGGATCGCTAATGTGTGCAGTCACTGTGTAACTGCCGCCAGACAATCCATTGGTGTCGATGGTGGCAGTCGAATCCTTGCCGGTCACCTTGCCACCGGTGCTGCTCCAGTTGTAACTCAGGGTGTGCTTGGGGTTGAAGTTACTGCCAGTGGCGGTCGCAGTTACCGGCTCTCCGACCAATACTTCTCCCGGCTGTACGGAGCAGGTGGCAGTCGGGGGCACAGCAGGAGCGAGACTACCGATATTCCAGACCAGACCCGTTCGCAGTCGCGCTCCCTGGAGGTTAGGACGCCGCAAGTCTGGAAACGCGGGCGATGCCGCCTCGGCGAAATGATGTGGAGACCATATGTAATCTGCCTCGATCAGCCGAATGCTCAACGGACGCCAGACCCTTATATCAATTCCGCCTCCTAGGACGGCACCAATTGCATTATCAGCATTCAGGTTGTTGGGCGCCAGTCGATTCAATCCGATCAGAGTATGACCGAATAAGTTTACTCCTTCGCTTCGCCAGGTAAAGCGGGGACCAATTGCCACCGTGGATTCCTTTGCAATATCGTCCCAGTTGTGGCCGAAATCAGCTTCCAGGCCAAAGCTTGGGTGGAAGTTGTAAGTGAAGCTGCCGCCCACGCCGTAGGGTAAACTTGGCAGCTTGAGCGCTGTCGGATTATTCGGATCCCCAAAAGGGGCAGGAATCTTGCCACCCGGATTGAGCCACTGATAACCAGCAAAAATCTCCGCTCTAGGAGTTGGCTCTTCCTGGGCGGCCAGTGTTGTGGCTGTCAGAACCACAGCCGTCATCAGCAACAAACCGGTGCACAGCACACGGACAGTGCGTTCAGTGCGACAAAGTGACATGTGATCCTCCGGAACTTTGCGTAGCATGTACCATGCTGAATTTCAAGATGGGGGCCCGTATGGAAAGTAACTCAGATGTCAGAAACGCAGACAAGGGATTCTACAGCATTGCAAAGTCAAAGCAAACGACCATTGAATGCATATTGCTGGCGAACTCTATTGCGTTCATTTTGGGAGATACTATCAAAGTTAACTTGCCACTTCCAAAATCTCAGATTGATACATCCACTGGCACTAAACCGGTCGGCTTCGAAGCAAAGACGATCCGAAACTGCGGCCAACTTGCAGTACTAGCACAAAGCCTCAATAATGATTCTGTCCCTCCTCTCACCCTATGAGCCAAGAAAAAGTACTTATCGTCGAAGATGAAGAAAATGAACGCACCGGTTTGGCAGAGCTGGTCTCTGCCTGGGGTTATCGTGCCGAAACAGCGAGGGACGGAGCGGAGGGGCTGGAAAAAGTCACGAATTGGTCACCGTCCATAGTCGTGACGGATTTAAAGATGCCGCGCATGGGGGGATTGGAACTGCTGGAACGGCTAGCCAGCGATGGCCAGACCATGGCAGTGGTTGTGGTTACGGCCCAGGGCAGCATCGATAGTGCCGTACAGGCCATGCGCATGGGCGCATACGATTACATCACTAAGCCTATCGACACTGACCGGTTGCGCACTATCCTGCAGAATGCCTCGACATTACTGGGAACCCGAGTAGAACTTGAGGTCACTCGCCGCAAGCTGCGCGATGCCGGTTCGTTGGGCACCCTGGTAGGACCATCCAAGAAAATGCAGGAGATTTTTCATCTGATTGAAATGGTGGCGCCGAGCACGGCTTCCGTCTTGATCACTGGTGCCAGCGGCACTGGCAAGGAACTGGTTGCGCGCACTGTGCATGACTTAAGCCCACGCCGCAACAAGCCGTTCGTTCCGATTAATTGCGCCGCGATTCCAGAGACTTTGATTGAGAGTGAAATTTTCGGCCACGAGAAGGGTGCTTTCACTGGGGCACTCGAGCGTCGCACAGGATGCTTTGAGCTTGCCGAAGGTGGAACCCTGCTGTTGGATGAAATCGGCGAGATGCCGGTCGCCACTCAGGCGAAGCTGCTGCGGGTTTTGGAAGACCGCAAGCTACGCCGCTTGGGCAGCAAAGTGGAGACTACAGTGGACGTTCGTGTCCTGGCGGCAACCAATAAAGTGCCAGAGGAAGCGGTGGCCCGGGGCGAGCTTCGCAACGACCTCTATTACCGTTTGAATGTGTTCAACATTCATATGCCGCCACTCCGAGAGCATAAAGAGGATGTACCGGAGTTAGTGGAACGTTTACTGGGTGAAATGAGCGAAAAGCATGGGCGTAAGGTAGCCGTGGTGAGCGAAGCCGTTCTGAATCTTTTTCATAATTACTCCTGGCCCGGCAATGTGCGCGAGTTGCGTAACACCTTGGAGCGTGCCGTAATTGTGTGCGATGGCGCGGTAATAGAAACCAGACACCTGCCTCCGGGTTTCGGACAGACGACGGTTCGCACTTCCCCGGAGGATCCGGATGCTGTGCGGCTTGGAGTTGGCACCACGGTGGAAGAAGCCGAGAGATTACTAATCCTGAAGACTCTGGCAGCAACCAGCAACAATAAGACTCGGGCGGCAGAGATTCTCGGCATTAGCCTGAAAACCCTGCATAATAAGCTTAAGGAGTACGGCAGCGTGGCTGCTGACGCGGCTGCAGGCAAGGACGAAGTAAGGGACTTGTGATTTACGTTGAAGAAGATGGATTGTATTGAGCCATGCGCCGAAGAACCAAAATCGTACTCGCTATCACCTTTATGGTGGCAGTTTTGGTTTCCGCTTTTTCTTATATCTACATTTCGCAATTGCTGCGCCAACAGGTGACGACCGCAGACGCAACCGCCTCCAACCTAACCTCGAATTTGGCTTTTCTCGCCACCAAAGCAGCCCCGGATTTGAGCAGTACCCGCGTGGATACCAGCAACCCGCAGGCGGTTCGCCGGGCGATCGCCTATTACCTCGGGACCGACCGCGATCTGAACAACTTTCTTGAATCCGTCGTGGGCAGTTGGCCCATGATCTATGACGCTGCAATCGTCGACTCCGAAGGCAACGCAATTCTCCACACCAATCCGGATCTCATTGGCAAGCGCGTTCCCGACCGACCTACTTTCCAACGGATCGAGGATGCCAATTTCCGCCAGCAACTCCGATTGGTGTACAACCCGCCGACGATCTATGACGTGCGCATGCCACTACAGTTAGATGGCGAACCCTTCGGGAGTATTCGCGTAGGCGTCTCCACCGTGTTCCTGAAGAACGAACTTACCCCACAACTGCAGCATGCTCTGCTTTTTTCCAGCACTGCGATCTTGTTTTCGTTGGTCCTCGCCGCAGGACTCTCGCATCTCGCGCTTGGTCCACTGGAGCGCATTAGCCGGAGCCTGGACAGTGTTACCGCCGGTGAGGCTGAAGCCATTTCGGAGCACGAAGGCGGGCGCGACGAGTACGGGATGGTGACCCAGAAAATCGCCAACATCGGCCGGCAGATGCGCGATGCCAAGGAGATTTTCTCCGCCCTGAAAGACAACGTCGACCAGATCATGGCCAACCTGCAGGACGGCCTGATGCTGTTCACAGGCGACTCTCACGTGGTGCTGGTGAGCGCTTCGGTAGAGCGTTTTCTGGGACGTCCACGGCGCGAATTGCTCGGGCGCACGGTGAGGGAGATCTTTTCCTCCGACTCGGTTTTCGGGGCCCTTGTTCTCGACACATTCAAACATCGACGGCCGGTGGTACAGCGTGAGATGGAGTCTCCCAACGGCAAGCGGGTGCAGATGTCTCTCGATTTCATTCAAGAAGAAGGAGGGATGCAGATTGGTGCATTGTTAACCATGCGGGATGCAGAGTCAGTGCGGCGGATCGAAGATGAAATCGAAATGTCACGCCGTCTTTCCGCCAGCGGGCGGCTTACCCGCGGAGTTGCGCATGAAGTCAAGAATCCTATCAACGCTATAGTTCTGCATCTGCAGTTGCTGCAAAGTAAATTGCAGCAGATCGATCCGGACACGCGCCGGCACATGGACATCATCGGAAGCGAGATTCATCGTCTGGATCGAGTCGTGCAAATTCTGGTCGACTTCACCCGGCCGCGTGAGCTCCGCCTGGAAGGGACCGATCTCCGCCGCCTTTTGGAAGACGTTGTTTCGCTGGCTGCGCCGGATGCGGCGCAACATGCGGTCAACATTGTTCAAGAATTGCCTGCCGAGCCTCTTTTTGTGAAAGTGGACGCGGATTTCCTAAAACAGGCCATTCTCAACGTCGTCCTCAATGGTGTGCAGGCTATGCCGCGGGGAGGAACCTTGTCCGTTTCCGCCCGACGTGACGATGAAATAGTCACTACCGAGATTCAGGATCAGGGTGGCGGAATTCCTGCCGAAATTCAGGATAAGATTTTTGAGCTCTATTTCACTACCAAGAAAGGCGGCAGCGGGATCGGACTAGCGCAGACTTACCAGATTATGCAGTGGCATTACGGCTCATTGGATTTCGAATCCGTGATGGGTCAAGGCACAAAATTTCGTTTGCGCCTACCCCTGGCAGAGGCCCGTGCAGAAAGTTCCATTAGCGGGAATGGTGAGGGGGTAGCTGAAACTTTGGGCTCTCCTTCAGCTTAGGTTTGCACTTTTCTATGCTCTGTTTCTTGCTCGCGTGCTATCAATCCGATTCAGTACTGATCAGAATCGGGCCTGAATGGGAGATCCAGTCGATATTTTGTCAAAGTAATGGTGCATCAAGGCGCCACCAAAGCTAGAATGTCAGGTAGCCTTCGCACCGGAACCAGCATCGAACTGCCTAGCTATGCCTCTGGCCGCAATCCTCGGACTCTGTGCGCTGTTGGCGTCGCCTGGCGGCAGACCAGCGATGCAATCCGCGATGCTGTGGCAGGAAACTCAGCCTCAACAACCGTCTTCCGAGCCAGGATCACTGCCCGAGCAGCAAGCGACACCCGAGCAAGCGCAGCCAGAACCGCAAAGAACCTTAGAGCAAGGAACGAAACCGGAGCAGCCTGCACCGCAGCACACACCGCCAGAGTCCACCCAGCCCCCGGAAAATGTGCCGCCGAGTACCGTACCTGAGAAATCGGACTGCTCGAATAGTGCAGTCAAAGGCAAAAAGCGGAATTCAAAACACAAGGGAGCGGCGCAGACTGCGGCAGGGCCGAGAAAGACGGTGGTGCGCAATGGCAGCACCGCCGATCCCGGGGTTCAGCTGGCGCCCAGCGTGACTAACCAGCAGGCATCCCAGGAACGCCAAAGCACAGCGCAGTTATTGGCCACGACCAATGCCAATCTAAGCAAGATTCCCCCCCGGCAACTAACCAGCAGTCAACAGGATATGGTGAATCAGATCCATAGTTACGTGCAACAGGCCAAAGCGGCGGAGAATGCTGGAGACCTGCAACGCGCCCGCAATCTGGCCTTCAAAGCCCAACTGCTCTCCGACGAAGTACTACGCCACTGAAAAGCGAAGTCTCTCCCCCAAATCTGAAACTCGTTGTCTTCTATCGTCCTTTGGCGCGTGCCGCATTGACCTTTACCAGAAGCTCCTTTGCAGGTTGCTGTGCCGGTCCAGAGATTCTCGATGCTTCGTTCAGCACGTCGCGAGCCTCGGTAACCTTGTTCAATTTCGCATACGCATATCCGAGACGAAACATAGCCAGCGCATAAGCCTGGTCATCTTGTCCTTTGAGCAAAGAGGACGCAGCCTTCAATTCAGGAATGGAAGCGACCGTCTTATTCTGCTTCATGTAAACGTAGCCTAAGGTAGAGTGCGCGACTCCTGCTGAAAGTTTGCGGGAGCGGTCCGCGTCGTCGGCATCAGCTTTCGCCACCTGGATGACCTTCTGCGAGTAAGTAACAGCTTTGTTCAAGCTGCCTGGCTTGGGATCGTCAGCATACGCGTTGGCTAGAAGCATTAACGCCGGCAAGCTATTGGGATTCGAAGCCAAGGTTTTCTCGGCGTAAGAGACAAGCCGCGACATGTCCTTCAGCTGGGAAAGCGACATCAGCGCATAGGATCCGACCGACTCTTCGAACCGTGAACTGGGGAAGGCCGGAGTGAATCGCTCTATGTAGGACATCCGTATCTTGGGATCCTCTTCCGCAGCAATCGCGTTGAACGCGGCCGCTTCGAGGAAATCGTAGGAAGCCTTCGACGAGTTTTTTTCGTCCTCCAGTCGCAGGCCGAAATCCTGATCGCTTAATCCCTCCGGCTTCGTCTGCTTATCAAGCGCGTGATAGGCTTCGCCGCCCCGGGCCGAGTAGTCGACAATCTTTCCATTATTCTTCATCAATTGAGCGATATTGGCCTGCGACACTAGGATGTCCAAATTTCGTGGAGAGCCGGTCAGCGCCTTATCGCCATAGTCCAGAGCTTTCTGCAGATTCCCGGCGCCTAGCTGATATTGCGAGATCTGCCAATTGCCATAAGCCACCGCCGTCGGGTTGGCGGCGAACTTTTGCAGGAAATCCTCGTACATCGCCAGCTTTTTCTGGGCATCCTGCTCGTTGGAGATGGCTTGCAGGGCCTGGTCTTCCGGCGTCCCAGCGGGAATCACCAGTCTGTCGAGTTGGGCATGCAGCGGCAGCGAGATCAGGACAGTGAAAACCAAAGGCAAGCAACTGCGTTTCATACGGCACCTCCGCAATTGTGTGCGCGCATCGTAGCTCCGAATGAATCCAGGTGCAAGTGTGACGTACGCGGCGTGCAGCCCAAGGGCTTTTCCTATAATCTGTGCCAATGCAGGGGGGTGAGGAGAAGAATCTGCTTTCGGTGGCGGACGCATCCGCTCGCGCATCTAAGGAATATTCTACTGAACCAGCCTCGCACCATCAGTCGTCTTTGTCTTTGCGACACTCGCCGCTGTTTATTGTCTTGATAGCGTTACTACTGCGATTGGCTGTCATCACCTTTGGGCCGACCTACCACATCACTCCGCGGCGCGATCATTTTCAGTTTGGCTGGGAAATGGGGCGCATCGCTCGCTCCATCGCGACTGGAAATGGCTTCAGCTCGCCCACCGATCTGCCCACCGGACCAAGCGCATGGGGGCCGCCGCTATATCCATACATCCTCGCGGGAATATTCAAGTTATTCGGAGTTTATAGCCATGCGGCCGCCTGGGTGATTCTCGCTTTGAACAGCATATTTTCCGCGCTGACCTGTCTTACGCTCTACTGGATCGCACAGCGAATGTATGGACTCGCCGTGGCCCGCGCCGCCGCCTGGACTTGGGCCTTCTTCCCCTACGCTATCTATTGGCCAACTCGCGTGGTCTGGGAAACGAGTCTGACCGCATTCCTGCTGAGCCTGGCTCTGGTATTGGCACTGCGCATGGCAGACCAACCACTTGGCAAGCGGGACTGGATAATTTTCGGGCTGCTGTGGGGTGTGATTGCGCTGACGAATACGGCAGTCCTGTCCATGTTTCCATTTTGCCTGCTCTGGCTCATGTATCGCTTGCCGCGGGATTCGCGCCGCTTCACCGGGGCGGCAGTGTGCATTCTCACCGCTATCTTAGTTATGACTCCCTGGCTGGCGCGTAACTACGCCACCTTCGGAAAGTTTGTCTTCATTCGAGACAACCTTCCCCTTGAAATGCACATGGCAAATAACGATCGCCTGACTGGCCTGTGGACGCGTGACGAGCATCCCGGCAACGATCCCCAGGCGATGCAGAAATTCCAGCAGTTAGGTGAAATGCGTTTCATGGAAGAGAAGCAACAGCAGGTTCGGCAGTTTATCGTCGAACATCCGGTGTTGTTCATCCGCTTCAGCTTGGAACGCGCCGTGTACTTTTGGATTGCTCCCCCGCAAGCCAACATCATCGCGGGATACGATTTGAGTTTTGCTCGGCACATTGGCTTTCTTATTCCCGCCATCCTTGCTTTTGGCGGACTTTGGATCAGCATTCGAAATCGAGTTAAAGGATCGTTCCTGCTTGGCTGCTTTCTCATTATTTACCCGCTGCCCTACTACCTGGTGAATCCATTTCCCCGCTACAAGCACCCGATTGAGCCTGAAGTAATCATGCTGGCCGTGTATTTATTTTGGCAAGCCAGCCGCGTCCAGATTCGCTGGCCACTAGTCCACAAAGAGTAGTCGCCCGCGCTTTCGCTAATCGTTTACATTTAAGTATGCGCGCCATCCTGCGGAAGCGAGCTCTGCGTTGGGTGTTTACCGCCAATGTAATCTCCATGCTGGGCAGCGGCATGAACTCAGCCGCAGTGGCCTGGTACATCCTGCAAGCCACACATTCGGAAATGGCTCTCGGCACCTTTGCAGTGTTGCAGACCATCCCGGCCATGTTGATGCTGCCCTTCACCGGGGTTTTCATCGACCGAGAAGACCGGCGCCGGCTGGTCATGATGCTCGATGCCGCCCGCGCCCTCGTGATTCTTGTGGTTTGCCTCCTCGGCTTCGCCGGAAGGGTGAAGGTTTGGGAACTCTATCTCATGAACACGCTGGTGGCGGCGGGTTTTTGGATGTTCTGGCCTACTATCACTGCTTTAATTCAGGAGCTGACTCCAGGAGAGGAGTTCGTCCACGCCAATACTTTCTTGCTCGCGGGAATACAGGGCGGCTGGCTGATCGCAGGATCGATTGTCGGATTCGTGTACAACCACATCGGCTTGGGCGGCGTGTTGCTGATTGATTGCTCCACATATCTGGTGTCATTTCTTTGCTACTTCGCAGTGCGCAAGGGTCGTCATGTGGTTCCCCGCCCTGCGGAGTTGCGCGCGGATATTGTCGCCGCCGAAACGGCGGTTCAGCGTTTCGTCCGTGAGATGCGCGAAGGCATTCAGTTTCTTCGCGGCCATCGAAACGTAGTCCTGATTGGAATCAGTTGGTCGCTGTTCCTGGGCGCGATGTTAACCAGCGTCGTGGTCGCTCCTTCGTTGAGCGACAAGGTATTCCATGCTGGCGCCGTCGGTTATGGCTGGCTGAATGCTGGTTGGGGCACGGGAGCGTTCCTCAGCGCCTTGTATGCACCTCTGGTGATCGCGCGGCTTGGGTCGCGGCGCTCGATTGCCATCTCCATGGGCGTGTTGGCAATCTGCATGAGTTTGGCGCCACTTGCTCCTCACCTCGCAGTTGCTGTGGCGATGTTTGGAATCATGGGTTCAGGACGCGGCATTAGCGGAGTCGCCATGAATACCAGCATCATGGAACAAGTTCCGCCACATTACATGGGACGAGTGCAGAACACGTTTTATTTCGCGGGTACGGCGCTGCAGATCGTCCTCGGGTTTCTCGTGGGCGCGGTCGCGCAATTCAATCTGGTCGCCGGGTTTGCCATTATCGGCCTGGTATATGCGGCTGCGTTCATCAGTGCGAGCTGGCCAGTGGGGGCGAGAACGCCGGCAGGTGAAGTCAGCCCCGCAGAATGAATTCAGATTGTAGATTGTAGATTGTAGATTTGATTTCTAAGCTCGGCCTCATACATTTTGAGATCTACAATCTGAAATCTTAAATCTGAAATTGTTTCTGTTATTCTTTCCTTCTAATTGTCACAGGAGAATCCATGTCATTCGACCTCCAGGGCCGGACTGCGGTGGTCTTCGGTGTCGCCAACAAGCGCTCGATCGCGTGGTCCATTGCCCAGGGATTGCACAATGCCGGCGCCACGCTAGCCGTAACCTGCCAGAATGAGAGGCTGGAGCAGGAGGCTAAAGACCTGATTGTTTCCCTTCCCGGTGCGGAAGGGTTCATGTGCGACGTTTCAAACGACGATGCCGTGGACCGGCTCTTCAGCAAACTCAAAGAGCATTATGGCAAGCTGCATGTGCTGGTGCACAGCGTTGCCTTTGCTCCCGCCGAAGAACTCAAGGGAGATTTCGTCAACACTACACGGGAAGGTTTTCGAATTTCCCATGATGTGAGCGTGTACTCGCTGATCGCTCTCGCGCGCGCCGCTGCGCCTCTGATGGAAGATGGCGGCAGCATCATCACCATGACCTATTACGGAGCGGAAAAAGTTGTGCCCCACTACAACGTGATGGGGGTAGCCAAAGCCGCTCTCGAATGTACGGTCCGATATCTGGCGTACGATCTGGGAAAGCGCAAGATCCGGGTGAATGCCATTTCCGCCGGACCTATCAAAACCCTGGCCGCACGCGGAATCTCGGGATTGAGCGAGATGCTGAAATCGCATGCTGAACGGGCTCCTCTGCAGCGGAATGTAGAAGTAAATGAAGTGGGCGCCACCGGGGTATTCCTGGCGTCAGACGCTAGTTCTGGAATCACTGGTGAAATCATTCACGTGGATTGTGGATACAATATCATGGGGTTTTGAAGGAATGCCGCGCGAAGACGCCCGCGCTATGAATTGGTCACTCGAATCTGCCGTTCGTTCTCGGCCACTCTGGTTAGAGTAATTTCAACGTCGCGCTCCTGCACAAAACGAGGGGATTTTTCTCCCCATTCGATCAGCAGCACACTCTTATCATCGCGGAGGTCGTCCAATCCCAGAGTTTCCAGTTCGCGTTGAGTATCCACCCGATAAAGATCGATGTGATAGACGCTCACTTCGGGTCCACGATATTCGTGCACTAGCGTGAAAGTAGGGCTGGTCACGTTTTCGGCGGACGCGGCATGAAAGCCTTCAGCGATTCCCTTGACCAGTGTGGTTTTGCCCGCACCCAGTTCGCCTCGCAGCACTACGAGCTTTGGTGGCGAAAGAGCGGCGGCCAGCGAGCGACCGAGAACGATGGTTTCTTCTGCGGAATGTGTCGTGAATTCTCGCGTAGTCATCCTGATCGAGAAATCAGTATAACTTCCGCGGTTGGTCGTGGGTCGTTCGTGGTAGGCCATAGACCCACGACGAACGACCAACGACTCTACTGCAACTTAGGATCCCTTAGGAGACAACCACTGGCTGGAGCGGATTCCGAGGAAGCTGCGGTCTGTAACCGAATCTACTACCATGCGAAGCGCGCGATGATCGTCGTCGCCCAATGCGATGAAGCGGAATGGCTGCATCACCCCTTCGCTGGCCATCTGCGTAGGGTGCAGCATCTCGGCCATGCCGTGTACCGGACCGGATTGCGTCTGGAAGGCGATCTCGACAAAGTCGCCCGAAGTCAGTGCCCTCGCCATTCGCAAGAGTCCACCGGTCACAGAAACGGTTTGGAGCTTGCCTTTAGCCCGTTCGCCATCTTCCAGCAGGACCAGAGCTAAAATCGAGCCGCCAAGATGCACACGCGGGGAACGCCTCTGTGGGTGGGGCTGGGGAAAGTGTGTCATAGCCAGAATCCACTATGTCACTGCTACCCCCTTTGCGACAGGTTACGGAAGCGCTTGTCCAAATTCCAGCACGTGGGGATTGAGACACTGCCCTAATTGCCGATGCAGCATGGTGATAGAACTGTTGCTGCATTCGCTACTCTCCGGTTGAACCAGAGAGAACGAGGCTATATTCAGACGGCAATTGCCCGACTCTCGCCGTAATCCCGCATCACCCAACGCGGACGAACTTCTCTTGTGCCGCTTTCCGCACACGGCGAAATGCTTCCGGCAAAGTAGCCAGAAGATCGGTCGCAACCAGGGAGTGTTCGCCGAGAGTTTCGCAGGCTACATCTCCTGCGAGCCCGTGGAGATGAACTGCAGCAATCACGGCTTCCATGATTCGGTCACGATTTTGGGCAATGAAACCGGCTACCATGCCGGTGAGGATGTCGCCGGTCCCGCCCGTCGCCATGCCGGGATTACCCGTCGTGTTCACCCATACCACGCCATCCGCTTCTGCAATCACGGTTCGATGGCCCTTGAGTACAACAATGACGCCATGCTCGCTGGCAAAGATCCGAGCTGCATTCAATCGGTCCCGTTGGACAGCAGCAACTGTAGAACCCACTAGGCGCGCCATTTCACCGGGATGCGGTGTAATCACCAATGAGCGCCCCTTGCCATTCAATTCCGCAGCATGGCCTTCAAACGCGTTGAGACCATCCGCATCTACCACCATAGGAATGCCGCATTTGCTCATGAGTGAACGCACCAACTTCGCAGTGTCTTGATGGCGCGAAATTCCGGGACCCACGGCGAGTGCCGTCTTGCCTTGGATAAGCGCATCAATGCGCCGCCTCGTGGGGAGCTTTCCGGAAATCGTGCCTTCTTCGGTCTGCTGAAGCGGTTCCGTCATGAGCTCCGGATAAAATCCGGCGACGGTATGCAACACGTCTTTGGCTGTAGCCACGGTGCACAGGCCTGCGCCGGAGCGGAGTACAGCCATCCCCGCCATGGCCGCCGCCCCGGCTTTTCCCAACGATCCGCCGAGAACCAGTACGTGTCCGAAATTTCCTTTGTTCGCCGCGGGAGGCCGTGGCCCTATCACTGACACCACATCGCGCGGCGTAATCACATTCAGGTTCAGAGACGAAATGATGGCTTCATCCGGCGAGCCGATTGGTGAAACTAGAATTGGGCCGGTAGTGAGCATTCCAAAAATATGTGCCGGGCGTGGCGCTGTGAACGTGACGATGGCATCCGACCGCGCTACGGCGCCGGTTTGCTCACCCATGACATCAGCATCGGCGCCGGAGGGAATGTCCACCGAGACCACGGCCGCTGCGCTGGCATTCAGCGCTGCAATCGCTTCGGCGTACAACCCGCTCACCGGCGGACGAAACCCTGTGCCCAGAATGGCGTCAATCAAAATTTCTGTTTTAAAGACCTCGCTTGCAGGCCCACGCTTGAGTTCGTCTTTTGAGCTTACCGGGATCGCGGGGACAGGCAGCCTGGCAAACATCTCGGCCGCATCTCCCCTCAACTCCGAGTTGCTTGCAAGCAGCGTGACGCCAACTTCTTTGCCCGATTCGTGCAGCTTTCGGGCCACTACAAATCCATCGCCTCCATTGTTGCCTTTGCCGCAGATCACACCAATTCGCTTTACCGATGGATATTGCTCCAGCACGAATTCTGCAACCGCCGTACCGGCATTTTCCATGAGCGTGAGCGACGGTACACCGAAGCGTCCGCTGGTGACACGATCAATCTCGCGCATTTCGTCCGCAGTGACGATCTTCATGGTTGGCGTAACTGCCCTCTCGCTCATGAATCAGGGCCAGTAACTGAAAAACGACTATAAAGCAAAGCGGCCCTCCGCGTACTTGCGGAAGGCCGAGTGTCTCAAAGGTATCTAATTCTCAGTCCGCCATAACTTTCGGCGTGCCCGGTCCAGCACTCAGGGCCGCCTGCACCCGACTATGATGACGACTATAAGTAAAGTACACAACCAGTCCGATGGCGAGCCAAATAATCAACCGAGCCCAATTGACCCAGCCAAGTTTGTACATCATGTAGCCATTGAACAGAATCCCCAGAATTGGCACCAGCGGCACCCAGGGAGTGCGAAATGGCCGTGGCTGACCTGGATTCGTGCGCCGCAGCACAAGCACTGCAATACACACGATGACGAAGGCAAGCAGTGTGCCAATATTCACCATCTTTCCGATGTCATCAATGGGAGTCAGGCTTCCCACAATTGCTGCCAGCAAGCCCACAAGGATGGTGTTTTTCCACGGTGTACGCCACTTGGGATGTACAGCAGCAAAGAATTTCATGGGCAGCAGACCGTCATTAGCCATGGAGTAAAGCACTCGGGTCTGGCCGAGCAACATGACCAACATCACGCTGGTTAAGCCAGCCAAGGCACCCAGGGTGATGATGTGCGACGCGACGGTTAGGCCGCGATCCATGAAAGCACGAGCGATAGGCGCTTCGATATTAACGTCGCGCCAGGGCACCATGCCGGTCAGTACCGCAGCAACTGAAATGTACAGCGCGGTGCAGATCAGCAACGAAGCAATAATTCCGATCGGCAAATCCCGCTGCGGATTCTTCGCTTCCTGCGCCGTAGTTGAAACCGCATCGAACCCTATGTAAGCGAAAAATATATAAGCAGCGCCGGCCCCAATTCCGGAGAAACCGAAGGGCGCAAAGCTGTGCCAATCCGAGCCCCAGTTGCTGGGGTTAACATATCTGAAACCAAGAGCGATCACGAAAAGCACGACCGACAGCTTAATCACCACGATGGTTGTATTGAACCGCGCACTTTCCTTGATGCCGATCGCCAGAATCGCTGTAATCACGAGCGCGATCACGAAAGCCGGCAGATTGAAACCGATCTCGACGCCAAAAATCTGAGGTGCAGCCAGCAGATCATGCGCGCGCTGTACTAGTTCTGGAGGCTTCGCGGCCATGATCTCGGCTACTTTAGCCAAGAACGCCTGCGTACCTGGGACCAGCGATGAGTCCGAAGCGTGCGCCATCTGCCGCGCAATAACATTTTCCGCAGCGCGCAAGCCAGTCCAGTGATCGTAGGCCAGCCAGAGGGGCATTCTGATGTGGAGAATATCCAACAACTCAATAAAGTGATTTGACCAGCCTGAAGACACTGTACTAGCGCCCATGGCATATTCGAGAGTGAGGTCCCAGCCGATAATCCAGGCGAAGATTTCTCCCAAAGTAGCGTAGGCATAGGTATAAGCGCTACCAGCGAGAGGAATCATCGCGGCGAACTCGGCATAGCATAGACCGGCGAACGCGCATCCCATTCCTGACAAGACGAACGACAGCATCAGAGCCGGGCCGGCATAATGTGCACCCAAGCCTGATAGCACAAAAATTCCCGCGCCGATGATTGCGCCTACGCCCAGAGCAGTGAGTTGAAAGACTCCGAGCGTTCGCTTCAGGCTATGCTCGCCGGTTTCCCGTGCTTCCTCCATCAGCAGGTGCAGCGGCTTTCTGGCTAACAGATTTCCCATCTGTCTGATTCTCCTTGGAAGCAATTAAACCGACGAGCCCGCGACTGCGTGAGCCGAATGCCGCGACCACAAGTAATAAACTGGGATGCCCAACAGCACAATAATTAGCCCCGGCCACGTGTACTGCGGTTTATAGCGTAATAGTACGACATCAATAAACAACGCCATCACAATATAAATTGCAGGCAGCACCGGATAGCCAATAGCACGATAGGGACGCTCTGCATTTGGACGAGTGCGGCGGAGCACGAATAATCCAACAATGGTCAGGATGTAAAACACCAGCACCGCAAAGATGATGTAGTCCAGCAATTGCCCATAACTTCCCGAAACACACAACACACAGGTCCAGACCATCTGCACCATCAGAGAGACCGAAGGAGTTCTGTAACGGGGATGAAGGCTGGCTACGCGGCGGAAGAACAGGCCATCCTTGGCCATGGCGTAATAGACCCGCGATCCCGCCAGGATCAGGCCGTTACAACATCCAAAGGTGGAAAGCATGATGGCGATGGCCATCAGCGATCCTCCCATAGAGCCGAACATCTGCGTCATCACCGCAGTGCCCACGCGGTCCTCAGTTGCATACTGAATACCGCGTTCTATTATGGTCGCTCCGTGAGGATTTCCTTCCAGGGGCAGGACATTGAGGTAGATCACATTGCACGCGATGTAGAGCGCGATGACCACTCCCGTCCCCAAAGCTAGAGACAGTGGAAGGTTACGGCTGGGATTCTTCACCTCACCGGCAGTGAAAGTGACATTGTTCCAGGCATCTGCCGAAAACAATGATCCAACCTGAGCGATTGCCAGGATGGTCAGGGTTCCGACCATGACGATCGGTCCGCCAACTCCTACCTGAACCGCGTGCTCGGCGCTTAAGCCAGCATTCCGCCAGAAATTGGTGAAGTTTGCCGCAATCGCTTGAGCATTCCGCCCCATCAATAACCCGAACAGCACGAGCCCAAACAGTGCCGACACCTTGGCAAAGGTGAAAATATTCTGGATGGTTGCGCCCGTCTTCACGCCGAAAATATTCACCACGGAAAGCACTACCACAACCAGGATTGCGGCAAGATTTTGCGTGCTCAATCCCATATCCATGTTGCCCAAGACCATCGGTCCCAGGTGGATGGCCGGTACTTTCCAGAAGTGCAGAATCCAGTTGGACGAGGAAACTGACGGAAAGAAGACACCGAGAAATTTGCCGAATGCCACGCCCACTGCCGCGATGGTTCCGGTTTGAATTACCAGGAAGAGGGTCCATCCGTAGAGAAATCCCCAAAGCGGCCCCAACGCTTCGCGCAGATAGACGTATTGTCCGCCGGCGCGCGGCATCATGGCTGCCAGTTCGCCATAACACAGCGCTCCGACAATGGTGAGAAATCCAGTGACCACCCAGGCGCCGATCAATAGAGCCGGAGAATTCACTTCCCGGGCGATCTCTGCTGAAACGATGAAAATGCCGGAACCGATCATCGATCCCATCACCAGCATAGTGGCGCTGGTCAGCCCAAGGCCTTTGACCAGTTCGTTATCCTGGTGAGTATGGATCTCCCAATCACTTTCGGCGAGCTTAGGCGGCTTGGTTTCGATACTCACAACTCTCCTTCAATGATTTCTGGGAGCGCCAAGACTTTACCTCAAGATACTAAAAAATTCCTCTGCTGATTTACACGGCCCTAGTAACAGATCGGATATCACCGCTACCGAATCCGCCCCTGCTTCGATGACCGAACGGCAATTCGCACGTGTAATGCCGCCGATCGCCACCAAAGGTTTTCGCGTTAAAGCACGAGCCGCGCGAACACCATCAAGTCCAACGACTGGATCGGGATTCGCTTTGGCTGATGTGACGAACACCGGTCCTATGGCGACATAGTCTGCGAAGGAGTTATCGGCGATCCTAGTCTGTTCGGGATTATGCGTGGAAACTCCAACAGCAAGCGACTCGCCAATTACTTTTCTTGCGCCTTGGGGCGACAGGTCGTCCTGACCTATGTGGACGCCATCAAATCCCGCCGCTAAGCAGAGATCTGCGCGGTCGTTCATGATGAGTTGGACGGACTTTGGAAGATGCCGTTTCAATTCTCGCGACTGCTCGAGCATCTCCCGTGCGTTGCCGCTTTTGTTCCGGTATTGCAGAAACGTTACCCCGCCGGCAGCGAGTTCGTCGGTGAAAGCACATAAAGCGTGCGTATCGGGAAACCTGCCGGCGTCCACGATAGCGTAGAGCTTCGGAAGAAAAATCATCGACTCGATAACCTTACCTCCGAAGTTGAATTTCGGCTACGACACAGACTCCCTTTCCTTTTTGGCCTTCAGGAACCGCTCAATGAATGTGGTATTGACATTGCCGGCACGAAAATCTGGATCCGCCAAAATTCGCCGGTGAAGCGGGATGGTAGTGAACACGCCTTCCACGATGAACATTTCCAAAGCGCGGGCCATGCGCGAAACCGCTTCCGGCCGATCCTTCCCGCGCACGATAAGTTTGGCGATCAGCGAATCGTAATATGGTGGAATTGTGCCTTCCGCATAAGCCGCGGTATCCACGCGCACGCCAGTTCCTCCGGGCGGGTTGAAGGTCGTGATTTTGCCTGCGGACGGAATGAAGGTCTCGGGATGCTCAGCATTAATACGGCACTCGATAGCGTGCCCGCGATGCACAACAGGTCCTTGCAGCACGTTTTCCAAACGCTCGCCTGCGGCCAGAAGTATCTGGCATTTCACCAAATCCACATCCGTGACCATTTCAGTGACCGGATGTTCCACCTGGATACGCGTATTCATCTCGATGAAGTGCAAGCGCCGATCCTCATCCATGAGAAATTCAATCGTGCCGGCGTTGACATATCCGATTTCAGAGAGAGTCTTGCACAGAACCTTTCCAATCTGATCCCGCAACTCGGGGGTTACCTGGGTGGATGGCGACTCCTCCAGCAATTTCTGATGACGCCGCTGGATGCTGCATTCACGCTCGCCCAGGCTCACCACGTTTCCATACTGATCGGCGAGGATCTGAAACTCGATATGACGGGGCCGCTCCACGAATTTTTCCATGTAAAGGTCGCCGTTGCCGAAGGCAGCCGCGGCTTCCGACTGTGCCGCTTTGAATAGCGCGGGAAGTTCTTCTTCGTTGCGCACAATGCGCATGCCTCGACCACCGCCGCCCGCAGAGGCTTTAATAATGACCGGAAACCCAACTTGCCGCGCCCACTCCAAAGCCTCACCATCGCTGCCCAGAACTCCTTCCGAGCCCGGAAGGATGGGCACGCCCGCCTTCTTCATGGCTTCGCGAGCTTTTTCCTTTTCCCCCATGAGCCGCGTAATTTCCGGTGGCGGTCCGATAAATTTGATATTGCAGGTCTCGGCAACCTCGGCGAAATTGGCATTTTCCGCTAAAAGTCCGTAGCCGGGATGGATCGCTTCCACGTTGGCGATTTCCGCCGCGCTGATTACTGCTGGAATATTCAGATAGCTTTGAGACAGTTGTGGAGGACCAATACAGATAGCTTCATCGGCGAAACGGACGTGGAGCGAGTGACGATCCGCCTCGCTATAAATGGCTACGGTTCGGATCCCCAATTCCTTGCAAGCGCAGATCACTCGCAGCGCAATCTCGCCGCGGTTTGCAATCAGAATTTTCTTGAACATTCCATGCCTGGACGTCATCCGCAGTGACTTTCAGATCGCCGAGGATCTGCGCGCACTCTTTCTATTAGAAGGATTTCAAGCAGTCGCGGAAGCCAATCGCGCTTGTCCTGCTTTCATCTGATCGTCCTAGTCGCGACCGTCATGATCGTGGCCGGATGGCAAACAATTCCTGCCCGTATTCAATCGGCTGTCCATTGGCGACCAGCTTTTTCACAATTTCCCCGGAAATGTCAGATTCGATCTCATTCATCAGCTTCATGGCTTCCACAATACACAAAACCTGTCCGGTTTCGACCGCATCTCCGGGCTTCACAAAGGGGGGTGCACCTGGCGAAGGCGCCTCGTAAAATGTTCCAACGATGGGCGAGCGCACCATGTGCAAGGGTTCCTCGGCTGCCGCAGCAGCTGGCGGAGGCGGGGGGGGCGGGGCCGAGCTAGCGGTGGCCGGCGCGGCCCCCGTCTCGGGAATGGCAGGCGGCGCCGATGCCGTGACCAAGTAGCGCGAATCGCGGGCGTCGGTTGAATGTGCTGCGCCCCGCTTGATGCGCACCCTTACATCACCGCGCTCCAATTCGAACTCGGCGATGTCTTTTTCAATTAAGAACTCGATGAGTTCTTTTAGTTCTTTTTGGTTCATCGTCTGCGGTGGGACCGTTTCGTTTGTCGCTCGCGCCAGCCTGGGGCCGCGCGAGCCTGCCGGAGAATGTCTCCAATACCAGCTAAGGAAGCAGCTTTAAAGCGCAATCATTCTCTTGGACGTGGAGTCAGAACCTGGCGGCCTCGCTCTGTGACCACCACCATGTCTTCGATCCGCACTCCAAACTTTCCAGGGACGTATACGCCGGGTTCGATGGTGATGACCATCCCCGGGTGCAAGATTTCTTCCTGTCCGGTCGCTATGCGTGGTGGTTCATGAATTTCCAAGCCCACTCCGTGACCAGTCGAATGCGTAAAATAACGGTCCAGATTACTCTTTTTCAATAGTTTGCGGGCAACCTGATCTACCTCGCCAGCGGTTACGCCAGGCTGCACCGCCTCGATTGCGGCTTGCTGCGCCTGCCGGACAGCTTCGTATATCCGGCGGGCTTCGCTTGTAGGACGACCCACATGCACTGTGCGGGTCATGTCAGAACAATAACCAGCGAGTATAACACCGAAGTCACAGACCACGAATCCGCGGCTTGGAATGGTGGCTTCCGAAGCCCGACCGTGCGGTAATGAAGAGCGCTTGCCGCCTGCGATGATGGTGGGGAATGACATCCCCTCTGCCCCTGCCTTGCGGGCTGCATACTCCAATTCCGCGGCGACCTCACTCTCTGTAACTCGAGGGCGCATCGTCTTCAGTATTACGTCGAAGAGATCTGCGCCCAACAGAACTGCCGACCGAATCTGTTCAATTTCTTCGGCGTCCTTCACCATGCGGCTACGCTCGATCAGCGCAGGCGATGACCGCAACAAGGAATCCGATGGCAGTATCGCTGCCAGTCGACTGCGTTCCGCAACAGTAAAGTGCTCGCTCTCGATACCGATTCTTCGACGCCTCCCGCGACGACTTCTATTGGCCCGCAACCACTCAGCGCAAGCCACCAGCGGCCCCTTTTTGCTAATGACGACCGTGCATCCCTGCACCTCTGCCCGTGCTTGTGTGCGGTAACGCCCATCCGTAAAAAACACATTCTTCTGGTCCGTGACGAGAAGGGCTCCAGCGCTGCCCGTGAATCCGCAGAGATAGCGAATATTAGGAAGATGAGTGACCAGTAGCATGTCTAGACGATTAACGTCTAGAGATTCCTGTAGTCGTCGCTGTCGGCCTTTGTAATCCATGGTCGAAGTTTAGCAACGGATAGGCCTAGCCAGGAATTGAAGTTGCCCTAAACGACTAACCGCCGGAACGTCTCTGACAGGTTCTTCAGAGACTCCGGCGGCGGTCTTCGTGCAACTCGAGGAGGCTATGTCTGAATAATGCGCGGCGTGATGAAGAAGATGAGCTCCTGGTTCGAGGTGCTCACGCTGCGCCGTTTGAACAGGTTGCCGAGCGCGGGGATGTTGCCGAGCAACGGCACCTGCGCGATGTTGACTGAGTTCTGAGTTTGGATCACGCCACCAATCACGACTGTGCCACCATCTGTGACCAGCACCTGCGTGGTCGCCTGCTGCGTGATCAGAGTGGGGTTTCCCTGGACCGTACGTCCGAAGTCTGGCGTGGTATTTTCTACGTCCACGTTCAAGAAGATTGTACCTTCGGAGGTGATCTGGGGAATCACGGTCAGCCGGAGGAACGCGTCAACGTAGGTGACGGTTGGCGGACCACCTAACTGCGCCTGAGTCACGATGGGCACGCGCACGCCCTGGCGAACCAGCGCCTGAATGTTGTTCTGCGTGACCACCCGCGGACGAGAAAGAATTTTCAGCAAACCGCGCGACTCGGCCAGAGTCAAGATAGCGTCGATGCGAACGTTGTTACTGGCATTGACGAAAGATATACCACTGCTCGGACTGGTAACCGGCAGGTTAGAGAACAGAGGAATCTGGGTAGCGCCTTTGGCGCCCAGAACAAGATACAACGGGTTCGGTGTATTCCCAATGATCGCAGGCGAGGTGCCAACACTGCTGGCGCCACCTACCGCGCTCGGTCCATTGCCCCACCCGAAACCGAACTGGGTGCCGATATCGCGTGCAAAACTGCGGGTTGCGGCCACAACGCGGGCTTCGATTTCGACTTCCTGTGTCTTGCGGTCAAGTTGGGTCAATAGACGGTCAATCCCAGGAATGACCGACGGAATGTCCTGAATGATAAGCGCGTTAGTGCGATCATCGGAGATTACGTCTCCGCGCTGGGTGAGAAATTTCTTCACCGTTGGCACCACATCTTTGGAGTGCGCATAGCTCAGAAACCGAGTGACGGTGACTTTCTCGATGGCCAACGCTTCGGCTTCCTGCTGTGCCCGGCGCGACTCCGCTTCTTTGCGCAGGGTTTCCACGGTCGCTATACGCAACACGTTGCCGTCAAGCTGGCGGGCCAGCTCGTTGTTCTTCAAAACGATGTCCAAAGCCTGATCCCACGGCACGTCATCGAGCACGATGGTTAGGGAACCTTTGACGTTAGGATCCAGCACCACGTTCAGTCCGCTGATTTCGTGGATCAGGCGGAAGAAATCCTTCAGGTCTACGTCTTTAAGATTTACGGAAATCGGCTCGCCCGTGTACTTGGGACCGGTAATCGCAGGCGATTGCTGAGACTGTGCCTTCTGCTCGGCAGCCATGTTCACGGCAGGTTGTGGCCCACTGGTGGGTGCCGCACCCTGCGAGGCCTGGGGTTGCATGGAGGCGCTGGGCGCGGGCAACAAGGTCTCAGGTCTATCAGCAAATTTCGCGGCAGCGTTGACCGCACGGTCAGCAGGCGCGATCTCGGCGGTTTTGCTTCCTTCTCCCGTGGTCGCGTCCTTGGCCTTATAAAAAGGTTCGACAAAGACGAATTCGGTGGCGGATGAAGGCGTTTGAACTTGCTTCTTCTGGGGCGGCAATACTGGAGCCGGCGCACTCATTGCCAGCTCTTTCCTGCCCACGGGAAGCTGTGCCACAGCCGCTGCGACACTCGGCTTGGTTGTGGTCTTAGCGGTGCTTACGCCCGTATACAATTTAAGCGTGAATTTGTTGTCGCCGGTGGGCAAGAGTTCGTAGCGGCACGCCTGCGCCAGATCAATAACCACGCGTGTGGTCGGAGGCGTTTGGCCGTCCATGCCAATGCGTATGCCCTTCACGCCGTCGCTATCCACACCAATGCGAGTCTGCGAAGTGGCCATAACCGTCGCCGGCAGATCGACTACCAGGCGTGCAGGCGAATCGACCATGTTCAGCCCGGGCTTCAGTTGTCCGCGGCCGGTGACCTCTACACTGATGCCGTCGGCATTATGAAACACATCCACTCTCTGCAGTGTGGCGTGCCTGGCTGATTCTGTGCTTGTGTTCTGCGTCTCAGCCGCCGCCATTAGAACCAGGACCAGCAGCGGTAAGAAAACACCCAGCAGTTGCTTTCGCATTTCGCTTCTCCCCACTTTCAAATTCGCTCTTACCAACTCGACTCTACCGGCCACCTTGTTCCCATCACGCTAAACGGCCGGTGTAGTAATTTTCTTGGTGACTTCCCGGGTAAACGACTTTCCCAACTTGTCCTGAACCGTCTCCTTGAAGATGATTGAGTCGCCCGTGATCTTCACCACATACCCGTTGAATACCGGATCGTTCTCGCGCAGGAAGTAGGCCTTGTCCATGGCATTGACCACTACGGCGATCATGCCCGCCTCCGCCTTCACCACGCCCTTAAGACTGATCTGGCCAATGGCTAGGCATTTCTTACCCATGCTGCACCCGGAACCGATCATGCTGCGATTGACGACCGGGCTGAGGAATGGATCGCGCCGTCCGGTCAGATTGATCACTCTGGGCGCCTGGTTTTTTCCAACTTCGGGACTCTTCTTATCTTTGACCGCAACTTTCTGCTTGGGACGCCCTGGCTTAAGTACCGCCTTCGTCGCAGGCGCAGCTGGTTTGCTCGCCTTCTTGGGCGCCTTCGTTGCCATGGCAGGCGTTGCAGGCTTCGCTTTGCTGGGAACGTTTGCGGGTGCGGTCTTGGTCGCAACCGGGACGGCTGCAACCGCGTTCGTTTTCGGGTGACCGCCGACTGCTTTAGCTGGAGCCGCTGCCACTTTTTTTGCGCTCACCGGTGCCGTCGGTTTCGTGGGTTGTCCCTGTGAGGCCGCCAGAGCGGCGTTAGAATCCATCGCCTTTTTCTGCTCGACCGCCTTCAGCGTATTTCGCGTGTTTTCGATGACGTCCGGGTTCTGCCCCCAGGCAGTCCCTACAGCCATCCCCAGTACAAGAATTCCAATCGTCAGCTTCATAGGGCTCCCTACCTTTTCACCGGCGCGGGCTGGCCGGGTAGAGCAGATGCGCCTCCGGCCGGCTCCAGGTCATGACTGAAGAATGTAGTCGCCGTGAAAGTGGCTACCACGCTCTCGTTGGGCGCGTACTGGTAGGTATGCTTCGTCTTGGCGTCGCTGGGCTTCTTTACGGTCGCCACCAGCAGACTCGAGACGTTGACAATGCGCTCCAGTTTCGCCACCCGGTCGAAAAAGCTCAGCATCGAATAGTACGGGCCATCCAACTCCATCTCGAAAGGCACTTCGGTATAGAACTCTTTGGCAGCGGCCGGTTTTGCCGTATAACGCCGCAGTTCGATGCCGGCCTTCATGGCTTCGGCATCCAGCATCCTCATGAATCCGTCCACTTCCTTCTCATCCGGAACGATGCGGCGTTCAATCTCCAGTTGCTGCTTGAGGCTGGCCAGTTGGCGCTCAATCTCTGCCAATTTCGGCCGGTACGCTTCCAGTTCGGCGTTTTCGCGCATCTTGCTGTCCAGAGCTTGTTGCGCGACCTCATTGGCTTCCCGCTGGCTCTTGAACATGGTGAAATACAGAGCGACGGTCAACAACGCGGCGCCCGCAACCACCACTCCCCATTGCTTGAGACCCGACATTTCGCTGAAGTTGGTCATAATTTTCCGCCTCTAGGACTTGGCCTTTTCGCAGGTCAGGGTGAATTGAAATGCCTGCATCTCTTTGAAGGTGTCGTCCTGGTAGGTCTCTTTGATCTCAATATTCTTGAAAAATCCGGTCTTCTGCAGATTCGTCATCAAGTTGGCGACTGCATCCGTGCTCAGAGCCATGCCTTCAATATCCACACTCGTGCCTTGATCTTTCATGTTATTGAGCCACACCGCCTCGGTGCCGTTGACGGTGTTACCAATCATGTTGAGCAAGTTGACTGGGCCGGATTGGCTGGCCCGCAACTGATCGATCACATCCACACGCCGCTTGTAGTTTTCGGCCTGACGCTGCCGCTCAAGATATCGGGCTTTCACATCTGCCAGTTCGCGGTTCTTCTGCTCCGCTACTTGCATTTTGGCCGCGATGTCACGCTTCACCACATCGAGGCGGTACCAGTAGCCCACATTGAGCAGTCCCGCCAGCACCAGCACCACCAGAACTTTCATTTTTGGTGAGCCGGGATCGCCCACTTCCATGACTGCCGTCGAGGTGGGGGCGCCGCGTTTGTTTTTCGATTTCGATTGTCCCAGCAGGTTGATTCGGATCATAAGTCTTCAAAACTCCTTAGGGCCAAACCCACCGCAACTGCCATCTGGCCGGCGTTCTGCTCGATCAGTTCTACTCCCGGTCCTTCTGCCGGAGGGGCAATCCTCTGAAATGGATTGAAGATCTCCACCGGCAACGAGAACTCCTGGCGCAAGGCCTCGACCAGTCCCGGGACCTTCGAAGATCCGCCCGCCAGATAAATCTTCTCGATATGTTCTCCCGCGGCGCTGGCCCGGAAGAAATCGAATGTCTTCTGGATCTCCAGCACGATGATCTCGGTCACTTGCTGCAGGATCGGGGTTTTGGCATCTTCACTCACCGTCCCCACCTTGCGTCCCAGTTTCAGCGACTCGGCATCGTCGAAGCTCAAATCCAGTTCTTTTTGCAGCGAGTCGGTGTACTGATGGCCGCCCACGCTCACATCGCGCGGGAATAGTGGCGTCGTGCCCTTTACGATGTTGATGTTCATCACGCTGGCGCCCAGATTCAAAAGTGCCACCACCTGACCCGGCGCCGGCTCGTAGTTGTATTCGTAGCAGTTCTGTAGCGCGAGGGCATCGATGTCCACAATAGCCGGAGTCTTGCCCGCCATCGAGAGTACGTTGGTGTAGTTCAGAATCTTGTCCTTCTTGACAGCGACCAGTAAGACGTCCATCTGCGGGTTGCCGGCATCTTCCGAAAGAATCTGGTAGTCAAGATTCACATCGTCCAGATCGAAAGGAATGTGCTGTGCGGCTTCTTTCTGAATGGTTTCCGCCAATTCCTGATCGCTCATCGAGGGCAGCGAGATTTTCTTTACGATTACGGAATGTCCGCTCACCGCGGTCGCCACATTCTTGGTCTTGATGGCGTTATCGGTGAACAGCTTCGAGATCGCGCTTGAGACCGTGCCGGAATCCACAATCATGGAATCCACCACGATATCCGGCGCCAGTGGTTCGAGTCCCAGGTGCGCGACCTCAATCCCATTGCGGCCGCGTTTCAATTCCACTGCCTTGATGCTGGAGGAACCCACATCCAGACCAACGATCGTTTTTGATCCGAATCCAAACATGTGCCCGCCTTTACAATTGCCCGGCAGCTTTGGCAGCCGCCTTGGGTTTTTTCTTGCTTTTCGCTTCCATCTGGCTTGACTTCTCTTCCATCCACTGGTCCAGCTTCGATTTTTTGAAGCGCCAGCGGTTGCCCAGCTTGAAAGCGGGAATCTTTTGCTCGCCCACGTACTTGTACAGTGTGTCGGGACTCACTCCCAGGTACTGCGAAGCCTGGCGAATGTTCATGACTTCTCGCGAGTCGGCCATAGTTCAGAGCCTCTGCACAGAATCAAGCCCCCGTCGCAGCCGCTATTTCCGGCCTACGGGGCGAACCGGCGAGAAAACTCCTCGCACAAGTTGCGTTCGAGTGAATTCAGGTGTGCTGAGCATATATCAATCGGGAAATAGCCAAGGTCAAGGCATATCTTCGGGTTTTACCGTGTTTTATGCCGGTTTTCTGGAAACAGGACGAAAGCAAGTTGCACTTTGATGCTATATGTTGTGGTTAATATAGAGATATATACATTATACAGAGGTGTTTATACAGAGGGTTCGATCACGGCGGGCGAAACATAACCAAAGTACTAAGAACGGCACGAAGGTATTAGACCGGCAGGAAACGTCACTATCGACTAAGCACCCGGTAAACACAATGTTCAATGCCCAACCAAGCGCTTCAATGCACTCAAGAACGGACAAAACCCCGCGAATCAACCCTTTAACCTACCCGAAAAAACGAAGTCCCTCGAAGAACCACGAATTGCTCCGCGACTCCTTCTCTTGGAACTCGCCTTTGCGGTAATCTGCTATCGATTCTGGAGAAAAATGTTGCGCTTTCTGGATCGCCTCCATCCCCTAGCACTGCTCGTTCTGCGTATCGTGCTGGGCATCATCATGATTGCCCATGGTTATCCAAAAGTATTTGGTGGACTTTCCGAGCATGTGCATCATGTAAACAATCTCGGACTGCCAGGCTGGCTGGCTTATTGTTCTGCGGCGGCGGAATTCTTTGGTGGGATTCTGCTTCTGGTTGGATTGTTCACTCGAATTGCAGCGCTGGCCATTCTCATCAATATGAGCGTGGCCATTTGGAAGGTGCACTGGAAAAATGGGCTCCTGGGAAATGGCGGATATCAATTCCCCCTTGCGCTAGCTGCCATGGCGTTCGCATTGATCTTCTTGGGCGCTGGCCCCATCGCACTCGATGGCATTCGGCGCGGCGGTGGGGGTGTGAAAGGAAAGAAAGCATAGATCAATTCCCGCGCCACCCAAACTCAGAAGTCTGCCAGTTCCTTCATTGCGCGGAATAGATCATCCACCTGAGGCAGGATGGCATTCTCCAGTCGTGGTTGATAGGCAACGAATGTGTCCATGGCGGCCACGCGGCGCACGGGAGCATCGAGGTGCTGAAACAATTGATCGGCGATCCGAGCTGCGATCTCCGCACCATAGCCCCAGCTGAGGGAGTCTTCATGAGCGACGAGCGCCCGGTTGGTCTTATTGACAGAAGCCGCGATCGTGTCCCAATCAAAGGGATTCAGGCTGCGCAGATCAATCAGCTCTACTCTGACTCCATGTTCACGTTCCAATTTTTGGGCCGCTTGTAACGCTCGTGGAACCACAGCCCCATAAGTAATGACGGACAAGTCCGTCCCAGGCTGCACGATCTTCGCCTTGCCGAATGGGATTGTGTAGTCGGGCCCGGGATACGGCGATCGCCCGAAGGTCTCGCGATAAAGACGTTTGTGTTCCAGGAACAGTACGGGATCATCGCAGCGGATCGCGGTTCGCAGCAATCCCGCGGCGTCCAGCGCGTTGGAAGGAAAAACGACTCGCAGCCCAGGGATATGGGTGAAGATGCTCTCACCACATTGAGAATGATAGATAGCTCCGCCGGTAAGATATCCGCCAATCGCCACCCGGATCACGCACGGCGCGGAGAAGCCATTGTTTGACCGCCAGCGTATTAGGGGCAGCTCGTTTCTGAGCTGCATCATCGCGGGCCAGATGTAGTCGAAGAACTGGATTTCGACCACTGGTTTCAGCCCGCGCGTCGCCATGCCGGTCGCGCGGCCCACGATATTCGCCTCCGCCAGCGGCGAGTTGAATACCCGGTCAGAACCAAAATCACACTGCAGGCCCGCGGTCAGCTTGAAAACTCCGCCCTTACCTTTGATGAGCTTTTGCCGCAGATATTCTTCCCGGCTGCAGTCCGCGACGTCTTCGCCGAACATCACAATGCGCTCGTCCCGCCGCATTTCGTCACGCAGGGTGGCATTGATCAGATCGGCCATAGTTTTAGGCGCGGCTTTTTTGCCGTCGGCTGCTGTGGCCTGGGAAAAAATCGGCTGCGTCTCGAACGCGGGAGACGTTGGATCAATGTCGGAAGAATAAACGTAGTCGGTGATCGTCTCCGGCGTGGGTGGAGGCGCACTGAGAGCGCGGTCCACGGCGACCAGGAGATCGTCTTCGACCTGCTTCTCCAGCCTATTGATTCCTTTTTCGTCAAGAATGCCTTCACGAATCAAAAACATCTGCATCCGCGAAATGGGGTCACGCGCCGCATCGCGCTGACGTTCAGCCTCGGGCCGATAAAGACGCTCGTCATCAGAGAGGGAATGCGAGTAGGGGCGGATGACGTGGGCATGGATGAAAGCTGGACCGGATCCTGCGCGACAATGAGCCACCGATCGGACAAAAGCCGCATACGTGGCTACTGGGTCGGTTCCATCGACTTCTTCAAAATGGAAATTAGGAAATCCGGCCACCAGCCGCGAAATATTGCCGCCAGCCGTTTGCACTTCCACTGGAACCGAAATCGCGTACCCGTTGTCTTCGACCACAAACACAAGTGGCAGACGGCCATTGGAGGCAGTGTTCATCGCCTCCCAAAACTCGCCTTCGCTGGTGGTGCCGTCTCCCAGCGATACATAGGTGACCTCGTCGGGATGGAACGCAACATCCTTGAACTGACGATAGTCGCCGCCACTCTTTTTGCCAGCTTCGGGATGGGCAGCCATGTAGCGCGGGGTTTCCGCGCAGCCCACTGCTTGCAAAATCTGCGTTCCCGTGGGAGACGACTGGGTAACGATGTTCAGCCGCGGATAGCTCCAATGCGATGGCATCTGCCGCCCGCCGGAACTGGGATCTTCCGCGGCGCCGACCCCCTGCAATAACATTTCATAAGGAGTGACGCCCAATGCGAGGCAAAGCGCTCGGTCGCGATAATAAGCGTAGAACCAGTCGTAGCCGGGCTTCATGGCGAAGGCTGCGGCCACACCGACCGCCTCATGACCGGCGCCCGAGATCTGAAAATAGATTTTTTGCTGACGTTTGAGCAGGATTTCCCGGTCGTCCACACGCCGCGAGGTGTACATCAGGCGATAAGCTTCGATCAATTGCTGGCGGGTCAGACCTTCATAGGTCTTACCCGCCTTCTTAATTTCGCTGTCGCTCACCCCAGCCGGTTTGGGATCCGCCTTTGTGGTCGCCATGCACTTTTCATTGTAAATCTTCAACGGGCGTTGGGAATACAGCAAAGACAGCATTCAGCAATCAGCGGTCAGCAATCAGCATCCGAGCCCAAGGATTCGTGATAGGCCTGCACCTGGTCTAACTGAAAGCAGCCGGTATTAGATTGGCTGAATGCTGACTGCTGAGTACTGAAGGCTGCCTCTCCCTGCCCTCATCATTTATCCTTAAAACTCCACATGATCAAGTTCCATCGTCAATTCGATACTCGGGCAATCAAGCTGCTTATCTTCGATCTCGACGGCACCCTCATTGACTCGCGGCTGGACTTAATCCACTCCGTCAATGCCATGCTCAGACATTTCAAACGCTCGGAACTGCCGGGTGACGTAATCGCTTCTTACGTGGGAGATGGCGCTCCCATGCTGGTTCGCCGAGCGCTGGGCGACCCCAAAGATGAACATTTCGCGAAAAGCGCGCTTGAGTTCTTTTTAACCTATTATCGCGCTCACAAACTGGACAACACTCACGTGTACGCCGGTATCGAGGAGAGTTTAGCGGCAATTGGCAATGCAAACGGTATCCGCCGCAAGATGGCGGTGCTGTCCAATAAACCCGTGAACCCATCTCGGGCGATTCTGGAGGCACTCGGGCTTGCCGAATATTTTGTTCACGTTTATGGCGGCAACAGTTTCCCGACTAAAAAACCGGATCCCTTGGGTGCCCGCACCCTGCTTGAGCAAACGCGAACTCGTGCTGAAGAAGCTCTCATGATCGGTGACTCTTCCGTCGATGTCATCACCGGCCGCAATGCTGGCGTGTGGACCTGCGGCGTCACCTACGGCTTCGCACCCCATACGCTGTGCGAAGCTCCTCCCGATGTGGTAGTGGATAAGCCGCAAGAACTGGCAAAGCTCTTTGCATGACCGGCTTCCCTTCGTGATACTTCGTGTCCTTCGTGGTTAACTTCTTTGATCTTTCGGTTACACTTCATCCAGCGATGCAGAGTTCCACAAACCGCTTCACTCCCGCCGAACTACGCAAGCTGCGCAGCCTGAAAGACCCTCATGGGATACAGCGATTTCTCGACGATATGCCCTATCATCTTGCCGATACCGCCTGGTCGCCGAGTGTTGTGCTGCGTGAAAATACATCGCATTGCCTGGAGGGCGCTATCTTCGCGGCGGCTGCGCTACGGGCGAACGGTTTTCCACCCCTGCTCTTGGATTTCGAGGCCGAGCACGATACAGACCATGTCATGGCGATTTACCGCATGAACGGTCATTGGGGCGCTATCGCCAAGTCGAACTTCACCGGCTGCCGTTATCGCGAACCTGTATATCGTTCGCTCCGCGAATTGGCGATGAGCTACTTCAATCTATATTTCAATCTAAGGCGCGAGCGAACCATGCGTACATTCTCGCGCCCTGTAAACCTGCGCCGCTTCGACCATCTGCAATGGATGACAACAGAGAGGCCCGTTTGGTTTATCGTGAATTACCTATTCGAAATCCACCACTACAAGCTGCTCCGACCCGGTATGGCCAAGCGCCTACATCGCGTGGATGAGAGATTGTTCCAGGCAGAGTGCGTTGGCAGGGTGAAAAAATCCGCAAAGGTCACACGGGATCGGAGCTACGTTTGAGTGGATTGTGCGGTTAGGCCTTCGAGCTTTCGAATTGCTTCTTCCCTGCTACGTGCAGCCGCGTCTCTGCGCGCTGCAACGCGTCTTCCGCTCGCGTGAAGTCAATCTCGGTACTGCCGCTTTTCAGGCGTTCTTCCGCGCGCTGCTTCGCCTCTTCGGCTCTTTTTACATCGATTTCTTCGGGACGTTCCGCCGTCTCCGCCAGAATAACCACTCTCTCCGGAAGGACTTCGGCAAAACCCCAGGCTACCGCGAGATATTGCATCTCATTCCCCTTGCGATAGCTGATCTCACCAACGGCTAACTCGGTGATGAGAGGCGCATGCCCCGGTAAGACGCCAAGGTATCCATTCTTACCCGGGATCTGCATTTCCTCCGCCACGTCCCGCACCACCATCTTCTCTGGAGTGACGATCTCGAGTTGAAAAGTGTCTGCCATGAATCATCGCCGTTCTTACGCGGCGGTCTTCATCTTCTCCGCAGCCTCCAGCGCTTCTTCAATCGTGCCTTTCATGTAGAAGGCCTGCTCTGGAATGTCGTCATACTTGCCTTCCGCAATGCCTTTGAAGCCCTTGACTGTGTCCGCGATCTTGACATAGCGCCCTGCGGAGCCGGTGAATTGCTCGGCCACATGGAACGGCTGTGAAAGGAATCTCTGTATCTTACGAGCCCGCGCCACCGTGATCTTCTGGTCTTCGCTCAGTTCGTCAATACCAAGAATCGCGATGATGTCCTGCAGATCTTTGTACGTTTGCAACGTCCGTTTTACTAATTGAGCGACGTCGTAATGTTCCTGACCCACAATGCGCGGATCAAGAATGCGCGAGGTTGAAGCCAGCGGATCGACAGCGGGATAGATTCCAATCTCGGTCAATGCGCGCGAAAGCACGGTAGTTGCGTCCAGGTGAGCAAATGTGGTGGCTGGCGCCGGGTCCGTCAAGTCATCAGCGGGCACGTAAATGGCCTGCACTGACGTGACTGATCCTTTTTTGGTGGAAGTAATCCGCTCCTGCAACTCGCCCATTTCCGTCGCAAGATTCGGTTGGTATCCCACCGCGCTTGGCATACGGCCCAGCAGAGCGGAGACTTCCGATCCCGCTTGCGTAAATCGGAAAATGTTGTCGATGAAGAGCAGAGTATCGGCGCCTTCCTCATCGCGAAAATATTCGGCCACAGTCAGCGCGGTCAGGGCTACGCGCAGCCGTGCCCCGGGTGGCTCGGTCATCTGGCCGTAAATCAGCGCTGCCTTGGAGTGCTCCGGATCGCCCGGCTTAATCACGCCGGACTCGGTCATTTCCAGCCAGAGATCGTTGCCTTCGCGCGTGCGTTCGCCCACTCCGCCAAATACCGAAAATCCGCCGTGCTGCTTGGCCACATTGTTGATCAACTCCATGATGACGACAGTCTTACCTACGCCCGCGCCGCCGAACAAACCAATCTTTCCACCTTTGAGAAAGGGCTGGATAAGGTCAATGACCTTGACTCCGGTTTCAAACATCTCCGAAGATGTCGCTTGCTCGTCGAACAG